>WNFN01261451.1_pt3 | contig 18324 bp, 20 predicted proteins | sample 5400161 | NCBI WGS metagenome assembly WNFN01 (sample SAMN13153353, study PRJNA577476) | soil metagenome | isolation source: 80 cm saprolite on Douglas fir-dominated hillslope | place: USA:California | collected 2013-09-17 | reverse complement strand
TGGTCGTCGATTCCGTCGTGTTCCTGTGGCTCGCCTTCGGTTCGCTCGATTTCCTGCTCGGCCAGATCGTCGGCAAGGCGTGGATGGTGCTGTTGTCGATTCCGTTCGTGGCTTGGCTACGGCGACGCGACGCGCGCCTCGGCATCGCGCCGGTCTGAACCGACGCACGGAGGTTTGCCAAAGAGGTGTGCCAAAGAGGTGTTCCATGAGTGCGGCCCTTTACGACACGCTGCGCGCGATCACCACCGCAACCATCACCACCATGCTGTTGAAAAAAGGCATCCGCCGTTGCTGGATGAACGGGCCGCAGCCGCTCGTTGCCGGCGGCGGGCGCCTGGTAGGTCCTGCGTTCACGCTGCGCTTCGTGCCGGTGCGTGAGGATCTCGCGACGCCGGAAAGCTGGGCGAAACCGATCTCGACGCGGGGCGCCATCGAGGAAATGCCGTCCGGCTGCATCGCCGTGGCCGATGCGATGGGCGTGACCTCGGCCGGCATTTTCGGCGACATCCTCACCATGCGCATGATGAAGCGCAACGTCACGGCGCTGGTGACCGACGGCGTCGTGCGCGACAAGGCGGGCGTGCTCGCCTCCAAGCTGCCGGTGTGGTGCGCGGGCACCGCCGCGCCGGCGTCCGTGAACGGGCTCACGTTCGTCGGCTGGCAGGAGCCGATCGGCTGCGGCGGCTGCGCCATCTTTCCCGGCGACGTCATCGTCTGCGACGACGACGGGGCGGTGGTGATCCCGCAGGATCTTCTTGCCTTCGTCGCCGAGGAGGGCGCCGAGCACGAGCGCATGGAAAGCTTCATCGTCGGCGAGGTCGAGCGCGGGGCCAAGCTTCCCGGCCTCTATCCCATGAACGCCGACACCAAGGCGCGCTACGAGGCGTGGAAGAAGAAGTGATTGGTGGATGTTCTTTCCCCTCTCCAAGATCCTCGGCTTCTTCGCCATCCCGTCCAACCTCGTCGTTTCGATCGGCATGCTCGGGCTGTTGCTGCTGCCGACGCGCTTTGCGCGCGCCGGGCGGGCGCTCGCCTTCGCGAGCCTCATCGTGCTCGCGATCCTCGGCCTCTCCCCGATCGGCAATGCGCTGATCATCCCGCTGGAGGAGCGCTTCCCGCGCTGGGACGCAACGCGCGGAGCGCCCGACGGCATTATCGTGCTCGGCGGGGCGATCTCGCCCGACGTTTCCTCCGCGCGCGACGAGGTCGCGCTCAACGAGGCGGCCGAACGCCTGACGGTGGCGGCCGAGTTGGCGCGGCGCTACCCCGACGCCCGCATCGTGTTCTCGGGCGGCAGCGGCGCGCTCATCTACGACGAGGGCGCGGAGGCCCCCTTGGCGCTGCGCCTGCTGGAAAGCCTCGGCATCCCGCGCGCGCGCATCACGCTCGAGGATCGCTCTCGCAATACCGTCGAGAACGCGGTTCTTTCCAAGGCCATCGCCCAGCCCAAGCCGGGCGAACGCTGGCTGCTGGTGACGTCGGCCCATCACCTGCCGCGGGCGGTCGGCGTCTTCCGCAAAGCGGGCTTTCCGGTCGAAGCCTACCCGGTCGACTGGCGCACGCGCGGGGCCGAAGACGCGCTGCGCCCGTTCGCGAGCGTGGGCGATGGGTTGCGACGAAGCGACACCGCCGTGCGCGAATGGGTCGGGCTTGCGGTCTATTGGCTCACGGGGCGCAGCTCGGAGCTCTTTCCGGCACCGACGCACGANNGCGCAAGCAAGCGATGCCGCCAAGCATCATCGTTCACGTCCACGGCGCGGGTCGAGGCTGCCGGCCGCTGGGCGCGAGCCATCACGGCGCAAGGGAATGAGACCCAAACTCATCATCGGCAACAAGAATTATTCCTCGTGGTCGCTGCGCCCATGGATTGCCATGAAGGTCGCGGGCATCTCTTTCGACGAAGAGGTGATCTCGCTCAATGCCCAGGATTTCAAGGCGCGGGTGACCAAGATTTCGGGCACCGGCAAGGTGCCGGCGCTTGTCGACGGCGACGCGCAGGTCTGGGAGTCGCTGGCGATCCTCGAATACCTCGCCGAGAAGCATCCCGACGCCCGCCTCTGGCCGGCCGATCCGGCGCCGCGCGCGCTCGCGCGCGCGATCGCGGCCGAGATGCATGCGGGCTTCGTTCCGCTGCGCCGCCATTTGCCCATGAACATGTGGCGGCCGGTGATGCCGCGCCAGTTCACCGCGGAGGTAGAATCGAACGTGCGGCGCATCGAGGCCATGTGGACGGATTGCCGCAAGCGCTACGGCGCGGGCGGCGCCTTTTTATTCGGCGGCTTCGGCGCCGCCGATGCCATGTATGCCCCGGTGGTCTCGCGCTTCCACACCTATGCCGTCGAGGTCGGCGCCGTGGCCCGCGCCTATATGGACGCGGTCATGGCGCTGCCGGCTTGGGGCGAATGGCGCACCGCCGCGCTCAAGGAACCCTGGGTGCTGCAGGAAGACGAGGTGGACTGGCCGACGGTTCTTCGCGTATGAGCGGCCGTGTCCTAACCGCCTGCGACACTGCGCCTAAAAAATCCCGAGGAAGTGTATTGATTCCGGCGCGGGGACGAAAGAAAACCACGCCCATCCCGTAGCGCCTTTTCCGCGCCGCCGGGAGGGGGTTACCTAACAGCGGGACTTTCCTGCTTTATCGCCTGGAGCTGTCATCATGCGATATCGTGTTATCGCTCTGTTTTCGTCTGTGCTTTCGGTCGTCGCCGCCTTCTGCACTGCAGCAATGGCGGAAGAAGCCAAGAGCGACGTCAAAGGGATTTTCCTTCTGACCGATTACCCCGCGGTCACCCTGCGGCCCGGGAGCACGTCCTCGATCAATCTCAAACTGCAGAACTACGGCCTTCCGCCCGAGCGGCTGACGCTCTCCGTCAACGGGGTTCCATCGGGATGGACGGCGAACTTGATCGGCGGCGGGCAGCCGGTGGCGGCGGCGCTCGCGGCGACCAATGCCAACGTGCCGCTCGAGCTGCGTCTCGACGTGCCCAAGGACGCTCCCGTCGGCACCACCAATCTGACGGTGAGCGCGCGCGGCGCGACCAGCAACGCAACGCTCCCCATCGAGGTGAAGCTCGCGACCGATCTGCCCGCCAAGCTCACGCTCAATCCGCAGCTTCCCGAGCTGCGCGGCACGTCCAAGTCGAGCTTCGAGTTCCAGCTCTCCATCAAGAACGACAGCCCCAAGAAAGTGGTCGCGAGCTTGTCGGCGCAGGCGCCGCAGAACTTCGACGCCACCTATACCGAGCAATACGGCAGCCAGGAGCTCAACGTGCTTCCGCTCGATCCCGGCCAGTCGAAGGACGTGAAGCTGAAGGTGCGGCCGCCGAACACGGTCGCGGCCGGCAAATACAACGTGGCGGCGAAAGTATCGGCCGATGACGCCACGGCGACGTCCGAACTCGTGCTCGACATCACCGGCCAGCCGAAGATCGACATTGCCGGCCGCGAGGGGGTGCTGAGCGCCAAGGCTTCCGCCGGCCAGGAGACATCGATCCCGGTGATCCTCACCAATTCCGGCACCGCGCCGGCGGAGCAGATCGAGCTGTCGGGCTCGGTTCCGACGGGCTGGAAAGTCAATTTCGAGCCGAAGACCGTCGACCGCATTGCCCCCAACGAGAACAAGGAGGTGCAGGCGCTGGTCACGCCCGCCGCCAAGGCCGTCGCCGGCGATTACGTCACCACGGTGCGGGCCGCCGCGCGCGGCGAATCCGCGTCCCAGTCGTTCCGCGTTGCGGTCACGACCTCCACCATTTGGGGCATCGTGGGGATCGCGCTCATCGGCGGGGCGCTGCTGGTCATGATCGGCGCCGTGGTGTGGTTCGGACGGCGATGAACGCCACCGTCATCGAGGCGAAAAACCTCACCAAGCGCTACGACGGAGTGGCCGTCGTCAACGGCATTTCGTTTTCCGTGGCGCGCGGGGAGATTTTCGGACTGCTCGGTCCGAACGGCGCCGGCAAGACCACCACCATCCTGATGCTGCTCGGCCTGAGCGACATCTCGGACGGGCAGGCGCGCGTGCTCGGCCACGATCCCGCCCGCGAGCCGCTGGCGGTCAAGCGTCAGGTCGGTTACCTGCCCGACCAGATCGGCTTCTACGATGGGCTCAGCGCCGCCGACAACCTGCGCTACACCGCGCGGCTGATGGGGTTGGAGCGCGCCGAGCGCGAGCAGCGGATCAGGGCTTCGCTCGGCCACGTCGGGCTCGCCGACGTCGCCGACAACCGCGTCAGCACCTTTTCACGCGGCATGCGCCAGCGACTCGGCGTCGCCGAAATCCTGATGAAGGAGGCGCAGATCGCGATCCTCGACGAACCGACGTCGGGTCTCGACCCGCAGGCCACCGTCGAGTTACTCGAGATCATCCGCGACCTCAAAAAGCGTGGTGTGAGCGTGCTGTTATCCTCGCACCTGCTCGAACGGGTGCAAAGCGTTTGCGATCGCGTGGCGCTGTTCAATCAAGGCAAGATCGCGCTCATCGGCACGGTGTCGGAGCTCGGCCGCGAGGTGCTCGGCGGCGGCTTCCGCGTCGAGGTGGAAGCCGAAGGGCAGGGCCTTGCCGAACGCATCGCGGCGATCCCCGGGGTGCAACAGGTCGAACCGGCAGGCGCCAATCGCCTCCGATTGCTGGCCACCGGCGACGTGCGGCCGGAAGCCGCGGCCGCGGTGGTGGCAGCCGGCGGGCGCCTGTTGCGTCTGTCGGTCGAGGAGCCGAGCCTCGAGGCGATTTACTCCCGCTACTTCCAGACCCACGAGGGAGAGCTGCATGCGACGTGAAGGTTCGGCCTTGCACGGTTTCGGGGTCGTGACGTTGAAGGAGATCGCAGATCACTTCACCAGCATCCTCGTGGTGGTGCTCGTCGTTCTGGTGGTGGCCACCGCGATCGCCGTGGTCCGCGGCGCCGTCGATCAAATCAAGGAGATCACGGCCGAAGATCCGTTCCTGTTCCTGCGCTTGTTCACCCGCGGTGCACCCATACCGCTGGTCGCGCTGCTGTCCTTCCTGGTGCCGCTGTTCGCGATCGGGCTCGGCTTCGACTCGGTCAATGGCGAGCACAACCGCCGCACCCTCTCGCGCATCCTCGCGCAGCCGATCTATCGCGACGCCCTGCTGTTCGGAAAATTCGCCGCCGGGCTGTTCACCCTGTCGGTCAGTCTGATCGTGTTGTGGCTGCTGGTGATCGGCCTCGGGTTGCTCGGGCTTGGAGTTCCCCCCAACGCCGAAGAGATGGCGCGCGCGCTGGTCTTGCTCGTGGTTACCATGGTCTATGCCGGCTTCTGGTTCGCGCTCGCACTGCTGTGCTCGGTCGTGTTCCGCTCGTCGGCGACGGCTGCGCTGGTCGCGCTCGGCTTGTGGTTGTTTCTGACCATTCTCTGGCCGCTGTTCTCGCCGGCGCTGGCCGACGCGGTCACCACCGCAGGGGATGTCTTGGGCGTGCTCGACACGCGGCAGGCGTTCGCGCGGCTTTCTCCGACCGTGTTGTTTAACGAGATCGTTGCGGTCGTGCTCGATCCGGCCGTGCGCTCGACGCAGCAGTCCATGCTCGCGGCACTGGGCCTCGCCCTGATCGAGCGCGGCGCCATCCCGGATGCGCCGATACCGCTCCTGCAAAGCGTGCTGATCGTGTGGCCGCAGATCGTGGGCCTGGTGGCAGGCGCGATCCTGCTCTTCGTCGCCGCATATGTCGTCTTCCAGCGCCAGGAAGTGCGGGCCTGATCGTTCTCGGCGATCGGCAATCGCAGGTGAGGGCGGCTGCGCGCCGCTCTAGGAAAGTCGCCAGAGGGCGCAAAGGGAGTGCGCGCGCCGATCAATCACCCGGCTATTCGCTTCCAGCCCGCGCGCGCGAGGGTGGTGACGCTGTCCAGGTTTTTCGCCACCACCTCCCAGTTCACCATGACTGGCTTGGCCCCGGCGGCCGAGACGGTGTCGGCGATATAGGCGCCGCCAACGGTCAGCGCGCAGCCGATGATGATGCCGACGATCAAGCGCATGGAGTCCCCCGTGCTGCCCCTTGCTGCGAGCCCGGTAGGCCATGAACGCGGCGCCATTGTGTTTCGGGGCCGCGCGCGAGACCGCGATCGAGGCTCGGATTTTGGACCTCCGGCGCTCAACCGAATCGCGTCGGCGCAGCGTTCGGCATCAGCCCGACGGTTGCACTTTCGACTGCCCGCGGCAGCATGCCCGCTATGACGGGGACCCGGACATGCGGTGAATTCGATTGAATGATTTCGTCTAAACTATTGGCCAGACTTACTATTTGTCTACAGATCCGACGGAAACCGATGCCGAACGAAAAACGGAATTTTCGAGGCAATTTCTAGATTTGCTGCTATATTCCGCCGCTATCGGGGGAACACCGCTCAAAACGAGCCAATCCGTATCGTTCGAGTGTAGGAGAACCGCGTTGCAAGAACACAAGTATCAGATCGGCCAGACTGTCTACTTCACGTCGCGTCCGATTGGTCACATGGTCGCCAACAGTACCTATGAGGTGGTGAAGCTGCTCCCCTCCGACGGCGCCGATTACCAATATCGCATCAAAAATGCGAATGAGGTGTTCGAGCGCGTGGCCAGGGAAAGCCAGCTCGAGTTTTCCCGCTGAATTAGCTCCACCGTTCCAAGCCGGAACGCATTCAGCAAAGTGGAAGCCGCTTGTGCGCAAGCGCTCGCGCGTGCGCAAAGGCCCGGCAGGGGTGGCCACCGCTGCCCCCATTGAGCCATACTGCTCCCCGGAGTAGTGGCTCATGCTCGATCGCGCTGGCGAAACGGCCCTTGATTTGACCGGCATCGTGTCGCTCCCGGTGTGGGCGGTTGTCGCCATTGCCGCAGTCCTCGTGCTCGCTTGCGCGCTCGCCCTCGTGCGCGGCCGCGGCGAGGGCACGAGCGTGTCCGTGGCGATCCTCGTGCTGATCCTCGCCTTGGCCGGATGGTGGGCGCGCGATCATTTCGCCCGCCGCGATCTTGCCGCCGCGCAGCGCGCGCTCGATGCCCGTGGCTTCGAGCTGGCGACGCGTGCGTTCATGCCGGGTTCCGCGTTGGGCTGCCTCGATGCGATCGCCGGCGAGACGGTGGAGGCTGCGTGCGAAAAGGCGCTTTTCGCGAGCCCCGAAGCAAGCGCCGCGGCGGTATCCTATGTGGCCGCGCAACTCTCGCTCTTGGCCTCCGCCCGCGAGCTCGGGCGCCACGGCGAGACCGCCTCCGGCATGCTCGCCCTGCGCCGTGCGCTCGAGGCCGACCGCTTCGGCGTCGTGGCGCATGTGCTCGCGGTGCGCGACGGCTGCGCGCCGGATCAGTGCCGCGCCTTCGCCTGGCTGGGAGACACCAGCCGCATCAAAGTCAATCTCGCGGAGCGCCCGTTCGACGCGCGGATCAAGACTTATGCGGCGAACTGGCCGGCCGCCGGCGGCCGGGCGCTCGCGAGCACCCCGCCGTCCCCTGCACCGAGCGCGGCGGCGAAGGTGCCGAATAACCTCTTCTTCCCGTCGGCGACCTCGATCCCGCCGGTCAATATCATGACCGCGGAACCGCCGCCGGCGCAGCGGCCGCCCCAAGACACGACCGGCGCGGCCGACGCCGCCACGCCGACGCCGCCACGCCGGCCGGCGCAAACGAATTCGCAGGCGCGCCCGCCCGCGAGCGCCGCCCCCGCGCGCGCGACGCCGGTGCCCTCCGCTCCCGCGCAGTAACTGCGCCCATCTTCTGAGGATAAGCTTATCGCGCGCATGGCAACGCAAGCCCCGCGCGCTATGATTTCGTCACAGTTGGTTCGGCAACATCCACCCGTGACCCTTCATCTCATCAAGCTTTGCGTCGGCTGCGATTCGGTCAAAGACCTCGAGGACTGGATCCGCGAGAAACTCAAGCAGCGCAGGAAGCGCGGGCTCTCGCCCGAGCACATGCACAGGACGCGCATGGTGCCCAAGCGCTCCGAGGAGCTGCGCGACGGCGGCTCGCTCTATTGGGTGATCCGCGGCGAGATCATGTGCCGGCAGCGGCTGCTCGATGTGCGCCCATTCGTCGACAAGGAGGGCGTCGGCCGCTGCCATCTGGTGCTCGAGCCCAAGCTCATCCTGGTCGAGCCGCGGCCGTGGCGGGCGTTCCAAGGCTGGCGCTACCTCGCGGTCGGCGATGCTCCACGCGACCTCGACCGCGCCGCGCCGGGCGCCAAGAACATGCCGGAGGCGCTGCGTCGCGAGCTGCGAGGGCTCGGCCTCCTGTGACCTGACGCCCGTCGTCGATCATCGCACCGTGTGCTAGACAGCAAGCAGAAGCCGAAAATAGGCGTCACCACGGGAGGAACGACATGCGATTGAGCCAATTCATGATCGCGCTCACAACGGCCGCGACGGTCGCGCTGAGCGCGGGCGCGGCGGCCGCGCAAGAGGTGGTCAAGATCGGCATGAGCTTTGCCATGACCGGCGCCGGTTTTGCCGCCGCCGGTCGGCAGGCCTCGGCCGGCGCGCGACTTTACCTCCAGCACCACGGCAACACGGTCGCCGGCAAGAAGATCGAAATCATCCTGCGCGATGATGCCGGCGTGGCCGACAACGCGCGGCGCCTCGTGCAGGAGATGATCGTCAACGACAAGGTGCACATCATCGCCGGCGGGATCACGCCGACCGTGCTTGCCTATGGTCCGCTCGTCACCCAGGCCAAGATCGCGACCGTCGTCATGATCTCGGGCGCCTCGGTGACCACCACCGCGTCGCCCTATTTCGTCCGCACCAGCTTCATTCTGGCGCAATCGTCCTGGATCATGGGCGAGTGGGCGGCCAAGAACGGCAGCAAGCGGGTCGTCACGCTGGTCAACGAATGGGCGCCGGGCACCGAAGCGGAGACCGCATTCAAGCAGCGCTTCACCGAGCTCGGCGGCCAGATCATCGAATCGATCCGCATTCCGCTGGCCAATCCGGACTTTGCGCCGTTCCTGCAGCGCATCCGCGACCTCAACCCCGATACCGCCTTCATCTACTTCCCCGGCACGCAGGCCGGCATTTTCGCCAAGCAGTTCGCCGAGCGCGGCCTGGCCAGTTCCGGGATCAGGATCATCGGCCCGGGCGATCTCACCGACGACGACGAGCTCAACAACATGGGCGATCAGATGCTGGGGATCGTGACGGCGCATGATTATTCCGCCTCGCACGATTCCGCGCTCAACAAGAAATACGTCGAGGACTTCAAGAAGGCGAACAACTACCGTCCGAACTTCGTATCGGTCGGCGGCTATGACGGCATGCACCTCATCTACGAGGCGCTCAAGAAGACCCAAGGCAAGACCGACGGCGACAGCCTCATCGCCGCGATGAAGGGCATGAAATGGGAAAGCCCGCGCGGAATGATGTCGATCGATCCGGAGACGCGCGACATCGTGCAGCCCATCTACATTCGCAAGGTCGAGAAGATCAACGGCGAGCTGTGGAACACCGAATTCGCCAAGTTCGACGACGTCAAGGATCCGCTGAAGGTGAAGAAGTAGCGCCGCGCGCCTTCGCTCGCCGTTATCGCAGCGATTGCTCACACCGCGATATTGTCGATGAGCCGCGTCTTGCCGATGCGCGCGGCCACGAGCAGCCGGATCGGACCATCCGCGAGCGAGGATAACGGCGCGAGGGGGTCGGCGTGGCGGGCTTCGAGATAGTCGAGCACGAAGCCGGCGCGCTCGATGGCGGCAGCGGCTTCGTCGAGCGCGCGCGCGGGGAGCGCCCCGCGCGCAATCTTGCCGGCGCAATCCTCGAGCACGCGGTAAAGCGTGGGCGCGGCCGCGCGCTCGCCTGCCGACAGATAGCTGTTGCGCGAGGACAAAGCGAGGCCGTCCGCTTCGCGCACGGTCGCGACCGCGACGATCTTCACCGGCAAATCCAGGTCTGCCGCCAGCCGCGTCACCACCAAGAGCTGCTGGTAGTCCTTCTCGCCGAACATCGCGAGGTCGGGCGTGCATTGGATCAAGAGTTTTCCCACCACCGTAGCCACGCCGGAAAAGAAGTGCGGGCGAACCTTGTCCTCGAGTCCCGCCGTTGCCGGCCCCTGCGGGACGATGCGGGTGGCAAAACCGGGAGGATACATCGCCGCCACGGCTGGCGCCCAGACGAGGTCGACGCCCATGGCTGAAAGCGCCGCGAGATCGGTGTCCCAGCTGCGCGGATAACTCGCAAAATCCTCATGCGGCGCAAATTGCGCGGGATTGACGAAGACCGAGACGACGACGCGTCGCGCGCGTCGCCGCGCCGCCCGCACCAGCGCGAGATGACCGGCATGGAGCGCGCCCATGGTGGGAACCAGCGCGATCCGCTCGCCCGCCGCCCGCCACCGCATGACGGCGCGGCGCAATGCCGACACCGTGCGCACGACTCGAATGGGCATGGAACAGGCTTCGTGGGGTTGGGTTTGCGGCGGGCAAATTACCAAAGCTGCGGCGGGGAGGCCACGTGTACCGCGCTGCGCTCGGCACGCACAGGCGCGGGCATTGCGCCGCAAGCCGGATATGGCCACCTTATGGGCGGGAGTTTCGCCCGTTAAATGCCTGCTGCCATGGCCAACGATCGTCACGACCGCTCACCGACGGATCACAGCCGCGCACCGGCGGCAACCGCAACGCGCGCGGAGATCGACGCGTTCCTTGCCAAGGTGAAGGGCCTCGCTCCGACCGGCGAGCCCGGGCGGCGGGGACGGCTCATCTTCGCGCTCGACGCGACCATGAGCCGTCAACCCTTGTGGGATACGGCCTGCCGGCTGCAGGCGGACATGTTCCGCGAGGCGGCGGCAATCGGCGGCCTCGACGTGCAGCTCGTCTATTACCGCGGCCTCGGCGAGTGCCGGGCTTCGCACTGGGTCTCGCAGGCCGAGCGGCTGGGCATGCTGATGGAGCGGATCGACTGCCGCGGCGGCCATACCCAGATCGGCAAGATCATCGCCCACGCCAAGCGCGAGACGCAGACCACCAAGGTGCAGGCCCTGGTTTTCGTCGGCGACGCCATGGAGGAAAAGCTCGACGAGCTTTGTCACGCCGCCGGCGCGCTCGGGCTTCTCGGGGTGCCCGCCTTCATGTTCCAGGAAGGCGATGATCCCATCACCGAACAAGCTTTTCGCGAGATCGCGCGTCTGACGCGCGGCGCGTATTGCCGCTTCGATCCGGGCGCGGCCCATGAACTCGGCGAGCTGTTGCGCGCGGCCGCCGCCTATGCCGCGGGCGGCATGCGCGCGCTCGCCGATCTCTCGGCGCGACGTCAGAGCGGCGCAACCAAGCTGCTCGAGCAGATGAGACCGTAATGGCCACGATCATTTTCGGCCTGGTGGTGCTGGCGCTGGCGTTATGGGCGCTCAATGCCTTCACCAAGGTCAACCCGCAAACCGCCGCCGTTGTGTTGAAGACCGGCGGCGGGTTGGGTGCGCTCGCCGCGGCCGGGCTGCTCGGGGTGCGCGGGCGGCTCGACATCGCCATCCCGCTCGGCCTCACCGGCCTCGGCCTTTTGGGATGGTTGCCGTGGAGCATACCCGGCTTCGCCGCGCGCACGCAAAAGAGCGCGGGCCAGGTCTCGCGCGTGCGTTCGGCCTTCATGGAGATGGAGCTCGATCACGACACCGGCGCCATGCGCGGACGCATCCTCGCCGGCCGGCACGAAGGCGCGGCGCTGGACGCGCTCGACGTCGCAACGCTGACCGGCTTCCTCCCCGAGATCGACGAGGAAAGCCGCTCGCTACTTATGGCGTATCTCGACCGCCGGGAGCCCGCCTGGCGTGAACACGCGCAAGGTGACGCGGCACCGGGCACGCACCGCCGGGCGTGGAGCGGCGGCAAAATGACGGAGGAGGAGGCCTATCAGATCCTTGGCGTGGAGCCGGGGGCGAGTGCGGAGGACATCGGGCGCGCCCACCGCGCGCTCATGAAGAAACTGCATCCCGACCAAGGGGGGTCGACGTATCTCGCGGCCCGCGTGAATGAAGCCAAGGAGGTGCTTTTGCGCCGCCATCGCTGAACTCCTTTGATCGACGCGACACTGGCGGCTCCTGTGCGACGCGGGCCCCTGTCATTCGCTTCGACGTCAGTTCTTGACGGTGACGCATTCGACGTCGTTTTTCTTGAGATATTTGCAGGCGGCTTCCGCCTTGTCCTTGTCGAGTCCGGCAAAGCGCGCGCGATAATAGGTGGTGCCTCCCTTATCGACCGTTTCGGTGAAGGCTTCCGCGCCGCTGAGCATTTTCGACGCCTTGCTTTGCACGGTGGAGAGGCGCTGCTGGGCGGCCTGCTCGGCGGGAAACGCGCCGACTTGAATGATCCAGCCCGCTCGGTGCTGCGGCTTTGCGGTAGGCGCGGCTGCGGCCGGCTTTGCCGTCGATGTGGCGGCCGCGACCTTCGCCGCGGGCGCAACGGGCGCGGGCTTCGGAGTAGGTACGACGGGCGCTGCGGCGGCAACAGGCGCGGGCGGCGCGCTCGACGCGCCCGGACGTGGTGCGTTGGCTGGCTCTGCGGCCGGCTCAGGCTTGGCTGCGGCTGCCGCGACCGCCGCCATGGGTGGCGGTGCCGCGGGCTCTTCCTTTGCCGCGATCGCCGCTGCGGCCGGCTCGGGCTTGGTCGCAACCTCTGGCGGGACGGCGGCGGGCTCTGGTTTTGCCGCAGCCACGGGAGCGGGCGGTGGTGCCGGTGGTTCGGCCGCGATGGGCGCGGGCGGCGGTGCCGCCGGCTCCGCCTTCGCGGCGGCCATTGGCGCGGGCGCCGCAACGGGCTGAGCTTCGGCAGCGGGCAAAGCAACCTGCGATGCCGCGAGCGAGGCCGTCCGCACGCCGGGTCTCACCGTCAGCGTCTTGACCAGCACGGGCCGGATCGGGTCGGTCGAGCCGGCGGCGGCGTTCGTTTGCGTCAGCATGGCCGCGGCGGCGGGCTCCGACCGCAACGCCGCCGGTTCGGCCGACGGCGCGGCCGAATTGAAGCGCACGGGCAAGCTCGTTGCGCTGGCGACGGCGAACCGCGGCTCGGCTTTGGCCTCAGCCTTCGGCGCCTCCTTCGGTTCGACTTTGGCCGCAGCAACTTTCGGCTCGGCCTTGGTCACGACCATCGGCTGAGGCTTAGGCTCCGACTTAGGATCCGACTTGGGCTCCGCCTTGGCCACGGCCATCGGCGCGGGCTTGGCTTCGGCCTTGGTCACGACCATCGGTTCGGGCCTCACATCCGGTGTCCCGCTCGCCTCGGCGACCATCGGCGCCGTGCGCTTGATCGACGCTAGCGCGATCTTGTCGTTGATCAGCTCGCGCATGCGCGCGTCGCGGCTGCCGCCGCTGCTGCCGCCCATGACGACGGCGACGAGATAACGATTTCCGCGATGCACCGACGTCACCAGATTGAATCCCGAGGCGTTGATGTAGCCGGTCTTGATGCCGTCGACGCCCTCGACCTTTCCGAGCAGGTGATTGTGGTTGGAGATCGACTCGCCACGGAAGGTGAACGAGCGGATCGAGAAATATTTGTAATAGCGCGGGAAGCGTTCCTGGATGGCGCGGCCGAGCGTGGATTGGTCGCGCGCGGTGGTGATTTGGTCGTCGTCGGGCAGGCCGGAGGCGTTCTTGTAGACGGTGTTATTCATGCCGAGCGCTTGCGCCCTGCGCGTCATCAGCCTGGCGAAATCGTCCTCACTGCCCGCGATCGCCTCCGCAACCACGACGGCGGCGTCGTTGGCCGAACGCGTGACCATGCCCTTGATCGCGTCTTCGACCGCGAGCGTGCTTCCGGGCTTGAGACCGAGCTTGGTCGGCGACTGTCCGGAGGCTTCGGCGGAGACCTTGAGCGGCGTGTCGAGCTTGAGTTTGCCGGCGTCGAGCTGCTCGAACAGCAGATAGAGCGTCATGATCTTGGTGAGCGACGCCGGGTGTCGCCGCGCGTCCGGATTGGTGGCGTGCAGCACCGCGCCGGAATTGGCGTCCACGACGATATCCGCGTAAGGCGCGGCGTTTATTGGGTCGGCTGATAGCGTGAGAACTGCAGCAACAAAACCGAACAAACCCCAACGAAGCCCGTAACGGGCTCCGGTCCGGATCCGCAGCATGATATTTCCCCCGTCCCTCGTTCCCCTTCGCGCTCCGTGCGAAGCGCTGACACCCCTGTCGTGCCGAGGTGAAGCGATTGGACGAGTCAAAAAGGGCGGTTTTCTGAATTTTTCCGACCTTTTTGGCGTCCTGCGACTTTGCGATTTCGAGCCTTGACGGCTCTCCACCGCCGCTCACGCGGCACGCTCGTCGAGGCTAGGGCAGGCCGATTGCAAAACCGTTAAACCCCGGACCGGACTACCATATTGCACTGCAAAATAAGAGCTTGACTTTTTTGTGCACTGCAATATATCCGTGTCATCCGGCTCGCTGGCTGGAGAGTCATCCGGCTCGCTGGCTGGAGACAGGTGGGAAAAGTCACACGCAATCGGCGACGCCGCCGGGAGGTAGAAGATGGTCAGGAATATCGACGAGATGCAGAAGTTGGGGAAGGACAATATGGATGCGACGCTGAAGTCGTTCGGGGCGTTTTCCAAGAGCCTGCAGGCGATCACGGTCGAGATCGCGGATTTCTCCAAGAAGGTGTTCGAGCAAAGCACCGCCGCCACCGAGAAGCTCATGGGCGCGAAGTCGCTCGAAAAGGCGATCGAGGTGCAGACCGACTATGCCAAGAGCTCCTATGAGACCTTCGTGGCGGAGGCGACCAAGCTGGGCGAGCTTTACGCCGACCTCGCCAAGGAGGCTTATAAGCCGTTCGAGAGCCAGTTCGGGAAAGTCGCTTCGGTGAAGTAACGCGTCATACTCGGCGCAGTTCACAAGTTGAAGAGCCCGGCCGCACGTGCCGGGCTTTGTTTTTGCACGAAGCTTGCTCGCGCAAGGGTGGCAATGCGGCGCCGTCGCACAGGCCTCGGCCGGTGATCGCTGGCGGCGGCGTTACGAACGCGTCTTCTCGCCGCCGGCGGGTTGCGAGCGCATGCAGCTTGCAACGGCGCGGGAGAAATCCGCAGGTTTCCGACGAATTTGCCCCGAATTGTCCGCATTTGAGTCGGTCGATTGAACCGCCACCGGCGGGCCGGCACGGGTTTTGCAAAACAAAATACGTCGGAATTCCCGACGAATCGCGGGAATATGACAATCTGGAACCGGGGCGGCGACGTCCTTATTATGAAGCATCGATGGTCCGCTGTTCTTGCGCCCCAAAGCTGCCACGTCCTGACCCGTAAAGTACCCATGAGCCGAAGACCAACCGCGATGAATGCAAGCGCCGCAAATAGACCGGGTGCCCCGCGTCAAGGCGATGACGACAACAGCAAACGGCGAGGGGCGGGCGCGCCGGGCACCGCGGTCATCACCAAGACCAAGCCGCAGACCAAGCGGCCCAATCTCTACCGCGTGTTGCTGTTGAACGACGATTACACGCCTATGGAGTTCGTGGTCCATGTGCTCGAGCGCTTCTTCAACAAGGACCACGGGAGCGCCCACCGAATCATGATGCACGTGCATCAGCATGGCATCGGCGAATGCGGCATCTATACGTACGAGGTGGCCGAGACCAAGGTGACGCAGGTTATGGACTTTGCTCGCAAACACCAGCATCCTCTGCAGTGCGTGATGGAAAAAAAGTAACGACGATGGAAAAGTGGGAACGCCGGGGCCATATATAACGCGTTGACACGGGAACCGACATGCCGACGTTTTCGCGCAATCTCGAACAGTCCCTGCACCGCGCCCTGGCGCTTGCCAACGAGCGCCATCACGAATACGCGACCCTCGAACATCTTCTGCTTGCGCTGATCGACGATCAGGACGCCGCCGCGGTCATGCGCGCGTGCAACGTCGACCTCGACAAGCTGCGACGGAGCCTCACCGCGTATCTCGAAAGCGAGCTCGAGAATCTGGTGAGCGACGGCAACGAGGATTCCAAACCGACCGCCGGCTTCCAGCGCGTCATCCAACGCGCCGTCATCCACGTGCAGTCCTCGGGCCGCGAGGAGGTGACCGGCGCCAACGTGCTGGTCGCGATCTTCGCCGAGCGCGAGAGTCACGCCGCTTATTTCCTGCAAGAGCAGGACATGACGCGCTACGACGCCGTCAATTACATCAGCCACGGCATCGCCAAGCGGCCGGGCATGTCGGAAGCGCGCCCGGTGCGCGGCGCCGAGGAGGATACCGATACCAAGACCGGCGACGAGACCAAAAAGAAGGGCGACGCGCTCGAGGCCTATTGCATCAACCTCAACAAGAAGGCGCGCGAGGGCAGGATCGATCCGTTGATCGGGCGCGCGGCCGAGATCAGCCGCACCATCCAGGTGCTGTGCCGCCGGCAGAAGAACAACCCGCTGTTCGTCGGCGATGCCGGCGTCGGCAAGACCGCTATCGCCGAAGGCCTGGCGCGGCGCATCGTGCACGGCGAAGTCCCCGACGTGCTCAGGAACGCCACCGTGTTCGCGCTCGACATGGGCACGCTGCTCGCGGGCACGCGCTACCGCGGCGATTTCGAGGAGCGGCTCAAGCAGGTGATCAAGGAGCTCGAGGCCTATCCCGGCGCGATCATGTTCATCGACGAGATCCACACCGTGATCGGCGCCGGCGCCACCTCCGGCGGCGCGATGGACGCCTCGAACCTGCTCAAGCCGGCGCTCGCCTCGGGCACGCTGCGCTGCATCGGCTCGACCACCTACAAGGAGTACCGGCAGTATTTCGAAAAGGACCGTGCGCTCGTACGCCGGTTCCAGAAGATCGACGTCAATGAGCCGACCGTTCCGGACGCGATCGAAATCCTCAAAGGCCTCAAGCCCTATTTCGAGGACTACCACAAGCTCAAATACACCTCCGAGGCGATCAAGGCGGCGGTCGAACTGTCTGCGCGCTACATCCACGACCGCAGGCTTCCGGACAAGGCCATCGATGTGATCGACGAGTCCGGCGCGGCGCAGATGCTGTTGCCGGAGAACCGGCGCAAGAAAACGATCGGCATCAAGGAAATCGAAACCACCATCGCCACTATGGCGCGGATTCCGCCGAAAACCGTGTCGAAGGACGACGCGGTGGTGCTGCAACATCTCGACCAGACGTTGAAGCAGGTCGTGTACGGCCAGGACAAGGCGATCGGCGCGCTCTCCGCCTCGATCAAGCTCGCCCGCGCGGGCTTGCGCGAGCCGGAAAAGCCGATCGGCTCGACATGTCGGAATACATGGAGCGCCACACCGTCTCGCGGCTGATCGGCGCGCCGCCCGGCTATGTGGGCTTCGACCAGGGCGGCTTGCTCACCGACGGTGTCGACCAGCATCCGCATTGCGTTCTTCTGCTCGACGAGGTCGAGAAGGCGCACCCCGATCTATTCAACGTGCTGCTGCAGATCATGGATCACGGCAAGCTCACCGATCACAACGGCAAGCAGGTCGATTTCCGCAACGTGATCCTGATCATGACAACCAATGCCGGCGCGGCCGACCTCGCGCGCCAGGCTTACGGCTTCACCCGCATCAAGCGCGAGGGCGACGACGTCGAGGCGATCAACCGGCTGTTTGCGCCCGAATTCCGCAACCGGCTCGATGCCATCATCACCTTTGCGCATCTCACGCCCGAGATCATCGCCAAGGTGGTCGAGAAATTCGTGCTCCAGCTGGAGGCGCAGCTCGGCGACCGCGACGTCACCATCGAGCTGTCGGAAGAGGCCAGCCAGTGGCTGATCAAGCACGGCTATGACGAGCAGATGGGCGCGCGGCCGATGGCGCGTCTGATCCAGGAGAACATCAAGAAGGCGCTCGCCGACGAAGTTCTGTTCGGCAAGCTCAAGGGCGGCGGCCACGTGCGCGTCATCGCGGTCAAGGACGAAGCGGGCGCCGAGAAGCTCGGCTTCGAGTATCTCGACGGCCCGGTGACGCCGAAGCCCGAGAAGATTCCCGAGGCCAAGCCCAAACGGCGCAGCCCCCGCCGCAAGCCGTCCGGCCCAAAAGGCGGCTCGGCGCCGCGCGGCTCGGTGCCGAAGGTGCCGCTGGTCAAGGTCTAGACGCGATCGGCTGATCGCCCCCGCACAGCCTTTGCTATCGCCCGCGCGCGGGCCTCAGCGTTTGCGCTGCTCCATCGAGTCGTTGCGCACGAAGACGAGCGCGATCGTCGCCGCCGCAAGCGTGTAGGACGGGATGCAAAACGTGTTGCGTGATGGCCGGTCAGGCAGTATGGCGGATTACGCTACGCTAATCCGCCCTACGTCCGCGGGGATGCAATGCCCGCCTTCATCTGCGAGACCTGCGGCAGCCAATTTACGCCGTCGGATGCGCCGCCGCGCTCCTGCCCGATCTGTGAGGACGAGCGTCAATTCGTTCCGCCCGGCGGCCAGAGGTGGA
>WNFN01215821.1_pt1 | contig 18328 bp, 24 predicted proteins | sample 5400161 | NCBI WGS metagenome assembly WNFN01 (sample SAMN13153353, study PRJNA577476) | soil metagenome | isolation source: 80 cm saprolite on Douglas fir-dominated hillslope | place: USA:California | collected 2013-09-17 | reverse complement strand
GCCTTACCCGCCATCCTACGCGCCGAGACGGAAAAAGAAGAGCTCCTGTAGCTAACCGGACCACGAATGCACACCGCGAATGCACACCGCGAATGCACGCGAATAGATCCGCCTACGCAAAGCGACTCGACTGAGCTCGCCGAAGTCCTACTGCGCGACAGGCAGCGAAGAACAAACGAATCCGCCTTCGCCAAGCGACTCGACTGAGCTCGCCGAATGTCCTGAGCTCAGCCGAACGGTTCACAAAGGACAGTTTAGAAAGTACCTTTAAGCTTTCCTAGGTCTCGCGCGACCTGTCATCTTTCAATTTTCACCTTCCACCGTCTCCCCTCTTTATCTGCGTAAATCCGCAGCCTGCCCGCCATAGTCCGGCGGCTGCCGGACGTCGGCTGGTTCATCTGCGGCCTGTCGCGCCGGAGGCTTGGCGAAGGCGGATTCCTTTTGTTGTTCGCTGCCTGTCGCGCCGTAGGACTTCGGCGAGCTCAGTCGAGTCGCTTTGCGTAGGCGGATCCATTCGCGTTCATTCGCGGTTTGTCTTTGCGTGAGATTCTTCTTGGTCTTCTTTTTTTGCGTTTTTTGTGCCTTTTCGCGGCTATTCCTAACTCTTCATCTGCGTCCATCTGCGGCCTGTCGCGCCGGAGGCTTGGCGAAGGCGGATTCGTTTGTTGTTCGCTGCCTGTCGCGCCGTAGGCTTTGCGTAGGCGGATCTATTCGCGTGCATTCGCGGTCCCTATTCGTGTCCATTCGCGGTTACCTTTGCGTGAGATTTTTCTTCGCAAGGGTAATATCACGGCCGTGGACACCGTTAATTGGCTCCTCGATTCGGACCCGGCAATCAGCTGGCAAACGATGCGCGATTTAACTGACACCTTGCCGGCGGCGATCGCTACAGAGCGTGCCCGGATCCCGCACGAAGGGATCGGCGCCGAAATTCTCGTCCGGCAGGAACCGGACGGCTCCTGGCGCCGCGCTGATAAACCGGTCTGGTTATCCACCCTCTTCACCCTGCTCCTCCTGCGGGCGACCGGAATCGACCGTGCCGAGCCTGTTGTCGAATCGGCAGTGGCGCGTCTCGAAGCGAACTTGTGCTGGAACGACGACGGATTCTGGGAGCTACGTCCGGCGGAACTCGGCGGGAACCCGTTCTTCGAAGGCGAAGTAGAACCGTGCATCAACGGGGGCGTGCTCGCACTTGGCGCCTACTTCGGTCATCCGACGGAGAAACTCGCTCGCCGCCTTATTAGCGAACAGCTCGATGACGGCGGTTGGAACTGTGAAGCACCGAAGAGTACTCGCTCATCTTTCCACACCACGATTTGTGTGCTGGAAGGGCTGCTCGAGTACGGACGTGCCGCCGGCTCCACACCGGAGCTCGCAGCGGCTAGGCGTCGCGGTGAAGAATACCTGCTTGAGCGCAGCCTGTTCCGGCGCCGTTCCACTGGCGAGGTCGCTAATCCCGCGTTCCTGGAGCTCGCATACCCGCCCCGTTACCACTACGACATTCTCCGTGCACTCGACTACCTCAGGGGCACCGATGTCCAGCCCGATACCCGTATCAGCGAGGCTGTACAGCTCATCGAGAGCAAGCGCCAGGCTGATGGTCGCTGGATCCTCGATCGCGCCTACGACGAGGCGCTCGCCTTCCCGTTTGACGAGTCAACGGGCGAACCGAGTCGGTGGAACACGCTCCGGGCAATGCGGGTGCTCCGTTGGGTAAACGCTTCGATCTGAATAGCGACCGCGAATGGACGCGAACAACAAACGAACCGCAGATGAACACAGATTTTACGCAGATAAATTCACAGAAGATCACAAAGGTACGGACGGATTTTGCGGTTCATCTTTTCAGCTGTCCGTATCTGCGTTCATCTGCGGTTGGTTTGTTGTTTCGCGTCCATTCGCGGTCACCTTTGCGGCTTCGCGTCTTTGGGTGAGATTTCCTTGATGCCAATTTACGCAACAGTCTTCGCTGCTTTACAACAGGGAGTAACGCACCAAAATATTGCAGATCACGAATTTCAAGACATACTTAAACAGCATGGACCACCCGGAGCATTCGAAGAGATCAGACGCCGATTGTGACGATTCACTTCGTTTACCGGTTCCACCGCAGCCTCTAAAAGAGCATCGGGCGCTGACTATAGAAACGGTGGTACAACAAATGGAAGCCATGCTTGAAGCGGCAGAACTCGGTCCCGAGTTCGAAGCAATGCGTCTCAGACAGAAGAATACGGAACGCTTCCGGATGTAACCCTAACCGCCCCCGCCGCCGCTTCCCTCTCTTCCGCTTTGCGCCCCTGGCCGACATAGCTAAAGGGGAAGATGGGGCGACCTGTCCGCCATAGCGTGGGCGTACGGGACGGAGGAGGAAGTCTGCTTCGCGTGAGTTTTCTGTTTCGCTGGCCGCAAAGACCCAAAGCCGAAGAGAATCAGGGAATAGCCGCGAAAAGGCACAAAAGACGCAAAAAGGGGACTTCGCCTTCGCAAGCTACGGCGCGACAGGCACTGATCAGAAGCGGTATTTTCAGTTTGAAGGACCACGTCTTATCATCAACGCAGACACGGAATGGGGACGGGTCCAAATCGAGTGGCAACGTTAGGCGAGAAAGTTCACAGCCGCATCAATCGGCCCGCAGTCGAAATCACTTGCGCCTATTGAGAAATAGGCCACCCGCCCCACCTTTCACCTTTCACCTTTCACCTCTCACCTCTCACCCTCCCCCTCTGCGCCCCTGGCCAACGTAGCTAAAGGGGGAGCGGGGCGACCTGTCCGCCATAGTGTAGGCGTACGGGACGGAGCAGGAAGTCTGCTTTGCGTGAAATTTCTATTTTGCGTTTTTTGTGCCTTTTTGCGGCTATTCCCGGATTCTCTTCCCCTTAGTGTCTTCGTGTCTTTGTGTGAGATTTTTCTTTCTTCTCGCGCCATACGCCGAACCACGCATAGCGGATCCGCTGACCCATGCTTTTGTATGACCGGGATCAAATGGTTGAGCGACTTGAACTATTAAAAAAAACGGTCGCCGGCAACCGATAAAACGGTCCCAAGAAAACAACAAATAGAAAAGGATTGAGTATGCCATCCCGCACCAAACGGCACGTCCCCCACACTACTGGACTCCAACCAGGAGCCGTGCGCCCGCGTATCACCACCAAGGGTTCACAAGCTCATTCAGGCGTCAGTCCGCTCGCTCCAGTCAGCCATCGGAACACCAGCTTCCAACCATTACCCCGACCGTTGGGTCTGCCCCCTTATCACTACACATTAACTGACCATTTCCCGACCATCGGAGACAATATTCAGACCGCGAAAAAGATGGTACTCCATGTCATGGGCGATACCGGAGGCGTCCAAGACGGCGAATTCCAGAGCCAAGTTGCGGAACAACTGATCGCACAAGTGACCGGGGACGCGACCTCTCCGCAATTCTGCTACCATCTCGGCGACGTCGTCTACTACACCGGACTGCACGACGACTACTATGCCCAATTTTACGAGCCGTATGCGCATTACACACCCCCGATTCTTTCTATTCCCGGTAACCACGATGGCGAAGTGGACGATCCCAGCAGCCAAACCTCACTGGATGGATGGGTCGATTATTTCATGCAAGCCACCCCGGATGTCGATCCCATATCGAAAGATGCTCCGCGCGTCGGCCTGAGTCTCCCCAATGTTTATTGGACCTTGCTGACCCCTTTCGCCACGTTTGTTGGGCTATACACAAATGTGCCGGAAGGCGGTTCCATTGATTCCGTACAACAGCAATGGGTGACAAACGAATTCGCCACTGCCTCTAAAGACTTGCCCCTGATTTTTGCGCTGCATCATCCCATTTATTCTTTCGATGTCTATCACAGCGGCAGTTCTAAAATGTCCGATGTTTTAGAGAATGCGATTCGCGACACCGGCAGAGTACCAAATCTCGTGTTGGCTGGCCATGTCCATGACTACCAACGCATCGAACAGAGTATCGCACCGAGTGGACCGACGCCGTTTATTGTTTGCGGAAATGGCGGGTACCACAATTTACACACGATCCATTCACAGGCAGGAGACAAAGCTCCGGATACCGGTGCAGTTCTAAAATACGGCCAAGACAAAGCCTGGGGCTTCTTGACCCTGACCATCGATAACGAAACGATCAGCGGGGTAACAACCGAGATCGACCGACAAGGGACAGTTTCTGAGGGCGACTCTTTCAGTTACCCGACTGCCGCCGTCACTCTGCAAGTCCCATCAAAAGTGCCAACGCTCTGACCCGCTTGGGGAAGATCTAATAGCCGCAAAAAGGCGCAAAGAGCACAAAAAAGAAGACCAAACCAACCACAGATGAACACGGATTTACGCAGATAGGGAACCCAACGTCAGATGTGATTGGTGAAAAGTGAAAGGAGCGTACCACCACCCTTTCGCGGCTCTTAAGAAGCTATCACCTTTCACCCTCTCCGCCTTTGCGTCTTTGCGTGAGATTTTTCTTCTCTCTTATTTTGCGCCTTTTGTGCCTTTTTGCGGCTATTCCTAGCTCTTCATCTGCGTCCATCTGCGGTTGGTCTGTTTTTGCTTTCCGTCTTTGCGTGAGATTTTATTCGCGTCTATTCGCGGTTCATATTCGCGTGCATTCGCGGTTAGTATTCGCGTCCGTTCGCGGTTAGTGTTCCCGTTTCAACAAACTCAGTTCAATCTCTCTCGATGGTATCGGCGGAAAAAGAGGAGCAATCCCCGGAAACCGTCCCGGAGGGAAGATAAGAGCGGGGAGCGAGTAATGACGGCTGGTTAAAAGCTTGTAGCCGCGACCTTCAATCTCGGCAGAGGTCGTACCAAACCAATTCGACCCAATTTCACTGTCCCAAAACACGATCGTCCCTATAGGAGCTTTCTCCAGCAGCGCAAATAACTTCTCCCGATTCCCTGCCGGAGGACTATCTTTCAGGTTCCGGTTAAGAACAATACACATCCGGGCGTTGCTCCAAATCAGAACAGGCAGCGACGGATCTTGTTGTTGTAGCCAGTTAGCCATTTCATCGATAGCAACGGCGTCACGCGCCCAAACCATCGAGTCCAGGTAATGGATACTCTGAAGAATGGAAAACATTACGACTACCCATCCAGCTACTATCACGAACGGGCGGACCGTTCGACGCGCTTTCCGCTTGCTCACGGCGGGCCGGATCTTGACCGAAAAAATTGTGTTCCAGCCTTCGAGAGTTAGCACAGCAATAGCAGGAGCAACCGAAACCATGTAACGCGGAAATCCTGCTTCACCAAAAAGCCCGTACTTAACAAAAATCGAGTGTAACAGAAACAATACCAGGAAAACAGATGTGATTAGTGACAAAGACCAAGAACGAAATCCTCGTAACAAACCAAGGATGAACGGAACGATTAAAACGACACCGGCAAACTCTTGGCTTCGCTGGGCATAACTGAGAAACGCACCGTGCCCATACATATCTGTGTGCCAAGTAGCGGGCCAATTATGCAAGATAAAGAGCGGGTCACCGGTTAGGAGCAAGGCAGCAAACCATCGTACTCCCCGTTCCCGCTCGTTCACGGCGTTCCCGCTCGTTCGCGCCCTGTCCGACGAAGCCTCCGGGAGTTTCAGACGACAGGGCGAAGTCTGACGTTCCCTTTGCGACAGAATCAAAATCCATAGACCCCAGAAGAGGCAGACGAATGCCCCTTCCGGTCGAGCGAGAGGAAGGAGCGACGCAACTAACATCCCTGACTTTATGCGACCGCTGATATGACACCGAAGCGCGACCACCAGAATCATGGCAAACAACGGCTCGGTGAACAGATTCGAGTAAAGTTCGAAGAACGTCTGTTGGCCAAGTAAAAACGGTATTACCAGCCAGGCTCGTGACATTCGCAGATCACACGCGAGCCGATAAGTCTGCCAGGCCGTTGCCACGCTGATGGCCAGAGCGAAGAATCGCGCTGGGATAAATCCTAGCAAAGCAACCGGCGCAAAAAGCGTGGTAAACAATGGACGCCCCCAGACATCCACAAAATAAAAATGATCAACCCAGGCGGTACGAGCCATCAAAAAATGGTAATCGACATCCTGTTCCGGTGACCCTGGGAAAAGGAAGATTAAGAGAACACCGATAACCGCCATGAATACCACGGCAATTACCGCCAGCCGCGAGCCACCGGTTTGTTCCATATGCCGCCGACATTAGCCGCCGGAACCGATTTCGTGATAGCTCAATCTCTCCGTTAACCGCACAAAGAGGACGGAAAAGGAAGATAAATAGCCGCAAAAAAGCGCAAAGAACGCAAAAAAGGGACCCTTTGCATGAAATTTCTGTTTTGCGTATTTTGTAGCTTGCCCGCCATAGTCCGGCGTCTGCCGGACGACGGCTGGCCTTTTTGCAGCCTGCCGCGCCGTAGGCTTGGCGAAGGCGGGGCTATTCCCGGATTCTCTTCCCCTTAGTGTCTTCGTGTCCCTGGCCGACATAGCTAAAGGGGAGATGCGGCGACCTGTCCGCCATAGTGTGGGCGTACGGGACGGAGGGGGAAGTCTGCTTTGGGTGAAATTTCTGTTTTGCGTTTTTTGTGCTCGTCTTCTGCTTCGCGTCGATTCGCGTTTCCTATTCGCAGCCTGTCACGCCGTAGCTTGCGAAGGCGGATCCATTCGCGGTTGCTATTCGCGAAGCGCGTGTGAGTCTGCAATGGCGCCCAACTTACTCCAAAGGATGTTGCCGAAAGATTTGGCGCTGCTCATACCAAGCAGAGCGGTACTTAACAATCCAGTCCATCAAGGCACGGTCAAAGCCGATGTCGAAGCCGGCTTTCTCGCTTTCGATCCATTTGTGTCGGAGGATCTCCGCTCTTTCGGCCAAGAATTCCTTATACAAGGATGAATTCCTGACCAGATGGGTCGCATCTTCCATGGGAGTTCCAATATAGTTAGGCTCACCAACATTCTCCAATACATATTTCGAAGCGTTGCCAGAGCCTCCTGCGTATGGAAAGAGAAGCTAACCAGCTAGCTTTTGGCCACTCACTTTCCCATCAAAGGATCGCATCATGCTTTTGTAAATCGTGCGATCGAAACTCCGGCTCAGAGCATCCATACTCTACCTCCCAACATGGTTATTGTATGTTTTGAACAGACGCGACCCCTGTTCTTTTCTGGGCGTCCCCCGGAAGCTCTTGTCAGGGAGTGAATGCTCACACCGGCGCCTCGAGCGCCCACCGATCGCTCTTCATTTTGCGTTTTTTTGCGCCTTTTTGCAGCCTGCCGCGCCGTAGGCTTGGCGAAGGCGGGGCTATTCCCTGATTCTCTTCCCCTTAGTGTCTTCGTGTCCTCGGCCGACGTAGCTAAAGGGGGAGATGGGGCGAAGTCTGCTTTGTGTGAGATTTTTCTTCGTCTTCTGCTTCGCGTCGATTCGCGTTTCCTATTCGCAGCCCTGCCGGATCATTCGCGAAGCGCCGCCAATCACCTTTCATGTCTCACTGCGAAGCACCCCTCCTAACCTTTGCGTCCCTGGCCGACATAGCTAAAGGGGAGATGCGGCGACCTGTCCGCCATAGTGTGGGCGTACAGGACGGAGGAGGAAGTCTGCTTGTGTGACATTTTCTTCGCTGCCTGTCGCGCCGAAGGCTTTGCGTAGGCGGATCAATTCGTGTGCATTCGCGGTTTGTCAGTTATTCGTGTCCATTCGCGGTCTCTTTTTGCGGCTATTCCCGGATTCCCTTCCCCTTAGTGTCTTCGTGTCTTTGTGTGAGATTCTATTCGCGTCCATTCGTAGCTTGTCCGCCATAGTCCGGCGTCAGCCGGACGACGGCGGGTCCATTCGCGGTTCGTACTCGACAGGCACTGCCATTAGTTTCTGAATCTCATCTTGCAGAACCCGATCGAAGTTGCGGCGAGTGACACCTGGCCGATAGAAGGAAAACTCCTGCCGTTGCAGATCATCCAAAGCGCAGTCTAAAAGATAAAATGGCATCAGCTCACGACGCATGTGATGCTTGGCGCAGAGTGCAAAAAGACGGCGTGTAAGATACACTCCGCTGATCATCCCTTGCTGGAACTGTAGGCAAAGCTCTTGCGCATAAAGGATCACAAGAGACTCGGGTTTTGGTCGCCGCAGATTCTGCTCTTGCGCGCACCGAACAAAGAGCTCCTCTAGCTCGAACGGATTTTCGTTACCGAGAACACCGGCCAGCTGGCGAAGCTATCTTCCGTCGAATCCGAGCTCAAGCTGCGCGCTTGCCCAGTCCGCCTTTCCCAGCCGCTCGTACAGACATCGCTTCGCTAATAACATTGCCGTCGAGACCATGGTCAAACCAGAATCTTAATACCCACAAAGGAACGCCAAGACTGCAAACCGAAACGATCCAACCACAACCATTACGTCTGCATTTTAGAGTGCCGAATGGACAGCTTTCTCGAACATCATGTCTGCGTAATCATCAGTCATTCCAGCAAGATAGTCGGTAATATGCCGCAGCCTTTCGGCATCTGTCGAAGATTGCTCGATCCTGGCATGCCAATCGGCAGGAACAATGCCTGAATCTACGAGACGATCATTCGGCTTATCGCAATAATGCCTAACAAAAACTTCGAAGAGCGTCCTTATTTTAAACGCTCCGACATTATCATTGCTTCGGATCTCAGGATCTTGGAACAAAAGGGATGAGTTAATCTTCTTCAGGGTTCGTATAAACGACTGATACGGCTCACGTAAAGAAACGGACAGAGAGTTTCGGAAAAGATCTCCGAGGATGTGAAGGTTCTTAAGGCAGTCTCCGACTCTCACGGATGCAAAACGCTCCATGACTCCGGCCTCAAATGCTGATTTGATGTTTTTAACCGCGAACTCATCAGAACCCTCGCCGTAGTCAGCACGCCATTTCATCACACTCTCAGTCGATATGATCGACGAGCGCACACCATCAGTGAAATCTATCAACGCATTCCCAATATCATCCGCCAAGTCCATTATTTGGCACTCGATCACTCGGTTTGGGCCAAATCCAAGCTGTTCAATCAAAGCCTCCTGGTAATCATAAAGAAATTTCGCCCGTTGTTCTGCTGGTTCCTCGATTGCCGACCAGGATCTTTTGTATTTGAGAATAGAATCGATCGCTACCTTTGTCGGCTTTATTCCTCGATTGTTCCAGGCGATTTCGCTGATAATTCGCAAGGACTGAGCATTCCCCTCGAACCCACCATGTTCTTTCATGAGTCGATTAAGTTCCCGCTCACCCGCATGTCCAAACGGCGGATTCCCAATATCATGAGCAAAGCAGGCAAACTCTACCAAGTCCCCGTCAATGAAGCCATTACTGCCCGATCCGACCTCGTATTCCAACCTTCGCAGGATAGATCTCGCAATTCGAGCCACTTCGATTGAGTGCGATAGACGCGTTCTACTGAAACAGTTAGGTCCCGTTTTTCGAACTTGTGTCTTGCCCTGCAGCCGGCGAAAAGCTCCTGAAAACACCAGGTTGTCTAAATCCCTTTGAAAGGGAGTTCTGTGAGGATTTCCTTTTTCCCAATTCGTCCGGATGAACGGTTCGACCTGGTCTCTTTCCCGTCGAACTCGACGAACGAACAGTCGTCATCCGCGTAGAACGAATTCTCAAACATAAAGATGCGCTCCTTGCCTCTGCGAATTCTTTCCACAAGAGGAACATAATTTCAATCTTCTCACCATCCAAACATGCGATCCGATAAGAAACCGCGCGTGTACGGCCCATTTCACCGCGTCAATGATCCGCCCGAGGTCGTCCCGGGCAAGCCAACCTGGTCCGCAACACCCGAACGTCCAGGTGTTATGCGCGACGATGACTACGCCAAAATCAAGGTGCATGTGCTGCGACAAACGGTTATTTTAGAGCGAGGTCATGCCTAATTCTTCCATTCCATCTCTTCATCAGATTCCACTCAACCAGATGGAACGAGGTCTGGCACTCCCGGTCGCCACGCTCAGATTTGAGCCTGCCGAGATAACAAACCGTCTAGGATTTAAGTTCGAAACTGCGCGTGACGATCTCGACGAGCTAGAGGCCGTAGCTTTTAGCGGTCCGAGCGGAAACCAATTCGCTTTGGTCCGTCATCGCCATCAGCCAGATCCAGGTACGGACATTTTAGTTAATGAAAGGTTAGTCGACTTGAGTGCGGCACTGCGCGATGCGTTAAAAGCCTTACGGTTTGAGCCTCGAGAGCTCCGCTGGATGCATCCCGCGATAAAAATCAGCGAGCTAGATTAGGTTTCCACGTCCGCTTCTCAGTTCACCGTGAGCTGCGGTGTCGATACCTCGAGCGAGCTTTCACCTTTACCTTTCACCGCTCCGCTTTGCGCCTTTGTCCTTTGCGTGAGATTTTTCTTCGTCTTCTGCTTCGCGTCGATTCGCGTTTCCTATTCGCAGCCTGTCACGCCGCTGCCGGATCATTCGCGAAGCGCCGCCAATCACCTTTCATGTCTCACTGCGAAGCACCCCTCCTAACCTTTGCGTCCCTGGCCGACATAGCTAAAGGGGCAGACGGGGCGACCTGTCCGCCATAGTGTGGGCGTACAGGACGGAGGAGGAAGTCTGCTTTGCGTGAAATTTCTGTTTTGCGTTTTTTGTGCCTTTTTGCGGCTATTCCTCTGGCTATTCCTTTTCTGGCCTCTCCGCCGCGCTTGCGTTCAATACCAGGCACAAGGCCAATGCCTCTGCTACAGCAGCAGCAGCGGAATTTGAATTGATAAGCGATTCCTGGGAAGGCGCGCTCGCTTGAAAAGAACTCTCGAGAAAATGAGAAAGATCTCTTGGATCGGCGCGCCGAGTTCCTCGCCCCACCGAGTTCTTCGCCCCACCGATCAGGCGCGTTTCATCGCCCTCTCGCCGCATCGCCCGCTCGCCGTTTCGCCCATTCGCCCGCTGGTCTGTGGCTGGACTCTTTTGCTTAGAAATTTCGTCAAGTTCGCCCGCTGGCAAGATGGCAGTCAGAGGGAAGCTTACGTCGAGGCGCCCAAGGTCGAGGCACTGGATGCTGTTTTTCATTTGCGAGGAATCATGGTTGTGCTTTTCGCTGTTTTTTTCTGGGTGCTGAAGAATCCGACTCAGGAACGATTTTGTTAAACAGATCGTCGATGATCAGACTTTCGAGCGCCTTCGAGACTAGGCGCTCAGCCGCTTCCGCATGATTCTTCCCATAAAGCCCGCTTTTGACGAGTCGACCCAAAAGCGACAAGACATGCGGAGTTGTCGAGATGGTCAAACGCTCAGTTCTGATAAGATTCTGAGCTTTTGGCATAATTATGGCATAATTGTGCCAGAATTATGCCACAATTATCTACAGTGGTCAATTTGATTGCGGCTTCTCTGGCTTTGTGATCGTTCGGCTGAGCTCAGGACATTCGGCGAGCTCTCGAGTCGTCGAAGCCTTCGTGATCTTCTGTTCAAAGGTATCCGAGGCAGTTACCCTGGCGCGCGATGCCAGCACAAACAGCTCCGAACAGCAAGCCGCTACCCTGATTTCGTGGAGCCGGATCAAGTCGCCGAGATAATTCTGTATTGCTGGAAATTACCTCCAAAAATTTGTATCCGAGACCTGGTGGTTGCTCCAACCGGAACCACATTCTAACGGCAGAGACGAGCTGCTCTTCCGCGAGACCCAAGAAGAAATTCTCACGCAAAGACCCGCCCGCAACGCTTCGCGACGCGATGCGGGCGGGTCTTTGCGTGAGATTTTTCTTCGTCTTCTGCTTCGCGTCCATTCGCGTTTCCTATTCGCAGCCTGTCACGCCGTAGCTTGCGAAGGCGGATCCATTCGCGGTTGCTATTCGCGTAGCGCATCTGTCATTTGTAATTTGTCATCTGTCATTCGCGAAGCGCGTGTGAGTCTGCGATGGCGCCTAACTTACTCCAAAGGATGTTGCCGAAAGATTTGGCGCTGCTCATACCAAGCAGAGCGGTACCTAACAATCCAGTCCATCAAGGCTCGGTCAAAGCCGATGTCGACGCCGGCTTTCTCGCTTTCGATCCATTTGTGTCGCAAGATCTCCGCTCTTTCGGCCAAGAATTCTTTATACAAGGATGAATTCCTGACCAGATCGGGCGCATCTTCCATGGGGGTTTCAATATAGTTAGGCTCACCAACGTTCTCCAATACGTATTTCGAAGTGTTGCTAGAGCCTCCTGCGTATGGAAAAAGAAGCTAACCAGCGTGTTTCAGCAAGACGTGCCCCTTCTGATTCCACCTCATTTAAAGTCGCAATGCCGCGCTTGTGCAAAACTGGGAAGCAATTCCCCAAGGCCTCAAAGAAAAGTTGGGAACTAATGCCCGGTTCTGGTATAGAGCATGCAATAACTAACTAGCTTTTGGCGACCCATTTTCCCATCAAAGAATCGCATCATGCGTGAGTTCTCCCGCTCAGGCTGCCAAAAAGATCAAACACCTCACCCCTTTTGCTTGTCGCCTTGCGTCAGATTTTTTCTACGCCCTTCATTTCGCGTTTTTTGCGCCTTTTTGCAGCCTGCCGCGCCGTAGGCTTGGCGAAGGCGGGGCTATTTCCGGATTCTCTTCCCCTTAGTGTCTTCGTGTCCCTGGCCGACATAGCTAAAGGGGGAGATTGGGCGAAGTCTGCTTTGCGTGAGATTTTTCTTCGTCTTCTGCTTCGCGTCGATTCGCGTTTCCTATTCGCAGCCTGTCACGCCGTAGCTTGCGAAGGCGGATCCATTCGCGGTTGCTATTCGCGAAGCGCATCTGTCATTCGCGAAGCGCGCTTGTCGCCTTGCGTCAGATTTTTTGTACGCCCTTCATTTTGCGTTTTTTGCGCCTTTTTGCGGCTATTCTCAGTGTGTCCTGACTACTTTGCGCCGTGACTCGCAATCCGGCGTTAGTTGTGGCATTGAGGGCGATGCCAAGATCAGGCTCCCCAGAAAGGGTTCAATCGGTTGGTGAAGAAATTGCCAATAGCGTCAGCTCCGGAATTACATTGCTGGCCATCATCTGCGGAATCCCCTTTCTCATCAGATCGGCGGCGCAACATGGAAGTAAGCTCAGTTTGGCTGGTGTGATCGTCTTCGCGATCGCGATGGGGTTACTTTACCTAGCCTCCACGATCTATCATGCGTTGCCTCGAACCGAGATGAAAAAACTCTTCCGCCTGTTCGACCACTCTGCGATCTTTCTTCTCATAGCCGGTACGTACACCCCATTCGCTCTCGGACCATTGCGTGGCCCTTGGGGTTGGGTGCTCCTCGGGACAGTTTGGTGTTTGGCGTTCCTGGGAATCGGGTTCAAAGCCATCGGCGGATTAAGATACCGGGTGGTCTCGATTTGCTTGTATGTCGGCATGGGCTGGATGGCAGTTTTCGCGATTCGCCTGTTTTGGGTGCACGTACCGTTCGCCGGATTACTGTGGCTGGCCGCCGGCGGACTCGCTTACACCGGCGGGATCGCTTTTTACCTGGCCAAGCAGCTCCGTTATAGCCATTTCATCTGGCATCTGTTCGTCGCCACCGGCACTGCCTGCCACTTCTTCGCCGTCCTCTGGTACGCAGCCTAGCCCCCCATCGTCCTCGTCGTCGTCCTCGTCCTCGTCCTCGAAAGTTGTTCCCGGCGTGCAGTGTGTTCACTTGCTTTTTAAGACGTGCCCCCGTTTTCCTCTCCTGAACTCCCGAACTCCCGAACTCCTTGAGCTACTCAGCCCTAATCAGTTCCACCAGGTCTGAACGCATCAGCGTTTCGATCGGCCTATCAAAAGTAGCCAATTTCGCTCTGTGCGATGACGCCAGGTGCGCCAGATAGAAATCCGTGATCTGTTTGTGACCCGCGACTTTCCGAAATTGGTCTCGGTTCACCCGTGGAAGCTCATTCCAGTACTCGTGTCGTCCAAGAGAAACCAGCTGTTCCAGGAGCGTCGCAGCTTCATAAGGGGTGACTGCGGCCGATGTGAACGCCGGATTCGACGATAGCCGGATGAAAGCCATCTCGGTGATGGCGCAGGTTGCCCAAATTTTTCGTGAAGCCCTCCACCACTGGTGAGTGGCTTGATGAAGCTCGTGATTCGGCCACGTCAGCGCCAGTAAAACGCGACGGTTCGGCTACCAAGCCTTTTCGTACCAGTTGAGAAACGACTTCACCCAAACTACGCCCAGAACTCTCGGCGATTTTCTTAGCCGCGACATAAACGTCGTCGCTCAGCATCAAAGTCGTTCTCATGATGTGACTATGACACAGCTGATGCGTATTGTAAACTTTGATGCGGAACGCCTTAGCTGTTCTCCCGCCCTCCATTTTGAACACCCATTACGGCAATTGGAACAGAAGACGATTGGTCCATGGAACGTTAGCCTTTATTGCCCTGGATCTTGAAATTAAAAGATTAGGCTTCAAGCCTCGGAAATAAGGAAAATCATTATGAAATGCATCGCCTTAGTGCCCATAGGTAAAGTCGCTGTCCTGATGCTAGCATCGGCTATCGCCGCCAAAGCGGCGGATTCTTTCTCTGATGCGGATAAGGCCTTCGTGGCGAAGGTTTCGCAAGGCGGTATGTACGAGGTTGAACTCGGGAAGCTCGCGGAAACCAAAGGGGTTACGCAGGATATCAAAGATCAGGGCAGTACGGAAGCTCACGATCATGCGCTGGTTGGCGATAAGCTTAAGTCCATCATAGAGGCAAACGGGATAGAATTCCCCAAACAGCTCGACACGGAATTCCAAGCCCGTCTCGACAAAATCAACGCGCTGCCAGCCAACGAGTTCGACGCCGCTTATATCGAGGACATGAAGAAGATCCACGCGGCGGATGGAGCTGCCTTCGCCAAGGAAGCGGCTTCAGGTACCAATCCCGATTTGAAGGAATTCGCCAAGGAAACCTACCGCATAGTCCAGCGCCATCTTGGTGAACTTGGCGCAAAGGTCCACTGAACGGACCAGCGCATCGCTGGAATTACTGCACGCCTTCAATCTCAAAGCTTTCGAGGATTTCTACAACCGCGAATGGACGCGAACAGACGCGAATTAAGCAGCTAAACGGCAAACATTTCCTGGAGCGTGCGCAGCGCGGTTAGTAGAGGTTTTTCCGCCGTTTTACCGAGCCGTTTTACAAGTCGAACTTTGTCTAGGGTGCGGATCTGATCCAGCAAGATCAGTCCCCGTTTTCCTTGGAAAGCGATGGCAATCCGGAATGGCGCCGGCTTATTGGCGGTGGTCATCGGAGCAACGATCACCGTGCGAAGGTGATCATGCATTTCAGGCGGAGAGATGATGATGCATGGCCGCGTCTTTTGAATCTCGCTTCCAACGGTAGGATCGAGGTTGACCAGCCAAATGTCCCCTCGTTTTACCATGTCAGGGCTTCGTCGCCTTCATTTGGGAACTCGGGCCACACCAGATTGTCATCTCCTGTCTCGGAGAGCTTTTGCGCCGCATCCGCCCACCCGGAGCCCTACCTGCGCCAACAGGGGCTTCGGCAAGATCACTCCTTGCGAATTTCCGATGCGGTGTAGAACCACTTTCATTGGTATAACAATGGTATAACGGACGCGACCCTGAATCAAGCGAAACACCTGCCAAACGATGAGGTTCTTTTACTACCGGCATCGATCCAGCGACGGCGTTAAGACCGAAAGTGGGCCACGGCGGATAAGTGCGAGACCGCCCGAGAAAATCACGCAAAAACGCACAGGTGAAGACAAGTGTTGAATGGCCGCAAAAGATCGCCAAGCGATCTCAGTTTTTTGCGTTCTCTGTGCTCTTTTGCGGCTATTCTGGATTTTCTCTTTCCTTCGCGCGCCTTGGGGTCCTTGGCCGACGTAGCTAAAGGGGGGATGGGGCGACTTGTCCTCCATAGTTGTGGGGCTGCGGGACGACGGAGGAAGTCTGCTTTGCGTGAGATTTCTCTTCGTGTCTATTCGCGCCTGCCGCGCCGAAGGCTCTGCGAAGGAGGGTGCATTCGCGGTCCCTATTCGCGTGCATTCGCGGTTGTGTTAGCATCCTTTTTCAGCTAAAATGGAATCATGAAAACGACTGTGGATATTCCAGATGAGGAACTGGAGGATGCGATGCGCTTCACTCACGCCCGCACTAAACGGGAAGCGATCGTCACCGCCATCGTTGAATTCAATCGTCGACGTCGCATGGCTGAACTAGTCAAACGGGCGGGAACTTGTGCTCAACTGATGACCGCTGAAGAATTACAGCGGATCCGTCGCAGAACCTAACCCATGGTGCTGATTGACACTTCATCCTGGATCCACTTCTTACGTCCGGATGGCGAGATGGCGGCCCGGACCCGAGTCGAAACCGTGCTCCAAGCCGGGACAGCATGTTGGTGCCCGATCGTACGATTAGAACTTTGGAATGGAGCGAGCGGTGACCGCGAAAAAAAGGTCTTGAGAGAGTTTGAACGTTTACTTCCAGAGCTCGACATTACCGTGGAAGTCTGGAAAGAAGCGTACGAGTTAGCTCGCCGATGTCGTGCGACTGGTGTTACCGTGCCGGCCACTGATCTGCTGATTATCGCGTGCTCTCGATATCATGGGGCAACGCTCGAACAAAGCGACAGCGATTTCGACCAGGTGACCAGGGCATTGGAAGAGAAATAGTCCGAACCGGTGGCTGGTGGCAGGACGTCTATTTTTGCCATCAGCGTAATCCTATCGACAAAATCCAATCGGGACTAGCCGCGAATCCACGCTAATTTATTTAAGAGAACACCAATCGCCTTTCACCATTCGACGCGCTTAACGCTTGCCTGTATCGAGCTTGCCGAGATGCCTGTATCGAGCTTGCCGAGATGCTCATGGCGTGCCCGTTCGACGCGCTAAATGCTTGCTCAGGGCAGGCCTTTCACCCTGCGCCCTCCCACCCTCGCCCCATCTGGCTTTGCGTCTTTGCGTGAAATTTCTTTTTTGCGTTTTTTGTGCCTTTTTGCGGCTATTCCCGGATTCTCTTCGGCTTTGTGTCTTCGTGTCTTTGTGTGAGATTTTTTTGGCTCAGCGTCGATACAGATCCATAGTTTATATCTATCGTTAACATCCGAAATTAGTATTTTCGACCTATTCAAGAATCGGCTATTGAAGTTGCCTGGGAAATGCCGGCTTTGTTTGGCGACACCGCCAAACCGAATCGAGGCTAACCCAGATAAATGTATGCAGAAAAGCGAGGAAAACCCTGGCTGAGACACGGTCCGAATAATCGTTTAGGTGGAAATTTCGTACCGCACTCTTGGCCGGGTATTTGCGTCATAACGCGCAGCCCGACAGCATGTTATAGAAGCTGAACCGGCTGGCACGGAACCTGTGATAACACTCTCGATACAGGGCCAACGCCGGCTATCCCGTGTACCAAACCCTTATCACGTGGGCTGATATCAGATCATGACAATTGATTATCTTTTTGACGAAATTGTGACCATTGTGGTTACAGAAAGGATTTCTTATGATGACAAGTAAAGTCGCTGCCATGATCTTGGCCGGTATCCTGGCGATTGCGCCGGCGGCATTCGGTGGCGGGTTCGGGGACATCAACCTTCCCGGCGGTCGATTTCATGAGGGTGCCAATGCTGCCAGCAGTGAAGTCAAGAGGACTCATTCTAGCTTTTCGACCAACTTCTATGCGCCGTCGCATCAAACCCGCGTCCGCCAGTGGCATATTGCGCCATATTGGTGGGGTTATCCATTTGGTTTCGCCGTTTTCAATAACGACTGACGATCGTTAGCCAGGCGTGCCGAGAGAAGTTCTAGCGGCGCTTCAGCACCTTTACTTCCTATTCGCTCTTATGAAGACTATCACCGTATTAAAATTAAAAAGATATCTGCTCAGTTATACCCGGCTCCTGCTTGTGATGGGAGCCTTAGCCCCGGCATTTAGCGCTAAGGCTGACCCGATCACCGATCTCCGTTCATTATCGGTGTTCAAGGATGCCGATCTCTCCAAATTGGCGGCAGGCAATATTTCGGCGGCTCCAATACCTAATATGCAGGTTGCACGCGATATGTCGGTGCAAACCGCCTATGTGGTGCACGCTCCGGTGAGGACCACCGTCGGCCTTCTTCAAGAGTGGGATCCAGCCCGGCATCCAGAGTTGAGAATTTATCTGCAAGGTAATCTTCCTGGCCGGAGCAGCTCGACCAATTTTCAAAGCCTGGCATCTGTTCCCTTAACTTCTTCGGTTCGAGCGTTTATCGCTGCTACCGAGAAGCTTCCAGGGTATTCCTCGGGGCTGAAGTACACGTCCGATGAAGCGAGCGGGCGTGGTATGCCCGGGCCGGTGGTTTCGTTCTGGAGCCAGGTCTTGTCCCAGCGAGTCAATAGTTTCGTTTCGGGCGGTCTCGGTGCGGTGCCATCTTACCCCACAGCCGGCGCTAATATTTCCC
>WNFN01176983.1_pt2 | contig 18333 bp, 10 predicted proteins | sample 5400161 | NCBI WGS metagenome assembly WNFN01 (sample SAMN13153353, study PRJNA577476) | soil metagenome | isolation source: 80 cm saprolite on Douglas fir-dominated hillslope | place: USA:California | collected 2013-09-17 | reverse complement strand
CCCGCCTCGACGAGCTCCAGCCACGTCGCGAACGCACCGCAGAGCAGCACAATGTGACGGGTGCCGTGCTGTGTGTTGAGGTACCGGTGCGCCGCGAGTTGCCGGATGATCGGCAGGTGGAAGAGGCCGGGAGAACCGAATGCGGCTCGTATCTCGAACGCGCTCTGGTTCAGCGGTCGTTCCCAGAGACCGTCCCCGAATTGCGGCGTCGGACCCGTACGGTACCAGTGTCTGATTTCCTCGCGCTCCCGGTCGAGCCCGAGATTATCGATCAGCGCGTCGACGTTGAGCTTGAGCGTAGCATCGACGACGTCGGGGGCGTTGTATTCCAGCAGACGATGGCCCCGTGACTCGCCGATCGCGCGTAGCGCCGTCCAGACGTCAGCATCGACGAGACGATCCAGATACGGAATGCGCGACGTACGCCGGAGATCGAGCAGGCGCGCGTCACTCGAGGGCCCCTTGTCCCCGACTATCGTGACCGTGCCCAGCGTCGTCGGGGCGGACGCGCGGTGCAATCCGGCGACGTCAATGGGGTCGGCAGCGAGGATCCTGACCCGGACGCCAAGTGTGGCAGCGGCAACTTCGGTTGTTGCCGCGAAGATGCCGAATGCGCTCGCCACGTACCGGTTTCCGTGATCTTCATCCGGGAGAAAACGCTCGCTCAGCGCGACGATCTCCGCAGTGTGGGGATCGACCGGCCGAATTCGAAATGGCTGCGTATTGTGCGGCGTTGGCGCGAGCCGAGCAAGGTGGGCGATGTCGCGCCACATGGCCCACTCGACGCCCGACAGTTCGGCGCGCCGGCTCAGCTCCGCTGGTGTGACCTCCCCGTGAATCGACTCCGCGGTCGGCAAGGTGGCGCACGCCTCCACGACCGCAGATAGCGTCGTGAGCGCGGCAATCGTGGCGACGGCCGATTTCGAGAACTCTCGGCGACTCAGGGGTTCCTCATGCAGGGGGTGCAGCACGTCGTCTCGGATCTCCATCTCTGCTCCGCCTCCCTCGACCAGCATGAGGCATCGTCGCTTCCCATCCATTGAGTCGGATTCCGGGATGGAAAACGCACCTCACTTCTTAGGAGTATGTGATGCGACTCCAGGAAACGGGAGGGCTGATGCCAGGGATGGACCCGTGAGGCACGGGTTCGACTTGCAAAAGCAATTACCGGGACATCACACTCCGCTGATCCGCACATAGCGGACGCCGCTCAGAACGCGACCTCGAGCGACTCGCCAGCGGCGAGCGCGTGCCACCGTTGCAACAATTGGTCGCGCAACAGACGGATCGCCTGAAGCTGCTCGTCGGTCAGCGCTCTATGGCGCAGCCCGGAAAACCGCGAGGCGGAGACGGCAAGAGCTGCGTGCGCGTTGAACTCCTCCGCGGTCCATCCGGTGGACTGCCGCCGCTCCGTATCGAGGCAACCGACAAACAGCTCCACCTCACGCGCCTCCTCCGGAATCTCGCCGCGCGGCCACGGCGCTCAACCGCGTAGTGCGTCAGATCGTGCGGCGGAAAGACTGCGCCGAGTTGACCTTTCTGCCGCTGCCACGTGACGGTGCCGTCGGCACGCGTGCACGTGATGGACGCCGACCCGTCCGCATGTCGCTTGAGACGAATGTGAAGGTCTCTTCCACTCATCCCGGCCCGCTCGCGGTTTTCGTCGCCGCAGCGAGACGCGCGATGAGCTCGTCGAGCGAACGTCGCAATTCCGTGTACCGCTCGCGCGCATCACGCCCCACCTCCTGATCCGCGGTGAGCGCGGCCGAATAGAGGTACGTGATGTGCGTCTGGAGTCCGGGCCGGCTGTATCGTACCGGTGGCGTGAGGAATTTCTCCTCGATTGCGCGCACCACCGCTTGCACGGAATCCGTGGTGCGTGCCCGCGCCTCGTGCAGGCGCTCCGCGAAATGGTTGGCGTCGCTGACGAGATCGCGCACGCGGAGGTTATGCGCGAACTGCGCGGCCATGACGGCAGGAGTGACACCGTCGCGCAAGACGCGCGGGTCCGCGCGGAGCGTGAGCGGTTGCGTGCTCGTGAGGCCGTTCGCGACGAGGCGGACGGAATAGCTGCCCGGTGGCGCCATCGGCCCCGAAGCACCGCGGCCCATTCGCGTGGCGGATGCGGTCCACGGTCCTGGAACCGTCATGTCCCACACGAATCGATTGAGTCCCTGGCGCGCAGCAATTCTCGGCGCTCCGCGTGCAACGCCGATCGTGTCGCGCGAGCTGTCGCTGGAAAACGCACGGATGACGACGCCCTTGGCATCGAGAATCTCGAGTCGCGTGGCACCCGGTGACGCGAGCCAGTAATCGACCATGGCGCCGGCGGGCGGGTACTTGGGCACGTCGTCTGACGCGGCGTGTTCGGTCTCTTCGCCGCCGAAGCCCGTGCGATAGCGATAGCGGATGGCCTCGCGCGGACGAAACAGGTGCGATGCCTCTCCAGCCGTGGCGTCGCTCACCTGCTGGAGCGGCGTGAGATCATCAAGAATCCAGAATGCCCGACCCTGCGTCGACAGCACGAGATCCTGCCGATGAATGCGGATGTCGGTCACGGGCGTGATCGGCAGATTGAGCTGGAACGGGCGCCAGTGCGCACCGTCGTCGAACGAGACGTACATGCCGAACTCCGTGCCGGCGTACAGGAGGCCCGGACGAACGGGATCTTCGCGAACGACGCGGGTAGGATCGTCGCTCGGAATGCCATTGCTACCCGTGGTGAGGCGGCGCCATGTGCGCCCGTAGTCTTCCGTCGCGTAGAGGTATGGCTGGAAGTCGCCCAGGAGGTATCGCAACACCGCGACGTAGGCCGCACCGGCCCGGTGCGGCGACGGCTCGATGTTCTGCACGCGTCCTCCGGGCGGGAGGTCCTTCGGCGTGACGTTCGTCCAGGTGCGCCCGCCGTCGCGCGTGACGTGAATGGGGCCGTCGTTCGCACCCGTCCAGATGACGCCGTGCGCGATTGGCGACTCGCGGATGGCGTAGAGCGTGGCGTACATCTCCTCGCCGGTCGCGTCGATGGTGATGGGCGCGCCAGAGACGACGGTGCGATAGCGCGGATCGTTCGCCGTGAGGTCCGGGCTGATGCGGTCCCACGTCAGCCCTTCGTCGCGCGTGCGATGCACGTACTGCGAGCCGTAATAGACCGTATTCGGCTCGTGCGGCGAGACCTCCATCGGCGACACACGCTGAAAGCGATACAGGAGATCCGCGTTAGTGCCACCGTAAAGGGACTGCGAGCCGACCCAGTATTGCTTTTCCTGCCCAGTACGGATGCTCATTCGGCTGAACTGCCCCTTACATGATCCGTAAACGGTATCCGGATTGGTTCTGTGCGGCATGACCGGGCCCGTCTCGCAGCCGGGGCCCTGGCGCCATCCCTGAATTGGCTCGTCGAGCGGCGTGGACGACACCGGGAGGCTGGGCACGATGAGAGTGCCGCCCTCGTCCTGCTGAGCGCCATAGACGCGATACGGATACTGATCGTCCACGGCCACCTGATAGATCTCGGCGGTGGGCTGATTCTCCTGCGTACTCCAGGTGACGCCGCCGTTCGTCGTGATGTTGGCGCCGCCGTCATTCGACTCGATGAAGGTCTTCCCGTTGAGCGGGTTGATCCACATGTCGTGGTTGTCGCCGTGCGGCGTGCTCACCGTGCGAAACGTGCGGCCGCCGTCGGCGGACCTGTAAAAACCTTCTGCGCCGACGTACACGACGTCGGCGTTCGTGGGATCGGCGTGCACGTGATCGTAATAGAACGGGCGCGTGATGAGGCCAGCCGTCGTATTCATGAGCGTCCAGTGATCGCCCGCGTCGTCACTGCGATAGAGACCGCTGCCCGGCTTGGCCTCCACGAGTGCATAGAGGCGCATCGGCGCGGCGGCAGAGACGGATAGATCGCTCTTGCCCATGATGCCTGTTGGAAGGCCGCCGCCGAGTTTCGTCCAGTGGGCTCCGCCGTCGGTGCTGCGATAGATGCCGTCCTCCCCGCCGCCGCTGATGATCGTCCACGGCTTCTGCGCTCCGTGCCACATGGAGGCATAGACGACGTTCGGGTTGCCGGGCTGAAGCTCGACGTCGGACGCACCGGTGCTGTCCGAGAGATAGAGGATCTTTTCCCACGTCGCGCCGCCGTCGGAGGTGCGGAAGATTCCGCGCTCGGCCGATGCCGCGAAGGGATTGCCGAGTACCGCGGCGTAGGCGACATCCGGATTCGTGGGATGGATCACGAGGCGGCCGATCTGGCCCGCGTCCTTCAGTCCGGAAAAGTGCCAGGTCTGTCCCGCGTCGGTCGATTTGTAGATGCCCTTGCCGATGGAGACATTGCTCCGGATGCCGGCGGAGCCCGTTCCGACGTAGATGACGTTCGGATCCGAGTTCGCGACGTCCATGGCACCAATGGACGCGGACGCGAACGCCTGTGCCGACAGATCCTTCCACGATATGCCGCCGTCGGAGGTCTTCCAGACGCCACCACCCGTCGAGCCGAAGTAGTAGGTCAACGGGTCGCGCGCCACGCCGGAAACCGTGGTGACCCTGCCGCCGCGTGCGGGGCCGATCAGCCGATACCGCATCGCCGCAAACCGCGACGGATCGTAGGCGGAGACGTCGGCAGGGCGGGGAGCCTGCGCGCCAATCGAGGTGGCGAGGGCGACGAGAGAACAGAGCAGTGAGCGGTTCATCGGTGCGTGAGGGCGTCGGGACAGTAATCCGGAGGTGCGCGCAGCATCGTGGGCTGAAGCAGCATGACAGTTTGTGACCTGAGCGAGTCCGACGCTAGGCAGCCCGAGGTCCGAGGCGTACAATCCCGGAAGCCGGCCGAGGGCCGGTGCACGAACGGTTTGGCCCGTTGGCGCGTCGAACCATTGTGTGGAGATCCGCGTAGAACTGAGAGTGTTGTCGCCGTCGCTCGAGTCCGCGTTCACCGCGCTGTTCAAGTACCCGCCACGCGTGTTTCAGCGCGGCGACGTGGTGCTTGCGCCGGTGCTACCAGCGCTGCTGATCGCGCTGGCCGCCATCGCGGCGGGTGCTCTCGTGATCGCGGCATACTCGCGCGTGCGGGCGGTGTCGCGAACGGATCGGATGGTCCTCGGCGCCCTCCGTATCGTGACGATTTTCGTGATTCTGGGATGCCTCCTCCGGCCGACGGTCGTGTTATCGAGCGCCGTGCCGCAACGGAACGTGCTGGCGCTCCTGCTCGATGACTCGCGAAGCATGCGCATACGCGATGTGAACCAGTTCTCGCGGCTCGAGGCGGAGCAGGCGGCCTTTGCCGACACATCTGCCCTTGTGCGGCGGCTCGCACAGCGATTCGCCGTCCGCATCTTTCGCTTTGCCTCCGAAGCCGCTCCCATTGCGAATGCCGGTGCGCTGTCCGCAACCGGAACGCAGACCGAAGTCGCTGGCTCGCTGGACGCCGTGCGTGAGAATCTCGCCGGCATGCCGCTGGCCGGCATCGTCCTGGTGAGTGACGGCGCGGACAACGGCAGCGGAGATCTCGGTACCGCGTTGTTGGCGCTCCGCGCACGCCGCCTTCCCGTCTACACGGTGGGGATCGGTGCCGAGCAATTCGCGCGCGACGTCGCCGTTCAGCGTGTGGTCATGCCGCACCGCGTGCTCGCGGGATCGGCGATACGCATCGACGCCACGCTGGCCGTGAGGGGCGCGCAGGGCGACAGCACATCGCTCGTGGTGGAGGCCAATGGCCGCATCGTCGCCACCCAGTCGGTTCGTGTGCCGGCACGTGGAGCGGTCGTGGAAACGCACGTCCGTGTTCCGCCCCTCGCTGCCGGCGCCTACCACGTGGCGATTCGCGTCAAACCGTTGCGTGGCGAGACGGTGGTGGAGAACAACGATTATCACACGATGTTGGACGTGCACGAAGGTCCTGCCCGCATTCTGTACGTCGAGGGCGAGCCGCGGCCGGAGTTTGCGTTTCTCCGCCGCGCCGCCGCGGGCGACAGCGGCATCCAGATGGTGGGTCTCATGCGCAGCGCGGATCGGAAGTATCTGCGGCTGGGCGTGCGCGACAGTCTGGAGCTGATCGGTGGCTTTCCAACCACGCGCGAGGAGCTGTTTCAGTATCGCGCCATCGTACTTGGCAGCGTGGAGGCGTCGTTCTTTACGGGCGAGCAACTTCGCATGCTCGCCGACTTCGTCGGCGAGCGCGGGGGAAGCCTTCTGGCTCTCGGCGGGCGCTCGTCGATGGGCGAGGGCGGTTATGCCGATACGCCAGTGTCCGAGGTGCTCCCGGTCATTCCGGCGCGCGTCGGGAGGGATACGAGCGCTGCGCCGATTGCGATTGCCGTTCATCCCACCGCCGCGGGGCTGGCGTTCGCAGCGCTGCAACTCAGGTCCACCGACGATGCCAACGCGGCGCGATGGGATTCGCTTCCTCCGCTCACGTCCGTGAACGAGCCTGCGCCGCTGCGGCCGGGTGCGACCGTGCTGTTGGCTGGTCGCCTCGGCGGACGCGCTGGAATTGGAGTGGACGTCCCCGTGCTCAGCTTCCAGCATTACGGCCGCGGCATCGGGGCGGTGTTCGCGGCGCAGGACTCATGGCTCTGGAAGATGGATGCGAGCGTCGCCGCGGATGACGAGACCTACGCGACGCTGTGGCGGCAGCTTCTGCGCTGGATGGCCGAGAGCGCGCCGGATAGGGTGTCGGTGACCGCGAGCGCGAGTCAGGTGAGTCCCGGCGAGGCGGTGACGGTGCGCGCGCACGTCGTCGATTCCATCTTTCGTTCGATCAATGGCGCCACCGTGATCGCGCAGGTGACGCGTCCGGACGGCGTTACGCTCGATGTTCCGCTCGAGGGATCGCTCCGGGAGGATGGAACGTACAGCGGACGTTACGTGGCGCAGGTCAGTGGAGCGCACTCGATCCGCGTGGGGCTCGTACGTGCGCGTGACACGACGCGATCCGCCGTCACGACGCTGCTCGCGGACGCGGAGGGCGCAGACATGCGCGACGCGGAGATGCGGGCGCCGCTGCTGCGCCGCATCGCGCGCGAAACAGGAGGACGTTACTACCCACTCGATCAGGCGCAGCGATTGGCGGATGACGTGGTATTTACGGAGAGTGGCGTCACCGTCCGAGACGTGCGCGACCTCTGGGACATGCCCATCGTGTTTCTGCTGCTGGCCGCCCTGCTCGGGGCGGAGTGGACGTATCGTCGTCGCCGCGGTCTCGCGTGAGGCGCGCGCTCGCGTTGTCGCTGTCGGCAGGGCTGGTGGCCGTGATGCCGGCCGGCGCGCAGCAGACGCACGTGCTCGTCATCAGCGGACTCGGTGGAACGCCGCAATATCGGAAGGCCTTCATCGAGACGGCGGCACTGTTGGCGGACAGCGCACGCGCGAGATGGCACGTTGCCGACTCGAGTCTGATCGTGCTCGCGGAAGATCCCGCGCTCGATCCTTCGCGCATCACCGGCCGATCGACGCGTGAAGAGGTTGCAAGCGCCTTTCTACGCCTGTCGCGCCGCGTGAAGCCCGGCGACGTGCTGCTGGTATTTCTCAACGGACACGGCGGTGGCGAAGGTGCCGCGTCGCGGGTCAACCTTCCGGGGCCCGATCCTACGGCCGCCGACTATGCCTCCTGGCTCTCGGGATTTTCGCGTCAGACCGTGGTCTTCGTGAATGCAGCGAGTGGAAGCGGCGACTTCGTGCCCGTGCTGCGGGGCCCGGGGCGAGTGATCGTCACGGCCACGAAGACGGCGATCGAGCGGAACGAGGTGATGTTCGCGGCACCGTTCGTTCGCGGTCTGACCACCGGCGCGGCAGACGCGGACAAGGATGGCCGCCTGTCGGTCATGGAGGCGTTCGAGTACGCCACCCGAGAGGTGGCCAACGCATACGAAGCAGCTCACACGCTCCAGACCGAACACGCGGTGCTGAGCGACAGCGCGCTGGCGCGGACGGTGGCTTTTGGTGGCGCCCGCCCGAGCGACGATCCGCGTGTCGTCGCGCTCGTTGGCGACCGACAGCGGTTGGAGACGGACGTGGCAATGCTGCGCGCGCGCAAATCGGGAATGGACTCTGTGACATACGCGCGCGAGCTCGAGCGGCTGCTGCTGCTCATCGCGGAGAGGTCGCGCGCCATTCGCGCCATCAGTGGCACGCCATGAGACGCATGATCCTGATGTGCATGTTGGCGACGACGCCCGGCGCATGGCGACAGCCGCCCGACGTGCGCATACAAATTCGAGCGCTCGTCGACGCTGGGCAGCTCGGCGAAGCTGAGCGAATGGCGCGTGGCGGCGGAGTCGTGCTAGCCTCCCTGTTGGGCGACATTCTGGTGGAGCGGGGCAAGCTCGCGGAGGCGGATTCCGCCTATCAGGTCGCGCTGAACGCCGATGCGACGGCGCGTCGCAGCGCGGAAGCCGCACTGGCCGAGTTGGCGCTGGAGCGCGGCAACCGAAATGATGCACTTCGCCGTGCGGAGACGCTTGCCAGCGAGTACGAGCGAACGTCGTCCCAGTTCAGTGCCGACGACCACGTCGCGGCGGGGCGCGCATTCGTAATTCTTGGTTCGCGTACACCGGACGCGGCGCGCTCAGCCCTCCGTGCATTCGACGACGCTGTCGCGCACGATGCAAGGAACGTCGACGCTCGATTGCGAATCGGAAGCCTCTTTCTCGACCGTTACAACTCACCGGACGCAAAGGCCGCATTCAACGAGGTACTGAAGCAGCAGCCACGAAATGCGCGTGCACTGCTCGGACTGTCACGCGTGGCCGACTTCGAGGGAAAGGATGACGCGATGGGGCTCGTGCGCGCGAGCCTTGCCGAGAATCCATCGCTGGTCGGTGCGCATGTCCTGCTGGCGCGCTTTCATCTCGAGGCGGAGCATTACGATTCGTCGTCTGCCGAGGCGCGCGCTGCGCTGGGCATCAACGCGTCGTCGATGGCGGCGTGGTCACTGCTAGGCGCGACGGCACTCCTGGCTGGCGATTCTGCGCAATATGCGGCTGCATTGGCGGCAGCGCGCCGGTTGAATCCGCGGCCGGCAGCTTTCTTCGCCGAGATTGCCGATGCGGTGGTGAAACAGCGGCGCTACGGTGATGCGGTGCGTTTTGCGCGCGAGGCTCTCGCGCTGGACTCGACCTCGGTCCGCGCACTCGGTGTGCTCGGCACCACCGAGCTGCGCAGCGGCAATCTGGATGCTGGGCGCGCGACGCTCGAGAAAGCCTTCGCGCTCGACCCCTTCAATCTCTGGCACAAGAACACGCTCGACCTTCTGGACGAGATGCGCGGATTCCGGACTGTGGACCGGGGACGGTTCCGGTTCGTCGCGCCGCCGAAGGAAGCGGAGGCACTGCTGCCGTCTCTCGCGCCTCTGCTCGAGGCAGCATTCGATACGTTGGCGCGGCTGTACCAGTATGTGCCGCCCGTGCCGGTGCGACTCGAGATATACTCGCGTCATGCTGATTTCTCCGTACGCACGGTGGGTCTTGCGGGACTCGGTGCGCTCGGCGTGAGCTTCGGGCCGGTGCTGGCCATGGATGCGCCGTCCGCCCGCGATCGCGGGGACTTCAATTGGGGATCCACGGCGTGGCACGAGCTCACACACACGTTCACGCTGGGGTCATCCGGGAATCGCGCTCCGCGATGGCTGTCGGAGGGGCTTTCGGTCCTCGAGGAGCGGCGTGCGCGCTCCGAGTGGGGCGCTGGCGTGACGGTCGAATTTCTGGCGGCGTACCTCGGCGGACGCATTCGGCCGGTCAGCCGGCTGAACGACGGGTTCGTCCGCCCGCGTTACGAGGGCGAGACGATCTTCAGCTACTACGACGCTTCGCTCGTGTGCGAGATGATCGAGCAGCAGAACGGCATGAGTGCCATCGTCGCGATGCTCCAGGCATATCGCGATGGTCTGGAGACATCAGTGGTATTCGCCCGTGTCCTACGAAGTACGCCGGAGCAAATGGACGTCCGGTTCGACGCGTGGCTCCGCGCGAAGTTCAGCGTGGCAATGAAGTCCATCGCCGCCAGCGACGAAAAGGGGTCGACGGGCGGTGCGTTCGTGTCGGCGGTCCGTGCCGGCGCGGATATGCTTGCGCGTCAGCAGCCCGATTCGGCGCGTGAGACGCTTCTGCGCGCGCAGGCGATGTTCCCGGAGTACGCGAGCAGCGGAGCTCCGGCGCTGCTGCTGGCGGCCATCGCGCGCGACAAGGGCGATCTTCGCGGCGCGCTCGAGCAGATCGTCCGCGTGACGCAACACGACGAGACGTCGCTCGAGGCGAACCTCCTCGAGGCTGACCTTCGCGAGAAGTTGGGCGATGTCGCGGGCGCCATGATCCCGTTGCAGCGCACGACATGGATCTGGCCGTATGACGTAGGCGTCCACGCGAGGTTGGCGGAGCTCGCCGCGCGGATCGGCGATCATGCGGTTGCCGTGTCCGAGCGCCGCACCGTGCTCGCGCTGAATCCAACGGACGCGCTGGAGGCACGCTATCAATTGGCACGTGCGCTCGCCGAAGCGGGAGACACGGCCGGCGCTCGGACGGAGGTGTTGCGCGTGCTGGAGGCCGCGCCATCGTTCGAGCGTGCGCAGTCGTTGCTGCTGGACCTGAGAACGGCACCCACACCCGATCACCAGGAGGACTCCGCGTGACCGTCACCGCCATCCACGGCGATCTTGATCGACTGGACGACGCCGAGCTCGCTGACCGGCTTGCTGCCGCGGCCACGCGAATTCGACGCGAGGTCGCGAAGATCATCGTCGGCAACGATGACATCGTGGAGCAGATGCTCATCGCGCTGATGGCTGGCGGAAACTGCCTGCTGGTAGGCGTGCCTGGACTCGCGAAGACCCTGCTGGTGTCGACGTTGGCCCAGGCGCTCGATCTGAAGTTCGCGCGCATCCAGTTCACGCCGGATCTCATGCCGTCGGACGTCACGGGTACCGACGTCATTCAGGACGATCCGGCCACCGGCCAGCGGCGTCTCACGTTCATGGCGGGGCCGGTGTTCACGAACGTGCTGCTCGCGGACGAGATCAATCGGACTCCGCCGAAGACGCAGGCCGCGATGCTGGAGGCGATGCAGGAGAAGCGCGTCACCGTGCAGGGCCGCACCTACGAGCTCGCACCTCCGTTCTTCGTGTTTGCGACGCAGAACCCGATCGAGCTCGAGGGCACCTATCCGCTGCCCGAGGCGCAGCTCGACCGCTTCATGCTCGAGATCGTGTTGCAGTATTTGCCCGAGGAGGAAGAAGTCGCCATCGTCCGTGCGACCACGGCCGTGGCGCAGGAGCCCGCTCGCCCCGTGGTGTCGCGCGACGACATTCTCGCGTTTCAGCGCGTAGTGCGGCGCGTCCCTGTGGCCGACGCCGTTTCACGCTTTGCCGTGCGGCTGGTTCGGTCGACGCGCCCGGGGGAGGCATCCGCGCCGCCATTCATCAAGCAGTGGGTGTCGTACGGTGCGAGCGTCCGTGCGGCGCAGGCGCTCGTGCTTGGCGCGAAGGCCCGGGCTCTGCTCGATGGACGCAGCCATGTGAGCTTCGACGACATTCGCTCACTTGCCATGCCGGTGCTTCGCCACCGGATTCTTCTCAACTTCCAAGCGCAGTCCGAACGGGTGACCACCGATCAGCTCATCGAGAAGCTGCTCGCTGCCACGCCGACGCCCAAGTCGGCCTTGTAGATCGCGATGCCCTCCGCGCCCGCCTCGTTTCTCGACCCGGTGCTGCTGGCGCGCATCTCGGACCTCGGGTTGCTGGCGCGGACCGTCGTGGACGGTTTCATGCACGGGCACCATCGGAGCATGCGGAAGGGGTCGTCGACCGATTTCGCACAGCATCGCGCATACCAGCCCGGCGATGATCCGCGGCTGCTGGACTGGAAGCTGCTCGGACGCACCGACCGGCTCTACGTGAAGGAATACGACGCCGATACGAACGCGAGCGTCATGTTCGCGCTCGACGCTTCTGCGTCCATGGGTTACGGCAGCGGCAGCGTGAAGAAGTTCGACTACGCACGCTTTCTCGTCGCGTCATTGGCGTGGCTCTCGCAACGTCAGGGCGACCGCGTCGGCGTCGCCATCTGTACGACGGAGCTGGTGGACGTCGTGCCGCCTTCCGCACGCCATCTCCAACTTCTTCTCCACACGATCGCTCGTTCGAAGGCATCCGGCGCCGGCACACTCACGCAGGCGATCGAGCGGCTGGCGCACATGGTGACTCGCCAAGGCGTCATCGTCATCGTGAGCGACTGCTACGAATCGCCAGACGCGCTGGGCCGAGCTGTGGATTTGCTGCGCATGCGCGGTCACGACGTGATCGTCTTCCGTCTGGTCGATCCCGCGGAGCGTGACTTTCCATTCCGCGCGGCAACGACCTTCCGCGACGTCGAGACCGGCGCACGCCTCGCTCTTCGTCCCGACGATCTCCGCGCGAAGTACACCGCATCGACGGCCGAACACGAGGCCACGCTCGTGCAGCGTTTCGCCTCGTCGGGAACGGACTACGTTCTCCTGCACACCGACCAGCCGCTGGACGGGGCGCTGCATGCCTACCTCGATCGACGTCTCGCGCGGAGCCGCGTGCGCTGATGCCATTCGGCCTGCTCGTACCGGCATTCCTCGCGGGGCTGGTCGCGATCGCCGCGCCGATCATTCTGCATCTTCGCCATCGGGAGCAGGATCGGCCTCAGGACTTTCCGTCGCTCATGTTTCTGGAGCGCCTCCCCATTCGCACGTGGGAGCGGCGACGAGTGACCGATCTTCCGCTGCTGCTCATGCGTGTCGCCGCTCTGGCTCTCCTGACGCTGGCATTTGCGCGGCCACTCTTCCAGCGGCCGAGCAATTCGGCCACGAGTGCGCGCGCACGTGCGGTGATCGTGGCGCTCGATCGCTCCATGAGCATGGGACGAACGGGTGTGTGGACAGCGGCCACGGATTCCGCGCGCCGGATGGTCGCGTCTCTCGCGCCGGCAGACCGCGCAGCGCTCGTGCTATTCGACGACGAAGCCGAGCTCGCCCAGGCGTTCACGGCGGATCACCAATCCCTGATCGCCGCGATCGGCCGTGCGCAGCCGTCTGCGCGGGGAACCCGCTTTGCGGCGGCGCTGAGAGAGGCGCGTCAACTGGCGAGCCGAGTGCACGATGCCGCGCCCGAGCTCGTCGTCATCACCGATCTTCAGAGAAGTGGAAGCGCCGGTATCGCCGGCACGGAGATGCCCGCCAATCTGAAGATCCGCACCGTGGCTGTCGGGGCAGCGGATCACGGGAATATCAGCGTTGCCTCCGTGGCCGTTCAGCGGCTGACGTCCGGACAGCGCACGATGCTGTCGGTACAGGCTCGGCTCCGTTCGCGCGCAAACCGCTCACCGAGGAACGTGAGCGCTCGGCTCGTACTCAATGGACGCGAGAGCGGTGCAAGAGTTGTCGCGGTGCCAGCAAACGGTGACACGGCGGTCGTCTTCGATTCCGTGCTGATGCCAGGCGGACAGGTGCGCGCGGCAATCGCCATCGACCACGATGCCCTCGCGGCCGACGACTCCTTTCACTTCGCTTTGAAGGCAGACGACGCCGTGCGGCTTCTGCTCGTGGTGCCCGACGACGTCGCTGACGAGGCGCTGTTCTTCGAGCGGGCGCTGGCCGTCGGGCGCACGCCCATCGCGCGTATCGATCGCATCGGCGTGGGACAGCTTTCTCCCCGGGTGCTTCAGGGTGAGGACGCCGTGCTCCTCTGGGACGTGCGACCAGCGCAGAGCGCTTCGGCTTCCCTGAAGGCGTGGGTGGAGCAGGGCGGTGGCCTCATCGCAATGGCCGGACAGCGCACGGCCACACGTTCGCAACGATCGGCACTGATTGCGGCCGACGTGATCGGAAACATCGAGCGGCTCGGCGACCGCGGCGGCTCGCTCGGCGACGTACGAGTCGAGCATCCCGTGTTCGCGCCCTTCCGAACGGCAAGCGCCTCACTCAACGACGCACGATTTCTCCGCTATGCGCGGCTGGAACCAGCCGCTGGTGCGGATGTCATCGCTCGTTTCGACGACGGAACGCCGGCAGTGATCGAACGCCGCCAGGGAGCCGGCCGAGTTGTGGTGACCGCATTCGGTTTCGAGAGCCGCGCGAGCGACTTTCCGCTTCAGGCGGCGTATTTGCCGTTCATCCACCGGCTCGTCCTGCATTCGGCTGGCCGAGATACCACGGCGCTGTGGCGAACCACCGCGGACAGCTGGGTCCTCCCGCGAGCAATGAAAGAGCCGGTCGTTCTGACGCCTCGTGGCAGCATCGTGCGGCTCAAGCCCGACAGTTCCGGTGCCTCCACAGCGCTTCGTGAGACAGGCATTTACGCCGCATACGACGGGCGCGTGCAAGGAGAGCCGCTGGCCCTCATCGCCGTGAATTCTCCCGCGGCGGAATCCGAGCTCGCGCCAATGGACGCGCGGGATCTATTGCTTGGCGTGCGTGAGGCAAAGATCGCGACAGCGGACGCCTCCGAAGTTCCGACGACCGCCGAGATCGAGGGACGCCAGCGGTTGTGGCGCCTGGTTCTCATCGCCGCAGCGCTGCTGCTACTCACGGAGACCGTCGTTGCCGGCCGCGGGTGGCGCGGTGTTGGGAGCAGTGCGACATGACGCCAGCGAATCAACTGCTCGGCTCACTCGCCGTGCTCCGCCGGCAGTGGCGGCAGCGCGTGCTGTTCGAGTCCATCGTGTGGATTGCCGCAGCGACGCTCGTCGCCGTAATGGTTGGCGAGGCCGCCATCGCCCTCCTCGGCGCCTCGCCGGGAACGGTGCTCGCGATGCGCCTGCTTGGCTACACGCTGATTACCGCTGCGATCGTGCGCTTTCTCGTGGGGCCGATGTTCCGCCGTGCGAGCAATCAACGGTTTGCCCTCTATGTCGAGGAGCGCGCGCCCCAACTTCGGCAGGCGCTTCTGTCCGCGATCCATGAGCTCGAGGTCCCTGAAGGCGAGGGGGCATCCTCATCGCTGGCAGCTCGACTCGTGAATCACACGCTCACGATGGTGCGACCGCTTCAACGCGATGCGGCGATCGAGAGACCGCGCATTCTGCGTGCGGCACGCGCGCTCGGGGTCATTGCGCTTGCTGTGATACTTCTCTTCGCGGCCGGACCCAATGCGTTACGTCGCGCGGCAAGAGTGATGTTCGTGCCGTGGTCCGACGCAGAGGCGGCTGCTCCCGCCCTGGCGATCCGTGTCAAGCCGGGAAATATCTCGATACCGCGCGGAGCGGCGCTGGACGTCGAAGCGTCGCTCTTTGGGTTTGGCGCCGAGGGTGCGGAGATCGTGCTTCGCGCAGATTCCGCCACGGAGTGGACCCGGATCCCGATGCTGCGACGCAGCGTCACGGGCGGATTCACGCTGCGTCTCTTCGACGTCGCGCGTCCCACGCAATACTACGTGAATGCAAACGGTATTCACTCGCCGATGTACGCGATTCGCGTGACGGACCTGCCGGCCACGAAGGGCCTGTCGCTCGATCTTCACTATCCGGCGTACACGGGGTTGTCCGTGGAGCATATCGAGAACGGAGGTGACGTCGCCGCGGTCGTGGGCACGATGGTTGTCGTCCACGCCCGGACCACGATGCCGGTGAAGGGCGCCACCGTTGTTTTCGACGACGGCCTCGCGATCCCGTTTGTAAGCGACGGAAGCGATCGCCTGAGGACGGCGTTCAGGATTCGCCGGACGGGCTACTACAGAATCGATCTCGTCGCTCCGGACGGCGCAAAGGTTCCGGGCCCGGTGCAGTACGCCGTGGACGCACTCGAGGATCATCCACCGCAGGTGAGCATCGTCGAGCCAGGCCGCGATACGAAGGTGACGAACGTGGACGAGGTCACGATCGGCGTCAAAGCGTCGGACGATTACGGCGTCAGTGCGCTGGAGCTGCGCTATCGCGTGAACGGCGGTCCGGAGCAACGCATCGCACTGAGCGACAGTACGCATGACCGCGCGAAGGAGGCTCGCGCGGCGCACACGCTGTTTCTCGAGGAGCTCAATCTGCCCGTCGGCGCGCTCGTCGCATATCACGCGGTGGCACGCGACGGTGCCGGCCACGAGGGAAAGAGCGACCTGTATTTTCTCGAGGTTCGCCGCTTCGACAAGCGATACAGACAGGCCGATCAGGGCGGCGGCGGTGGCGGTGGTGGTGGAGGTGACAAACCAGACGCATTTGCTGCGCGACAGCGCGAGGTGGTGGCAGCTACGTTCAATTGGCTGCGCGACAGCGCGACGACCAGCGAGCGGCAGCGCAGTGAAGACATGGCGACGCTGAACATCGCGGAAGGGCGGCTCCGCGAGGACGTTACGAATCTCGCGCGCCGCATCGCCGAACGCGGTATGTCGAAAAAGGACTCGCTGTATCTGGCGATTCAGGCCGAGCTCGATACGGCAGTCGCACCGCTCCGCGCGGCGGAGGAGCAGCTCGTACAACGCCATGGAACCGACGCGCTGCCGCCCGAGCAACGCGCGCTCGAACATCTGCAGCGGGCGGAAGAGCTTTATCGGGACGTCCAGGTGCAGATGGGTCAAGGACAGGGTGGAGCTCAAGGGAGTCGCGGCAACCAGCGCGCGGAGGAGCTGGCCGATCTCTTCGAGCTGCAGACGGACAAGCTCAAGAACCAATACGAGGCGATGTCGCAGGAGCAGCAACAGCAGTCGTCGCAGCGGGACGTCGACGCCACGCTCGAGCGATTGAAGCAGCTCGCAGCACGACAGCAGCAGGAGAACGAGCGCGTGCAGCGCATGGCCGAGGCGATGCGCGCTCGACTTGGTCGCAACCAGGGCGGTGGCGGCGGTAGTGGCGCCTCGCAGCGCGAACTGGCACAGCAGGCAGAAGAGGAGGCGCGCCGACTGGAGCGACTTGCGCGCGAGCAGAAGTCGCAGGAGCTGACCGATGCGGCGCAGCGCGTGCAGCGTGCGGCCGATGCAATGAGGCGCGCCGCCAGCGGATCGCAGTCGCAGGGAAGTAGCGCACTCGATCAACTGCGGAGTGCTGCCAGCGGCGTCGAAGGTTCGCGTTTGGCTGCGATGAGCGAAGCGATGAAGCGCCTCACGCAGCAGGCGCGCGATCTCGAGGATCGCGAGCGCCAGATTGGCGATGAGGTGAAGGCCTACCCCTCCTCGACACCCGAACAACGCGCTGCTGCGCTCGATCGGTTGAATGCGCAGAAGGACGCACTCTCGAGGGATGTCGGAAGGCTCGAAACGGACGCTGACCGATTGGCCCGAGAGGAAAAGCGCGGCCAGCCCGAGGCTGCCGGCAAGCTCGCGCAAGCGGCGGACGCGATTCGCGATCAACGGATCCGCGACAAGATCGCGTTCTCGAAGAACGTGCTGCGCGCCGGATCGCCCGAATATGCGTCGGCATTCGAGCAGCAGATCGCGCAGAACCTGAGCGACGTTTCGGACCGGATGCGCGCGGCGGCGTCGTCGGTGACGCCGGAATCCGCCGCGGGCGGGCAGTCGCGCGCCGTCGATCAGACGCGCGAGCTCCTCCAGGGCCTCGAATCACTTCGCCAGCGGACCGGCACTGGAGGCGGGCGAGGCGACGGACGCCAACTCTCGCGCGAGTTCGGATTACGGCGCGGTGAGGCGCGTCAGCTTCGAGAGCAGCTCGCGCGACAGGGTGTTGACGTCTCGAAGCTCGACGAAGCCATTGGCGAACTGGGGAAGCTCGAGGCGCAGAAGAATTACAGTGATACGCGTGCGCTGGCCGACCTGCAGACGTCGATCATCGAGGGACTCAAGTCGTTCGAGTTCGCGGTCTATCGTCAGCTCGTGCTCGGATCCGACCGAAGCCCCGTGCTCGGCGCACATGCATCGGTGCCCGAGGAGTATCGCGCCGCGGTGGAAGAGTACTATCGCTCGCTTGCCGCGCCGCCCAGGAAGAAGCGCTAGCGTCGCCGGATGAGCAGCCGAAGCGCGACACCGTCTGCGACGAAGTCCTCCACGCGACCCTCCTCGTGAAACCCGGCGGAAAGCAGAATCGCTGACACGTGACGCCAGGGCTCATCGTCAGGCACCTCGCAGACGATCAACCGCGCATCGTACAACGGCGCAAGGACTTCTTCAGCCTGCGTTCCGAGGACGACGTGCACTTTCACCACTTCCGCCGCACCTGCAACCGCCTCGAAAACGACGAGTGTCGATTGCGCGGCGTTGACGCGCACCTGGGAGGTATCGAGCACCTCGAGCATGCGGCCGAGATAGCGCGTTCCGGCGAACGTCGCGCGGATGAGACGCTCGGCCGCCTCGCGCGACATCAGATGTGGATCGACCGCCCCAGCACCGCGAGTGCCGCTTCCTTGGTCGTCTCGGCCAACGTCGGATGCGCGTGTACCGTGATGGCGATG
>WNFN01056599.1_pt1 | contig 18339 bp, 7 predicted proteins | sample 5400161 | NCBI WGS metagenome assembly WNFN01 (sample SAMN13153353, study PRJNA577476) | soil metagenome | isolation source: 80 cm saprolite on Douglas fir-dominated hillslope | place: USA:California | collected 2013-09-17 | reverse complement strand
GCCTCTTGGGCCAGCATTTATCTGAACAACACCAACTGGCTGCTGGCTCATCTATTTCTCCTGATCGTGAACGGAAGTGCATCTTGTCCAGGCCAAGCCATGAATGTTGGTTCGTTTCCCTGGTCGACCGAAGCCAAGATTGTCGTTCTCGCTGCCGGACGATCAGAGACGCTCTACCTTTGTCGCGGCTCGACCAACGGCTTAATCAATCCCGGCAGCGCATCTAAGTATCGCCGAATCACCGAACCGTTCCTGCGCACAGAAGGCGTGAATGATTTATCGTTTCTCAACTGGACAAAATCGGATCCAGATCATTCCGGTTCCGCAGCTGAGCTGGAGAAACATTTCAAGATCGCGCCAGGCTTGTCCCAAAACGACTTCTCCTCGAAGAGCCGATCCCCGGGGGTTATTGGCAGTCGCCCAGCCCCAGGGAAAGAAAAGATCAGTTTAAACGACCGAATCGTATGGGAGGGACTTAAATCGAAGACGCTGATCCAGCCAGTTCTAGACTGTGAGCTCGGCTCCTTCGAAATCCTTCTCCTGAATATCAACCGCCAGCAGATTGAGCGACTGCCAACTCAGGTCGTTGACGTCGTGTTGGTTCCCAGCCCTCGCCAATGTTCTTACCTTGAGTTGATCCACCGGTTCCATCCACAGGCCATTCTATACCTTCAAGGAAAGGCAACCGCGCTACAGCCATCTACCATTCCTACCTGGTTTGTTGGAGAGAAAGGGGCAGTAACGTTAGCCCTTTCCGCTGACCGATTGGAGTTGAGCAGCTATCTGGGTGACCGAATGACTTTGCGAAGCCGTAGCCGGTAGATAGGGGCATTCTCGGCCGCGAACGTTTCATCAAAGTCCGTGTTGGGATACTCGTCCTCCCAAGGCAGCTCAGCCAAAGTGGCCCCCGCCAGAGTCACGATTTTTTCGATCCAACGAAAGTATTCAACGTGATCGGTCTTAATCCAAAGCTCGCCGTTCGGCTCTAATGCCGTGTTGATCGCCCCGAGAAATTCTTCATCAACTAATCGCCGAGTATGGTGGCGTCGTTTGGGCCACGGATCCGGAAATGATAAGTGAAATCGCGATACCGAGTTGGGCAACAAGAGATACCGAACGGCGTACTCAATTTCTACCCGCAGTACCCGGACATTCGCCAGCTTAAGCTGGCAAGCTTTCCGCCTCGTCTTGCGTACGCGGCCCAATAGTCGTTCGATACCCAGAAAATTTCTCCCCGGGTAGCGGACTCCGGCTTCCACCAGAAACTTACCGGAACCTGACCCCAGATCGATCTCGACCGGCCGATCGTTACCGAAAATCTGGCTGAGAAGAATAGGCTGGCAGAGGTCGGACGGAAAAACTTCGAACTGCTGCTCTTCGAGAACCTCTGACGACACCTCTTCCGCTAGATCCATTTCAATGACGATAGGTCAGGTTCACCACAAAAACACAAAGGACACAAAGAAACAGAAAACAGAAAAAATTCAAAAAATCAGAGATGCCGATTCAACAGCCTGTTTTGGCAACCTTCGTGTCCTTTGTGTCTTTGTGGTGAATTTCTGTTCTAAGATCCGACAAACGGATTATGCTGGCGCTCTTCTCCAACCGTAGTCATTGGCCCATGTCCTGGGCAAAGGACGGTTTCCGTGGGAAGCGTCATTAGCTTTTCGCGATTATTCTTCAGAGCGAGTGCGTAGGCGTTGGCAGCTCCTCCCATCGACCCCGCAAAAAGAGAGTCCCCGACTAACGCCACCGGCGCCGCCAGTCCTTCGATCACGTAAGAGATGCCGCCTGGCGAATGACCATTGGTGAGCCTCACCTCCACTTTGAGCTTACCGATTTCGAATCGATTTCCCTCTTTCACCGCGGTCGCACCCGAAACCAGTTCTTGAGCCGGAGCGAATACTTTCACCGAACTCCTTGCCACGATCCCGTCCAAAGCAGCAACATGATCCTCGTGAGTGTGGGTGATAAAAATCGATTCGAGTTTTAGACTGTTGCGGTCTCGAATTCCAAACAGCGTAGCTGGTTCTATCCCGGCATCAAACAGGGCGCAGATCCGCGAAGATGGATCCCACACCAAATAACTATTAACCGTCATTCCAAGCAGGTCCGTATTGATTTGCTCTAGGCCGTCCAGGCTAACTGGTTCCGGTTCCCAGCTGCGTTGAAATGACTCCCAGAGCGCGTCCGCCTTAAGCGCTAAAGCCTTTGCTAGGGCGTCAACTTCTGCTCGGGTCCCTGATCCACTCCTTAAACGATTCAACGTCGATGGCGCGAGCCTCGCCTTGGCCTCCACTTCTTCGTCGGAAAGCTTAAGTCCACGTTGAGCTTTACCGATGATGTCTTCAAACAAATCTTCCAGCGGGATCTTCATGATCGGTCCCTACAGTAATATCGTCGGCAGGCGCTGCAACCCAGGAGGTTTTTCAACAGAATCCTTAATCATCATTGGGGCCTCCATAGCCGAGCACTTCCACTGTGATCAACGACGGGACATCCTGTTGTTCTGCCAGGCCGGTCTGTTGTTTGATTGCCTGGGTGGCTAGATCGGCAGCGGCGCCGGCGGTATTCGAGGCTGCGGTCAGCGCGATGGTATTGGGCGCCGCGACAGTGAGAACGCCGGTGGTGACGCCTTGAACCTGGATGTTGAAAGCATTGGTAACGTAAAGCGAGGCGATATTGAGATTGCCCGAGACACGAATACCGGCCGCACCCGCGTCCACCGTGCCGCGCGGCGCCCCGGGAACTGTCTGCAATGTCGCGATGCCGGCGCCGGTAACCAGACCCTTGGCGTCGACCGTAACGTAGAAGTCGTTATCGATATCAAAGACTGGCGCCGGAAGCGAGTAGGATGTCTTCGCCCCCTTTCCGGCATCGATGCTGCCGTTCGAGCTCCACATCACGATATCGCCGCCCTGCTCGGTCATTATCCGGCTTTGCGCCACGTCGACGTCTTCGTCGGTGAACACACTGATATTACCCTGCTCCAGGGTGATGATGCCCTCCTGCGAGGGCGCGACAAACGGGGGGGCGCCACTTGGGTTCCGACCAGGATCGAACCACCGGGGCCCATCAACGAAATATTCCCGCCTTGCTGCGTCTGGATCGTCGACCCACGCAGATCGAGAGTACCGATCTTGATTGGTAGGTTGGCGCCATTGCTGCCGCCACCGAGACTGTTTGCGCTATAGCCAAGGCTGGCTGGGAACAGCGTGTTGATCGCCTGATAGCCCCGGGCGTACTGATGATAATAGGAGCTCGACGGATCGTTGTAATCGAGGCCAGTCTGGTTCAAGATTTGGAAGAAAACACCTTCGATCGCTATTTGCTCTTGGCCAAAGAACAACTGCTGCGTGGCTCGCGGCAGAGACTGGAACTCGATCCAGGCTTGGTCGACGGTCAGGCCCGCCACATCCTGGCCGGTCGCCTCAGCTACGAAGCCAATGAGCGACTGGGCGAAAGCGGTGTCCCCAGCCAACATGTAGCGGTTGACGAAGGCGGTATCGTCAATGCCCGGCCCTACTCCAAACAGCACGTTGATCGCGGCCCCGCTCTTCGCCAGATAAGGATTGCCGAACATCCCGATCGCCGCCGCCGTGTCGAGCGAATTGCCGATAGTCCGGATACCGGTTTCGAGGCCAGGCCCGGCCTGCTGCGAAGTGAGCGTGATGCTGCCGCCGGCCACGATGTTTAAGAGGCCGGACCCGGTTAGCTCGATGATCGGGGCGATCGAGGAGACGTTGATAGCCTGAAACTGAAAGACGGTGCCGCCACTCGGCACCGGCAGACTGTCAATATTGCCGCCGGCGGTGATGTTAGTGGTGTTCGAAGCCGTGACATTTTGGCCGAAGAAAACCAGATCCGTGATGTTGCCCGCCACGTTGATTCGTGCTGGCCGGTTCGGTACGAGCGCCAGCTCGGCGGTTCCGGTGCCGCTCGGCTCCGACAGCCCATCGATCAGGCTGCCGTCCAGGCTGTAGATCCGCACGGTATCACCCGCTTCACCTGACAGCAGGCCCGGATCGTTAATGTCGTTCGCCGACGGTGACGTGGCCTCGAAATTCACCGTCGCCGGCGCCAGAGGCGTCGGCAGCACACCGTTGGCAATCGGATTATTCAGCAGCTCTAGAACGTTGGACAGTATATTGCCGATATAGACGTTACCGTCTGTCGAGGCGATCACAGACCGCAGACTGATCGTCTGGGCGGCGATCACCGTCAGCGTGCCGTTGGCCGATGGGAAGAGCCCGCCGCCGTGATCGATGCTCAAGCCGCCGTTAAAGGCAATCAGGCTAAGCGATGCGGGCAACAGCACGCTGCTCGTCTGGACCACATTAGCAATCGTCGGGGGGCTCTGGATGGATTGCGTGCCATAGGCGAACAGATCACCCTGGACCTCGAGGCTGTTGAAGCCGACGGATCCCGCTGTCGACCAGATCGCGGCCGCGCTGCTCGCGGTCATGCTGACAACATAGGGCGTGAGCGTGTTCGTCTGCGAGATCGTATAGGAACCGCTGTTAATCGCGTAGGCTAGATAGGAATAATCAGCGATCGGTTTGACGAATTGGTTGCTGCCGGGAATCGGCGGCTGGAACAGATAGGTGGGGTCGTAGATGCCACCAATATCGACGGATTGCCGTGCAGCCACAGAGATCTGGCTGTCCTGCACGGCGAGCAGCGTCGCTACGGAGAAGGAAGTGTTCGGATCGGCGGACGAGAAGTAGTTGAAGTCGGATGCGATCATGCCGCCGGCCTCGATCGTGCCGGTACCGCGCCCGACATAGAACGATCCGCTATAAATGCTGCCGCCGGCCATGACGGTCAGCCTGCCGCCACCGGTGAGCGCCAGACTCTGGGCGCTAGAGGGGCCGCTGATATAGGCCGTCGTCGGCAACGAAACCGAGAAATCGCGGATGTCACCTCCCGCCACCACGGCGACGTTCCCGCCCAGGCTCATAACCCCCTGCGAGAAGCTGCCAAAGTTGACATACCACGGGACAGCCGGGTTTTGCGGCTGGGCGAGGAGCCATGGTGTCCAGAACTGGCCGATGTAGGAGCCCTCATTGGCGCTCAAACCTAGATTCGTGCCGTTGTAGTAGGCTTGGTAGCCGGCCAATGTGTCGGTCAGATCCTCGTCACCGATGACGTCCCGGCCGGCACGGATGAAAATGTCGCCACCACCCTGCGGATTGGTCTCGCCGGTGAGGAGCGTGCTCAGGCCGGTGGCGCCGCTAGAGGCGTAGAACGGATCGATTACACCGGAGACAGCGACGCGGGTAAGCGGGCTCATCTGTGGCGCCGCGCTTGACGGTTGGCCTGCGCTGTAAACGGCGGCCGAAACCAGCGGGTCGGGGTTCTGCGGATCAGTGAGTGCGACATCGACCGACGCAACAATCTCGATCGAGCCGGTGCCGGTGCGCAGGATCGACGGCTCAATGAAGGTGGCGGCTACGCCATTATCGACCGGGGCATAGGTGAGCGTAGTCGAGGCGTTGGGCAGGCTGTAAGCAGCGTAGGTTTCATCGGTCACCAGGTTGTTGGGATCGGCGATGCCAGCCGTGTAAAAGTAGGTCCGGTGTCCGGTCAGGATGACGCTGCCAGCCGTGCCGGGCACGCCAGCGAATGCAGCCACGGGCTGGACACTCAGCGGATCGGCGCTGCTGAAATCAGCGCCGGCGACGACGCGGTAAGACCAGGAATCGCCCCAGCTCGCCGGCATCTGGCTTTCCTGCAACAGGCTGTCGGGGCCTTGAGCGACCTGGGATTGGTAGGATGCATAGTTCGGCGGCGTCGGGGCAACCGGCGCACCGATTCCGAGACCCTGGAAATAAAGGGAGGTCGTTCGTAGTGCCGTCATCGTTGGTCAGCGTAGTCCCATTCCAAGTGGCAAGTAGATTGCCGTTGGCGTCGGTGAACGAACCCGCGACCAGCGTGCCGCTGCTGGTGAACCACCCTTGCGGATCAATGATCCCATCGAAGCCGCTCCCTGGCCTGGTGTTCCACGTCTTGTAGGCCTCCAGCACCACCGACCGGGCGCCGGTGATGATCGCGCCTGGTGATATCACAACATTGACCGTACCACCAATGATCGCCCGCAGGTTGACGGTCCCGCCCGCGAGGCCGGCGAAACTGCCGCCCGACACGTCGATCACCGCGCTTGATGTCAGCTCGATCGTTCCCGATGCAGAAAGGTGCTCACTACCGTCGGCGTTCAGCGTGCCGTCCCATGTCCCGATCGTGCCAATATCGACAGTGCCGCCGCGCTGACCCGGATCCGATCCCGTCGCTATGAGACGTCCGGACAAGGTGACCCCCGAGGTGCCGTAGAGGTCTATCTCGCCGCCGGCCAGACCCGAGGCGTTGATTGTGCCGCTGACATCGACCAGACCGCCATCGGCGGTAAGCGACACCACGGTTGCAGTGAGGCTCTGGGTCAGCGTCAGATCGCCTGTGCGTGTGTGGACCGAGATGCTATCGGTCACGCCGGCCTTCGCCAGCAGCGCCGCGAGAACATCGAGGCTCCCCGCGCCGTTCACCGCGAAACCGGTCACGTCGAGGCTGAACGAACCTCCCCGATTACCTCTCGCTGCGCTGCTGGCCAGTGTGCCGTCGAAATCAAAGCTGCCTCGTTCAGCAGCAACCGTCAGGCTGCCCGCATTGCCGCCGCCGGCAGCGGTCGAGGAGAGATCGAGCAGCACGCCCGGCGCCACGCGAACCGATCCGGTATCGGCGGTCAGCGTAATGGCGCCGGCAGGGGTATATTCCCTGACATCGTAGAACTGCTGGGCCACCGACGCGACGGAGATCGAGGCCCCAGCGTTCAGATCGAGGTCGCCTTGGGTTGCCTCGATCGTGACAATACCGGATAGTGCCTTGATCGGCGCTGAGACAGAGACGCTGGCGCCGATCAGGTTGATGGCGCCGCCGACGTCTGCAGCGGTGTCGAGCGGCGTGCCGGGAGACCAAGTGATAGCCAGCGAGCCGGTCGTTCTTAGCGTCTGCGTCGAGCCTGCACCGGAGGCGAGCACTGGCGTTTTAAGGACGAGCGCAGCGCCGCCGAAGTCAAAGCTGCCGATTCCCACGCCGACGATGCCGTTGCTCGCGGCAAGAGTCACTGCGCCAAAGCCAGTGAACGTCGTGTCGCCACCGCCCAACTCGATTTCCTTACCCTGGATCACGAGGCTACCGGAGGAGGACGCGCCGTTGGACGAGGGCGCACCCAGGTCGTTACTCAGGATCACCAGGGGAGCACCTATTGCTGCGGTGCCGCCGCCGCTCTCGAACGAGCCACCGCTCAGCGCCAACGTACCCTGCTGCAGCGCAATTGAAACGTTACCCAGGAACTCGATAGCACTCGCGCTTTCGAAGCGCAGCGTGTTCGCAGCTTCTAGGGTTGTCAGCGCGCCCGTGTCGAACACAGCCCCAATTGTCGGCAGCGTGCCCGCATTGCTGCCGGCAAAGGTGATCTGGATGCCCTCAAATTGGACAACCTGGCCTCTCAACTGCGCTCCGGGATTCACGCGAGTGTCGCCCGTCGACATGAGCATCAACGTGTTTGCGCTGGCGAGCGTCGCCCCCGGCTCCACGGTGACACCGCCGCCCCCAGTGATCGAAGGTAGCGCAGCAGTGTAGCTGCCGGTACCGCCGATATCGTCCTTCGAGGTGATCGATCCCGGCGAGAGCAAGCTGGGTGTTGGCATGGTGACCTGGATGGGCGCGCCGGTCGAGACCTGGACCAGGCTGCCGAGGGTTCCGGTCACCTGTTGGTAATAGGCTTGCAGCGGTCCGCCAGAGCTCCAGTCGTTCTGGATAACCGAGACGTAGGTGCTTGTCGGCAACACCGGCAGGTCGGAAAGTGATCCGCCGAACTGGACCGGCAACGCGGTCGCCAGCGAGGGCGAACCGGTCGACCGGTCGCTGTCACGACGCTGTCGCCGGCCTGGTCGAGCACCACCTTTGTCGGCACAAGTACCGGCTGAGCCGTCAGCAGGATCTCGGGGGCCGTCAGCGGCACGGACGAATCGTTAGCGACGACGAGGCCGTTCGCTAATGGCGTGATAGTGATGCCTTTCGATGTCCGCGAACGCACGCCGCCGATCACCAGGCTGCCGGCATCGAGCGCATCGAGCCCGGCAGCGCTCACCAGAGTATAAGTATCGCCGTCAATCACCGTCGTCGTCGGCTCGCCAGGTTGGACATTGTCGACGATCTCAAGATACTGGGCCACAACGTCGATCTCGGCGCCTGCCCCGCTCTTCAATCCGGCGGCGGATAAGACCGTAGCGGGGGCGGTCAGCATTTTGCCGTTTAGGATCAGGCTCTGGGTCGCTGTCTCGCCCAAGATCAGGTGCCCGGCATCCATCGGCAGGAAGGGCACCACGTAATTCTGTGACGCTGCATAACCTGGAAAGAAACTGTTAGCAATGGTCAGTGTGTACTGCGAATACTGCCCCCAGACTGAGGCGGGCTGGACGATGAACTGGTCGATGGTCGAGGTGGACTGGCCGGTCAAGGCATTGACGAAATAGCCCGGGGCCAGGATCGTGCCGTCGGCCTCGGTCACCGCTGGACCGGGATTGGTCACGCCGCTATTGATGACGACTCGGAAGGCGCCTGGCAGCGTCGCGTACTTTCCGGGCAGCAGGGTGTAGATCCCTGCGGGCAAACCGGGCACACCCGAGAGATAGACTGCCGGTCCCGCGGCGCTACCGATTCCGGCGGCGCTGCTGCTCAAGCCTTGGTCGATGGCCGGATCGTATGGCGCCACCTTGCCGTTATAGCCCGGTAGGATAGCGTAGACCGCCCGCTGATCGGGATAGAGCGGCACAGCGGTCGGCGTCGAGACTCCGGTGGCGTAGCTGACATTATATTGAGATAGCAGGTCGCGCGATCCTCCGGTTCCCGGCACCCACTCGGATGCCTGCAGATCTCCGCCGCCGGAGATATCGACGGTGGCCCCGGCGCCGATGGCAACCGACGTGGCGGTCAGGGTGATCAGTTTAGCCGGCGGCGCGGTCAGCGGACTCGACCATATACCGGCAACGCTCGAAGCCTGTGGGGTGTTGAGCAGCGGATTGTAAACCCACTGGTTGCCGTCGATGGTCGAGCCATAGGGAATTAACGCGCCGGCGCCCGAGACCGAGGTGAGGCTGCCGGCACCCAGGGTGACACTCTGAGTCACTACCCCGGCCGGCGTTTGAAACACGCCGCTGACATCCTCGCCCAGCGCAGTCGAGAACGAAACCGCACCGCCACCCGTGGTTTCGCCCAGACCCAAGATGATGCTGCCGAACGGCAGGTGCAGGTTACCGTTCTGGTTGATCGTCGTGGCATCGAACAGCAGCGTGGCATTTGCCGATAGGGGCGCCGCACGGTCGACGGCGACACCGGTCGGGTAGCCGAAGGTGATGGCGGTCGGGGCACCGGGATTGGCTGCTTCGATGAGGAAGATCGTATCGGTCGCAGCGTAGATCCGCGCCGCCTTGAAAGTGAGGTTGCCGGAGGTCAGCAGTTCGCCTGCGTTCATCGCCAGCGTCGCCGCCGAGTCGGTATAGTTGGCCACGGCGGGCAGGAAACGCAGGTCGCCCGTACTGACGAAGCTGGCGTTCCCGATGTCCTGTAGCGTGAAGAATGACGTGAGGTCGAGCTGGTCCGCTTCCAGCGTCAGCGTACCGTCGGAGGCCTGCGGCAAGTTGAAGGGATCGAGAACCTGAGCGGCGCTGCTCGGCGCGCCGAAACTGATATAGGTCGCCCTGACGGTCAAGGCGCCGGTATTGCCGGTGGCGGGAACGGAAGCGGCGAAGCTCAGGCTGCCCTTAGGCAGCGCCTCGACCGTGTTGGCCTGCACCACGATGAAGGCGTTGGGCAGAACCAGCGATACAGGACCGCTATAGGCCAGGTATTGGGCATTGAGCGAGAGCGTGCCGAAGCCGCTACCTTGCAGGCTGTCGACGCCGAATAACATTGCAGCCGTCGTGGTCTCGCTGCCTGGAAGGGCGAGACCCGGATGATAAGCGACCGGCAGAAAGCTTGGTCCGATTCCCGCGGCGGCCGCGTTCTGCATCAGCAGCAACGAAGGGGTCGCCCCGAAAACCAGAACCGCCGGATCGCTGTCTTGGGTAATCGTCAGCGTAGCACCCGTACCTTGTGGCGCGCCGGGGGCCCCGCGCAGTGTGCCGTCGAACAGGAGTGCCACCGTGCCATTGATCGTCACCTGTCCGCCATTGCTCCATGCCGCCTGAGGAACCAGTGTCGCGATGCCCTGGTCCCGGATCGGCGTCGCGACAACGTCGAAGGTGTCGGCCGCTCCAGCCACATCGAGCGTCGCACCGGCAGCAACAAGGATCGGCGATACGTCGTCGTTGAGCGCGATCATGCCGCCGTTCAGTACCGTTCCAATGCGTGGTGTCACATATCCGGCAGCGGTGAGGATCGGCGTGGCCAAGGGACTGAGGACGGTTGTCCCGGACACGTCCAGAACGGCGCCTGGCGCCAGGTATTCGGCCACTGGCCCGAGCAAAAGGTTCGAATCGTAGTCATGGCCGTCGGTCACACTGATCGCGCCGCCAGGCGCTCGGATGGTACCGTAGATCGACAGCCAGCCATCTGAGACCAACGTGATGCCGGCGCCCGGATCGCCATCGATCTTAGCGTGTCCGATCAGCAGCATGTCGAGTGGAATGGCCCCGCTCAGGCCGAACCCGCTCGTCTCGCCCTGGCTCAGCCCCTGATAGACCGCGCTGCCAGGAAAATCACCATTGTCGTTAATATTACTTTCCCAATAGTGTTCCAGACCAGCTGTCACGCTGAGATTGGTCGGGGTGCGCAACCAGGGGGACAGTACACCGATTGTGGCATAGGCAGCCGGATCCGCCCCAGTCGGCGCCTCGAAGATCGTGGTGTAGTCGGGTATGAGATTGCTGTGCTTAAGCGTGACCACCGTACCGTCGGGAATAACTGCATCGTAGCCGGCCGTCAGGTCGAACTTGCCGAAGCCCTTTGCCCCCCAGACTGCCGGATCGAAATAGAAAGCGTACGACGGCCGGGCAGCGTCGGGGTTGCCGCCAATCTGGAATGCCAGGGCGCCTAACGTCAGCGTACCGCCGCCGTTGAAGCCCAGGCCGTCGATAGTGCCGTTCAATACGAGTGCACCTTGCGTCGGGAATTGGGGCCCGCCACTCGGATAGGTGGCGGAGAGAATGGTGGAGGGCGCCCCGGTACCGGCATAGGTCTCCAGCGTCACATTACCGCCGCTCCCCACGGGCAAGAAGTCGCTCATGGCGAGTTTGCCGCCCGGCAGTACCCGGCCACCACCTGAGACGTCGAGCACGCTGCCCTGCGACAGGATGATGCTGCCGGTGGCGTCGTAAGTGGGCAATCCCCGCGGCATGCCGTTGATCGGGGCATTGCCGATCGCCCCATAGGACAAAAGTGAGACAGCGCCGCCGTTCAGATAGGCCGGACCACTTTGGTCGCTCGGGTTGGAGTCATTGACGAAGAGTCCGCTCGCGTCAAGGGTTGCACCCGATCCCACGATAATATTACTAAAATACTCTGGAAAAATAATGCCGCCGGGAGCATCTCCGGATTGACTGGACGCCAGGTAGGCAAGCGGCGGGCCGGCGCTGTTGGCAAACGTCCCGGTAGCGGTGACGCTGATCGAGCCCGCGCGCGCCGTGATATTGCCGCCGATGACCGCGTAGATGCCCGAAAGCGCGATTGAACCGCCGGGGACAACAGCAAGGGTGACGCCGTCATCAACCCTGATCGAGCCCGCGGTCGACGTGATCGAGATACTGGAGAACCTGGCATCGTCGAGGCTCCCGCTGCTGAGTACCGTGAAGTTAGCATAGGGATTCCCCGTCGGCACCGTGCCGGGCAGCTGATAGGGATTGGGCGCGCTGCCGCCAGGCAGGCTGGCGAGAAGCGGGGACCCCAACGAAAATCCGTCAGGCAGCGATAACGCTGCATGCACCGGCGATGATGGCGTCAGGGCCGCGGGATTGACGATTTCGACAGAGAAATCCGTGGTGATTGACAGGTGGCCCGACTGTGGCGGGGTGCCGTTCTCAATCTGACGTGTTCCTGACAGCGCCGCCGCGTCGATCGTCGCGTTCAGGATCAGGGCGCCTGCCCCCGGCACCGGATATTCCTGGGTGACGAGGGCATCGAAACCGGTCGATCGGACGATGTCGATCGTTAGCGTTCCGGCATTGCCGCCAACGATATAATCCGACTCGGTGTAGCCGCCGGCGACCAGTGGACCGGTGTACGTCTCCGTGATTCCCCAGCGCGGGTGGCTAACGGAAAACTCCCCCGCGATGCCGACAAAAATGTCATTTGGGTCGGCAAGCGAGATATCCACGAGATGTCCGCTGGCATCCACCAGGCGGGTGGTTTTGACGATGCCGCCCAGATAGTGGACGTAGCCGCCGGTCAGGTTGATCAACGCGCCCGATGCCAGGTCGACCTCGGCCCCCTGAAACGAGACGGTCCCGCCATTGGTCAAGACCTGGTCGATGCTCTGCGGAATTAGCCCTGCATAGCCGGAAAGATCGGCTAGCGGCGTGCCCACCCAGCTCAACCCGTCGCTCCGCGTGCCGATGATGGTGCTGTCAACCGTAATCGTCCCGCCATAGAGGAAACCGTTGCGCTGCAGCGGCGAATCCGCCAACTCATTCCCGGCGAGAGTGACCGTGAGAAGAGTGGAGGCGATCGGCAATTCGACGTTGGGGATACCCGAGGTGTCGATCCTGGCGCCGCTTTCCACCAGGATGCGCCCGGCGCCGGCCGGCAGCGATTCCGGAAAGGCCGGATTGAGCGGCAGCGCGTAGTAGACAATGGTGTCGGAAATCGTCTGCCCCGGCGCATAGGTCAACGAACCGGGCTGATAATCAATAGTGAGCCCGGTGGTCTGGATGCTACCTAAACCAACAGTGGCCGCCGATTTGGATGGCACGGTCGCGCCGTTGGCGTCCGGCAGGATGGTTGTGACTGATTGCGGTCCGAAGGTAACCGTGCCGGGCAGCGCGGTCGTTAGGAAATCGGGCAGGTCGAAACCGTCATCGGTGTCCTCGTAATCGGCGGCGATCAAGATGTTACCCGGTCGGGACACGCTGGTCGAGGCAGCGACCACGCCGTCCTGCACGACATCCGCAGCGCGCAGCGTGATGTTGCCCCGCAGCACTTCGATCAGTCCGGTATTGATTAACGTTCCCTTGGGTGTCACGTCTTGACCGGCGGCATTAGTCAACGTGCCGTAGTTGTAGAACGCCAGCGCGTTCGCGCTAGTCGCGCTAACACCCCCATTGAGAACGCCAATTCCAGCGATCAGCACCGCCTGACCGTCCGGTGCCGAGATCACGCCGGCATTGGTCACATTCGGAGCCGCAACCAGCACTAACCCTTGATCGCCTGCAGCGATCGAGGCTCCCTGCTGGATGAAGATCGATCCTGCGTTGAGATTGTTAGTTGTCAGGATCACCGCATTTGGCGTCAAGGATTGTCCGGATGATCCCGTCACAACTTGCGACATCCATTGCGTGTCGTCGATCCCGTGCATGAGAAAATCAGCGTTGCTGATGGCAATATCGGTGCTGAACAGGTCAAGAGAGCTCGCGATCAACGAATGGACATTCACCTGGCTCGATCCGCCGAAGATGATGCCGTTGGGGTTAAGGACGTAGACCGAGCCTTCGGCCTTGATCGAGCCCAGGATCTGGCTCGGCACTCCCGACGGGTCTAGGATACGGTTCAACACGACCCACGTGTTGCTCCCATCCAACGCCGTGCCGGCACTCTGATCGAAATAGAGTTGCGTAGTTTTGCCGATATTGAAATTGGACCAGGTCAGAATAGCTTTCTGCGCCGTTTGCTTGACGGTGACCAAGGTCCACCCGTTGTTGTTCGATTGGGTCGGCAGGTTCGCATTCTGCCAGAGTAGAGGATTCGTTCCGACGCCGGGCGCAATTTGTAAGCCGCCACTCACAAGACCATTGGGCACGGCACTCGGCGCGCTCAGGACCAAGTTGTGCGCTGCGTTCTGCGCCTGCCGCATCGCTCGGATCGCCGCCGTCGCGCCCGTCAGCGAGTTTATCGACTGTTGCGTAATTGCCTGCGCCTGCTGTGCCGAGGTGGCCATTGAAGCCACCGCGTTGGCCGCGGCCGACGCTCCTCCGCCGGGGGCCAGGATGTTTCGCGCTTCGACTGGTCCTCCTATTACCAGCAGTGTCAGTGCGCCGACTCTGACTAGGGCTTCCCATCGCCTTCCCGCGTCCGCTAAGCGACTCGACGATCGTCGAAGTCTCGTTTCAACAAACTTGTTTGTACAGCGTCAGCGGCTACCCTAGACCATCCAACGCTGCCCAGCCCAGACTGACAGAACCACACCACGAGATACCTCCTCCTCAAGAACCGACTTAGTTAAGCGCGCTTCATTCCTCTTGCTTTGCCATCGAACCGACAGCTGTCCTCCCGACGCCGTAAAGGAAATAGAGAAGACCTAAAAAAGTGTCAATTCCGAATCAACTCTCCGTTTGAATCCTTCGTTAGAGAAGATCAGGGACCCCGGGGCATCCGGTAGCCGGCAGACGATCCTTCCTTGCGCTGTCCGCATCAGGCTCTTATGTCGAGATCGACGGCGCTATCCCGAAGTTTTCTGCAAGGTCCAAACCTCGCCATCGCCGACTCGTTTGATGACCACCTGGGTGGGACGAATATCCAGGATGCGGTAGGTCTGGCCGGGCTCGTCCGGCAACGAAAAATCGTGATCGAGCTCAACCTTGATTTTTTGGCCGGTGGAGTTCACCACCAGAACCGCGTAAGCGCCATGCTCGCGAGTGGGAATGCCTTTTATTAGCGAAATAGTCTGACCGGTGCGCTCGTGGCGCAGCTTAACGACAGACGCATCGACTACATTGCCGTCTTTGTCATTAACACTCCGAGCTTCGATATCGACCACACGATAGCTCATCCCTTTGAGCTGATCGCCGACGTTAACCGTGTAACTCGATCCATCAGAGTTCTGCAAGGTCGCCTTTTTGCCGTGCACCTCTTCCAGCGTTACCGGCAGAAACGCTTCTTGTACCTCCTGTACACTGAGCTTGCCCGCCATCGATGACGACCCGTTACCAGCGTTGGCACCGCCAGGGCTACCGCCGCCAGGCGTGGCGCCGCCAGTGTGCGCGCCACCTCCGTTGATGCCGCTAGAGTTAACTAACGGGGTTTGCCCGGGTGAATTCAAGGGCGCCGAGCTCCCCGGAGCCGGCAGGTTCAATATATCGGCGTCGGAAATGGTGGGAGACGTTCCCGCAGGGCTGGCATTGGGAGTAGCCGCCGCCACTGCCGGGGTCCCAGTAGGAGCAGGCGCGTGCCGGAGTAGCTCGACGATATCGTTGTAACCTTTCGCGGCTGCTACCGCTTGAGCTGTCTGCCCGCTCTGGTCCGTCAAAGAGGCGTCGGCTCCCGCTTGCAGCAACACTTCCACCAGGTCTTTATTCCCTTTACCGGCAGCCAAAATCAGGGGCGTCCGACCGTCACTCGCTCTAAAGTCGACTTCCGCTCCGTTATCCAACAGGGCCTTGGCCGCTTCTTTCTTCTCCATCAATGTCGCCACCAACAGAGCTCGATCTAGCTCCAGCTTCGTGTGGCTCGCCAGTACTTCGATGCACTTGGCGTTCCCTTGATAAGCCGCCTTCAAGACCGCGGTCCATCCATTGTTATCCTGCCGGTTCGGATCCGCGCCGCGACTGATCAACAATTTCAGAGTCTCCGGCTGATTGTTTTCCGCGGCCAACATGAGTGCTGTGCTCCCGTCTCGGCCGGCAACATTAGGATCCGCTTTATGGTCTAACAGCAACTTGACGAAATCAGGCCGGCCTCGTTCCGCTGCCACCATCAAACCGGTATAGCCGGCGGTGTTGGGCTTATTGACATCAAACCCTGCCGCCAGAAACAGTCCCAGCGCTTTTTGGTCACCTTCCGCCGCGGAGCGAACAAAATCATCTCCATTAAATTGGAAGTTAAGCGCGGTTAATTCCTTAATCACGTCATCCTTCGATTTGCTGCAGCCAAACAACGGCAGCAAGACGAGAGCAATTAACAGGATCTCAAGTGTTAACCTGGTCTTCCCAATGGTGGTGAACACTGAAAGCTTGATGGATGCGATTCTCTTCCGTGACGGTGTGCTTTGGCTATGGCGAAGGAACAGGAACATAAACGTTGTAGAGCCCACGCGGTAGGCACGCTTTCGGCGCTGGCCCGCTTATAATGCTTATTGCCGGGCGTCGCAAGCCTAACGCGGGACGAATATGGCCACAGCGTTGGGACTAACGGAACACAACCTGTCCGCCGTCTTTGCCGATCTGGCGACGTACCCGGAAGATATGGGCCGGACGCGAGTTGGGATCCAGCATGACGAAGTTACGACGACCTCGCCAAACGAATCGTTCGTTGGTTAGCAGGTCTTCCACTTGATAAGTCTCGTTCTCGCCAATCCCGAAGCGATCGATCGGCACATAGGCAAACCCGCTTTGCATGTGGAAAGGATCGAGAGACACAGCCACCAAAATAATATTATCGAGGCCGGCTGTTGCCTTTGAGTAAAAGAGAATCTGATCGTTCTCCACTGCGCCAAATTCGAGGTTCTCGTAGTTTTGCAGAGCCCGATTCTCTCTCCGAATCCGATTCAGCTGGGTCAGATAGGCCTTGATATTACCTGGCGCATTCCAATCCCGTTCCTTGAACTGGTATTTCTCCGAATTGAGATATTCCTCCCGATTCGGGATCGCCACATTCTCGCAAAGTTCAAATCCGCTGTAGATTCCGTAAACCGTACTCAGCGTGCTAGCCAAAACCGCGCGGATCAGAAAACCCGGGCGTCCGCCGGTTTGCAAAAAGAACGGCAAAATGTCAGGTGTATTGGTAAAGAAATTTCCCCGGAAATAATACTTCATTTCCGTCGTACAAAGCTCGGTTAGATACTCGGTGAGCTCGGCCTTGGTATTGCGCCAAGTGAAATAGGTATAGGACTGGGTGAAGCCGCACTTGGCCAGTACTTTCATCATCTTGGGCCGGGTGAAAGCTTCCGACAGAAAAATGACGTCGGGATAAACGGTTCGGACCTCGCGGATCAGCCATTCCCAGAAGGCGACTGGTTTAGTGTGGGGATTATCAACTCGAAATACCCGAACCTTTCGATCGGCCCAGAAGAGAATGACCGACTTCATCTCATCCCAAAGCGCCCGCCAGTTTGGGTTATGAAAATTGAGCGGGTAAACGTCCTCGTATTTCTTAGGTGGGTTTTCGGCGTATTTTATGGTGCCGTTCGGCCGGTGAAAGAACCATTCCGGATGCTCCTTGACGTAAGGATGGTCGGGCGAACAATTGATAGCGAAATCCAGCGCTACTTCCATACCCCGAGCTCGGATCTCGTTGACCAACCAGCCGAAGTCCTCCAGCGTCCCTAATTCAGGTTCGACTGCTTTGTGCCCACCAAACTTACTGCCAATCGCGTACGGCACACCGGGATCATTCGGCTCTGCCATTACCGAATTGTTCTTCCCTTTGCGTTTAGTAAACCCGATCGGGTGGATGGGCGGAAAATAAATGACATCGAATCCCATCGCCTTCGCATCATCTACTCGGAAGAGACAATCTCGAAACTTCGAGCCCCGATCGGCTAAGCCTTGAGCGGAACGAGGAAAGAATTCGTACCACGCTGCAAACAAAGCTTCCGGTCGATCGACGATGACCTTCATGTAAGGTGCATATTCGGTGCTGAGCGCTCGGTCAGGCCAGGCTCCCATTAGTCCCATCAGCTCAATGTCTCTCGCGATCCGAAACCCCTCAGCTGGATCAGCCTTTCGAAGATCAGCGGCGAAAGCCAGCAACTGTTCTTTGTCAGCCTTCCGGCCGGCCCGCGACGCCGTTTTTTCTAGCAAGATCGCGCCTTCTTCGATCTCGGTGGCTAATTCCGTGATGCCCGCATTAAACTTCTTCTCATATTCCGCCCGCCACGACCTGAACTCGTCTCCCCAGGCCTCAATCGTCAGTTCGTACTCTGCGTTCTCGACAAAATGGGCGACGCCGGACCATCGATCATTTTCACCCGGAGTCATCGGCGTTTCCCACCATTCCTGGGCTCCGACCGGACGCCACTTCAGGATGGCAGCGACTAGATCATGTCCGTCCTTAAAAACATCCGCTGAAATTTCTAGTTCTTGATCAACCACTCGTTTCAGTGGATACCGGCCGCCATCGAGGAGTGGCGCCAAATTCTCAATCACTACACTTTCAAACCGTTCCGGGGATGTTGTCGTCGTGTTCACGCGGCGTTGG
>WNFN01187124.1_pt1 | contig 18360 bp, 15 predicted proteins | sample 5400161 | NCBI WGS metagenome assembly WNFN01 (sample SAMN13153353, study PRJNA577476) | soil metagenome | isolation source: 80 cm saprolite on Douglas fir-dominated hillslope | place: USA:California | collected 2013-09-17 | reverse complement strand
GTAATCTCAGGCTCGATCTCGAAGCGGCGGCCTTCCATGGGCAGCGCGCGGGCCAGGGGGCCAGGGATCAATTTGTAGCAAGTTTCCATATCGTGGATGTGGCAGCCGTAGAGAATATTCGTCAGAGCGGTCAGGCCGCGATTACCCAGTTGGGTGGCGAATTTCTGCCCCGCGAAATTGCGCCGCCCGTAAACGGCGGTCCAGGGATTGCCCGCAGACTCCCATTTGCGCACCAGGGCTGGCAAATCCTGAGGATCATACTCCATATCAGCGTCCTGGATCGTGACCAGTTCGCCGCTGACCAATCCGAAGCCTGTGCGCAGGCCCACGCCTTTGCCCTGGTTGCGCTCATGCCGTATATAGCGGTATCCATCGAAAGGGGCGCGCTGGCGCAGATCCTGAAGAATAGCCCAGGTGTTATCTGTGGACGCGTCGTCGACCACAATCACTTCCATATCCAGAGGGACTTGTGACAAGGCTTCCAGCACATGGGCCACGGTCGTCTCTTCGTTGTAGACCGGAACGATAACCGAAATACGCATGCTTAATAACCTCGCTTAACCTGGGAGAGGCAAACCGATCTCCCGACATTGAACTAAATTGGATGATTACTTTCTTGTATATTGACGTATACGGTTCAAAAGAGCAACTGAACTGTGACTTTTGCTGCTAAAGTGGTTGTATGCTACAAGATCAGACAAACGTCAAATCCGCTTGCATCACTGCCAGACTTGAATTGTGCCATCGGTAAGCGCGACGACCAGTTGGTTCCTGGCAAAATGCAGGGCGCTGATCTGCCAGGGGTGATAGAGTTTTTGAATAATCTGGCCCTGGCGCGTGGACCAGAGGTCGATGACACCTTCGTTGATTTCGCTATCCTCGCGCGCCACTGCCAGCCATTCTCCATCGGGGGCGATAGCCAGGCGCGAACTGGCGCCCATCGAGCCGCTGGCCAGTTCGCTATAGGTGCCTTGCAGCGTATCATGCAAGCGAATAGCACGATCTGCATGTACAAAGGCCACGGCGCTGAGATCGGGTGTTATAGCATACGGTGGGGCGCATTGTGCGCAGAGGCCAGCGAGAATGGCGACGCTGATCTGTGGGCGCGTCTTGTTGCCAAAGCGGGTTTTGCTCGCCAGGTCCCAGCGCCGCAGGACGATCATTTGCTCTGTTTCGTCTGGCACACTGGCGCAGGAGAGCGTCAGGAGCGTGCGCAGATCCGGCGCCAGGGCGCGCAGGCGAATGGCCCAGAATTCGCGCTTCTCAATCTCGCTCTCCACGCAATTCAACGGTTCGTTCAGACTATCTGGTGGCGTACCCAGCGTGTGTGCCAGCACATCGCTGCCCCTGACGCCATGGACACGCGGTGCCAGCGGATCTTTGAGCTGCAACGGTAGCGCCATCCAGATATTCGTCGCGGCGCCGTCCAGCTCTTGTAGAACCACATCCAAAGAGTAATGCGCAGAGACAGCCCGCTGGTCCAGGGGGTAGCTCCATTGCAGTGTGCCATCGGCGACGCTCCAGACATGCAGATTGAGTCTGCCCCAGCCGGCAAGAAAGTGGCCCCCGGCTGAGAAACGCAGCTCGCGCAGTGACTCGACGGTATGCTCATGGCTCATCGCAAAACTGACCGGCGCCTGTGCCTCCGCCTGGCCCACATGCCAGCAGATCCCCTTGCTCTCCAGTGATCCCGCCGCGATCAGTAAACCTTCGCTCGTCGTCACACTATTCAGTGTCGTAATCACGCCTAATGCGCTGCGCAATTTTGCCATCGGGCGCAGCGGGCCCCTGGTACTAAAAATGCTCAGGCCCGCGAATTCCCCGTCATCCTCAACGCCAAATTTGCGCGCCACCAGGCGTGGGCGCACCAGCCCACTTCTGCGCAGATCAATGCTGCCGCCGATAATCGTGTCATAGTTCAGCCGCTTCCCAGGATCGCTCAACACATCATAGGCGCGATTAATACGCTTCATATGCACAGCCCCATCCGGCCCTGCCAGGTCCGGATGATAGCGCCGCGCCAACTGGCGATACGCTCGTTTCAGCGTATCACTGTCCGCATCAAGCGGCACGCCCAAGATGGCGTAATAGTTGTCAGGTGTGTCCATAGCCCAGAACAAGCCTTCCGTTGTGAATTTGTTTGATGGTCTTAGAAAATCATAATCTCGCGTATTTTCTCAATCAAATCCTGGCGCTTTAACTCGAATGCCAGGAATGGCGCTTTTTCCTCCAGATGCGAAAACGGAAAAGGAACCTGAATATAGTCGCGCAACCAGCTAACTCGCGCCTGGAGGCAGGTTCCTTCATCATTTAAATTCAGCCTGTCAATCGTTTTTTGTACCTGTTCAGTTATAGAGGCTGAAAGACCGTCTCCGGGCCTTACCTCAAGTAGAGGGAAATCTAGTACAAACCAGCCAGCCTGCACTATAAAAGGATCGAGTACGTCTTCATTATCGCCTTTTCTGCCGTTTAGGGTGTTGCAGACCAGTCGATAATTTTCCCAACAATAAGCCTCTTGTGGATACAGTTTTTTTGGCTTAAAGTGCTCAACCGTTTTTGCGCCGGTATCTGGCGGAATCCAGTGACATGAATATGAACACGTGTGATTATATAAATGATAGAGATCTTCTAGAATCTCACGCCAGTATTCATGATGTTTCCATTGCCTGGTCGGATCTGCTGCCTTCTTTAAAAACTTTTCACCTGGCTTCTGTACTTTTTCAATGAAATGAGAAGGTGCTGGCTGCATTTTAACAGGGATCATAGTACAACTCCCTGTTGTTTTGCAAAGTAAGTCCAACGTGGCCAAAATTCGTCATCAGGCGCCAAAACGGCAATGAGCTTTTGCGAGATCTCTTGTGCTTTGTCCTTCGAGGGATCTTTGGCTCGTTGTAGGCTTTTGGCTTCTTCAATGACCTCTTCGGCAATCTTTGAACGTGCCTGCTTCAGGCCAAACAGATCAGACATGAGCCAGAGGTCAACGCGACCGCGTTTGACAAAGGGAATGTTGTCCAGTTTGACTTCCTGCTCTTGCATGTAGATATGAAACAGACGATCTACTGCCGGGTTAAAGCGACTTTCTACCGAGGCCAGGACGAGAGGCGAGTGAGTTGAGATAAGTAGTTGAGCATGAGTGCCTTCGTCTAAAACCTCAATAACATCCATCAAAGCTGGGGTAATAGCCCTTTGCCAGAAAGGATGTAAATGCGATTCCACCTCATCGATAAGCAGCACAATATTGTGTTGTGGCTCTTTACCTAGCAATTTGGAAGCCTCGACGTGCTCATTCCAGGCCCAGACAAGCATATAGGCTAGAGATACAATTCTTTGTATGCCTGCTGAGCAGAGAAGGATAGGGACATCCGCATATGCGAAGTGTAAGGTTGGGATTTCTCGAACGTCGTTTAGCGTGAGCCTGGTTGGCGTTCCCGGAATAAGAGGATCTTCTGTAGGATGTGGTGCCAGGGCCGTGAGGGCCGCGCTAAACTTATGAAAAGGAGAACGGCCAGGACGATCTTGCCATGTAACCCAGTCTTGCAGTAATCCATTGCAGATGACGCGCGTGCGCCCATCTTGCTCTTCTCGGAGACCATCGAAGATTTCTTGTGCTGAGAGACGAATAAGCCCCTCTTCTATATCACTTTTCGCCGGGTCCCAAATGGCAATTGAACCATCCGCCTGGGCAAACACGACCAGATTTTGCGATCGGTCAGGTCTGTCTGGTTCGCTCCAGGATTGTTTTTTTCGATCATAGTAGGTGACGTAAGGCTTTTTGCGCTTTGGGCCTTTTCTAGTAGGACGAAAAGCGATGCTTGTCTCTTTATTGCCTGTGGTGTCGCGTGGGTAGGCTTGATATTTTCTAGCCCAGGTTCCTGTGAGCGCCCACCAGCTACATTCCAGTAAGAATGTTTTTCCCAGGCCATTGTCGCCAGTTATTAAATTAAGTCTTGGAGCAAGATCCCATTCTATTTCCCGAATAGGACCAACCTCCGTCAATTTTAACGTATCTAACATTCTTTCTCATCCCTATATGTAATCGGTGCTGCAACTCAGATTATTGATAGTATCGCTTAACAATGCGCCTTATGGCAACTATAGTTATCGGTTTTGCTATGCTTCCAGATTCCAGGGTGGGCAATCCTCGTTTTTTCCTGGCATCTTTCATCTCCTATTCGCTCAATTCCCATCTGTACCAGGCGGCAAAGGTGCGATAGAGAAGCATACCCCTATTCTAGCGGGGTAAGCAGCACCTGCTCCATATATGTCCGAAAAAGCTGCTCCCCTGCTTTGCGCTGCTCTGGTGTCGGGGGCTGGTCGGGTTCCAGGAGGCGTTTGAGAGTGGTGACAACTATTGAGACGATTTGCTCATCGGATAGCTGGCGAACGGGGGGCAGCAGAGGGTTGATCAATAGCGGCCCCCAGGAAGCGGTGACGGTTGCCAGGGACTGCTCTTGTAGTTCGATATCGTCGCGGATCAGGCCTATTTCGCGCAGGGCTTGCAGGATAGCCAGGTACTGGTCTAACTGAGCCTGATAGCTGGCGGCTTGCATTTCATTGGTGAGCGTTTTGCCCAGAAAATCAGTGTCTTGCAGGATCAGGGACCTGCTAACCGGATTTTCCAGGGTAGCCAGGATGGAATGCTTAATCAATCCAATCAGCGTCATGCCTTCTGGATCTTCTTCCATACGCCGCATGATTTCGTTAAGCAGGCCAATTTGCTCGCGCGCAATAATGGCTATGAAGAGTTTTTCACGAGTGGGCCAGGAGAGATAGATTGTACCCTTAGCTACGCCAGCCTCGCGCGCAATGTCTTCCAGGGTGGTTTTGCGATAGCCCCATTTGAGCAGGAGCCTGATGGCCGCATCCAGGATGCGCTTTTCCCGCTCCTCCCGCTTTGTTTTTTCTCCACCTGATTCTCCTTCGCTTGCGCGCTTTGCCAATGCTCTACCTTCTTTCCGCTCTGGCGTCTTCTCTTGAGTCACCAGCCAAGTATTTGACCAAAAAGAATAATCTGGTCATAATTATGAAACGTGGGGCGAGAAAAGTCAAGGTATAGAAGCTCGCTGCCAGGGGAAGGATCGGTTTGGCGCAGGTACAGGCTGCACCAAACCGATCCTTCCCCTGGCAGCGAGCCTCCTGCTATAGCTCAATTTTTCATTTCATTACAGATGTCGTACAATGCCAGGAAAGAACCTGCAAAATAAGTAGTACACGCGAGGAAATAGCGCGGTTTTCCGAGAGGAAGTAATAATGACAGAGACCAGTGAGGCGGCCGGCACAGAGTCGCCATATGCACATACAAACCGTCTGATTAACGAGACCAGCCCGTACCTCTTACAGCACGCGCATAATCCCGTCAACTGGTATCCATGGGGGGAAGAGGCTTTGCGCAAGGCGCGGGAGGAAGATAAGCCGATTCTGCTCAGTGTGGGTTATTCGGCCTGTCACTGGTGTCATGTGATGGAGCGGGAGTCGTTTGAGAATGAGCGGATCGCGGGCGTGATGAACCAGCATTTCGTCTCGATCAAGGTTGACCGCGAGGAGCGCCCGGACATCGACGGCATTTATATGCAAGCTGTGCAGGCCATTACGCGCCAGGGCGGCTGGCCGATGACGGTCTTTCTCACGCCTGATGGCCGCCCGTTCTATGGCGGAACCTATTTTCCGCCCCAGGATCGCCAGTATGGCCGCCAGACGGTGAAGGGTTTCCAGAGTATCCTGCTGGCCGTGGCGCAACTCTACGCCGAGCAACGCACGGATGTAGAGGAGCAAGCCGAGCAATTGGCCACCTTCCTGCGTCAGAAGAGTGACGCGCCCCTCCGCTCAATGGGCACACTCGCCGCGCTCGACGGCGTATCCCTGGAGCAGTTGGCAGACGCGGGCCGCGAGTTGGTCGGCGATTTCGATGAGATGTACGGCGGCTTCGGGCAGGCACCCAAGTTTCCCAATACGATGTCGCTGGAGTTCCTGCTGCGCCTGCATCTGCACCGCCAGCGCGGCGAAATTACCGCCGCCACGGGCAGGCCTGAGTTGGAGATCATCGAGACATCCCTCAAGAGCATGGCGCACGGTGGTATTTATGATCAACTTGGCGGCGGCTTCCATCGCTATTCGGTCGATGCCGAGTGGCTGGTGCCTCATTTCGAGAAGATGCTCTACGATAACGCGCTGCTCAGCCGCGTCTACCTGCACACCTTCCTGGTCACAGGCGAGACGTTTTACCGCCGCGTGACTACCCAGACGCTGGATTATGTTGTGCGAGAAATGACCTCGCCGGAGGGCGGCTTCTACTCGACGCAGGACGCCGATAGCGAGGGTGAGGAGGGCAAATTCTTCCTCTGGACGCCCGCCGAGGTTGAGGCCGTGCTGCCCGCCAGGGATGCGCAGTTGTTTATGCTCTACTATGACGTGACGCAGCGCGGTAATTTTGAGGATAAGAATATTCTGCATGTATCCAAAAAGTTGGCGGTGGTTGCCGAAAGCGCGGGCGTGAGCGAAGAAGAGCTGAAAAAGGCTCTGCAACACGGGCGTGAGGCCCTCTTCGCGGCGCGAGAGAAGCGCGTCAAGCCGGCGCGCGATGAGAAGGTGCTGTCCGCCTGGAATGGCCTGATGCTGCTCAGCTTCGCCGAGGCCGCGCGCTATCTCCAACGTGCCGATTATCTCCAGGTGGCGCGGCGTAACGCCGAATTTCTGCTGAGCAAACTGGCTCCCAACGGGCGCCTGCTGCGCACTTACAAGGACGGCCACGCGCATCTCAACGGCTACCTGGAAGACTATCTCTTCCTGGCCGATGGCCTGCTCGCGCTCTACGAGGCCGATCTTGATGCGCGCTGGTTCAGTGAGGCCCGTCGCCTGGTGGATGAGGCCATCGCGTTCTTCGCCGATGAGGAAAATGGCGGCTTTTTCGATACCGGCACCGACCACGAGGCGCTACTCAACCGACCCAAAGATATCATGGATAACGCCACGCCTGCCGGCAACAGTGTGGCCGCCGAGGTGCTCCTGCGCCTGGCCGCCTGGACCGGCGAGACCGGCTATCGCCAGCGCGCCGACGGATATCTGCGCTCGCTGACCGAGCTGATGGTTAAGTACCCACAGTCCTTCGCCCACGTGCTGGGCGCGCTGGACTTTGCCCTCTCACCCGCGCGCGAAATTGCCATCGTCGGCGATTCCCAGCAGCCGGCCACACAGAGCCTGCTGACGGTTGTCAACAGCCGCTACCTGCCCAACAGTGTTCTGGCCGCCGCCCTGCCCGGCGCCGTCGCTGCCCAGACCATCCCGCTGCTCGCCGACCGCCCGCTCAAAGATGGTCAGCCCAGCGCCTACATCTGCCAGAACTTCGCCTGCCAGGCCCCCGTCACTAGCGCTGACGCGCTGGCTAGTTTGCTCTAAGACATCTTTACACGATTTTTTGTGATGGGAGAAGAAAAAAATTTCCAATTTTTTTCTTCTCCCATCACAAAAAATCGTGGTTAGGAATCCCCTGGGGTGGGATGACTCGTACAAGAGGGCCTGAACAAGTAGAACTGAAGAGGTATAAGCAAAAAGGAGAGATTACCAATGGAAGCCAGATTGAATTATCCTAAAGCCGCACCTGGAGCTTATAAAGCGATGAGCGGCCTCGAAAACTATCTTGCCGATTGCGGCCTTGAGCCAGCGTTGAAGGAACTGGTTAAAATGCGCGCCTCGCAGATCAATGGCTGCGCGTATTGCATTGACATGCACAGCCAGGATGCCCGCGCCCAGGGTGAAACTGAGCAGCGCCTCTACGCTCTCTCCGCCTGGCGTGAGACGCCCTTCTTCAGCGAGCGCGAACGAGCCGCCCTGCTCTGGACCGAGAAACTTACGCTGATCTCGAATGATCACGTGCCCGACGACGTATATGAACAGGTGCGCCAGCATTTCACCGACAAAGAATTGGTCGACCTCACCCTGGCCGTCGCCACCATCAACGCCTGGAATCGCCTCGCCATCAGCTTCCGCAGCGTGCCAGGCCGCTACAAGCCAGCGAAGCATCAGTAAGAGAAGGCGTGTGGTTCGTGTGGAGGTTTGCAGAAAAAATTCTTTCAGAATTTTTTCTGCAAACCTCCACACGAACCACACGCCTTCTCTTATGAAAAGACTGATTTCAATTTTTTGTGATGATTTGCAAGAGTATTTTATGAAATAAAATACTCTTGCAAATCATCACAAAAAATTGAAATCAGTCTTTTACTTCTTTGGGGTAGGGAGGTGGAAGAAGCTCCTGCATATGCTATACTAGCTGTATAAGACAGCGAAGCTTATTTCCCACCAATGGAGGAGGTTCCAGCATGGATTTTGCCTACTCAGAGAAGGTTAAAACCCTCCAGCAACGGCTCAGCGATTTTATGGATCGCTATGTCTATCCCAATCTCCAGACCTATCGCGATCAGCTTGCCGCATCGGATCATCCGCATCATCATGCCGAGATTATTGATGACCTGAAGGTAGAAGCACGAGCACAGAGGCTCTGGAATCTTTTTTTGCCCGATGAGGAGTATGGCGCGGGCCTGAATAACCTGGAGTACGCGCCGCTGGCCGAATTGATGGGCCGCGTGGGCTGGGCCTCCGAGGTCTTTAACTGCGCCGCGCCCGATACCGGCAATATGGAGATCCTGGCCCAATTTGGGACTCCTGAGCAGAAAAAGCAGTGGTTGGAGCCGCTGCTCAACGGCGAGATTCGTTCGGCTTTTGCCATGACCGAGCCGGAGGTGGCCAGTTCCGATGCCACGAATATCCAGCTCTCGATCACGCGCGAGGGCCATGAGTATGTACTCAATGGGCGCAAATGGTGGGCCTCTGGGGCAGCCCGCCCGCGCTGCGCAATTTTTATCGTTATGGGCAAGACCGATCCGCACGGCCCTGATCGTCATCGCCAGCAGAGCATGGTGCTTGTGCCACGTGATACTCCCGGCGTGACCGTCGTGCGCAGCTTGCCGGTAATGGGCTACATGGACAACGAGAGCCATTGTGAAGTGCTCTTTGAGAATGTGCGCGTCCCGGTGAGCAATCTACTGGGTGAAGAGGGCGGCGGCTTCGCCATCGCGCAGGCCCGCCTGGGCCCTGGGCGTATCCACCACTGTATGCGTTCGATTGGCTCCGCCAGCTATGCTCTTGAATTGATGTGCCAGCGCGCGACCGGCCGCACGGCCTTTGGTAAAACCCTGGCCGAGCAGGGCATTATTCAGGAATGGATCGCGACCTCTTACATGGAGATTGAGCAGGCGCGTTTGCTGACGCTCAAAGCCGCCTGGACCATCGATAACCTGGGTAAGAAGGCAGCACAGCAGGAGATTGCGATGATCAAGGTCGTGGTGCCGGAGATGCTGACTAACGTGGTCAATCGCGCCATCCAGGTCTTCGGCGCCGCTGGTGTGAGCGACGACTTCCCCCTGGCCTCCATGTGGGCGCATGGTCGCACGATGCATATTGTCGACGGCCCCGACGAAGTACACAAACGGGCCATCGCGCTCACACTGCTGCGGCACTATCAGGAGTAGTCATCTTTTCTACAGGAGTCAACTATGGGTATCGCTGATGATACGATCGCGGTGCGCGCGGGTGAGGAACTGGATTCGACGAAGATCGAGGCTTACCTGCGTGCGCATCTTTCCGGCCTTGGCGCCGGGAGGCTGGAAGTGCGCCAGTTTCCCTCTGGCGCCTCTAATCTCACCTATTTGCTGCGCCTTGGAGCCTGGGAGGGTGTGTTGCGCCGCCAGCCACTGGGTCCGGTCGCGCCCAAAGCTCACGATATGAGGCGCGAGGCTGGTTTGCTAGCGCGCATTCATCCCGTCTTTCCTCTGGCGCCCCGGCCTTATCTCTTCTGTGACGACCTGGAATTGATGGGCGTGCCTTTCTATATCATGGAGCGGCGCACGGGTTTTGTCTTCAACGATACCTTCCCGCCTGGTGTAGAGGGGACGCCTGATCTCTGCCGGCGCATTTCGGAGGCGCTTGTGGATACACTGGTGCAGATTCATGGTCTCGATTGGCGGGCCGCTGGTCTGTCTGAGTTTGGTCATCCAGAGGGCTTTCTGGAGCGCCAGGTCAAGAGTTGGATCGAACGTTATGCGCGCTCCCAGACCGGCGAAAGCCCTGATGTAGCAGAACTGACACGCTGGCTGATCGAGCATATTCCGACCGGTCCCGCGCCTACTCTGATCCATAACGACTTCAAACTCAACAACATGCTCATGGACATCACAGATCTGGCGCGCCCCGTGGCAGTGCTGGATTGGGAGATGACCACTATTGGTGATCCGCTGTTCGACCTGGCTATCTCGCTTGGCTATTGGGTGCAGCCTGGAGATCCCGCCGAACTACGCGCCATCTTGCCGACCATTACTCCGCTGCCCGGCTTCTATACGCGCGCCGAGTTTATGCAGCGCTACGCCACCCGCAGCGGGCGCGACCTCTCGTCGATGCAGTTTTACCTGACCTTCGCCTATTTTAAATTAGCAGTCATTCTGCAACAGATTTATGTCCGCTGGAAGCGTGGCCAGACGCACGACCCGCGCTTCGCTGTTTTCGGTTCGCGTACCTCTATCCTGGTCGATCTCGCCGCCCGGATGACCACGCGCGGCTCTATCTAGAGTTCTAAATATGAGTCATCCCTGATTTTCGAGGGGCATCTCTTGTAGGCAATGTTCCTCAAAAGCGACTGCTCAAGCAGCTTGTGCCAGGGGTGGACCCGGGGGAACAGATCGGAGTGTAGCCCTGGAGGCGCCGCTCCAGGGCTACACTCCGATCTGTTCCCCCGGGTCCACCCCAAGCGAGGAGCATCAGGGGGTTCCCAATCGTTTTCAAAAATCAGGGATGACTCATACGTTTGGTGTGAGTTAGAAAAGGGCCTATGGCTCAGGAAGCCGACCCATGCTTGCAAAAAACCGAGTAAGAATGCGCAGGCCATGAAATCATCCCGCCCAGGAAGCGGAGTGAGCTAACTCACACCAAACGTTCATATTTAGAACTCGGTCAGGCTTTTCCTTCTGCTGACATCCTCTGCGAAAGCAATGCGCGTGACGCTATTGCCGGTAGGAATATCCAATGAGAGCAGTGCCGCCGCTGCCGAAGCACTGAGCGGGGTATAGCTATTCCAGGCTTTCAGCACGTGCAGCTTACTCCAGGGAATAGCTGGAAGATCCGTCCCATCTTTCAGGCTCACCGTATTATAGATGCCACCTGAACGACTCGGGTCACCGGGCGTATTGGGCGGATTGCGAGATGGATCGTTGAGATCTTCGCCCTCAAAGTACACACTCAGCGCCACGCCTCCGGTATCCCTGATATATCCGCCGTAGGTCTGGAGGGCCTTACAGATCATCATTTCGCCTTTGGACGCGTTGGGCAGCGTATCACAATCAACGGATGTATCAAGCTGGAGGCGCGCGCCCATCGGAAAGTCATGGGCATCGTTGCCATGTCCATCGCTATTGTGCATGGGGTAACGCGAATCCGTAGAAGTATATTCCGAGGCAAATGACAGCGCGTGGTTGATATATCCGCGCTCGATATCCGCCTGAGTGACCACCCCACCGAAGTAGCTCGCGCCATTGCCATTCTGGGTTGAGCCATCGGACTGGAGCACGCCATCTCCGGTTGGGTTGTAGACATTGGCCGTCTGAGTTGTCCAGGTGTTGCCTTGTTTGCTTGTATTCCACATTTCAAAGATCATATTCTTCGTCTTATCATAGATAAACATCCAGTGATCGCTGCCAGGCGATGGGGCGGCGCTGTCGGGAATGTGGATGGGCTGATTGGCATTAAAGGTATCGTCGTTGCCGGTGTCCTTCACGGTGTAGGTGGGGTCGCTGGCGGTTGAGGTGTAGATTGGCATGCCAAACTGGTAGAGCGTTGCGACATGACCGCCGTCACTCAACAAATTTACCATGTCACTTGAAAAGGGATCAAGCTGCACATTGGTGCCGATCGGGACGTTCCAGGGGCTGGTACTGGAGAACAGGCGACTCTTGACCGAATCATACGAGCCGGGCGTGAATGTCGACTGAGTTGGCGTGGGGCTGCTGCTAGCGGTGGATTGAGTGCTGGTGGTAGCATTCTGGACTGTGCTTTTCTGCTGGCCGGCTCGCAGGGGCGCGGTAAACATCACGCCGAGCGCAACGCCGATCAGCACAATGCCACATATTACCGCGTACCAGATCAGGCGTTCGTTTGGGCGCCGCTGCCGGGGCGGCTTTGTAGGAGGCAGCTGGCTCAGGGGCACCGTCTTGTCCGGCTCGTTAAAAGTCCATCCCTGTTCAGAGGGAGCATGCTGTGTGTACGGTTGTCTCCAGTCAGCGGTCAAAGGTATATTTGCATCAGGTCTTGCCGGATCACCATATGATCTCGGTCCTGTTTCGTAAGGGTCGCGTGGGGATGGCATGAGTAACCTCGCTTTTCACACATTGAAAATACAAAGCAGGATGATACTTACCATCCACGTTTGCGTCCAAAATGGTTTACCAGAATTCACTTTTTCATCTAATCTGCCTGCGAAGACCCCTGTGCCTCGTCCACAGGAGGAAGCAGGCGCTCTTTGCCGCATTTGATAGAAAGCAAGTTGAAGCATCTAGATGGTTCCATGATAAAGGTAACACTTGAGGCTCAAGAAGCTGTAAAGAACTTCTAAAAAGTGTGTAAAGCTTCAACCCGCTCAATCACGGCTGTCCCTTTTATTTTCTTCGATCTGTGTTCGCTTTGCAACTTTTTCCCTGACAACAGGCATTAGGTCATGCTAAGATCCGAGTTTGCCTCCAATTTGTAAATAAAAACGGGTAAATAGCGTAAAATTGTCAATTTTACGCTATTTACCCGTTTTTATTTACAAATTGGAGGCAAACTCGGATCTTAGCATGCCTCCAGGTATTCTCCCACTGATCCCAGTGCAGAACTTCATCCAATGATTTGCGCGGGCCTAGTTTAAAATCAGTGCCGGCAGTATGGGCCAGGGGGATTAACGCGGCCTGCGTGAATTTCTCGTAGGGAATGCCCAGCAGTTCCGCAGCCTCTTTCTCGTGGAGCAGGTGCAGCGTGGTCCAGGCTGTGCCAAGGCCACGGGAACGGGCCGCGAGCATAAAGCTCCAGACGGCGGGCAGGATCGAACCCCAGGTGCTGGCCTGGACGACACTCGGCGCGGACTCCAGTCGGCCTCTGATACAGGGCACGACCAGCACTGGCACATCGCCCATATGCTCGGCCAGGTACCACGACGAATCCCTGATACGCTCTGCTGTTCGGGCCAACTGCGGATCTTGCGGGGCTGGCGCTGACGCGTTACCGCCAGTCGGTGACTGTGTGGCCAGTTCCACACATTCGCGGATCAGTTCCGGCTCTACTGGCCGTGTCAAATCCAAACGTTTGCGCACCGTGCGCGTTGTCGAAAGAAGCTCATCAGAAGAGAGATCAAGTAGTGGCATGTGTTCCTCCATTGGCCAAATATGGCAGCCTTTCTCTCTATCATATCATGCTGGTCTGCTTGCTTTCGCTCTGCTGAAGCATTATGTTCCCCCTTGACCACAGTACGACTGTCGAAAGCCCGAAGAAGAGCACGTGCGCGCTGCTCAGCCAGGCTGGCCAGAGCATATTCATGAGCACTGGTAACACTCCGGCCAGAGAGAGCAGCGCGATCACCAGAGAAAGCAGGAATGGATTGCACAGAACCTCCTGCTATTTCTCATAAGTAAATGCTAACATAGAATTTTAGGTAAAGCAATATTTATTTTTCAAGGAAATAAAAATAAATTTTCACTACTCTTATGTGGCATATGACCTATAGGCAAGACGAACCGTATCGGTTATGCTTTAGAAGAATAGAAGTAAGTCAATAAAAAAGACAACATACAGATCAGACAAGGAGGTTTGCGCTATGGATCAGCGTGTTTATTATGGCAAGATCAATCCCCAGGCTCTGGCCGATTACCTGGTTGGGGCTTTTCAGCAGCCTGCATATTATCAGCCGCAACAGTATGCCAGGGCACAGAAGATTATGCAGGGTGAGCGGATTTATGTCCAGATTATGCGTAACAGCGATTGGGGACTCGGTGGGCGCAGGGCGGTTGGCGTGCATATTGTGAGCATCCCTGGTGGAGTGAGCGTAGAGATGGGGGCGTCGGATTGGCTGAATGTTGATGAGACGGGGCTGGCTCTTGGGTTGCTTGGCGCGCTCTTTTTCCCGCCACTACTGCTCTTCCCGCTGCTACAGGGCCTGACCGGCTCCAGTTTTTCTTACGATGTCTGGGATGTGATCGATACTTACTGCGTTCAGGTAAGTACGGGTCAGGGACAGCAGAGCCAGCCGGGTTTCTACTGCACCTACTGCGGCGCCTTCAATCATCCGGGCGCACCCCGCTGTCACTCCTGCCACGCCCCTTTCAACGTCGCGTCGCGGCCGCAGTCAGCTGAGCCGCAGCCAGAACCTACGGCTGGCGCCCCAACTTCGTCGCAGTCAGTTGAGCCACAGCCAAAACCCGCAGTCGGCGCTCCAACTTCGCCGCAGCCGGAACCAGAGCCAGAAGCGGGTGAGTCGCACAAAAAGGGCGATACACGTCCCATGTTCGCGCTGATGATCTGTCCCAACTGCAAAGCCACGGTTGTGCCCGCCCATTTCTGCGGCAACTGTGCTGCGCCTCTGCCAGATGTGGGTGAAGAAAAGGCTGCCGAATAGCAGAATCAGTGGCAGGGAGTGACTCCCTGCCACTGGTTCTGCTATTCGACAATCAAGAATGTGTTACCTCATAGCGTATTTCTCTATGTCAAATACAAAACTGGCTACCAGGCGGGCTGATGGGCTTTTACGCCCTATCAGATACAGCCTGTACTTTATCAGGAGGTTCCACATATGGTTCTGAAACGCAATTTTCTCGTTTCTCTGATCTCACTGCTGCTGGTCGCGTTCATAGCGGCGGCCTGTGGCAACGCAAGCACGAGCACTGGCAGTTCGTCAGTACCGACACCGACACCCACGACGGCCAGTGCGCCGGCGCCTACCCCGACGACGGCTAGTAGTTCTGGAGCCGTTGTCCAGACAGCCAGCGCAACGGTTAAGGTCGGTCTGTAGCGGCGGTTGTGCCCAGGCCTGGCCGCCTCTGCTCTTTAGCGGCTCTGGCAAGCCCACCAGCGCTACAAGCCTGCTTGGCACGCTCGACGTGCTAAGCGACGCCAACGGTATGCAGGTGACCTACCAGGGCCATCCGCTCTACACCTTTGGCAGCGATACTGCCGCCGGCCAGACCAACGGCGAAGGCGTTGCCAACGTCTGGTTTGTGGCTACCACCGATTTATCCGCGGCCGGTGGCAGCGGCGGCGGAGCAGCTACGCCTACCCCAACGTCCAGCGGCTACTAACAGGGCTATTTAAAAGTCGTCGATGTGTGCGGGGGTGGCCGATCGCAGATCGGCCACCCCCGCACACATCGACGACTTTTAAATAGCCCTGGGAAAAATACCTGCTCGCTTGCCAGAGCCAGAAAAGCCGGGTATGCTATAGATGAACATTTTCTAGCTCTGGTGCTTCCCAGGAAAGGACTACATGCACTGCTATGACCATGCAACAGGTATTTCAAGTGGAAAACGGAACATTTCAATTGTGTACATTTACAATGGATGATTATGAGCAGGTAATTGATTTATGGCTGCGGGCTGGTATCAGGATCGGGCCATCGGATAGCCGCGAGGGTATTGGCCGAAGGTTGCGGAGGGATGAAGATCTTTTTCTGGTTGCGCTAGACGAGCATAAGCGGGTGATCGGTGCGGTGCTGGGCGGCTTCGATGGCCGGCGTGGCTGGGTGAATCACCTGGCGGTTGAGCCAACTCTTCGGACGCGCGGTGTCGGCAGGGCTCTGCTGGTGACGCTCGAAGAACGCCTGCGTGCCCACGGCTGCCTCAAAGTAAATCTGCTGGTCGCCAGCGATAATACTGGGGTGCTAGGTTTCTACGAAAAACAGGGTTTCCAGAGCAGCGATGTCATTTTTATGGAAAAATGGTTATATTAAAAAATAAAGCAAGCACAGAGAATGGATTTTGAGCAGCTTCGCCGCTCAAAATCCATTCTCTGTGCTTGCTTTATTTTTTAATATAACCTTTGCTGACGCATAATTCCGCGTTGAGGACGGACCGAGGCTAGTGCTCATGCCGTGCCCGGCGTCTCGATCGAGCAGAGTTTGCGGGCGATCAGCTTCGGGGCGGTAGATCAGCGGCCTGGTGGGAGCGCTCGGCAGGCCCAGGCGCTGCGGCTCGCCCACAAAGCTTTCCCAGACCTCCAGAATCTCCTCGTATGCCGCATCACGTGCAAATTCGACGCTGACGCACTCCAGATGTCCCTCGCGTGTGGCTACGCGATTGCAGTGCGCGCTGACCACCACCGGGGAGTCGTTGAAGCCCGCGGATTCTCCCCAGGTGCCCAGCATCTTCCGTGTTTCGCTCTCCAGCTTCGCTTCTTCACCGCCGATAAAAGGGATGACGTTATCGTAGATGTCATACGAGGGTACGCCTGGATAGCCCGCGCCGGAAATGGCCTGGAAAGTCGTGACCAGTACTTTACGCAGGCCAAACGCGTCCTGGAGTGGCTTGAGGGCCATGACCAGGGGAGTGGCGCAGCAGTTGGCGTTGGTGACAATAAAGCCAGGCCATTTGTGCTCCTTCTGCTGTTGTGGAATGGCGTTGAGGTGATCGGGATTGACCTCGGTGACGACCAGCGGCACATCTGGGAACATACGATAATTTCTCGCGTTGCTGAAAACGGCCACACCTGCCTGCGCAAATTCGGCCTCGATTTCGCCTGCGACCTCCGCTGGCAGGGCTGAGAAGGCGATTTTCACACCCGGCAGTTCGCTCGGCTTACAGGGCATGACCGGCAGCGTGGTCACGGAGGCCGGCATATCGCCCAGCAAGCGCCAGCGCGCGACCTGACCATAGGGCTGCTTGCGGTGCTGTTCCGAGGCGGCCAATCCGACCAGCTCAAACCAGGGATGATCATGGAGCAGTTCGATAAATCGCTGCCCAACCATGCCTGTGGCGCCGAGAACCGCGACCGGAATACGCTGTTGTGTTGACATAAGATTCACCTTTTCTGATCGTGCTAACGCGCAATCTCGCGCAATTTCTCAGGAACTGAATGGCGCACCAGCGGAATGACTGGCGCGACCAGGTCGCGGTGTAACGAGCGCAGCGCGCGTTCGCTGTCGCGGTCCTCGATGATCAGAATGATGCCCAGATCCGAGGCGCCCTGTGTAATCACAGGGATGCGCTCGCGGGCCAGGGCAGTGCCCGCGCGGGCGGGGCTCATCGGGCTGTCCGTAAAGCCGGAGCCGATGCAGGCGCAGGCAGCCAGGCCCTTGCGGCTGCTGACCTTCCAGTTCTCCAGGTCGTGTTCAAGCAGCTCGACGACTGAATCGGCCATTTTCTCTTCGACCATAAAGGCCAGGTGATGGCCGGACGAAGAGCAGACCGCGACCGGTGTAATGCCCGCGCGCGCGGCCAGGGCGAAGATTTGCCCGACATTCTCAGACGCGCCGAAGAGATGGCGGCTTTGCACCGTGATCAGCGCGAGCTGGCGACGCACGGTAATCGCTGTGGCTGCGCTACGCTGCTCATCCTCGACCGGGCCTACGATCGTGCCGCGATTGTACGGGTGGAAGGTGTTGCGCACGCGCACTGGCACATTGCGTTTGGCCAGCGGGATCAGTGTGCGAGGATGCAGCACTTTAGCCCCGAACCACGAGAGCTGCGCGGCTTCGACATATGAGAGGTGTGGCAGCAGGCGCGCGTTGGGCACAATACGAGGATCGGCCGTCAGCACACCATCCACGTCAGTATAAATCTCGACCTGCACGCAGTCGATGGCGGCCCCGATGACAGCGGCAGAGTAATCCGAGCCATTGCGGCCCAGGGTTGCTACAATGCCATCAGCGGTGCGCCCAATGAAGCCGGCCATGACTGGTATCACACCGCGCTCCAGCAGCGGCGCGACCAGGCGGGCCGCGTTGACGCGTGTCTCATTGGCCAGCGGCTCGGCCCCGATGACTGTACCGTGTACATAGGGGATCTCGCTGCGCGGCGCTTCGATGATGATCACCTCTTCGCGCACGGCTTCAGCGGCGCTTCCGCAATCCCGCACGGCTGCCGCGACCAGGAGCATCGAGAGGCGCTCACCCCAGGCGGCAACCCCTGCGGTGCGCAGCGGTATCTCGTCGGGATTGAGCCGGGCGGCCCGCAGGCGCTCTACATCCTGCTCAAAGCGGTCGAAGGTCTCTTCCAGCGCGGCCAGCAATTGCGTGCGTTCTGCGGGCGAGCTTGTGACCACGGCGGCGGCTTCAAGATGCTTCTCTTTGAGGGCATCTACTTC
>WNFN01271327.1_pt1 | contig 18364 bp, 13 predicted proteins | sample 5400161 | NCBI WGS metagenome assembly WNFN01 (sample SAMN13153353, study PRJNA577476) | soil metagenome | isolation source: 80 cm saprolite on Douglas fir-dominated hillslope | place: USA:California | collected 2013-09-17 | reverse complement strand
CTGCTGGTGCCGGCGGGGGCGCAGGGGCCGGGCTTCCTGATGCTGCAGAACTTCCGCGTGATCATGAAATACAACCCGGCCGAAGCCTACGCGCTCGCCATCGGCCATCTCGCCGACCGGCTGCGCGGCGGGGAGCCCTTCGTGCAGGCCTGGCCGCGGCAGGAACGCGTGCTCACGCGGGCGGAACGCTACGAGTTGCAGCAGCATCTCGCCGCCCGCGGCTATGATGTGGGCGAGCCCGACGGCCGGCTCGGGGGCAAGACCCGCAACGCGTTGCGGCAGTTCCAGTCGTCGGTGGGTCACGTGCCCGACGGGTTTGCTTCGGCCGCGATCCTAGAGCGGCTGCGCAGCCGCTAAATGGGCGCCTGCAGGGGTCGCAGGGGGCCAAGTCGGGCTCAGGTCGGGCTATCGTCAAGTTGCCATTTTTGCCGTATTAATAGCCAGTTAAGGCTTGCTGCCCATCGCCCGGGTCGGCGTGGCAGCGGCGCAATGGCGGACGGTAGTTGATCATGAGCTCAACCGGCGTGTTTCGAGGATGTATCGCGGTCGCAGGCGTGAGCCTCGCGCTGTTGCTGCCGGCGCAAGCGCAATTCTGGGGGGATTGGGGCAACCGTCCGCAGCGCCAGCAGCAATGGAACAACAACTGGTTCGGCGGCGGCGGCTGGAATGACCGGCGCTATTACGACCAGCGGCAGGAACGGGAGGCGCCGGTCGACTATTCGCGCGCCCCGGCACCGTCGCAGAAAAAGCCCGAAGCCACCACCCCGATCGTGGTGATGGGCGATGCCAACGCCGATTGGCTGGCCTACGGGCTCGAAGATGCCTTTTCCGAGAACCCAGACGTTGGCACCGTGCGCAAGCATCGCACCGATTCCGGCCTGATCCGCTACGATCAGCGCCGCGATCTCGAGTGGCCGCAGGTGGTGCGCGAAATCATTGCGGCCGAGAAGCCCAAATTCATCGTCATGATGATCGGAAACAACGACCGTCAGACGATCCGCGAAAAGGCCCCTCCTGCGGCGCCTCGGCCGGCCGCACCCAAGCCGAATACGCAGGCGGCACAGCCGAGCCCGCCCGCAACTCCACCGATTCCGACGCCGCCGCCCGACGCGGAGCAACAGCCGCCCGCCCCCTCCGAGGCCGCCGAGCACGCCAACATGACGCCGGAGCAGGCGCGCCAGGCTTCCTATGGACCGTGGGAATTCCACACGGAGAAGTGGGAGCTCGCCTATATCAGGCGCATCGATGCGACCATCGCCGCCCTCAAGAGCGCAGGCGTTCCGGTGATGTGGGTCGGCCTGCCGTCGCAGCGCGGCACCAAGGCGAGTGCCGATTCGTCCTATCTCAACGAGCTCTATCGCAGCCGAGCGGAGAAGGCGGGAATCGTCTATGTCGACATCTGGGACGGCTTTGTCGACGAGGCGGGCCGCTACTCGGCGCAGGGGCCGGATTACGAAGGACAGATTCGCCGCCTGCGCAGCGGCGACGGCGTCTATTACACCAAGTTCGGCGCCCGCAAGCTTGCCCACTACGTCGAGCGCGAGATCCAGCGCAGCATCACGAACCGAGGCATGCCAGTCGCGCTGCCGGTGCCGGTCGATCCCGGCCCCCAGGCGCCGAATGCCAAGCCGGACGGTCCCGCGCAGCGGCCGTTGGCCGGACCAGTGGTGCCGCTGACCGCCATGCAGGCCGGGCCGGAAGAACTCATCGGCAGCGGCCGCGCTGCCCCCGCCGCCGACGCAACCGCCACGCGCGTGCTCACCAAGGGCGAGACGGTCGCGGCTCCGACCGGACGGGCCGATGATTTCAGCTGGCCGCGCGGCAGCGTGCTCAACGTCCAGCCGACGGCGGCTGATCTCGCGGCTGCGCCCGCGACTGCACCGAACGCTTCCGATGCGAAGCCAACGAAGCCCGACGCGGGACAACGAACTTCGGATTCCACTCAGGCCGATGCGTCGTCAGAGCAGAAGCCGGAGCAGCGCCGCCCGCGCCGGCCCAATCCCTCGAATCCGCAACGCTCCCCCTTCTTCTTCCAAAACTTCTTTCGATAGAACAGGTTCATGGTGACTGCGGCGGGCGCGAGCGGCCGCCCGCCACCGGCGCCGCTCAGCGCGGCAGCGTCGTCGATCCCATCAAGAACTTGTCGACGGCATGCGCCGCTTGGCGGCCCTCGCGGATCGCCCACACCACCAGCGACTGACCCCGCCGCATGTCGCCGGCCGCGAACACTTTCGGATTGGAGCTCTGATAGGCCAGTGTATCGGCCTTCACGTTGCCGCGCTGATCGAGCGCGAGCCCGAGTTGTTCGAGCATGCCTGCGTGCACGGGATGCACGAAGCCCATGGCGAGCAGCACCAGATCGACGTCGATCTCGAACTCGGTGCCGGGAATGGGCTTGATCTTGTCATCCACGCGCGTGCAGTGAAGTTTTTTCACCTCGCCGTTCTTGCCCGAAAATTTGGTGGTCAGCACGGCAAAATCGCGTTTGACGCCTTCCTCATGGCTCGATGATGTCCGTAGCTTGAGCGGCCAGTCGGGCCACGTCAGCATCTTGTTCTCGTGCAGCGGCGGCTGCGGCATGATCTCGAAATTGGTGACCGACAACGCACCTTGGCGGAACGCCGTGCCAATGCAGTCGGAGCCGGTGTCGCCGCCGCCGATGACCACGACGTGCTTGCCGCCGGCCAGAATCGGCACGCTGCCGTCGTCCGCTTCGCCGCTGATGCGCCGGTTCTGTTGCGGCAAGTAGTCCATCGCAAAATGGATGCCTTTGAGCTCGCGTCCTGGAATCGGCAGATCGCGCGCCTTTTCGGCGCCGCCGGTGAGCACCAGCGCGTCATAGTCGGAGAGGAGCTCCTTGGCCGGCACGTTCACGCCCACGTGCGCGTTGTAATGGAAGGTCACGCCTTCCGCCTCCATCTGCGCGACGCGGCGCGCGACGATGTGCTTCTCCATCTTGAAATCGGGGATGCCGTAAGTCAGCAATCCGCCAGCCTTGGCGAACTTCTCGAACACATGCACGTCGTGGCCGGCGCGCGCCAACTGCTGCGCGCAGGCCAATCCGCCCGGACCCGAGCCGACGATGGCCACTTTCTTACCGCTCCTGTCGGCGGCCGGTTCCGGTTTTATCCAGCCTCGCTCGAAGGCGCGGTCGGCGATCGCGCATTCGATGGTCTTGATGGTGACGGGATTGTCCTCGATGTTGAGCGTGCAGGCGGCCTCGCACGGCGCCGGGCAGATGCGGCCGGTGATCTCGGGGAAATTGTTGGTGGAGTGGAGGTTGCGCGTAGCCTCCTCCCAGTTGCCGCGATAGACGAGGTCGTTCCAGTCCGGGATCTGATTGTTGACCGGACAGCCGGTGTGGCAGTAGGGAACGCCGCAATCCATGCAGCGTGCCGCTTGTTTCTTGTTCTCCTCCTCCGGCAGCGGGCGCACGAATTCGCGCCAATGCTTGATGCGCTCCTCGACCGGCTCGTAGTGACGGTCCTCGCGCTCGTATTCCAGGAAGCCGGTGATCTTGCCCATTCGCACTCAGCCGAGGGGAGCCCGCTACTCCGCCGCTTCCACGATCTGCGCACGCTGCAGCTCGGCGAGCGCGCGTCGGTACTCGACCGGCATCACCTTGCGGAACATCGGGCAATATTTCTTCCAGTCCGTAAGGATCCTGTCCGCGACCGTCGAGCCGGTAAAGCGGGCGTGCCGCGTGATCAGGAGGTTGAGGCGCTCCAGGTCATGCTGGGTCATGTCGCCCATGACGTCGACGCGGCCGTGCGAGCCGAGATCATGGGTCTGGTGATAGATGCTCGCGCTCGCTTCCTCTTCCTCGGGCAACGGCTCCAGCTCGACCATGGCGAGGTTGCAGCGCGAGGCGAAGGTGCCATCCTCGTCCAGGACATAGGCGATGCCGCCGGACATTCCGGCCGCGAAGTTGCGGCCGGTGCGGCCGAGCACGACCACGATGCCGCCGGTCATGTATTCGCAGCAATGGTCGCCGGCGCCCTCGATCACGGCGACGGCGCCGGAATTACGCACGGCGAAGCGCTCGCCGGCGACGCCGCGGAAGTAACACTCGCCTTCGATCGCGCCGTAGAGCACCGTGTTGCCGACGATGATCGATTCCTCCGGCACGATGCCCGCATCGGCGGCCGGACGGGCGATGATGCGGCCACCCGATAGCCCCTTGCCGACATAGTCGTTGGCGTCGCCTTCGAGCTCGAAGGTCACGCCGCGCGCGAGCCAGGCGCCGAAACTCTGGCCGGCGGTGCCCGTGAACTTCACATTGATGGTATCGTCGGGCAGCCCTTCGTGGCCATAACGCTTAGCGATTTCGCCCGAGAGCATGGCGCCTACGGCGCGGTCGGTGTTCTTGATGGGGGTCACGATCCGCAGCGGTGCGCCGCGATCGAGCGCGATCTGCGCCTGCGCGATCAGCTTGCGGTCGAGAATGGTGTGGATCTTGTGATCCTGCGCCTCGCAGTTGTAGATCGCCACTCCCGGCGGCGCGTCCGGCTTGAAGAACAGCCTGGAGAAGTCGAGCCCCTTGGCTTTCCAGTGTTCGACGACCTGACGCTTGTCGAGCATCTGCATCTGCCCGATCATTTCGTCGAACGTCCGATAGCCCAATTCGGCCATCAACTCGCGGACTTCGTCGGCGACGTAGAAGAAATAATTGATGACGTGCTCGGGCGTGCCCTTGAAGCGCTTGCGCAGCACCGGGTCCTGGGTCGCCACGCCCACGGGGCAGGTGTTGAGGTGGCATACCCGCATCATGATGCAGCCCGCCGCGATCAGCGGCGCGGTCGAGAAGCCGAACTCATCGGCGCCGAGCAGCGCGCCGACCACGACGTCGCGCCCGGTGCGCATGCCGCCGTCGACCTGCACCGAGATGCGTCCGCGCAGCCGGTTGGCGACCAGCGTCTGGTGGGTCTCGGCGAGCCCGATCTCCCACGGCGAACCGGCGTGCTTGATGGAGGTGAGGGGAGAAGCCCCGGTGCCGCCTTCGAACCCGGCGATGGTCACGTGATCGGCGCGCGCCTTGGAGACGCCGGCCGCGACCGTGCCGACGCCGACCTCGGAAACGAGCTTCACCGATACCAATCCATCGGGATTGACGTTCTTGAGGTCGAAGATCAGCTGCGCCAGGTCCTCGATGGAATAGATGTCGTGGTGCGGCGGCGGCGAGATCAGGCCGACTCCAGGGGTCGAGTGGCGCACCTTTGCGATGATCTTGTCGACCTTGTGCCCGGGGAGCTGGCCGCCTTCGCCGGGCTTGGCTCCCTGCGCCATCTTGATCTGCATCATGTCGGAGTTGATGAGATATTCCGTCGTCACGCCGAAGCGGCCGGAGGCGACCTGCTTGATCGCCGAGCGCATGGAATCGCCGTTCGGCAACGGCTTGAAGCGGTCGGCTTCCTCGCCCCCTTCACCGGTGTTGGATTTGCCGCCGATGCGGTTCATGGCGATGGCGAGCGTGGTATGCGCCTCGCGCGAAATCGAGCCGAACGACATGGCACCGGTGGAGAAGCGACGCACGATGCGCTCCGCTGGCTCGACCTCTTCGATCGGCAGCGGCTTGCGTCCGTCCTCGCGCGCCGACTTGAGCCGGAACAGGCCGCGGATGGTGAGCAGTTGCTCGGACTGCTCGTTGCTGACCCTGGCATAGGCCCGGTACTCGTCGGGGAGGTTGCCGCGCACCGCGTGCTGGAGCGCCGATACCGTAGCTGCGGTCCACGCATGGTCCTCGCCGCGCAGGCGAAACTGATACTCGCCGCCGACGTCGAGGGCATCGCGATAGATCGGCGCGTCGCCGAAGGCGCCGCGGTGCCGCCGCACCGTCTCCTCGGCGATCTGAGTCAACGCCACCCCTTCGATCCGGGTCGCGGTGCCGGTGAAATATTCGGCGACGAAATCGGACTTGAGACCGACGGCATCGAAAATCTGCGCGCCGCAATAGGACTGGTAAGTGGAGATGCCCATCTTGGACATCACCTTGAGAATGCCCTTGTCGATCGACTTGATGTAGCGCTTGACGATCTCCTTTTCGTCGAGCTTTTGCGGCAGATCATTTTTTATCGCTCGCAGCGTCTCGAAGGCGAGATAGGGATTGATCGCCTCCGCGCCATAGCCGGCCAGGCAGCAGAAGTGATGGACCTCGCGCGGCTCGGCCGACTCGACCACGAGCCCGACCGAGGTGCGCAGGCCCTGGCGGATGAGATGGTGATGCACCGCCGCGCAGGCGAGCAGCGACGGCATCGGAATATTCTCGGCCCCCGCGCGGCGATCGGACAGGATGATGATATTGATGCCTTCGCGCACGGCCGCCTCGGCGCGCACGCACAGCGTGTCGAGCGCGTCCTTCAAACCGGCGGCGCCGCATTCGGCCGGCCAAGTGGTGTCGAGGGTGCGCGATTTGAAATGGCCGTCGCCGACCTCGGAGATGGCGCGGATCTTTTCGAGGTCCGCGTCCGTGAGGATGGGCTGGCGCACTTCCAGGCGCTTGAGGTGCGAGGTGCCCTCGAGGTCGAACAGGTTCGGCCGCGGCCCGATGATCGACACCAGGCTCATGACCAGCTCCTCGCGGATCGGATCGATCGGCGGGTTGGTCACCTGCGCGAAGTTCTGCTTGAAATAGGTGAACAGTAGCTTGGGCTTGTCCGACAGCGCCGAGATCGGCGTGTCGTTACCCATGGAGCCGACCGCCTCTTCGCCTTGAATCGCCATCGGCGACATCAGGATGCGCAAGTCTTCCTGGGTGTAGCCGAAGGCCTGTTGGCGATCGAGCAGCGTGAGATTTGACAATGCCGCTTCGCTCGGCGCGGCGGGCAGATCCTCGAGCACGATCTGGGTGCGCTCGAGCCACTCCTTGTAGGGGTGGCTCTTGGCCAGCGTCGCCTTGAGCTCTTCATCGGGAATGAGGCGACCTTCGTCGAGATCGACCAGCAACATCTTGCCCGGCTGCAGCCGCCACTTCGTGACGATGTCCTTCTCGGGGATGGGCAGGACGCCCATCTCGGAGGCCATGATGATGCGCTCGTCGCGGGTGACGAAATAGCGCGCCGGCCGCAAGCCGTTGCGGTCGAGCGTGGCGCCGATCTGCCGTCCGTTGGTGAAGGCGATCGCCGCCGGGCCGTCCCACGGCTCCATCAGCGCGGCGTTGTACTCATAGAAGGCGCGCCGCTCCTCGTCCATGAGCGGATTGCCCGCCCAGGCCTCGGGGATCATCATCATCACCGCATGCGCGAGCGGATAGCCGCCCTGCACCAAGAACTCGAGCGCATTGTCGAAGCAGGCGGTGTCGGATTGCCCCTCGTAGGAGATCGGCCACAACTTGTTGATGTCGTCGCCGAACAGGTCGGAGGATACCGACGCCTGGCGCGCCGCCATCCAATTGACGTTGCCGCGCAGCGTATTGATCTCACCGTTGTGAGCGATCATGCGGTAGGGATGCGCGAGCGACCACGTCGGGAACGTATTCGTGGAGAATCGCTGGTGCACGAGCGCGAGCGCGCTCTCGAAATCCTTGTCGTGGAGATCCGGGTAATAGGTGCAGAGCTGATCGGCCAGGAACATGCCCTTGTAAACGACGGTGCGGCAGGAAATGGACACCGGGTAGTAGCCGGAAAGTCTGCGCTCCTTGCGCGTGTAGATCGCGTGCGAGATCGACTTGCGCAGAATGTAGAGCCGCCGTTCGAACTCGGTTTCGCTCTTGATCCGCTTGCCGCGGCCGATGAACACCTGCAGGTGCACGGGCTCGGTCGGCTTCACCGATTCGCCGAGCGTCGAGTTGTCGGTCGGCACCTCGCGCCAGCCCAAGAGCGTCATGCCCTCGCGCTTGATCATCTGGGAGTAGATGTCGCGGATCACCTGTCGCCAGTCCGGATCGCGCGGCATGAACAGCGCGCCGACCGCATATTCGCCCGGCTTGGGCAAGCTGAAGCCTAGCCGGTCCGCCTTCTTGGCGAAGAACTTGTGTGGGATCTGCACCATAATGCCGGCGCCGTCGCCGGCGCGCGGATCGGCGCCGACCGCCCCGCGATGTTCGAGATTGCAGAGGATGGCGAGCGCGTCCTCGATCAGCTTGTGCGACCGCCTGCCCTTGATGTCGGCAATAAAGCCGACACCGCAGGAATCCTTGTCGCGCGCGGGATCATAAAGGCCCTGCGCCGGCGGCAGTCCCGGATCCGCGCTGTCGCCAAAGCCAAGCGCTCGCTCGCTCGGCGCGACCCGCTCACCTCGTCCCTTTGCGCGATGTCGTGCCGCGCCCATCCTTGTCCTCGCCTCTCGCCGGCGCAAACGCTGCGGGAGCGTTTGCTGCTTGGCGCATCGCTCGCGTCCGCAGCGCCGATCGGCGTCACGGCCCCAAGGACACCGCTGGTCATTGGCGGCGTTCTCGCTACCGCGCTTCGGCTCCGGCGCGTATGGCCGCTCGTGTCAGGCAGCCCCGCGCTGCCCGATGGCCCCGCTTATCACCGTCCAGTGTGGCCGGGATGACAAGCCTGCCGCGGAGCACCAGGCGGGTCGCCAATTGGGACAGCAATACTGTCCTACTTTACCCTGCCAAATTCTAATCATGAACGCAAGAGTTCGCCTATCGAGAAAATCAACTTTTGCGTTCGAAGTTTCCTCGTCCGTGCCTAAAAAGCCATCGGAGCAAGTTCGCGCCCGGGCGCGCCTGAACCGAGTTCACCCGGCCGATCCGCGGGCATCATCGGGCAAGCGTTGCATTGGTTGAACACTTTTCGCTGGTCCCGCGGGTCAGCAGGATGAGGCCGTCCAGGCCTGCCGGAAGCGAGGCATCTTGCCCTGAAGCAACGCCAGAGAGGCAGCATGAATTTCGCAAGTGACAACGCGGCCGGGATCGCGCCCCAGATCCTTGCCGCCATTTCGCGCGCGAATTCCGGCGCGGCGCTCGCGTACGGAGGCGATCCCTGGACGCAACGCGTCGAGGCGCGATTCGCCGAAATCTTCGAGCGCGAGGTCGCCGTCTTCCTGGTGCCGACCGGAACCGCGGCGAACGCGCTCGCGCTGGCGCATCTCACCCCGCCTTGGGGCGCCGTGCTCTGCCATGACGAGGCGCACATCGCAACCGACGAATGTGGCGCGCCCGAATTCTTCGGCGGTGGGATCAAGCTCGTGGGCCTTGCCGGCGAAGCCGGCAAGATCGCCGCCAAGACGCTGCGGCGGGCGCTCGATGCGGGGCCTTGGGGCGGGCCGCATCACGTCAGCCCGGCGGTGCTCTCGCTGTCGCAAGCGACCGAAGCCGGCACCATCTATCGGCCCGAGGAAATCCGCGAGCTCGCCGAGATCGCACACGCGCGCGGGCTCACGCTGCACGTCGACGGCGCGCGCATCGGCAATGCAATCGCGCGCATGAACGCTTCGCCGGCGCAAGCGACCTGGATGGCGGGCGTCGACGCGCTGTCGTTCGGGGCCACCAAGGGCGGCGCGCTTGCCGCTGAGGCCGTCGTGTTCTTCGATCCGGCGCAGGGCGCAAAAATGTCGGAGCGGCGCAAGCGCGGCGGCCACCTTGTGTCCAAACATCGCTTCCTCGCCGCCCAAATCGAAGCCTATCTCGCCGACGATCTGTGGCTCGAACTGGCGCGCCACGCTAATGCGATGGCGGATCGGCTTGCAGCAGGACTTGCTGCCGCCAACCTCGTCCCGGTGTGGCCGGTCGAGGCGAACGAGGTGTTCGTGGCGTTGCCGTCGCAGATCGACGCGCGGCTCAAGGCGGCCGGCGCGAGCTATTATCCGTGGACCACCGATGCCCTCCCCAACGGCGTTGCGTTCGCGCGCGATGCAACGCTCGTGCGCCTCGTCACCTCGTTTGCCACCACTGCAGACGAGGTCGATCGTTTTGTGGCGATCGCACGTGCTTTTTGATGCCATGCCAACGCCCAAGCTACGCCCAATTCCCGGCTATCGTTGCAGGCATACGCGGACAAGCCATGCGGTCATCGGCCGCGGTGCGTTTCGGGCGTGCAGGTAATCCGATCGGGGATCGTGTCTTGAAACAGCGAGTTCCACTTTGCGCGAGCATCGTCGCATTCTCGCTTGCGGCGTTGTCAGCTGGATTGGCGCAACCGGTTCCGCCTCCCTACCCCGGCACCGTCTATCCGGGCGAGGGGATGATACTGCCGCCCTACGAGGTCGCCGCGATCGTGCGCTCGACCGGGCTCGAGCCGCTCGGTCGCCCGGTCCGTCAGGGACAGGCCTACGCCGTGCGCGCGATCGATGAGGCCGGTGAAGAAGTTCGGGTGATCGTGGATGCCCGCATTGGGCGCATCGTCAAAGTCATCCCGCTGATGGAACCGCGCTATGCCATGCCGCTGTTGCGGCCTCCATACGGACGGCCGCCACGGCCGGTCGCCATGATTCCCGATAACGGCATCGAAGGTCCCGAGTTCAACGGTCCCGGCGTCGGTGGATCGGCGGCAGGACGCCCGGCAGGCGCGCCGCACGAGCCCGCCGCGCAGGCCGGACCGCCGCTGCCGCGGCCGCGGCCGAAGGTGGCCTCGACCGAGTCGCCACCCGCTACGCCGGTTCCCGGTGCGCGGGCGCCCCAAGACGGCGCCAAAGAAACCAAAAGCAACGAGACCCCGGGTACCGTCACCCCGCCGGCCAATCCGGCGGCGACGCCCGCGGAGCAGTATGACTACGAGTGAGATCCGCAAAATGAAAGCGCCCCGGAAACCGGGGCGCTCCCTCGGATCGAGCTGAGCTTACGCGCCCTTGACCTGGACGTAGTCGGCAAGCTGGAAGACGCGCTCGAACGCGCGGGCCGCGATGCCCTGATAGAGCACCTCGCCGCTGTTCTTCTCGTCCTTCGTCTGTTTCTCGCCTTTGATCGTCAGCGTGTTTTCCTTCGCTTCGATCGAAAGCTCGTTCTCGCTGAAGCCGGCCACCGCCACCGAGATACGATAGGCGTTCTCGCCGGTGCGCTCGATGTTGTAGGGCGGATAGCCCGGAGCGGCCTCGAAGCCGTCGAGCATGGAGAAGAGCCGGTCGAAACCGACGGTCGAACGATAGAGGGGAGCAAGATCGAAAGTTCGCATGGCATAACCTCGTAGTTGAGCGAAATGCGGGTGGTCCGCCCCAGCGGGCCGGACCGGTTGCTTGCGCAGCCCCGAGGGGCCTGCGCGCGACGCATATGGGGATCGGGTTCGGCACCCGCAAGAGGCTCAATAGATTGAAAAGTATGAGAGATTTCTTTAAGTTCCGACACGTTACAAACCGTCCTGTCGCGCTGATTTCTGGCTCCCGCTCGCATTGAGGGAACCCGCCGCCCTGCTATAAGGCGTGCGCGAGCCTCCCCGCATGAACCTCGTTTCCATCCCTGCCAATCCGGTGCCGGACGCCGCCGTCACGGGGACCATCAAGACCCCCGACGGCGTGTCCTTGCGTTTCGCGCGCTGGGAGCCGCCGCCCGGCCGCAAGGGCACGGTCTGCTTGTTTCAGGGCCGCTCCGAATTTATCGAGAAATATTTCGAGACCGTGCGCGACCTGCGCGCCCGCGGGTTCGCCGTCGCCACCCTCGATTGGCGCGGACAAGGCCTGTCGGACCGGGCGCTGGGCAACCCGCGCAAAGGCTATGTGCGGAATTTCTCTCAATATCAAATCGATCTCGAAACGTTCATCAACGAGGTCGTCCTTCCCGACTGCCCGCCGCCGCTGTTCGCGCTCGGCCAGTCCATGGGTGCTACGATTCTGCTGCGCGCCGCCTACGCCGGACATCGCTGGTTTGATCGCACGGTGCTGCTGGCGCCGATGATCGCGCTGCCGGGAATGCGCCGGCTCGCGACGACCCGTATGCTGGTCAAGGTCATGCGCTCGATCGGCCTCGGCGCGCTCTACGTTCCGGGCGGTAGCGCGTCGACGATGCTGCAGCGTCCTTTCGCCGGCAACCTGCTCACCTCCGATCCCGTGCGTTACGCCCGCAACATCGCGGTGCTCGAGGCCGAGCCGGCGCTGGCGATCGGTTCGCCGACGGTAGGGTGGGCAGATGCCGCGTTTCGGGTGATGAGCGAGATCTCGGACGAACGTTTCCCCGCGAGCATCCGGCAGCCGATTTTGATCCTCGCTGCGGGCATGGACGCGATCGTATCGACGCCGGCAATCGGCGAATTCGCGCTGCGGCTGCGCGCCGGCTCGCACCTGGTCGTGCCGGGCGCGCGCCACGAGCTGTTGATGGAGCAGGATCGTTTTCGCATCCAGACCTTGGCCGCGTTCGACGCCTTCGTGCCGGGCACGCCGTTGTTCAAGTGAGCGCAAGTGAAGATTGGCCGCGAAACCACCTGATTACCGACTCCCGAGCACCTCCATCGCCGCCGCGTGCACGCGCTTGTCGCCGGCCGCGATGATGCGCCCGCCCGCGTGCGGGGCACCGCCCTCCCAGGTGGTAATGACCCCGCCGGCGCCGACGATGATCGGCATCAGCGGAAGCACGTCGTAGGGCTTGAGCTCCGTTTCGATCACCAGATCGACGTGGCCCGCGGCGAGCATGCAATAGGCGTAGCAGTCGCCGCCGTAGCGCGACAGCCGCACCGCCGCCTCGACCCGGGCGAAGGTCTCGCGATCGTGCGTATTCATCAAGAGCGGGCTGGTCGTGAACAAGACCGCCTTGGCGAGATCGGCGCAGGCGCGCACCCGCAAATCGCGTTCTCCGGTCGGACCGCGGTAGTGCGCCCGTCCGCCGTCGCCGCTGAAGCGCTCGCGGGTGAACGGCTGATTCATCATGCCGAAGACCGGTTGGCCCGACCGCAGCAGGGCGATCAGCGTGCCCCAGGCCGGCATGCCGGAGATGAAGGATTTAGTCCCGTCGATGGGATCGAGCACCCAGACATATTCCGCGTCGGCGCGCTCCTTGCCGTATTCCTCGCCGATGATGCCATGATCCGGAAAGGTCCGGCGGATGAGCGTGCGCATCGCCGTTTCGGCTGCATGATCGGCGGCGGTCACAGGATCGAAGCCGCCGTGGCGGCCTTTGTCCTCGATGCTGAGCGCGGTGCGGAAGAACGGCAGGATGGTCTCGCCCGACACGGTTGCGAGCTCGCTCACGAACGCCGAAAAGTCGATCGCTGTCATGCTGTACGCCCTCCCCGGCACCGCCACTCGACGTAGCGAAGACTCGCATGCCCGGCAACCGCCGTCCGCCTTGTCGGCCCGGCGTCACCATGCGAGGTAACATTGCCGGCCCGTGCTCGGCCGGTCAAAGGCCGGGGTTCATGAGCATTCAAGACGCTGTGCGCACGGCGATTTCGGGCGCCGCCATTACGCTCGTCGCGACGCTGGTCTCGATCTACATCGTCAGCCAGTTCCTGCGCAATTCGATTGGCGTCATCGCGCCCAACCTCGCGAGTGATCTCGACCTTTCACCGGCTGAGATCGGTCTGCTGTCCAGCGTCTTCTTTCTGGCGTTCGCCGCCGTGCAGATTCCGCTCGGCATGGCGCTCGATCGATTCGGCCCGCGGATTTGCCTGGTGGTCGGCGCCGCGATCACGGTCATCGGCGCCGTCGTGTTCGCGTGCGCCGCGAGCCCCGGTGTTCTGATCTTCGGTCGGGCGTTGCTGGGGTTGGGAACGGCGGGCTCATTCATGGCCCCGCTCGCCGTCTACGCCCGGCGGTTTCCGCCCGATCGCTTTGCCACGCTCGCCGGCTTGCAGGTCGGGATCGGAACGCTGGGAGCCCTGCTGGCGACCGCTCCGCTCGCCTTTTCAACCGCGACGATCGGCTGGCGCGGGAGTTTTCTCGGTGTAGCAGCGGTCACGTTTCTGATCGGCCTCTTGATTGCGGTCGTGGTCAAGGATGATGCCGCCTCCGCGCGGAGCCGCGAGACGTTGCGCGAGAGCATGTCCGGCATTGTTGCGGTCCTGCGCACCCCCTCGGTCGTACGGCTGTTTGTCATGAACCTGGTGGCCTATTCGACGTTCGGCCTCATCGTCGGCCTCTGGGGCGGGCCCTACCTCACGCACATCTACGGCTACGACCTCGAACAGCGCGGTAGTTTCCTGCTCATCCCGGTGCTCACCCAGATCGTGGGGTCCATGCTATGGGGGCCGCTCGATCGTCTGACCGGGAGCCACAAGCTCCCGGTCGTCGTCGGCGCGGGGACGACGGCCGCGGCGCTCGGCTATCTCGCACTGGTGGGAACGCTCACGCCATTCATGCTGGTTGCGTGGTTTGCAGCGTTTGGATTTTTGACCGCCTATGTCCCGGTGCTGGTGGCGCACGGCAAGGCGTTGTTCTCGCCCCATCAGGTTGGCCGCGGCCTCACCGTGCTCAACATGGGCACCATGGGCGGCACCTTCCTGGCCCAGGCCATCAGCGGGTTCGTGATCGGAATGTTTCCCACAGGGCCGGACGGTGCCTATGAGCTTGTTGCCTATCGCTTGGTATTCGCTTTGCAGGCAGGATTTATTTTATTGACCACTCTGGTCTATTTGGGCTCGTGCGATCCCATGACGGATCGCGCCGCTTGCTATTTGTGCGTTGCGGTGTATGTTTTTGCGGTGCGGTAGCGCCTCGCGTTACCGCCGCCCTCCTTGGGCGTTTCCTCCCTAGACTTGGGCCGCTTGCCTTCGCAAGCGGCCCTTTTTTCCAAGGATCGTGAACGGGTGCTTACTCGGCCGCCGCCCGGTAGGGCCGCAACTCCTGGATCGGGATAGCGGCCAGGCAATCGGCGAGCGTCTCGAGGTCGGCCGCCAAACGCGCGAAGGACGGCGAGCGTTCGAAACGCCGCTCGTCCATGTAAAGCGCGCGGTTGAGCTCTAGCTGGATAGCGTGCAGGCCGGCGGCCGGGTTGCCGTAGTGCTCGGTGATGAAACCTCCGGCGTAAGGCTTGTTGCGGCTCACCGAGTAGCCTTGCGCGCGCAGCGTGGCCTCGATCGTCTCGGCCACTGCCGTCACGCAACTGGTGCCATAGCGATCACCCAGCACCACGTCGGCGCGCGGCCGCTCGTCCTTGGCGCCCGCGCTCGAAGGCATGGAGTGACAATCGATCAGGACCGCGGCGCCGAAGTCCCTGTGAACGCGCGTGAACAGACGACGCAGCGCCCGGTGATAGGGCTTGTAGAGTCCCTCTATCCGCCTGATCGCGTCGTCGACGGGGATGCGCTGGCGGTAGATTTCCTGCGCATCACCCACGACCCTCGCCACCGTGCCTAATCCTCCCGCAACCCGCATGGAGCGGGTATTGGCGAAGGAGGGCAGCCGGCCCTCGAACATGCGCGGATCGAGTTCGTAGGGCTCGCGATTGACGTCCACGTAGCAGCGCGGAAAGTGCGCCCGCATCAGCGGATAGCCTCGCCGCACCACGCCCAGGTTGAGTTCGTCGACAAAGCTGTCCTCGGAGCGGCGCAGCGTCGCCATGTCGAGCCGGGAGGCCGTCAGGAACGCGCGCGAATACACGCTTCCGCTGTGCGGCGAGTTGAACACGACCGGCCCGCGCCACTCGGCCGGTTCGAGGATCTCGAAGGGAGGGTCGAGCTCGTCCTTTACTTCAGACATGACCAATGTTGGGCTTTGACGTGACCTGCGGTTGCGCTCCCGGCCGGCGCTTTTGGCCACCACTATCGCTGGAAACCGGTTATTGTCCATGGGGGCAAAGACGGATGCCGGAGGGGGCCGGGTTCACCCGTTATTTACCCGGCATCCGGCTTATAGACCCAGGCAAAAAAAACAGGGGGGCGCGGGGTGGTGACCACCATCCTGCGGGCTGGAAGATGGCGAAGATTATTCTTGCCGAAGACGATAACGATATGCGGCGCTTCTTGGTGAAGGCGCTGCAGAATGCCGGCTACGACGTGATCTCCTTCGACAACGGCCTTTCGGCCTATCAGCGGCTGCGGGAGGAGCCATTCGAGCTTCTGCTCACGGACATCGTCATGCCGGAGATGGACGGGATCGAATTGGCGCGCCGAGCCTGCGAACTCGATCCCGACATCAAGATCATGTTCATCACCGGCTTTGCCGCCGTGGCGCTCAATTCCGATTCGGCCGCGCCGAAAAACGCCAAAGTCCTCTCCAAACCGGTGCATTTGCGCGAGCTCGTCAACGAGGTCCACAAGATGCTCGCCGCCTGACGCAGGCGGCGGTCCTTGCCTGGTTCGAACGGAGCCGATATGACGGAAGCGGGCCCGGGCGCGTAGCTCAGCGGAAGAGCACTACCTTGACATGGTAGGGGTCACAGGTTCGATCCCTGTCGCGCCCACCATCGAAAGCTCAATAAATCTTCTGTTTCCAGGTTTGTTCGGCGCGGTGAGGATTGTCTCGGCCGTTTGCCATTGAACTACATTCCAACGGACTAGAAGCGCCAAAGGACCTGACGTCATGCCCGCCTACATCTGCACCACTTGCGGAACGCAATACGCGCCGACGCCGCAGCCTCCGGCCTCATGTCCGATCTGCCTGGACGAGCGTCAATATGTTACGCCAGCGGGCCAAAGTTGGACGACGCTCGACGTGCTGGCCCGGCGCAACATGAATGCAATTCATGAGCTCGAGCCTGGCCTGATCTCGCTTCTGACGTTCCCGCACTTCGGCATCGGCCAGCGCGCGATGTTCCTGCGCACGCCGCACGGCAACGTCCTGTGGGACTGCATCGCGCTCGTCGATCGCGCGACGATCGAAATGATCAACGCCATGGGCAGGATCAAGGCGATAGCGATCTCACATCCTCACTACTACACGACCATGGTAGAATGGAGCGAGGCATTTGGCGGCGTACCGATCTATCTGCATGAAGCGGACCGCAAGTGGATCATGCGCAGCGGCCCCACTATTTCGCTCTGGAAAGGCCAGACAAAAGAGCTCCTGCCGGGGCTCACCTTGATCTGCTCCGGAGGTCATTATCCGGGCGGCACTGTACTGCATTGGCCGGCGGGGGCGGGCGGCAAGGGCGCGCTCCTGTCGGGCGACGTCGTGCAGGTCGTGCAGGACAACAAGTCAGTGAGCTTCATGTGGAGCTTTCCGAACATCATCCCGCTGTCGGCTCCGCGCGTCGAAGGCGTGGTGAATTCGCTCAAGCCTTACAAGTTCGACCGCATTCACGGCGCATTTGCCGAACGAACGATCTGGTCGGACGGAAAAGACGTGCTCGAGCGATCGGCCGCGCGCTATTTGAAAATGATCCGCGGCGACGGCACGTATGAATTACAGGATTTCTCGGCCGCGGCCGTCGGCCAGGGATGACCACTGCCAGAGCGGACTTTGAATGACCCGCGTCGATCGCGAGCGCGCGTGCCGTGCCGCAAATCGTGCGGCGTCGCTTACCAAGGCCCAATGTAAAGCACGAGCGCTGCCAGCATCGCGGCGACACATATGCCGGCGCAGGTCAGGATTGCGGCGAAGCCCAGCCATGGCGTGCTGACGCCGAAATCCGCGGCGAGTGCGTGGCCGTATGGGGTGTCAACGGCAAGCCGCCCGGCAAATAGTGCGTTGCCGAGCGCGAGCAACAAGTAGAGGCCGCTTAAAAGCGCCGAGATCGATATCACGCGCGCCGCCACGAAAGCGGCAAATGTCGGATAGCCGGCGGTGAGAGCAATCGCAATGACCCCCACGACGAGCCAGCCGAGACCGCGCAGCCAGCGCGCGAGTGGGAGTGTGTTCTCCCCGCTATAGCGGTGCGACAGCAACAGGTGAAGCAGCAAGATAGCCGTGACCAGAGCAAACAGCATGTTGGTGGCAATGCTCATTGCCGCCGGCGCAGCAAGCGCCTTGTGAATGGCAAGCACGAACAGCAGCGCGCCCAGCGCGCGCGTCCCCCAGATGAGATGGTTGGCGAACGAACTGGCGGTGAGGTCGTCGAGTGCGATCAGACGGCGCTGCGGGGCGTCGGGCGCAAACACTCCCAGCGCGGCAGCGCGACCGAAGGCGGCGATCACTACGCCGGCAATGAAACCATACGAGATCTCGATCATACGCACTTCGGTTGCCTCGAGCAGCGTGATCGTCAGAAGCGGCGTCGCGAACGCAAGGCAAAGGAAAACCCCGAACGAGGAGAGCGCCTTGGAAAACCTGTTGGCCGTTCCCGCTGCATCGGCGATTCGGCGCTGCCACCCGAACCAAAGCATCGCCGTTGCCATCGCCAGCATCGTCAAAACGAGCAGCGCCACCCCCACACGCAGCCAGCCGTGACTGTCTTGGACCGCCGTCGACCAATTTTGCAGATAGCGACCAAGCTCGATGAACTCGCCGGGAAGCGCCTGCGCTGCGGCGATCCAGATGGATGGGGAGAGCACGCTCAGCGTCGCTATTGTGAGCTGCTGGCCGGCGGCATCGTTGTGCGCGGGCAACGGCGGCGCACCCGCTGCTTGCCTGGGATCAGACGGGATGCCGATCTCGGTGAACAACGCCAGATACTTCTTCG
>WNFN01248914.1_pt2 | contig 18370 bp, 20 predicted proteins | sample 5400161 | NCBI WGS metagenome assembly WNFN01 (sample SAMN13153353, study PRJNA577476) | soil metagenome | isolation source: 80 cm saprolite on Douglas fir-dominated hillslope | place: USA:California | collected 2013-09-17 | reverse complement strand
GAATCAGTAGACTACTTCGACGCGGCCCTCGTCGATCGCGGGTCAGGAAGCGTAGGAGGACACACATGCCAGGACGTCTTGAAGGCAAGGTCGCGTTCATCACCGGCGTGGGTCGTGGGCAGGGGCGCAGCCACGCCGTCCGCTTCGCCGAGGAGGGCGCCGACATCATCGGCATCGACATCTGCGCCGACGTGCCGAACATGCCGTACTCGATGTCCTCGCGGGCCGATCTTGACGAGACGATCGCGATGGTCGAAAAGTTCGACCGTCGGATGGTCGCGCATGTCGCCGACGTCTCCGACCGGCGGGCCGTGCAGGCGGCGATCGACGACGGCGTCGCGCAGCTCGGCCATCTCGACATCGTCTTGGCCAATGCCGGCATCTGCGCGCTGGGCGACTTCCCGCCGGAGGCGTTCTTCCAGGCGATCGACACGCTACTGGTCGGGGTGTTCAACACGGTGTCCTGTTCCTACCCGCACCTGCGCGAAGGCGCCTCGATCATCGCGACCGGCTCGGTCGCCGCGCTCATTCCCGGTGCCACCGACGGCCCGTCCACCGGCCCGGGGGGTCGCGGCTACAGCTACGCCAAGCGCTCGATCGCGCAGTACGTCCGCGAACTCGCCCTCACCCTCGCGCCGCGGATGATCCGGGTGAACGCCCTGCATCCGACCAACTGCAACACCGACCTGCTGCACAACGAGCCGATGTACAAGCTGTTCCGGCCCGATCTCGAGTCACCGAGCCGCGAAGAGGCCGAGCAGGCATTCCCGTTCATGCAGGCGTTGCCCATCCCCTACGTCGAGCCCAGCGACGTGACCAACGCCGCGCTGTTCCTGGCCTCGGACGAGTCGCGTTACGTGACCGGCCTGCAGTTCCGCGTCGATGCCGGGTCGGTGATCAAGCAGCTGCCGCAGTCACTCTGACTTCGGGTCGAACGCTCGGCGGTACCACGATCCGGGCGCCGAACTGTCCGCCCGGACGATGCGGCGGCGCAGCTACCAGCGATCTGCGATCGAGACGAACTCGTCGCGATAGCGCCCCCAGTGATCGGGGCCGGCCGGTGTGAAGACGGCGAAGTAGGCGAGCCCCCGGGCCGACGTCGGCGTCAGGTCCTCGATGAGGACATTCGCAACGAAGTGCCTGATGAAGAACGACTCGCCGGGCCCGTCCGGCGCGCCGGCGCCGGCATGCCGCGCGAGCATCGCCGCGATCGCGTCGCGACCCTGGGCCGTCTCTCGGCCATCCACTTCGAGAACGCCGTCCTCGGTGAACTGAGCGGCCAGCTCCTCGTGGCGAAGCGAATCGCCGGCGATCGTGTAGGCCGCGATCGTGTGCCGGATCCGTTCGCGGGCCGACAGTTCCCAGCGAGCGGCGATGGCCGCCAGCTCGCCGCTCACGCGAGCGTGATCACGCGCTCCGGGCAGGCATTCGCGCCGAGCCTGGCCGCGGCCTCGAGCTCCGGTGGCACGTCTAGCTCGGTCACGGCACAGAACCCGTTCTCGTCCAGGTCGTACACCTCCGGAGCGACCGCATTGCAGCGCGCGTGGCCGGTACATGCAGCCGTGTTGACCGTGATCCTCATACGTCTCCTCGCATCTCGCGTCAGGCGTTGCCCGCGCCCCAGGTGATGGCCTTTTGCTGCAGGTACTCCTCGAGCCCGGCGGTGCCCCACTCGCGGCCGAGCCCGCTTTGCTTGCCCAAGCGACTATATAGCTTACTGAATAAACTACATCGAGGATGAGCCCGAAGCTAGAGCCCGATCAGTGGCAAACCCTGTCGTCTCAGAAGAACGCAAGACTGCCATCGATCGTTGGTTCAGGCCGGTGGCAGCCCAAAGCGTCTCAGGAATGCCGCCTTCGTCTCGGCCTGCTGCTCGTAGCGGGCCCGGCTGGCGATCAGCTGATCGATGCGCGCCTGCACCGCGTCGATCGTCGCCGGATCGGCCTCGCCCGATGCCCGCAGCATCTGGAGGGCGACCGCCTCGCCCGCCAGCACCTCCGTGAGCCGGGCGGCGACCTCGCCGTATGTCAACAGGTCGTAGTCGTCAGTCTCCGGCCGCGAGATCGGCTCGGCGTCACCGGCCCTGGGCGGTTCGGGTCCGGGCTCGCCGGGCACGGCTAGCGCCCCTGCCAGATGGGGGGCCGCTTCTCGGCGAAGGCGAGCGCACTGTCACGGGCATCGGCCGAGGCGATGACCGGCGCGTAGATGACCTGCCGCCGCACCGGCAGGCTCACGTTCTCGCCGGCGACGAAGGCCTTGAGATCCATTCCCGCGCAGAACGTCCCGCCCGCGCCGGTCCGGATCCCGAGGACCTGCTCGGGCCGGGCCTCGAGTTCGTCGACCGCCGCCGCTATGCCGAGCGTGGCCGCGCGGTTGACTGCGTTCTTGGCCTGCGGGCGGTTGATCGTGATGATGGTAAAGCCGTCGCGATGCTCGACCAGGACGGGATCCTCCACAGTGGCACTCCTCTCGGTGGCTCATCTATATCATTCGGAACGCCCGTCAGCGACGGAGACTCCTTGCCTAATCCAGCGAAATTAGTAAGCTGATTCCATGGTAGTCGACCGGTAACACGAGCGGCGCATTTCTACCTCACCGACTCAGAGAGCGAGCGCTGACATGTACCACCCGATGAAGGGCGTGCGCGTCCTGGAGGTTGCTCAGTTCACTTTCGTACCGGCGGCGGCCGGGGTTCTGGCCGATTGGGGGGCGGAAGTGATCAAGGTCGAGCATGCTGTCACCGGCGACGCCCAGCGCGGGCTGATCCGGCTGCTGGGGCTCGATGTCGGATCGAATGGCAGCTCGTTCTTCCCGATCATGGAAGGACCCAATCGGGGCAAGCGCAGCATCGGCATCACCCTCGACAAACCCGAGGCGCGTCCGGTGCTCGAGGAGCTGGTCCGCAGCAGCGACGTGTTCCTCACGAACTTCTTGCCCGCGGCCCGGGCCAAGCTCGGCATCGAGGTCGAAGACATCCGCAAGATCAACCCGGACATCATCTACGTGCGGGGCAGCGGGTTCGGCAACCGGGGGGACGAGCGCAATAAGGGCGGCTACGACTCGACCGCGTTCTGGGCCCGCGGCGGAAGCGCCGCGGCGCTCACCCCTCCCGGCGCTGACCGAATGCCCCAGATGCCGGCCGGGGCCTACGGCGACTCGCTCGGCGGCATGACGATTGCCGGCGGCATCTCGGCCGCGCTCTACGCCCGGGCCGCCACCGGGGAACCGTCGGTGGTCGACGTGTCGCTGCTGAGCGTGGGCGCCTGGGCGATGCAGTTCGCCGTCAACCTGGCCCTGGCAGCCGGCGGTCCGCTACCGGCCGTCGCCCAGCCCAAGCACGGTGCCCCGACGAACCCGCTGAGCGGCACCTTCGTCACGTCCGACGACCGATGGCTGATGCTGACCATGCTGCAGCCCGGCCGGTATTGGCCCGAGTTCTGCCTGGCGGTCGGCCGCCCGGATCTGGCCACCGACCCGAGGTTCGACAGCGTCGACAAGATCATGGCCAACGCGGGCGAGGCGGGCGAGATCGTTGCCGAGATCCTGGCCGCGCGCACCTACCGTGAGTGGATCGAGGTCTTCCAGGGTGTCAGCGGGCAGTGGGCCGCGGTTCAGGACCCGTGGGAGGTCAGCCAGGACAAGAGCCTGCGGGACAACGGGTTCATCGCCAAGCTGGTCGATGCCGACGGAGTCGAACGCGAGTTGGTCGCCAATCCGGTGCAGTTCGACGAGCGGCCGGTGACGCTGACCCGCGCACCGCAGTTCGCCGAGCACACCGACGAGATCCTGCGTGAACTCGGCCTGTCCGATGACGATCTGGTTCGGCTCAAGGTCGCCGGTGCAGTGACCTGATCTTGCGCTCAGGCCCCGTCGACGATGCGCGCGAGCGCCGCGCGCCGCACGATCTTGCCGGTCTCGGTCCGGGGCAGCTCCTCCCAAACCACGATGCGGTCGGGCGTCTTCGAGCCGCGCAGGCTCGACCGGACGTGCTGGCGAAGCTGCTCCGGTTCGGCGGTCGCCATCGCGAAGCACGACGGCGGCCTCGATGCGTTGCCCCCATTCCTGGTCCGGAACGCCGATGACGACCGCGTCGGCGACGTCGGGGGTGGCGCAAGAGCACGTCCTCGATCTCGGTCGGCGCAATGTTTTCCCCACCGCGAATGATGGTGTCGTCGGCCCGTCCGGCGATGAAGAGAAACCTCACGAAGAACGCGCCCGGGTGGTTGGCCACCAGCTGCGCGAGCTGCTGATCACCGAGACGGTAATTCAGTGGCACCAGCGCTACGCCGGCGCGAGCGGCGGCAAACAAGGTTGGGGCGAAGGCCGGGCCGTTCACCCCCAGAATCGAAGCCTGCGGGTCCTCGTAGCGCTTGCCGAGCAGGGTGCCGCCGGACTGGCCGGGTTGAGCGGCCACCAGCGCGGTCGAAATCTCTTAGCATCGACCATCGGCCGCCCGCCACAGGTCAGCTCGACGTCGTCGTCCGGCGCGCGGATCACGATCACGGTGGTGATGTCGGTGACGCTACGCACGCTCTGGCCGACCTGGTAGCGCATAGCGACCCGGGGACGGTGGCCATCGGCGACCGCGTCTCGGTGGCCTTCCTCGAGCGCCACGGCTACCACTATCCATTGTTTCGTCCGGTGAACCCGTCATGAGCCGCGCGCGCTTCGAGCACGACAGCATCATCTCCGGCATCGGCCAGGCGGTGTTCGATGATCGAGTCTCTTGTCGGCTGCTGGGCTGGTCCCGGTGCTGGCTCTGGCGCAGCGGGCTGGTCTAGCGCAACTGGTCCGGACGCATCCGACGGTGGCTGATGGTGCTGGGGTCGCGGCCGGGCCAAGGTGACCAGCGTGGTCGCGGGCCTGGTCGCCGGGGCCGGACTCGATCGCTGATCTCGACATGCCGATACGAGCGATCGCCAGAACGTTGATCTTGGCCTTCTTCGGCTCCGGTGCCGATGGGTCCGCGACCACTCTGAAGTAGTCGCCGTACGGCGCGGTGCGGGAGTAGCCCGGCCGGTTGTCCGTCATCGCCGCGGCCCGTCGCACAGCAGCGGTGGTCAATCGTTACCGTTCCTTAATAGCTAACTTGGTATGCCACGTTGTATGTTTACCTCGTCCAAGAGGGTGACCTAGCACACCCACGGAGGGCGGCGATGCTTCAGTACGTCATGATCGGATTGGCCCTCGGGTCGATCTATGCGATCGCATCCTCCAGCGTCGTGGTGACGTTCGTATCCACGGGCACGCTGAACTTCGCCTTCGGCGCGATGGCCTACGTCAGTGCCCGCTGTTTCTACTGGCTCAACAGCCAACATCACGTGTCCACCGCGCTGGCCGGCGTCGTCTCGGTGCTCGTGGTCGCGCCCGCGCTCGGAGTCGTGCTGTGGGCGCTCGTCTTCCGCCGCCTGGGTCAGCAGTCCACCGTGGTCAGGGTCGTGGCGACGGTCGGCCTGTCGATCGCGCTGGTGCCTCTTGCCGACGTCACGTTCGGCACCGTGGCAATTGCGCAAGCGCCCGGCCTGGCTGGTTCCCCGGTGCCGTACTACCGCGTCCTCGGCACCGTCATCACCCTCGACCAGATCATCGTGTATATCGCGCTGCTCCTCGTCGTGAGTTCGGGTGTGCTGATTCTGAAGCGCACCTCCGTCGGGCTTCGTGTGCGAGCCATGGTCGATTCCGAGGCCCTCACGTCTTTGTCAGGTACCACCACCGCTCGCATCTCGTGCGGCGTGTGGGCTGTGACTATGTCGTTGGCGGGTCTGTGTGGCGTACTCGTTGCCCCCCTGGGCGGACTCTCGATAGCCAGCATGACCGCGTTGATGACGTCGTCCTTCGCCGCGGTTGTGGCCGCCCGACTGCGCAGCTTGCCGATGGCGGTGGGCATTTCGCTGTTGCTCGGACTCGTCGCGAGCCTGCTCCAGTACTGGCTGCCGCCGGCTGCTTTGTCGACGGCGCTGCTACTGCCGTCCGTGCCCTTCATCGTCCTCGTGTCCTTCCTGGTCCTCTACGTCCTGCTTCGTCAGCCCGTCGACGAGAACCTCGGCATGGGCGGCGTGCTGGACCGAGCCATACGACCGAGCACTGGTGCGGTCCGGCCTTCCCGTCTATCGCAAGTTCCGGTCTCTGGTCCTGTACGGGCTTTCGGGCCGGTGATACTGACGATCGCGGTCGTGCTCCTCCCGGTCCTGGTGAACGGATACTGGCTCGGACTCGTGGCCGGGGGGTTCGCCCTCGGGATCGCGTTCCTGTCCTTCACCCTCGTCACCGGGGAGGGCGGCATGATCTGGCTCTGTCAGATCACCTTCGCCGGGGCCGGGGCGATCGGTAGCGCACAACTGGTCACAGCGCACGGTTGGGCTCCCTTGCCCGCCGTGCTCGTCTTCGCAGTGGCCGTCGTCCCCGTCGGCATCGCCATCAGCGTGCTGACCACGAAGCTCGGGGATCTTTACGTCGCAATCGCGACACTGTCCTTCGCCATAGTGATGGGGACAGTCGTTTTCACCCGCAACCCCTTCTACAACTTCGGCGCCGGAGTCTCGATCGCGCGACCTTCCTTCGCGCTAGGTGACCGGTCCTTCGCCTACCTTGCCCTCGCCACCTTCATCGTCATCGCAATCGTGTTGCTGAATCTGCGGCGATCGACCACGGGCCTGGCCTTGAGCGCGGTGCGGTGGAGCCCAGATGCCGCGAGGACTCTCGACCTCAGCACGGTCAAGACGAAGGTCCTCGCCTCGGCACTCGCCACTTACATCGCCGCGGTGGGCGGCGGGTTCATCGCGATGAGCAGCGGATCGGCCATCCCGGACTCCTATGTCGCCTACGACGGTCTGATCTGGCTTGCGGTGTACGTGACGCTGGGCGTCCGGTCGATTTGGGCGGCCCTCTTCGCCGGGCTGACGTTCACGCTCGTGCCGGGTCTCTTCGGGGCGTATCTACCGTCGAGCTGGGCCAATCTCCCGACGATCCTGTTCGGACTCGGCGCCGTGCTGGTCGTGAACAACCCGGACGGAGTCGTCGCCACGCATGGCCGTCAGTTGCAGGGCCTGCTGATGATCCTTGCCCACGGCGGCCGCCCGGCACGGCCTCAGCCTGGACCACCCGCACCAGTGACTCCCGGTACAGACGTCCTTGCCTCGGCGACGGATCGGTGGGCCGCGTCGTGACGGCGCTCGCACGGTCTGCAACCGACCTTCGGTTGGCCGCCCGGGACGTGACGGTCCGCTTCGGCGGCCTGGTCGCCCTGGATTGCGTGCACATCGACGTTCCGGCGCGTTCCGTGATGGGCCTCATCGGCCCGAACGGCGCCGGAAAGAGCACTCTCTTCGCGGTGCTGTCGGGCCTGTTGCGTCCGACGAAGGGTTCCGTCTTCCTCGACGGCGAGGACGTGACGACGGCCAGTGCCCAGCAGCGAGCCCAGCGAGGCCTGGCCCGGACCTTTCAGCACCCCGAGGTCTTCACTTCCCTCAGCGTGCGGGATCACGTTGTGTTGGCGCGGAGGGCGAGGCATTCCCGGAGCCGGCTCTGGTGGGATGTTGTCACCGCTGGGGGATTCCGACGCCCTGGTGCTGAAGAGACCGAGTCGGTCGATGCCGTGATCGAGATGTTGGGAATCGCGGACATCGCAGAACGCGGAGTGGTCGGCCTGCCACTCGGTCAGACACGGCTGGTCGAGATCGCCCGTGCGCTCGCCTTCGACCCGACTGTTTTGCTGCTGGACGAGGCGACCTCCGGACTCGATCGTCAGGAGCGGGAGAGCCTCGGTCACGCGCTGGCCACGGTGCTCCGGGAACGCGACTTGTCGATCCTGATGGTCGAGCACGACGTCGACTTCGTGCTCGGCATCTCCTCGGAAGTTTGTGTCCTCGACTTCGGTCAGGTCATTGCTTGCGGGACTCCCGCTGAGGTGCGCAGTGATCCGCAGGTCAAGGCCGCCTATCTCGGCGAACAACTCGAGTCCACTGGGACTGCGCCATGACCGCGGAGGCGAGCATGTTGGAGGTGACGTCGCTGGGCGTGCGCTATGGCCAGGCTCGCGCATTGTCCGACGTCAGCTTCACGCTGGGCGCAGGCCGGACTCTTGCAGTCATCGGTGCCAATGGCGCGGGAAAGAGCACCTTGGCGCGGTGCCTGTCCGGGCTTGTATCTGCCGATCGCGGATCGTTCTCGCTGGACTCCAAAGATCTCACGCATGCGAGTGCCGCCAGGATAAGGCGCGCTGGGCTCGTCCATCTTCCTGAGGGACGCGGCGTGTTCCCGAGCCTCAGCGTCAAGGACAACATCGGCATGGCCATCGGGCCGCTCCGCAACCGCGCTGAACGTCAGCGCGCCAGCGATCGTGCCTTCGAGATGTTTCCCGCTCTGCGTGATCGGCTCACCCAGGCGGCGGGCACCCTGTCGGGCGGTGAGCAGCAGATGCTGTCGCTGGCCAGGGCGTTCGTGACGTCGCCACGCTTGATCATCGCCGACGAACTTTCCCTCGGGCTGGCCCCCAAGATGGTGGATCTCGTCTTCGACAGCCTCGGGCGAGCGCGCGAGGCGGGTGTGTCGATTCTGCTCATCGAGCAGTTCGCCCATCGCGCGCTCGAATTCGCCGACAGGGCACTGATTCTGCTTCGTGGTGAGTTGGTCTGGTCGGGCGACGCAAATGGGGCGCTCGACCAAGCCGCGCGGATATATCTCGGTGATGCAGTGCAGACAAGTTAGGCCGTCCGGGGCGAGCGATGCACATCGCTCGCATTCCCATAGATTCAAAGGAGGATTCATGCGTCTACGCCTGTTCGCCTGCGTTGCGGCAGTCCCACTGCTCATCGTGGCCTGCTCCTCGAGCTCGTCCACCGGGTCGTCCTCGTCCTCGTCCTCGTCCTCGTCCGGGTCGTCGGCGGGGGCTTCGGGGAGGACGATCAAGATCGGCCTGCTCACGTCCCTGACCGGCCCGTCGGCCCCCGACTACGTGTCTACGCAGGACGGCCTCAAGGCCAGACTGGGCGTTTTCAATGCCGCGTCGAAGGACGGCACAAAGATCGAGTTCGTCACCGTCGACGACGCCTCGACTCCGCAGGGCGATCTCGCGGGTGCCAAGCAGTTGATCCAGCAGGACAAGGTGTTCGCAGTGATCGGGCTTAGCCCGTACCTCGCGGGCGCTCTGTCGTACATCGAGACGACCAAGGTCCCGTTCCTGACAACCGGTGACACGAGTGCGTCCTACGACAACCCGGCCAACACCAACCTGTTCGCCTCCTACGGGAGCGCGGGCAGCAAGTATCCCGTCGCGACCACCTATGGCAAGTTCATGCAGTCGCAAGGAGTCACTGTCGGTGGTGCAGTCGCCTACGGTACGGCGGCCGCTTCGGTGGGTGCGGCGACTGCTGCTCTGGAATCCATGAAAGCGCAGGGCGTGGCGGCCCCCTATCTCAACACCGCTTTGGACTTCACGACGACCGACGTCAGCCCGCAGGTCCAGGGAATGAAGAGCGCCGGTGTCAACGGCTTCTATGCCCCACTGATCAGCACGACATCGTTCGCGATTGTCACCGGCCTCAAGCAGGCCGGACAGAGCGTCAAGGTGGCGCTTTTGCCTAACGGTTACGGTGGAAATCTACTGAAGAACAACGCGGCTGTGACCGCAGCGGACGGAGCGTTCTTCCAGACGTACGGTGCGCCCGTGGAGCTGCAGACGCCTGCTACCAAGGCGTTCCAGGCAGCGCTGCAGCAATACGCGGGTGTCACTGGCGATCCCTCGAAGGGTGACTACGACGGGTGGATCACCGCAGATCTGTTCGTGCGGGGCTTGCAGGCAGCGGGTGACTCGGCGACTCAAGCCGACTACATCACGAAGCTGCGAGCTGTGACCGACTTCAACGCTGGTGGTCTGCTGCACGTTGCCGTCGACATGACGAAGTTCGGCAACGAGGCCATCGGCACCGTGTCCAACTGCTTCTATGTGGTGCAGCTGAAGGGGCAGGCATTCGTACCGTTGCCGAACGCGTCACCCGTCTGTGGGCATCTCACTGGGAAGCTCCGCTGACTGGAAGACGATGTAGGACCAGGTCGACACGTCACGCCAGTCAGCGGAGCTACGGCGCGAGAGGGAGCTGTTCGACGGCTCGGAACAGGTCCGGAACCGAAGTGCATCGACAGTGGAATTTCTGCCTCCGGTGCCGCCGCGAACAGCCCGTCCCAGTGGTCGGTATGGAATGACGGCAGGCCCAGCCGATGCGGTGCCTTCGGGAAGGTCACGCTGCGGGCACCCTTGTCCGCTGTACGCGACAGTTCGGTCAGGGAGCCGTCGACATCCCAGTACGGCAGGGTGACCAAAGGGATCCGCCGTTCAGGGTTGAATGCGCATCATTTCGTCGATCATGAATCGTTGTAGGCGCGGACGCACGCTTCTGTCAACTCGAGGTCCTTGGACTTGTCGAAGGTAGGTCCGGGGATCGAGGCCGAAGCATGGGTGGCCCCTTCGACCTGGCGGATCGTTCGCACAGACCCGATGAATCGACGGTATTCGGCGGACGGAATCGAGTCAGCTAACCAGTTACAAATAGCTAACTAAGACATATGCTTGGTTCTCGGTCTCAAGGAAGGGCTTCACCGTGATCAGAGTGGTCGTGTGCTTCACCGGAAGTGTCGGATCGCAGGTCATCCGACTGCTCGCCGAACACCCACAGCTTGACCTGGTCGGGGTACAGGTACGCAGCGAGGCCAAGGACGGTCGTGACGCGGGCGAACTCGCTGGAATTGGCCCCATCGGGATCATCGCCACCCGGTCGGCGGATGAACTGATCGCACTGCGACCGGATGCCGTGTTGTGGTTGGGCGACGGTTGGCACCCGGACGTCGTGGCCAGGTGGTTGCGAGCCGGCGTCAACACCTACGTCAATCTGGGCGGGTGGTACTTGCGTGACCAACCCGAGTACCGCATGCTTGAGGATGCGTGTGTAGTCGGCGGAACCACGCTGGCGGCAGGTGGCAACATCCCCGGCCTGATCAGCGATGTTCTGCCGCTGTTCGTGTCGGGCTATGTCGGTAACATCCGCCAGGTCCGGGCCTACCAGCGCAACCACGTGAGCGACTACCCCTCCGCGGTGCAGCTGCGCGAGGGCCTCGGCTTCGGGGAGCCGATTCCCGAAGGCCGGGCCGGCTACCCCGACCCGGTGGACGAAGCGTGGTTGAGCTTCATTCATCAGTCCGCGCTCATGGTCGCCGACGGACTCGGTGTGCCGCTGGACGACCTTCGGCTCACCAAGAAGGAGTTCGCCGGAGCAAGGTCCGACCTGGACTTGGCGCCGAGTGGGCTGCGCATACCTGCAGGCACCATCGCCGGAGCGCGGTGGACGTTCACCGGCTATAGCGCCGGTCGGCCGTTCTATCAGCTGACGAATGAGCAGACCGCTGCCGTCGGTCTGGCGCCGGGCTGGCGCGAGACCCTCGAGCAGGCGCAGTGGCGGGTAGAGATCGATGGCACCCCCTCGATCTCCGTCGAGTTCACGAGTTCGGCAAGCGAGGGCTTCGGCAAGGCAACCGTCGAGCTGAACGCAGCCCGCGCCGTCAATGTCATTCCGAGCCTGGTCGCGGCGCCCGTCGGATGCCGGTCCGTTCTCGACCTGCCCTTTGTCAGAGGAACACACGTGGCCAGTCAGCCAGAGTGTCGCCGATGAGCTGGCCCCGGCCAGCTCGTCGGCCTCAGCGATGGAGTGGGTCGCGAGGCAGTCCGAGCAGGATGGCGAGTCCGGCGCACCGGCCGATCGTGTTCGGTTGCCTCATGGTTGGAGGGCCAAGACGAGCATCTCGGCCTCGATGAGGGTGCGGAGGAACTCTTCGGGGTTCCAGCGTTGTGTCTTGGCGGTGAGGAGCAGTTCGGGCGCGAGGCGGCGCATCGCGGCCATATTCAACCGCGTGAGGCCATCGTTGAGGTCAGCTGCGACAGCTCGACCCGCGGTGGCTTCACACCAGTGGCGTCGTGTGCCGCACGATCCGGCGCACTGTCTTGCGCGTCGTGCCGCAAACTGCAGCAGCCCCCCGGAAGCTGCCCACCTCTCGATAGGCGGCCGATACGTCCATCCGTTGCCTCGCGTTCTTCAATAGAAGTCTCCTGCGCGGTCGATCCGATGTCTGTTGGCACCGACACCGTGACCGCGCCGGGCCACTGAGGTGATCTCAGCGAAAATAGGTTCCGCCAGCATGGCCTTGTTGTGCCCAGATGGGGACGTCCTGGCAGACATGCGGACGGAAAGGACCGCCCGGGGATGGGCGTGGAGCCGCAGTAGAAGACGTCTCACCACAAGATCTTCTTCGCCGGAAGGGCTCCGCGTGATCGCGTAACTTGCATCGATGGGTCTCACCGGCACGGGCGGTGCTCATCTGCCGAAAATGTCGGCCTAGCCGCGCGGAAAACTCAAGACCGGGGCACTAGGCGGTCCTGCCCGGCCGGTTGATCCCGAACATCTCGCCGATGCTGGCGTCGCTGCCGGGGTCCGCCTCGCCCGCCCGGACTAGCACCTCGGCGTACTCGGCGTCGCTCATGCCCAGCCGGCCATCGGTGCAGCGGAGCATGTCGTGCTGGCCGTCAGCCCAGGCCCGGTACTCCACCCGGGCCATGGCCTCGTCGCTGCCGAGGGCCTCGGCCACCTGCCGCTAGGTCGCCTCGGCCCGCAGCGCGTGGTCGACCTCGCCGTGCGGCTGGTAAGCGCGCGCCAGGTACTCGGCGGCGGCCAGCAGTTCCAGGTGCTCGGCGGCCGTCAGCGGCTCGGTGTCCCTGATGCCGTGCTTGGCCGGGTCGTACTGGCCGGAGGCCTCCAACAGGGCGTGCGCGCGGGACAGGTGCTCGCGCATGCTCAGCTCGTCGTGCCGGTCGCGGGCAGCGTGCGTGCCAGGGCCGTAGCGCTGGGATGCCTGGTCGTAGGTGACCGGGGGCTGGCTCGCCTCGTCCTGCTGGTGTGGGATGGTCATCTCGGGTTGTCCTACCGGTAGTGCGTATGGGTGACCAGGGGCCGCCGGATGCGTTCGCGCGCATGCGGCGGCCCGGTTGGCAAGTGGGGGAGCGGAGCTATGGGCTTCGTCGCATTTCTCGTAGCAATGCAGGCAAGAGCAGAGCCGTTCCGGGCGATGCTGAAAGGGTCATCTACCTGCGCAGATGGACTGCGCGGAACCGCGCGGAACTGCGGGGACGGGCACTCGTAATGAATGCGTCGCTGGTTCGATCCGAGCGGGTGCGGTCCTCGACCAGCGGGCTCGCGGGAGCCGCGAGCCAAACCCGGGAGCCAACGGCGCTGGATTCGCGCGGATCGCGCCGGACCGTCGTGGACAGTGACTGCAGCAACGGGCGACTCGCCTGGACGGCCGCGCTCCGGGAGAGACGGGTTCCACGTACTCTGCGAGTATGCCGGCGGAGGTCATGGACGGCGAGGCCGTCAGGCGCTGGTGCCGCCTTGGCGCGGAAGCGCTCGCCGAGAGCGGTGAGCTGATGACGCTGGTGGAGGGCGCCGACGCCGAGCCGGGCCTGGCCCAGCTCGTCGCGAACGAGGTCGGCCAGGCCAGACCGTGGGTCGAGGTCGTGTGCTACGCCGGGGGTCCGGTCCCGCTCCTGATCGGCGTGGAGTAGCCGGCGATGGCGATCCTGGAGGACCCGCTGCGCCTGGTGATCGGCGACAAGGCGGCCAAGCCGCTGGACCGGGCGCTGGGGCTGCGCACCGTCGGCGACCTACTGCGGCACTACCCGCGCCGGTACGAGACCAGGGGCGAGCTGACCGACCTGGCCTCGCTGCGCGACGGCGAGTACGTGACCGTGCTGGCCAGGGTGGCCAAGGTGACGAGCCGCCCGATGCGCAACCGGCGGGGCTCGATCTTCGAGGCCACGGTGACCGACGGGAGGGGAGAACTCGCCCTCACCTTCTTCTCCCGGGGGCGGCAGGACTGGCGGGAGAGGTACGCCGCCGAGATGATCCCGGTCTACCCGGCGGCGAGGGAGATCACCTCGTGGCGGATCGCCGCCTCGGTCCGGATCGCCCTGGACGTTCTGGATATCGAGGACCCGATCCCGCGCGCGATCAGGGAACGCCACGGCCTGTGCGGTCTCGCCGACGCGCTGCGCGGCATCCACCGGCCGATCGACCGGGCCGACGTGCGGCGCTCGAGGGAGCGGCTGAAGTGGGACGAGGCGTTCCTGCTGCAGACCGTGCTGGCCCAGCGGCGGCTCGCCGCCACGGCGTACTCGGCGACGCCGCGCCCGCGCGTGCCCGACGGGCTGCTCGACGCCTACGACGCCAGGCTGCCGTTCGAGCTGACGGTGGGACAGCAGCTGGCCGGCGCGCAGATCGGCGACGAGCTGGCGCTCGATCACCCCATGCACCGGCTGCTGCAGGGCGAGGTCGGCTCCGGAAAGACCGTGATCGCGGTGCGGGCGATGCTGCAGGTCGTCGACGGCGGGGGGCAGGCCGTGCTGCTCGCCCCGACCGAGGTGCTCGCGCAGCAGCACTACCGATCGATCACCGAGCAGCTCGGGCCGCTGGCCCAGGCCGGCCAGCTGGGCGGCGCAGACCATGCCACCCGGGTGGCGCTGCTCACCGGCTCCCTGGGCGCGGCCGCCCGGCGGCGGGCCCTGCTGGAGGCGGCCTCGGGCGAGGCCGGGATCGTGATCGGCACCCACGCGCTGCTCGAGGAGCAGGTGCAGTTCGCCGAGCTCGGCCTGGTGGTGATCGACGAGCAGCACCGGTTCGGCGTGGAGCAGCGCGACGCGCTGCGGGACAAGGCGGGAGATGGCCGGCCGCACCTGCTGGTCATGACCGCCACCCCGATTCCGCGCACGGTGGCGATGACGGTCTTCGGCGACCTCGAGATCTCCACCCTGACCGAGCTGCCCGCCGGGCGCGCGCCGATCTTCACGCACGTCGTGCCCGCGGCGGAGAAGCCGCACTACCTGGAGCGGGTCTGGGAGCGGCTGCGGGAGGAGGCGGCGCAGGGCCGCCAGTCCTACGTCGGATGGCGGACCGGACGATGGCGGGCCGGACGATGGCGGGCCGGACGATGGCGGGCCGGACGATGGCGGGCCGGACGATGGCGGGCCGGACGCCGAGGGCACCCGGCCGCCGCTCGCGGTCCTGGACCTCGCGGCCGAGCTGGAGCGGGGCCCGCTGGCCGGGCTCCGCCTCACCGTCCTGCACGGCAGGCTGCCGCCCGACGAGAAGGACCGGGCCATGCTCGCGTTCGCGGAGGGCTCGGTGGACGTGCTGGTGACGACCACCGTGGTCGAGGTCGGCGTGGACGTGCCGAACGCCACCGCGATGGTGATCATGGATGCGGACCGGTTCGGCGTTTCCCAGCTGCACCAGCTGCGCGGCCGGGTCGGCCGGGGCAGCCACGAGGGACTGTGCCTGCTGGTCACCGAGGCCGAGGCGGGCGGCAAGTCGCGGCAGCGGCTCGACGCGGTGGCCGGCACGCTGGACGGGTTCAAGCTGTCCCGGCTTGATCTCGAGCAGCGCCGGGAAGGTGACGTGCTGGGCGCGGCCCAGGCGGGCCGCAGGTCGAGCCTGAAGCTGCTGACCCTGCTGAAGGACGAGGAACTGATCGGCCGGGCACGCCGTGAGGCCACCGAGCTCGTCTCCGCCGATCCGGCCCTGGCCGGGCAGCCCGCGCTAGCCTCGGCCGTTCGCGTTCTGCTTGCTCAAGAGCGGGCGGAGTTTCTTGAGAAAGCCTGAGCCGCCGGGATGACGCGCATCGTCGCAGGCGCGGCGCGGGGCAGGCGGCTTTCGGTGCCCGCGGGCCGGGACACCCGCCCGACGTCCGACCGCGCCCGCGAGGGCCTGTTCGCGAGCGTGCTGGCGATCCGCGGCTCGCTGGACGGGGCGCGGGTGCTCGACCTGTACGCCGGGTCCGGCGCGGTGGGCCTGGAGGCGCTGTCGCGGGGCGCGTCCGACGTGCTCCTCGTCGAGTCGGACGCCCGCGCGGCCCGCGTGATCCGCGGGATGTCGTCTTCGCCGACCCGCCTTACGCGGCGCCGGCCGAGGAGGTGCAGGGGATGCTTGCCGCGCTGCGCGGCTGCAGCTCGCACCACGGGAGCTGGCTCGCGCCGGGCGCCCTGGTGGTCGTGGAGCGAGGAACGCGTTCGGGCCCGTTCGCCTGGCCTGCCGGCTATACGCCCGAGCGTTCCCGCGGTTACGGTGAGGCGACGCTCTGGTACGGTCTCGCCGCAGGCGCCCGGCCTGCGGAAGCGTCATCGACAGGAGGGTGAATTCGCGTGCGTCGTGTGGTCGTTCCTGGATCGTTCGACCCGGTCACGAACGGGCATCTCGATATTGTCGGCCGCGCCGCGCGGCTGGCCGACGAGGTCATCGTGGCCGTTCTCCGCAACCCCAACAAGATTGCGCTGTTCACCGTCGACGAGCGGGTGGAGATGCTGCGCGAGGTCACCAAGGAGCAGGCCAACGTACGGGTGGCCAAGTTCGACGGCCTGATCGTCGACTTCTGCAAGGCGAACGACGTCTCGGCGATCGTGAAGGGCCTGCGCGCAGTCAGCGATTTCGACTACGAGCTGCAGATGGCCCAGATGAACTACAACCAGGCCGGGGTGGAGACGCTGTTCATCTCCACCAACCCGCTCTATGCGTTCCTGTCATCGAGCCTGGTCAAGGAGTTCGCGAAGTACGGCGGGGATGTCGCGAGCCTGGTGCCGGAACCCGTGCTGGACCGGCTTACCGTCCGCCTGGCCGAATCGTAAGCGCGCAGGACGGGGGTCCGGCGGCCACAGCCCCCTGGTCTGGGGGTCCGGGGGTTACCCCCGGGCTAACCCGGCCGACTTGGGGTTCCCGCAGGTAGCCAGGTATGCTTGCCGACCGATACCCCGCTAGCACTTCTACCTGCCATGCCACACGCGAACTCCAAGCATTCCCAGCGGCTGAATCCGCACCAGCCGCTCGTGTTCGATACCCGGACGCTCGGTCCGGCGGCCGTACGGTCGGAGACCCGGACGGCGCCGGCGCCCGCTAGTCTGGGCCTTGAACTGGTCAGCGTTCCGGAGGGGGCCGAACTCGAGCTGGACGTCCGGCTCGAGGGGGTCGCCGAGGGCGTGCTGGTGACCGCTACCGTGCGCGCGCCGCTGGTCGGCGAGTGCGCGCGGTGCCTGGACCTGTTCGCCACCGCGACCGAGGTCCGGTTCACCGAGCTGTTCGCCTACGAGGCGGGCGATGACGACGCCGACGACGAGTATCTTCTGGACGGGGACCTGCTCGACCTCGAGCCGGCCCTGCGCGACGCACTCGTGCTCGAGCTGCCGCTCGCGCCGTTGTGCGCCGACGACTGCCCGGGGCTGTGCTCCGAATGCGGCGTCCGGCTGGCGGATGCGGGAGCCGGGCACGGGCACGGCCACGCTGATGCAGGCACAGACCCAACCCCGGACGGGACGCCCGTGCCGGACACGAGAGAGGAGGGCTGAGATGGCGGTCCCTAAGCGGAGAATGTCGCGCAGCAATACCAGGTCACGCCGGTCGCAGTGGAAGACCACCGCGCCGCAGCTCGTGACCTGCCCGCAGTGCCGCGACCCCAAGCTGCCGCACACGGCGTGCCCGACGTGCGGCACGTACAACCGACGCCAGGTGATTACACCCTCCTGACCGGCGTCATCTCCGGATGCGCGGCGCGCTAACCCGCAGGCCGTGGAAAGGAGGGGAGCGTGATCGGCACACCAGGGGACGGCGGGCCGGCGGTCCCCGATGCCGCCAGGCCTGAGACCGCCCACGAGCTGCTGGACGCCCTCGGAGTGCCGCTCGCCGCGGAGTTGCTGGAGCGCGCCCTCACCCACCGCTCGTTCGCTTATGAGAACGGCGGGCTGCCGACTAACGAGCGGCTGGAGTTCCTTGGCGACTCGGTGCTCGGCCTGATCGTCACCGGCACCCTCTTCAACCAGTATCCCGATCTGCCCGAGGGGCAGCTGGCGAAGCTCCGCGCGGCGGTGGTCAACATGCGCGCCCTGGCCGGGGTCGCCCGCGGGCTGCGCCTAGGCGCCTACGTCCGGCTCGGCAAGGGCGAAGAGGGCACCGGCGGCCGGGACAAGTCGTCGATACTCGCCGACACGCTCGAGGCCGTGCTCGGCGCCGTCTACATCGAACGCGGCCTGGGCGAGGCCGACGCGCTCGTGCACCGCCTGTTCGACCCGGTGATCGCCCGCTCGGCCCGGCTGGGCGCTGGCCTGGACTGGAAGACGTCGCTGCAGGAGCTGACCGCCGCCGAGGAACTCGGCGTGCCCGAATACCACGTGGACGAGAGCGGGCCAGATCACCAGAAATCGTTCCGCGCATCGGTCAGGATCGGCGGGCGCACGTACGGCGAGGGCGAGGGGCGCTCGAAGAAGGAAGCCGAGCAGCAGGCCGCCGAGACG
>WNFN01206624.1_pt1 | contig 18407 bp, 22 predicted proteins | sample 5400161 | NCBI WGS metagenome assembly WNFN01 (sample SAMN13153353, study PRJNA577476) | soil metagenome | isolation source: 80 cm saprolite on Douglas fir-dominated hillslope | place: USA:California | collected 2013-09-17 | reverse complement strand
ATCCGCTCACTCGATCTCGACATCGTTCCAGAAGCCGATCCAATGATCGACCTGCTTCATCGCGGCGCGCGGCGCCTCGTACGACCAGGCGGCGCGCTCGCTGCGTGCGGCGTCCGCCGCGACGTCGTAAAACTGGACTCCGTGCGGGCAGGCCAGATCGCTCGTCGTCTTCGGAGCCAACTGCAGCAGATCCATCCGGACTGATTCCCGCGGGAAATACCGGTAGCCCTGCACTTCGAGGGTTCGATCGCTCTCCGCGATTACCTGACCGCGCCATCTCGCCTTCATGGGTGACCATCCTCCGTCCCGGCTAAACTGGATTCAGTCATAGCACTCGGAGAGAAACTACAGAGTGCCCGCACCGCCGAACGGGGCGTTTTTATCTCCCGCCGCCGCCGAAGAAGCCGCTTGCATCGCGCAGGATCTGCTGACGGATGAACGGATCGGGGTCGGCGCCCATCACGATCGATCCGGGGTGGCCGCAGGGCGTCCAACAGACCACATTGCCCGGCGGGGTGTTCCGGTACACCCCCGGCGTGCCGTAGGACCACTGCGTGAAGGCGGGGACTTGCTGCCCGTGCGTGCGCTGGGGGAGGTACTTGGTCCGCGCATCGGCGGGCGAGGTGGCGAGCAATCCCAGACCCAACGCCGAGGCGATTAATCCCAGCGAGAGTGCTGTCCTGTTAATGCTGGCGGCCGGCATTGAGTCCTCCATCTGTCCCTACGTCGGCCGCAAATATGGCGTCCGCCGCCGACACAGGCCAGTCGACGGTCATCACAACTGTGTGTCGCCACTGCAAATTCTTGTGCGCTGCGTGCCGCCGCATAGTTCAGGGCTATTGCAGCACAACCAGCACCGGCGCATCTCGCCGGAAGCGGCCGCCAATCCCGGCGCCCTTGCAGGCATTGATGCCGCTTGCGTCGGATGCGGCCGATCCGTAAGTAAGTTCCGGAGCTTCCATGACCGTCGTTCTCGACGCCAGCAGCAGAGCGCGCCATCCGGAGAAGGCACATCGGCCGGACGCACCTGCGTTGAAAAAGCCCGATTGGATCAGGGTCAAAGCGCCGGTTTCCAAAGGCTACGGCGAGACGCGCGCGATCGTGCGTGCGAACGGCTTGCATACCGTTTGCGAGGAAGCGGGGTGCCCCAATATCGGCGAGTGCTGGGATAAGAAGCACGCGACCTTCATGTTGATGGGCGATATCTGCACGCGCGCCTGCGCTTTCTGCAACGTCAAAACCGGCTTGCCTGGCCCGCTCGATGGCGCCGAGCCCGGACGGGTCGCCGAAGCGACGGCAAAGCTCGGCCTCAAGCACGTGGTCGTGACTTCGGTCGATCGCGACGATCTCGATGACGGCGGCGCCGCCCACTTTGCCGCGGTCATTCGCGCGATTCGCGCGCGCTGTCCGATCACGACGATCGAAGTGCTCACGCCCGATTTTCTGCGCAAGGAAGGCGCCGTCGAGACGGTGGCGGCGGCAAGGCCCGACGTCTTCAACCACAACCTCGAGACCGTGCCTTCGAAGTATCTCACCGTGCGACCCGGCGCGCGTTACTTCGCCTCGATCCGCCTGCTGCAGCGGATCAAGGAGCTCGACCCCGCGATGTTCAGCAAGTCCGGCATCATGGTCGGGCTCGGCGAGGAGCGAAACGAAATTCTCCAGGTCATGGACGACCTGCGCGCCGCCGACGTCGACTTCCTCACCATCGGCCAGTACCTGCAGCCGACCCGCAAGCACCATCCGGTCGTGCGCTTCGTGCCGCCCGACGAGTTCAAGGCCTACGAGACCATCGCCTACGCCAAGGGGTTTTTGATGGTCTCCTCCTCGCCGCTCACGCGCTCCTCGCACCATGCGGGCGAGGATTTCGCGCGGCTCAAGGCGGCTCGCGATGCCAAGCTCGCGCGCACCTGACGGATCAATGCGCCGCGTGACGGCCGTCGGCTGCGCCGGCGCGGGTAAGGCGATATTGACGCGGCGCCCGGCCGCACGATTGGGGCTGCCCTTGATCCCGTTCCTTGCAATGTCGGGAAGGAGTTGATGCCCGAATTCTCCACCACGCGCCGGGTGCGGCACTCCGCCGCTCACATGTTCGATCTCGTGGCCGACGTGGAGCGCTATCCGGAATTCGTGCCGCTGTGCCGCTCGCTCAAGGTCCGCCAGCGTATCCCCGAGCCGGAAGGCGTCGAGGTCCTCATCGCCGACATGACGGTTGCCTATAAGTTCATTCGCGAGACCTTCACCAGCCGGGTCACGCTCGACCGGGCAAATTTGCACGTCCTGGTCGAGTATCTCCAAGGCCCCTTCAGCAGGCTCGAAAACCGCTGGATCTTTCACCCAACCGGCGAGCGAACCTGCCGGGTGGAATTTTTCATTTCGTATGAGTTCAAGAGCCGGACGCTGAGCCTGCTGATGGGCGCGATGTTCGACGCCGCCTTCCGCCGCTTTGCCGCGGCCTTCGAGCGACGGGCCGACATAGTCTACGCACGGTGAGTGGCCGTGCGGTCCTCTATGGAAAGGCTTGCACGCCGATTGCCGCGCAGTTTGGCCGGCACGAACGCATTTCAGCCTGATGCCCTTGGCGGTCTGGCCCGTTCGCTCGCGGCGAGTTCGCCCAGCATTGCCAGCGCCTCGATGACGCAGGCGCGGCGCACTTGCGCGCGTCCGATGTCGCCGTATTTGCGCTCGTGCGCAATCAGTCGGCCGCTGCGCGAGGCGGCGGCGAGATATACGAGCCCAACCGGCTTGCCGGGTACCGCGCCGCCCGGTCCGGCGATCCCGGTGATCGATACCGCAAGATCGACCGGCGCATGCGCGAGCGCCCCCGTCGCCATGGCTTCGGCGGTCTCGCGACTCACCGCGCCATGCCCCGCCAGCGTCATCGGCGTAACGCCGAGCATGGCGCGTTTGGCTTCGTTGCTATAAGTGACGAAGCCGCGCTCGAACACGTCAGACGAGCCAGGAATTTCGGTCAGCGTCGCCGCCAAGAGGCCGCCGGTGCACGATTCCGCCGCGGCGAGCGTGAGTCTCTTGCCGCGACAGAGGTCGAGCAGCGCGCGCGCCGCTTCACTCAGCTCCTGATCCGCCATTTAGAGCCGCTCTCTCCACGGCAGTCGCACGGTCGCGTTGGCGAACGCCGCCAGGCCTTCGCCGCGGCCGGTAAATCCCATTTTTTCACTCGTGGTCGCCTTCACGCCGACGCGCTCGATCGCAATGCCGGCGATCTCGGCGATACGGGCACGCATCGCGTCGCGGTGAGGGCCGATGCGCGGCGTCTCGCACACGATGGTGACGTCGAGATGGGCAATGCGCCCATCCCGCGCGCGCACGCGCTCGACCGCGAAGGCCAAGAACCGGTCGGAGGAGGCGCCGCGCCACTGCGGATCGGTCGGAGGGAAATGCACGCCGATGTCGCCGTCGGCGAGCGCTCCGAGGATGGCGTCCACGAGGGCGTGAAGAACAACGTCGGCGTCGGAATGTCCGGACAGCCCACGCCGATGGGAGATGCGCACCCCGCCGAGCACGACATGATCGCCTTCGCCGAATTGGTGAACATCGAAGCCGAAACCGGTGCGCACATCGCCCAAGCCTGCGAGCCTGGCGGTCTCGGCACGGACGAAATCGTCGTCGGTGGTGAGCTTGACGTTTGCGGCTTCACCCTCGAACGTGGCGACCTTGACGCCTGCCCATTCGGCGAGCGCGGCGTCATCGCTGAAATCGTCGCGACCCGCTGCTTTCGCCCGGCGATGCCGCGCGGTCGATCGTGTCGGTCACGCAGCCTGTTGTATCGACGGTTTTGACGGTGTCAGCCACGCCGATGACGGGGACGGCCGCTCGGCTCGCGCGTGCGGCGGCGATCGCCCGCGTAACGAGGGCAGGGGACGCGAACGGCCGGGCCGCATCGTGCACCAGCACGAAGTCGGGAGCGTGAGCCTGCAATGCCTCGAGGCCGGCACGCACGGAGGCTTGCCGCAATGCTCCCCCGTCCACCGGCGGCAACAGATCGAGGCCGGCGCTCGCTGCCTGGAACAGGGCGGCGTCATCGGGATGGATCACCGGCTGCACGAAAGAGATCGCATCATGCCGAGCGAAGAGGGCGAGGCTCGAGCGGATCACCGGCTCGCCTAGGACATGGCGGTATTGCTTGGGCAAATCGCCGCCCGCGCGCAACCCGCGGCCCGCTGCCACGACCACGGCTGCGACCTTCCCTGCCATCCGCTCGATCCGAAAAACGACGTCGCATCTTGGCTTAGCGCGTCCCGGCCGGGCCGCAAACTCCATTTCATTCGACCGCGCGCCGCCCGGATCAAGATGGGGATTTTTGCAGTGCAGCACTTGCGCATTTACCCGGATTGGCTAAACTCTATGCAGCTCGAAAATAACGCCTAATTCGTGTGCAAGGACGCTAAGTGCCTCCAGTGGTGCCTTTTTCCCGCCTCCGGCCGGTCGTCATCGGCAATCTCACGCTGCCGAACCCGGTGATTTTGGCGCCGATGTCGGGAGTAACCGACGCTCCGTTTCGGCGCCTCGCGGCTGATCTTGGGGCGGGCTTGGTGGTCTCCGAAATGACGGCGAGTGCGGCGCTCGCCGAGGGCCGCCCCGACGCGCGGCTGCGCGCCGAGGGCCGCGGTCTGCCCACACACGTGGTGCAGTTGGCCGGCTGCGAGGCGCGCTGGATGGGGGAGGCCGCGCGTATCGCCGAGGCCTGCGGCGCTGCCATCATCGACATCAATATGGGTTGTCCGGCGCGGCACGTGACCGGCGGGCAATCGGGCTCCGCGCTGATGCGCGATCTCGACCACGCCCTGTCATTGATCGATGCCACCATCGCCGCGGTGTCCGTGCCGGTAACGCTGAAGATGCGGCTGGGGTGGGACGATCGCAGCATCAATGCGCCCGAGCTCTCGCGCCGCGCGCAAGACGCGGGCGTGAGTCTGATCACCGTGCATGGGCGAACGCGCTGCCAGTTTTACAACGGCCGCGCCGATTGGGTGGCGGTGCGCGCCGTCAAGGACAGCGTTTCAATTCCGGTCGCGGTGAACGGCGACATCGGCACTTGCGCGGATGCTGTGGGCGCGCTTGCGGCCTCCGGTGCCGACGCGGTGATGATCGGGCGTGCCGCCCAAGGCCGTCCGTGGCTGGCGGGGCAGGTCGGCCGCTACCTTGCCGTCCGCCGGGCCGAAAGCGCACCGCCGCTCGCCATCCAGTTCGCGATCATCGATCGCCTTTACGACGAGATGCTCTCGCACTACGGGCGCGCCATCGGCCGCCGCCATGCACGCAAGCACCTCGGCTGGGCGCTCAGTGCTGCGGCCGAGACCGCAGCTATACCCGATGCCGTGCTCAAGGCGCATCGCGCCCGGGTGCTGACGGCCGACGATCCGGCCGCGGTCCGCCGGCATCTGGCCGATGCCTATGCCGATTTTGCCTCGAGGGCGCAGGGCGGCGAAAGCGACCGGGCTTGCCCGCAAAAAACGCGCCACACGCCATGGGGCAGCGAGAGGAAAGCCGCGTGAGCCGGCTCGAGCCGATGCCCACGCTTCCCTCCGGCACCTCGGATGCCGTGCTCGACGCGCTGCCGCATCCCGTGATCATGGTCGCGGCCGACGGGAAGATCGCAAACGCCAATGCGGCGGCAGAATCCTTTTTCGAAGCATCTTTGCGGCTGCTGCGGCGTCATATGCTCGGCGAGTTGGTGCCGTTCGGAAGCCCATTGCTCGCGCTCGTCGACCAAGTGCGCGTGCGCGGCGCAGCGGTCAACGAGTACAAGGTCGATCTCGGCACGCCGCGCAATCCCGGCGAGCGCCTGGTCGACTTGTACGTGGCGCCGTTGCCGGAGCGGCCGGACCATGTGGTCGTCATGCTGCAAGAGCGCACGATCGCCGACAAAATGGACCGCCAGCTCACCCATCGCGGCGCCGCGCGTTCGGTGACCGCGCTCGCGGCGATGCTCGCGCACGAGATCAAGAATCCGCTCTCGGGCATCCGCGGCGCAGCGCAACTGCTCGAACAATCGGTCGGTGATGATGATCGCACTTTGACGCGGCTGATCTGCGATGAAGCCGACCGCATCGTGAAGCTGGTCGACCGCATGGAAGTATTCACCGACGAGCGGCCGATCGAGCGCGAATCCGTCAATATCCACGCCGTGCTCGAACACGTGAAGCACCTCACGCATTCGGGCGTCGCGCGTCACATCAAGTTCGTCGAGGACTACGATCCGTCGCTGCCGCCTGTGCTCGGCAATCGCGATCAGCTCATCCAGGTCTTCCTCAATCTCGTGAAGAACGCCGCCGAAGCGATCGGGGAGAACGCGGCAGACGGCGAGATCCAGCTTTCGACCGCGTTTCGACCAGGCGTGCGCCTGTCGCTGCCGGGCAGCAAGACGCGCGTATCGCTGCCGCTCGAGTTCTGCGTCAAGGACAATGGACCGGGCGTTCCCGAAGATCTGTTGCCCCACCTCTTCGACCCGTTCGTGACGACGAAACCGACTGGATCAGGCCTCGGCCTCGCGCTGGTATCGAAGATCGTCGGCGATCACGGTGGGATCATCGAGTGCGAGTCGCAACCGCGACGTACGATCTTTCGTGTGCTCATGCCCATGTTCTTGGGCGACGACGCCGAGCCGGGCGGCGCTGCCTGAAGAGGGATGCCAATGCCCGCTGGAAACATTCTGGTTGCCGACGACGATGCGGCGATTCGCACCGTGCTCAACCAAGCGCTGTCGCGCGCAGGCTACGAAGTGCGCTCGACCAGCAATGCCGCGACGCTGTGGCGCTGGGTCAGTCAAGGGGAGGGCGATCTCGTCCAGAACACGTTCATGACCGCGGTGCGCGCGTCCGAGCGGGGCGCCTACGAATATCTGCCGAAGCCGTTCGATCTCAAGGAACTCATCGGGATCGTCGGCCGGGCATTGGCGGAGCCGAAGGAGCGCCCGCGGCCAGCCGCGAAGCCGGACGACTTCGACTCCATTCCGTTGGTCGGACGTTCGCCCGCGATGCAGGAAATTTACCGGGTGCTCGCGCGGCTGATGCAGACCGATCTCACGGTGATGATTTCGGGCGAGTCCGGGACCGGCAAAGAGCTGGTGGCGCGCGCGCTGCACGATTACGGCAAGCGCCGCAGCGGTCCATTCGTCGCCATCAACATGGCAGCGATCCCGCGCGACCTCATCGAGTCCGAACTGTTCGGTCACGAGAAAGGCGCGTTCACGGGTGCCAACACCCGCAGCTCAGGCCGCTTCGAGCAGGCCGAAGGCGGCACGCTCTTCCTCGACGAGATCGGCGACATGCCGATGGAGGCGCAGACGCGGCTTCTGCGCGTGCTGCAGCAGGGCGAATATACCACGGTGGGGGGGCGCACCCCGATCAAGGCCGATGTGCGCATCATCGCGGCCACCAACAAGGACCTGCGCATCCTCATCCAACAGGGGCTGTTCCGCGAGGATTTGTTCTTTCGGCTCAATGTCGTGCCGTTGCGTTTGCCACCACTGCGTGAACGCACCGAAGACGTCGCCGATTTGATCCGGCACTTTTTCGCCCAGGTCGAGCGCGAAGGGCTGCCGGGCAAGCAGCTCGAGCCGGCGGCGTATGAGCGACTCAAGCATCACCGCTGGCCAGGCAATGTGCGTGAGCTTGAAAACCTCGCGCGCCGGCTTGCCGCGCTCTATCCGCAGGAGACCATCTCAGCTGCCGTGGTGGACGCCGAGCTATCCCAGCCCGCAATGGTTTCCACCAACGACGAGCCGCGTTCGGAGGAGGGCCTTTCATCCGCCGTCGAGCGGCATTTGAGCTCTTATTTCGCGAGCTTCGGCGACGGACTGCCGCCGCCTGGCCTCTACCACCGGGTGCTCCGGGAGATCGAGCATCCGCTCCTGTCGGTGACGCTTGCGGCCACTCGCGGGAACCAGATCCGCGCCGCAGATTTGCTCGGGGTCAATCGCAACACGTTGCGTAAGAAAATCCGCGATCTCGACATTCAAGTCTTCCGCAGCAGCGGCTAATGCCCCTGCTATCGGGGCTTTTTTGATGATGCCGATTCGCCACAGCGCGATACAACGCGCCTCGGAATTGTCGCAATTCGGCAACTTCCGCGACGACCGTGTAACTTCAATGGGTTCGCAGTGCCCGAACCCAGAACAAACTGCCACGTTTTGCCGATCAATGCCGTGCCCAGTGCCACGCACTAACTCACCGGTTTGATTGCTGCGCGCCGCGCCGCCACCTTGGCCGCCTTGTCGGCTGCCCGCCGTTCAAACACATCATACAGGATGGCGACCGCCTGATCGTTGAGCAGCTTCTGCTGCGCCAGCCGACAGTAGTAGAGCGCCAGCTTGGGCGTCGTGTGTGGCCGAGCGCCGCCATGATCTGCGGACGCTCCAATCATTATGCGCGGGCGTTCCAGGGATGGTTCGGATCGGACGGCGTGCCATCCTCGCGGACCGGCGCGCGCGGTTGACCTCACAGAGGAGAACGTCGACAGTCTGATCGAAGTGGCGATTGAGGACGCGTAACCGCTACCCCCGAAGGTGAGAACCATGAAGACGCTAGTTGCTGTCGCCATTCTTGCGATGGTGATCGTTCCCCCCGCTCTGGCGAAGGCGAAGCGGGCGAAATCGGCGCCCCAGCAAGGCTATCAGTCGTCGGAGCGACCCGGCTATTACCACGGCTACCCTCTGCAGGATTGGTACCGCGACTCGTTATCGAGCTACTGATCTTCGGAGTCGACGGCTGGTAAGCGGTGTGGGTTCGGTCAAGTTCGCTCCACTATATCCCAATCGTCGCTGTCGATCTCAGTACCCTCTCTGAGAGCCCAAATATCGGCTACAATTGCACAGCATCCGACGAAAAGACGGACTGGGATAAGAGCCATGCGCGCAATCCGTCTTGTTTTGCTCAGTATCGCAATAATGGCTTTGCTGCTCACCGACGCTGACGCCAAGCGCCGGTCGAGCGCGCAAGGGAGCCAGGCAGCGGGGGCCAGAGGGGCGGAAGGCGGCTGGTGCCGCCCCAATCCATTTTCGGCCACGCCATACGGGACCGGCTACACCTGGTCAGGTCCGAAGCGCTAGAGCTGCGGCGGTTGGCCATTGTCGTCCGCCATCGGTGACGGCCTAGCTTGGCCGGTTCCAGGGGTGGTTCGGGTCGGAAGGGGTGCCGTCCTCGCGGACGGGTGCGCGCGGGCTATTGGTACCGTCGAGCCTGTTGTGGCAGTCGGCGCACAACGAGCGAAGTTCGCCCAGCCTAAACGCGGTGAAATCGCCTCGATGCGGCGTGACGTGGTCGGCGACGGTCGCTGGCGTGACGCGCCCGGCTTCCAGGCAGAGCCGACACAACGGCTCGATGCGGAGCTGATGCGCCCTGCGGCGTTGCCAGCCAGCGGTGCAGTGCCAGCGGTGGACATCCGGACGGTGCGGCATCGAGGGCAAAGTCTCCGCCGTTTAGGCCTTTGTTGCCAAAGCCGCGAGAGCACGGTGTGTCAAAACCAAACGCGTTTGATCTGCCGCACACCGAGAATCCAGCCCATTGGCGACAAAGGGCTTTTTCGGAAAGTGTCGAACGTGCCACACTTCCCGAAAGTGCTGCCGAAGTCCTTGAGGCCATAATGCTGTCTCTTTTCGGCAACATTGTTGTATAAAAGCATCAATGCCAGACGATCATCGATCAATGGGGGGCACCTAAACGGGCGCATTTTCACGCTCCGTCAGGTTCCCGTTTGGGACGAGATGCGTCGATGATCAACGTCGGCGAAGCCGCCACCACTGAACTCGCCACTGCCGCCGCAGCGCCGGCGTCGGGATGGATCTCTCGAGCGCTCGGCCTTGCCGCTGTTGCGCTGGCGCTGCTGTCGGCATTGCTGACCTTCGTCGTGCTCGCCGGCCTCACGCCGGTTGCGCCCACGCACGAGGTCGTGGTCACGCTGCTGCTCGCAAACGCGGTCACGGTCCTTCTTCTGGTACTCGTCATCGCACGCGAGGTGTGGGGGGTTGTGCAGGCGAGGCGTCGCGGGCGCGCGGCGTCGCGACTGCACGTGCGCATCGTCGCCTTGTTTTCCATCATCGCCGCGGTCCCCGTGATTGCGGTTGCCGTGGTCGCAAGCGTGACGCTCCACCGCGGTCTCGACCGCCTGTTCTCGCAGCAGACGCAGTCGCTCATCGAGAATTCGCTGATCGTGGCCGACGCCTATGTTCGCGAACACGTTCAGTTCGTGCGCGCCGACAGCATCGCCATCGCCATCGAACTCGCGCGCGCCAAGCCCTTGTTTGAGCAGTCACGCGAGCAGTTCCATCAGTTCCTCGCGGTTCAGGCTTCGATTCGCGGATTGCCGGCCGTCATGCTGCTCGACAAAGACCTCAACGTCGTCGATCAGGTGGACCCACAGATCAACGAGGCCTTCGCCAAGCCATCAGCCGAGGTGCTGGCCGCCATCAATGACACCGAGCCGCAAGTGGCGATGTTCCCCGATGACAATTACGTCGCCGCCATCATCAAGCTGCGCGGCTACAACGACCTGTATCTGTACATTGCACGCTTGCTCGATCCGCGCGTGCTCGCGCAACTGCGGGCGACGCAGGCTAGCGTCGCCCAGTACGCCGATCTCTCGGCACGCCAGATCGGCATTCAAATCGCATTCGGACTGATGTACACGGTGATCGCACTCATCGTGCTGCTGTCGGCGGTCTGGATCGGACTGAACTTTGCCAATTACCTGGTGGCACCGATCCGGCGTCTGATCGGGGCGGCTCAGGTGGTCTCGACCGGCAATCTCTACGTTCAAGTGCCCACCCGACGCTCCGAGGGCGACCTCGCCCAGCTGGGCGAAACCTTCAACAAGATGACGCAGGAGCTGCGGACCCAGCGCGACGACATCGTACGTGCGCGTGACCTGATCGATAGCCGCCGTCGTTTCACCGAAGCCGTGTTGGCCGGAGCGAGCGCCGGCGTCATCGGGGTCGACGCCGAGAGCTGCATCAGCATTTTGAATCGGTCTGCGGAAAGTCTGATCGGACGTACCGAAGCCGACGCACTCGGGCGCCCGCTGACCGATATCGTGCCCGAGCTCGCCGGCATGTTTGCGGCCGCGCGCTCCGGAATGCAGCGCCTCGTTCAGGGCCAGGTGACGATCAACCGCAACGGCCAGGAGCGCAACCTGTCGGTGCGAGTGACGAGCGAGCAGTCGGGCGCGGCCGAGGGTGACTATGTGATGACGCTCGACGACATCACCGAGCTCGTAACCGCGCAGCGCACCTCCGCCTGGGCCGATGTCGCGCGCCGCATCGCGCATGAGATCAAGAACCCGCTGACCCCGATCCAGCTTTCCGCCGAACGCCTGCGCCGGAAATACGCCGGTATGATCAAGGACGACGGTGGCGTGTTCCAGCAATGCACCGACACCATCGTCCGCCAGGTCGACGACATCAAACGCATGGTGGATGAGTTCTCACGCTTTGCCCGCATGCCGAAGCCGGTGATGACGGCCGAGGACGTGGCAGATACCGTGCGTCAGGTGGTGTTCCTGCAGCGCGTCGGCAACGCCGACATCGCCATCGATCTGGAGATCGCAGAAGACCCCATGCCGGCGCACTTCGACCGCCGGCTCATCTCGCAGGCGCTCACCAACATCATCAAGAACGCCACCGAAGCCATCGCCGCGGTACCGGCGGGAGAACTCGGCCGCGGACGTATCCGCGTGTGGGCGGGTCGCGAAGGCAACGACATCGTCGTCGACGTGATCGACAATGGGATCGGATTGCCGAAGGAAAATCGTAGCCGGCTGCTCGAACCCTATGTCACGACCCGCGACAAGGGCACCGGGCTCGGTCTGGCGATCGTCGGACGCATCCTGGAAGAACACGGCGGACGCATCGAGCTGCGCGATGCTGCCGACAAGATCCCCGGCCAGCGCGGTGCTTGGATGCGTCTGCGCTTTGCTGCCGAAGCCGCGAGTTCGAGCGAATCTCGTTCCGCGCCTCAACCTCAGACCCCTCAACTTGCAACGAACGTTTAAGCCATGGCCGATGACATCCTCATTGTCGACGACGAAGCGGATATCCGGGAACTGGTTTCCGGCATCCTGCAGGACGAAGGCTTCATCACGCGCTCGGCGCGCGACAGCGACGACGCGCTGGCCCACGTTGCCAGCCGCAGGCCCAATCTGGTCTTCCTCGACATCTGGCTGCAAGGCAGCCGGCTCGACGGTCTGCAGCTGCTCGACGCGATGAAGGCTCAGCATCCCGAACTGCCGATCGTGATGATCTCGGGGCACGGCAACATCGAAACCGCCGTCGCCGCGATCAAGCAGGGCGCCTACGACTTCATCGAGAAGCCGTTCAAGGCCGACCGGCTGGTGCTGGTCGCCCAGCGCGCGCTGGAGACCTCGCGGCTCAAGCGCGAGGTCAAGGCGCTCAAGCAGCTGGCACCTTCGACGCTGGTCGGCAAGTCGTCGTCCATGAACCAGCTGCGCCAAACGGTGGAAAAAATCTCTCCCACCAACAGCCGTATTTTGATTGTTGGACCCGCCGGTGCCGGCAAAGAACTGACTGCGCGCGCGATTCACGGCCATTCGACTCGCGTCAATGGTCCATTCATCGTGATCAACGCGGCGGCGATGATGCCGGAACGCATGGAGGTCGAGCTGTTCGGCGTGGAGCAGCCGACAAACGGGCAGGGGCGCAAGGTCGGCGCGCTGGAAGAAGCGCATGGCGGCACGCTGTTCATCGACGAGATTGCCGACATGCCGCGGGAGACGCAGAACAAGATCTTGCGGGTCTTGGTCGAGCAGACGTTCCAGCGCGTGGGCGGCACCAACAAGGTCCAGGTCGACGTGCGCATCATCTCCTCGACCGGCCGCAACATCGAAGCAGAGATCGCCGCAGGCAAGTTCCGCGAGGATCTCTATCACCGCCTTTCGGTCGTGCCGATCCGCGTGCCGCCGCTGGCGGAGCGCCGCGAGGACATTCCCAATCTCATCGAATACTTCATGGATCAGATCTCCCAGGTGACCGGCCTGCCCAAGCGCCTGATCGGCGATGACGCCATGGCCGTGCTGCAATCGCACGACTGGCCGGGCAATGTGCGCCAGTTGCGCAACAACGTGGAGCGGCTGATGATCCTCGCCGGCGGCGATCCCGAGGCGGTGATCAACGCCGACATGCTGCCGCAGGACGTAGGCTCCATGGTTCCCTCCATGCCGGGTAGCGACGGCGGCGAACATCTCATGGGATTGCCGTTGCGCGACGCGCGCGAGGTGTTCGAGCGCGAATATTTGGTCGCCCAGATCAGCCGGTTTGGTGGCAACATTTCCCGCACGGCCGAATTCGTCGGCATGGAGCGCTCGGCGCTGCACCGCAAGCTCAAGGCGCTCGGAATAGACTGACGACGGAGGACCAAGGCGAGAGGCGATGCATTATCCGTATTCTGTTGCTCGTCCTTCACCGCCGGATTTGTAATGTCACGCATCGCCTATGTGAACGGTCGCTATCTGCCGCAGCGCGCAGCTGCGGTCCATGTCGAGGATCGCGGCTACCAATTCTCGGATGGCGTCTACGAGGTTTGCGAGGTGAGGGGCGGCTGCATGATCGATCAGCGGCGCCACGTGGCCCGCCTCAAGCGCTCGCTCCAAGAGCTGCGCATCGAGATGCCGATGTCGGAGGCCGCGCTCGCGATCGTAATGCACGAATGCATACGGCGAAACCGGGTGCGCGACGGCATCATCTATCTGCAAATCACGCGCGGGGTGGCGCCCCGCGACCACGGCTTTCCGCCGCCGGGGACCCGCCCGAGCGTGGTGGTCACCGCTCACGGCATCGATGTTGCGGGCAATGAGCGCATTGCCGCCGACGGCGTTGCCGTTATCACCGTGCCCGACAATCGCTGGCAACGCGTCGATATCAAATCGATCTCGCTGCTGCCCAACGTGCTGGCAAAACAAGCGGCGCGGGAGAAGGGCGCGAAGGAGGCGTGGTTCGTCGATGGCGCAGGCCATGTCACCGAGGGCTCATCGAGCAATGCTTGGATCGTCACCAGGAGTGGGAAGGTGGTGACGCGGCCGGCCGATAACGGAATTTTACGGGGCATCACCAGGACCGTACTGATCGGCGTGATCAGGGCCCAGGGGCTGGAGTTCGAGGAACGGCCCTTCACGGTCGAAGAGGCCTACGGCGCCCGCGAAGCCTTCCTGACGTCGGCCAGCCAGATCGTCATGCCGGTGGTTCGCATCGACGACCGCCCGGTGGGCAATGGGGCGCCGGGGTCGGTTGCGACCGCGTTGCGGGCTGAGTTCCACCACCATGCCGAGTGGACTTGAATGGAACGACTTGCCGTACCGAGGCACCCTCTGCGGCGCGCTCTGCCCCCAACTTGTGCTTGCGCCGCCCGCAGACGTGGCTTGTAATGGCGGGGTCCGGGTCCTGTTTGAGTGCGCGCGGTTAGAACAAGGGCGCAGCGACTTGGCAATAAGCCTCGCGGGAAGGGGCCTGCGAGCGAGAAAATGGAACAACGGCAATGGCGGCAGACCGCTCACAAAATCTCCAAGACACCTTCCTTAATCACGTCCGCAAGAACAAGACCCCGCTCACCATCTTCCTGGTGAACGGAGTGAAGCTCCAGGGCGTGGTAACATGGTTCGATAACTTCTGCGTGTTACTGCGGCGCGACGGGCATTCGCAGCTCGTCTACAAGCACGCCATCTCGACCATCATGCCGGGGCATCCCATTCAGCTGTTCGAAGGTGCCGAGGAAGCGCCGGTCGCGGAAAAGGTTTGATTGGAGCCGCGCCGGTTCGATAGCCACAGCCATCGGACGCGCGCGCCAAAGCCGCGTTGCGCTCGCCCGCCGCGAGGCTCGACGAAGCGGTTGGGCTTGCTCGTGCCATCGACCTCAACGTGATCTCATCAGGCATTGTACCTCTCGGCGAGATCCGCCCGGCGACTTTCGTCGGCAAGGGCAAGCTCGAGGAGATCGCCGGCCTGGTCAAAACCGACGACGCGGGGATCGTAGTGATGGATTGCGCGCTCTCGCCCGTGCAGCAGCGCAATCTTGAAAAGGCCTGGGACGCCAAGGTGCTCGACCGCACCGGGTTGATCTTGGAAATTTTCGGCCGCCGCGCTCGCACTCGCGAAGGCGCGCTGCAGGTGGAGCTTGCCCATCTGACCTATCAGAAAAGCCGGTTGGTGCGCTCCTGGACGCACCTTGAACGCCAACGCGGCGGCTTCGGTTTCCTTGGCGGACCCGGTGAGACCCAGATCGAAACGGATCGGCGCATGATCGAGGAGCGCATCGCCCGCATCGAGACTGAGTTGGACAAGGTCAAGCGTACGCGCAAGCTCCACCGCGATAGCCGCAAGCGCGTGCCCTATCCGATCGTGGCGCTCGTGGGTTACACCAACGCCGGCAAATCAACCCTGTTCAATCGCTTGAGCCAAAGCAGCGTGCTCTCCGCCGACATGCTGTTCGCCACGCTCGATCCAACCTTGCGGGCGGTTGATCTGCCGAAGGGATTGCGCGTCATCCTCTCCGATACCGTTGGATTCATCTCGGATCTGCCGACGATGTTGGTGGCGGCATTTCGCGCGACGCTGGAAGAGGTGATCGAAGCCGACCTGATCTTGCACGTGCGCGACGTGTCGCACGAGGACGCCGAAGCGCAGTCGCTCGACGTCGAAGTGGTCTTGTCCCAACTCGGCATCGCCGTGCGGGACGGCGCGGAGTTGCTGGAGGTTTGGAACAAGATCGATCGGCTCGATCCCGACGCCCGCGCTGGCGTGCACAATCGCGCCGAACGCCAGCCCGCAGGACGACATCCGGTGCTGGTTTCGGCGCAAAGCGGGGAGGGGCTCGACGACTTAGCCGCCGAAATCGAGCGTCGGCTCGCCGCGCGGCGGGTGCTCCTCGATCTCGTCCTCGACGTGGCCGATGGTGCGGGCTTGAGCTGGCTGCATCGACACACCGAAGTCATGACCAAGGCGCTGCGCGAGGATGGCGCGCTCGCAGTCACGGTTCGCGCCGATCCCGCGAACGCGGAGAAGGCGAAGGCAAGGTTCGGCCGGTCCCACATGCAATCGCACTGATGAACGTCGATCAGAGATGACGTGCGGACGGCTCAATATTTCTCGATGCCCTTGATATCCACGACGCGGCTCCAGCGGGCGGCGTCACGCTCGATATAGTCTTGCATCTGCTCGGGCGTAGACGGCATCGGGACGTTGCCGACGATCGCGAGCTTGTCACGAATGTCCGGCAGCTTGAGAATTTCGCCGACCTCCCAATTGAGTCGATCGATGATGGGGCGCGGGGTGCCGCCAGGCGCGGCAAGGCCGAGCCACGACATGACCTCGAAGCCGGGCAGCGTCTCGGCAATCGTCGGGATGTCGGGCTCAAGCACAAAACGCTTGCGGGAGGAAACCGCCAGTCCGCGCAACATGCCGCCGTTGATCTGGGCGAATGCGATCGTGCCGGTTTCGATCATGACGTCGAGGCGGCCGCCCAACAGGTCCTGCACGATCTGGGTATTGCCCCGGTAAGGAATGCCTCGCAGCGAAATGCCGGCTTCGAGATTGATCAGTTCGCCGGTGAGATGGTGCACGCTGCCGGGCAGGTTCATCCCATAGGTCACGTCGAATGGCGCGGCCTTGGCACGGGCGACGAGATCGGGAAAGGACTTGAGCGGCGAATTCGGAGCAGTGGCGACCACCATCGGATAGCCGGAGATCAGTGTGATGAAGGCGAAATCCTTGATCGGGTGATAGGGCAGCGCCTTGGCCACTGCGGCGCGCGCGGAGAAGGCGCCGGTCAACATGCTCACGAGGTATCCGTCGGGCTGCGATTTTGCGACGGTGTTCCAGGCGGCCACGCCGATTGTCGCCGAGTTTTCAACGAGGACTGCTTGGCCCAGGCGCTCGCTGAGCCTTTCGGCGAGCAACCGACTGACGAAATCCGGACTGCCGCCCGCCGGCGTCCCGGTTACGATCCTGAGCGCGCGCGTTGGCCATTGCTGGGCAGCGGCCGGTACGGCCAGCGTTGCGGCAAGCATTGCGACAAGTGCGGCGGCGAAGAGGCGGGGAAGCATTTGCATACGAGGAGTCATTGCGGCGAGAGCCCGGCAGGGCCGGCGTGATCGCGACTTAAGATTATTCGAGCGTCGCCGCCTGCGGAGTCTTGCCCCTTTCAGCCAGGGCCCGTTCGATCGCGGCAAAGCGGCGCTCGAATTTCTGATTTGTGGCACGCAGCGTCGCTTCCGGATCAACATCGAGATGGCGGGCGAGGTTGACCACCGCGAACAGGAGGTCGCCGACCTCGGCACCTGCGGTGGCACGATTGCCGGCAGCGAGCTCGGTCTCGATCTCGTTCGCCTCCTCGCGGATCTTGGCCAGCACCGCGAGCGGGTCGTTCCAATCGAAGCCGACCTCGCCGGCCTTGGCCTGCAGTTTGAGCGCACGGGTGAGGGCAGGGAGCGCGACCGCAATCCCGGCGAGGGTGCTTGCGGTTTCCTTGCCGTTTGGCACGTTGCCCTTTTGCGCTCGCTCCGCCCGTTTGATGCGTTCCCACAAGCCCTCGACCGCTTTTGCCGTGAGACCTCGTTCCTCGCCGAACACGTGCGGATGACGCCGTACGAGCTTTTCGGTGAGACTCTCGACGACATCGGCAAAGTCGAAGGCGCCTTGCTCCTGCGCCATGCGGGCATGGAAGACGACCTGGAGCAGGAGATCGCCCAATTCGTCGCGCAAGTCGTCGAGATCGCCGCGCGCAATGGCGTCGGCGACCTCGTAAGCCTCCTCGATGGTGTAAGGCGCGATCGTTTCAAAGGTCTGCTGCAAGTCCCAGGGGCAACCAGTGCCGGGCGTGCGCAGCGCCGCCATGATCTCGAGCAGCCGGGCGATGTCGCGGGAAGGGGTCATCGCAGGAGAGACGACAGGGGGGTGGACGACGGCGGACCATACAGTGCCGGCCGCCATCTGTCCCGCATCTCCACCATTTGTCCGTTGAGGCGGCCTCGGGCCGGGCTAAAGGCCCGGCCGTATTGCCCAAGCGGTGCCGCTAGTGGCCGGACCGTTCGCCCTGACGGCTGGCTTCGAACAGGAACCAGCAGCGCTTTTCAGCTTCGTCGATGAAATTCTCCAGAAGGCTGGCGGTGGCTACGTCCTCGTGCTTGTCGGCGACCTCGTGGGCCGCGCGCATGTGGCGGATCTGGGCCTTGTTGTCGTTCATGAGCTCCAACAACATGTCGACGGCGGGAACGTAGTTCTTCTCGTTGTCCTTGATTCGCTGCAGCTTCGCGATCTCGCCGATCGACCGCACCGTGGTGCCGCCGGTCTTGCGTGCCCGCTCGGCCAGAATATCGATGCTGGCAGCGAGCTGGTCGCCTTGCTCATCGAGCAGGAGGTGGTAGTCGCGAAAATGCGGGCCGCTGAC
>WNFN01181276.1_pt1 | contig 18411 bp, 13 predicted proteins | sample 5400161 | NCBI WGS metagenome assembly WNFN01 (sample SAMN13153353, study PRJNA577476) | soil metagenome | isolation source: 80 cm saprolite on Douglas fir-dominated hillslope | place: USA:California | collected 2013-09-17 | reverse complement strand
GGCTTCCTGCGATCGCGCCGCCAGAAGCGTTGAAAGATAAGGTTTCTCTCTTCTTCGGCGACGCCCGGTCCGTGATCAAAAACACTCACGGTGCCGTTATCCTCGACGACAAACTCTACCGTCGTTCCCGGCGCCGTGTGGTTGATGGCATTTTCTGCAAGGTTTCGGATCGCGCGGCTCAGCATCTCCGGACTGCCTTTGACCCAAACCGGTTCTGTTTCGCCCAGCAACGCCACGTCCTTGCCTTGCGCCAGCGCCAGTGGTGCTACGAATTCGGCGACCTCGGCGGCGACCGATCGAAGATCGGCTTTTTCGAGCGGGTCGACGACGAACGCATCCAGCTCCGCGATCTCCAGCAACTGGCTGATGATATGCGCCATTCCGTCAACGTCCTGCCGCAAGGCCTGGCCCACTTTCTCGTCTTCCAGAATATCCAGGCGCGTTCTGAGGATACTCAAGGGGGTGCGCAGTTCGTGCGCGGCATCCGCCGTGAAATCACGCTGAATCCGGAAACCTTCTTCGAGCCGGTCCAGCGCCTGGTTGACGGCCGAGACGAGCGGGCGCACCTCCCGTGGAATCTCCGCGGTCGGCAACCGAAGGCCGGTACGCGTTGGTCCGATTTCGCTGGCGATCTCCGAGGCCTGCCGCAGCGGCCGCAGGGCGCGGCGGAAGATCGCGATGTCCGCGATCAGCAACACCAAGAGAATAGGCAGCGTGATCCATCCGACATTCTTGTAGAAATCGGCGACGATATCGTCGATCAGCACATCGCGGTTGGCCAAATCCTCGCCGGCCTGGATCCAGACGGTCTGGCCGCCGATGGTCTTCTTGATGCTGGCGCCGGACACGGTGGCATCGCCACGCCGTTGTTGCAGAAACTCGACGTCGCTGGATTGGGTATCGGCGGGAAACAGCGCCGTGTGATCCGCCAGCGAGGAAAATAGAACGCCGCCGTGACTATCGATCACCGCATACGAATAACGCCCATACGCTTGCGAATAGAGCCCGAGCAGGTCGAGCGGAAGGTTCAGTTCGAGACTGCCGTCGGGCTTTGCGTTCAGATGGTCCCCGACCGAAACAGCCTGTTCCTGCATCGCCTTGTTGTGAATCTTGTTGGTTGAATAGCTCAGCAGCCATGACAGCGCGAGCGACATGAAAATGGAGGTGATGACGACGGCAACGACGTGCAGGATCACGATGCGAGAAATGATCGACTTGAACCGGATCACGCTATTTTTCCTCTGCGATGAGGTATCCCACTCCACGGATGGTATGAACCTGGACCTTGGCGCCGCGCTCCGAAAGCTGCTTGCGCAACCGGTGAACGTAGACCTCGATCGCGTTCGACGCGATCTCTCCGGAATGGCCAAAGATATGATCTTCAACCTGCTTCTTGGAAACCACGCGTCCCTTGCTGCGCATCAATAGCTCAAGCACCGCTGTTTCGCGGGCCGACAGGACTTGCGGCTGGTCGTCAATGGAGGCCTGGCGGTTTTGCGTGTCGAATTCGAGATTGGCGATGCGCAGCGAGCTGCCCAGCAGATGGCCGGGCCGCCGCAGTTGAGCTTCCAGCCGTGCCAGCAGTTCCTCCAACGCGAACGGTTTTACCAGATAATCGTCGGCGCCGCTGCGCAGGCCCTGGACGCGATCGTTAAGGCCGCCACGCGCGGTAAGGACCAGAACGGGAATCGGATTGTTTCGATGTCGCAGGTCGCGCAGCAGGGTCAGGCCGTCGCCATCGGGCAATCCGAGGTCGAGGATCAGGGCGGCGTAGAAGGTGGTTCGAAGAACCGTGCTGGCTTCTTCAAGCGTCGACAGCACGTCCGTTTCATAGCCCGCCGTCTGCAGGCCCTTGGTCAAGAGCTCGGCAAGCTGCTCGTTATCTTCGACGACCAATAATCGCATATTCGGCTATCCAACAATCCAGTCGCGCCTAGCCATGAGACGATTCAACCCATCACGCAAGTATCGGTGCGGCGGCCGGAAAAGACCCCGTAAGGGTGGTGCGAGCGGCTGTCCTCGCCGTCGAACCAGCCTTGGCCTTACGGTCGTTCGATTTGACCGGCCTCAGGTCCGATCGCGCGTTTTCCAAACGAAAAAAATGAAGGCCGCTATGAGCCCAACCACGATAAGCATCCAATTTTGGACTTCGAAACCCAGAAAAGTATGATGCTCAACGAGAAAATGCACCGCTCCCGCCCCTTTTTTTCAGGGTAGGCGCTTTAGCGGCGGAAATATATTGTTTTTGTGCTGCTAGCGAGCCGAGGCGACCGGGGGTCTGCGAACGTCTTAGCGGGGATCGTCGTCCGGCATCTCATCTCCTGATGCGCGCACAATGAAGCGGCCGCGGGCAGCTGTTTGGGCGATCCGTTCTCGCAAGGCGCCGATTTATTCCTTTGCACTATTTTCAAGAATGGCCTGAAGGCGATAGCCGACACCCGACTCGGTCACGAGAAGGCGAGGGCGATTGGGATCGGTTTCGATTTTCTGCCGCAGCTTGCGCACGAGAATTCTCAAGTATTGGATGTTCTCTCGCTGCTGGCCACTCCATATCTCCTTGAGCAGTTGGTCGTGCGTCACCACGAGGCCGACATGCGTCGCCAGATTGTGCAGCAGACGATACTCTTTCCTGGTCAATCTGATCTGGTTGTCGTTGAGCGATACGGTTCGACCGGCGAGATCGATTGACAAGGGACCGGCGGTCACGATGGGATTTTCGGTTGCGGTCTTGAAATATCGCCGCAAGGCAGCTTTGCTGCGCGCAAGTAGTTCGGCCATGCCGAATGGCTTGACCACGTAATCATCGGCTCCCGCATGGAGAAGCCTAACCTTTTCATCCTCGCTCGACACGATCGAGAGAACGATGATGGGCACGTTCGACCACGAGCGGAGCCGTTCGAGAACCTCCGTTCCATGGAGATCCGGTAGAGCCAGGTCAAGAATGACAAGATCCGGCGTGCTGAAAGTTGCCGCTTTCAATCCGTCCGCGGCGCTCTCGGCTTCGATCACCGAGAAGCCATCAAGTTCGAAGCCGGCGCGGAGAAACCGCCTGATCTTTGGTTCGTCGTCGATGAGGAGGGCGAGGTTGCTGGGTTTATTCATCTGTTACGGCCGCCAAGTCGGAAGCTTTGATGAGAGCGCCGGGCAGGGCAATGGAAACCGTTGCTCCCAGACCTGGCCCGCGGCTGGAGATGTCGATGGTTCCACCGTTTGCCTTGACAAAGGTGGACGCGATCCAGAAACCGAGGCCGGATCCCGGGATGGTCGCCTGATGGCGTTGGCTACGGAAGGATTTGCGGCCCAACTGCTGCTGTTCGTCCAGCGTTATCCCGACGCCTTGATCGGATACCGACAAGATGACGCGCTGGTGTTGGGCGCGAACAGTGATCGAGACGGTTGAGCCGGATGGCGAGTATTTGGCCGCATTTTCGAGACGCTGTCCGCACGCCTCCTCGAGCAGACCGGAATCCACGTTGACCAGCGGCAAGTCTTCGGCGAATTCGAGCTCGACCTTGTGTGCCATCAAGCGCCGGGCTCTTGCCTTGATAGCAGCATTGAGGATGTCTCTTGGGTCCGTCCATTCGAGGCGCGGGCTGATGCCGCCGGCGGTCACGCGCGTTGCGCTGAGAAGGTTTTGAATAAAGCCATCGAGTTTTGCGGCATCGTCAGATATTGCTTCGACCAGCGAGTGGGTCCGATCGTTCTCGCAAATGACGGGCATCGATTGCAGGACGCTTGCCGAACCCCGGATGGTCGCCAACGGCGTACGCAATTCATGCGAAAGCGTGCCATGGAATGCCTCGCGCAATAGCTCCGCCTGCAGATGCAACCTGGCGTCCGCCATCGCCTTTCCGATGTCGAGACGCTGAAGCGTCAACGATACTTCTTCGACGATAGCCTCGAAGCGGCGCGTCTTGATCTCGATCGTCTTGCTCGAGCCACCTCCAATATTGACGGCAACGACACCGTGGACCGCAGTTTCGGAACTTACCGCCTTGAGCAACCAGATGTTCCGTGTCGGCTTGTCGAGGATCGAACGGGCGGAAGCGCCCATGGTTGCGATCATCGAGGCAACGCTTTCTCGCACCGCCTTTGGTACCGGACCGGATTCGGGCGATTCAAAGCGACCATCGGTCGCGACCGCGAAGAATGCCGCCTGTTGTCTGAGCGTGCGGGAGAGGTATCTCTGAATGGCGGAGATCAGGTCCGATATCGTGAAACAGGCGGCCAGACGCCGCGAGAAATCGTAGAGCAGCAGCATTTCCTGTTCGCGCCGCCGCAACGTCTCCGTCTCGTGCCGCAAACGTGAGGCAAGATTGCTGGAGACGAGCGCCACCACCAGGAACAGCAAGAGATCGATTGCTTCTTGTGGATCCTCCACTTGAAAACTGTAGATCGGAGGAAAGAAGAAGAAATCCGCAGCGACCATGCTTGCAAGCGAGGCGAGGGTCGCCGGCCAGACGCCCCATTGGGTGGCCGCGACAATGACAGGTAGCAGATACGCGATCGCAACGAGGTTGGCGGCGATAGCTCGGTCAAGCAGCAGCAGGACGGCGGTGACGACGCCAACGCACGCCAGCGACATCAGCAGAGGCAACACCTCGGCGCGGATGACGCCCTGCGAAGGTAGCTCTTCGTCCAGCTGCGAGACGTCCTGATTGCTTATTTCAACCGGCCTCGCTGGTCGTTTCGCGAGCTTATGAACCATGGGCGGGTAAGAATTCAAGGACGATGCCTTCGCAGAGTAACGACATCAATCGATCGTCGCTTTGGAAAACTCCTATTCGCATGACGGGCAGTCGCTTGTCGCGGTGCTATGCAAACAGTCTTTCAGGGTCCGATTCGATCGTTGCCTCAATGTCGCCAGCTACCCGGCAGCGCAGCATTCTCTGGATCGACATAGAAAATCTATGCTGTTCGCTACGCTCAGAAATATAAAGGTAATATAGTTTTTGGGCGGTGTTTCGGCGTTTCAAGCAAATCCGATTTCAAACCGATGAAGCGGTCTGCGTAAGCGGCGGCTACCTAGCGGAGCTCTGCGCGATCGCGCTGATGTAATTGAGAGCCTGCTTTTCGCCTGACAGTTCTGGACTAGATGCGAGATACAATTCCGCTTCGCTGGGTTGACGGTAAGCCGGCGGAGCGAGGGTCGCGATCGCGGCCGAGCTGACATATTTCGGCGGATAAAGGTAAAATTCCATCAAGGGCATATAAAGGCTGCGCCCATTCTGCTTGAGGATCGCGTGCGCGATCGATCCCGCTTCGGGATAGATCGCGCTCCAGCCGGCAAAACTGCTGGCCAATATCTCGAGCGACAGGATCGTCTTGGCTATCCGCACGAAACCTTCGTTGGCTTTCTTCGCGCTCCTGGTCGTCGAAGCCTTCCTCAGGAGCTGGCGAAACTCGCGATGGGTTTCGATGAAGGGACCGAGCCGGGCCTTCCACAAGGTGTTTGGCAAGGACGCGTAGCCGTGCAGCTCGTGGTAGCTTTCGATCAGGCTCTGACATTGCGCGGTCAGGTTCTTCGGCAAGAAACTGAAATCGAGATTGTCAGCCTTGTCCGCAATAGCGGCACGAGCTGCATCGTTTGCCACAACCATCGTTCGGCCTCGCGATGAGCGAACAAATTTCGCTCAATGCATCAGCTTTACGAGTAGCGGCATATATCTTCGATGGAGGAGCGCGGCGATTTGCATAGAAAAAAAATAGCTTAAGGCTACCTGTTCTCTGCTCCGCGCGAACAATGTCCACGCCAAGCATCAGAAATGTAGCGCAAAAGACACATGACGGAACGAAGCGTTGCAGTTCGTCGGGCATCTTCACCCAAACATCATGAATTTCGCCAGGAGCTTGAGCAATTCGTCAGGCAATTGGCACTTACGCAGGCAAACGGCGTCAGAGAGGTCATTTCAGTTATTTTTTTTCAATGAAATCGTGCGGCAAACCACATCGATTCTTCTCAAGACCCCAGCGCAAAGATGTTTCCGAAGGTTAACGGAATAGCGAGAGCGCCTGAAGGCGTCGGTAACAGCAGTTTGGGGCACGACTATGAAGAGAATTCTTTTGGCGAGCGTCTCGCTTGCCGCGATCGGCTTGTCCGATGGGGCACAAGCGGCGGATGCTTCGGCGCCGGCAAAAGCAATGCACGGATGCATCAACGGCGGTGATCCCTACAAGGACTATTCCTGCCTCGACGCTTATCTCGGCACCGACTTCATGAGTCGGTTGGCTAACTACTACCGGCTCGAATGGGGGCACGATACAGCGCCTGCAGATCCGAAAGCACCTGCTGGACGTCGCGCGGACTGGCCGACGACGCCGGAGAGCACGCCGCCGATGCCGTTTACCGAATGGCCGTACGGTGGTTCGACAAACCTGGGCGTGACCCGGCCCGGTTCGATCGACAGTCCGCTGATGAACGCGCTCGGTAACACTCCGGCGGGCCAGTGGATGAGCGATGCTCACATCCAGGTTTACGGCTGGATCGAGGGGGGCGGCAATCTCTCCTCCAACACTGTGCGCGGCGGCAACGCGCCGGCTGCCTATGACTACAATCCGAATACCGTCCAATTCGATCAAGCGGTGCTCTATATCGAGCGGCTGCCGGATACGGTTCAGAAGGATCATGTCGACTGGGGCTTTCGGATCGCGCCGATATACGTGTTCATTCCGCAAGTCGCCGAAGGGCTGATGCTGCGGTTTGGCCGTTTCATTTCGATCCCGGATATCGAGGCGCAGCTTGCCCCGAACAATTATATGTACACGCACTCGATGACCTACACCTTCGACAACTATACCAACACCGGACTTCAGGCCACCTTGGCGGCGACCAAGAACTGGACGTTGCAGTTGGGGTATAGTGTTGGCAGCGACACGATGCCGTGGAACGAAGGTGCCCATCTCACCAATCTGCTCCCAGGCAACCCGCTCTATCCGGGTACGACCTTCCTGAAGGATCCGGGAGCCGCTCCGAGCGTCACTGCGGGCGTCCGCTATACAACGGACAGCGGCAACGACAGCATCTACGTTGTTGCCGACGCCATTAACGGCGGCCAGTGGGGCTACAACAATCTGCAATGGTACGGGCTGACCGCGTATCACAAGTTCAACGATCAGTGGCACATCTCTTTCGAGACCTACAACGTCCACCAGAGTGGGGTGGCGAATATCAACAATCCCCTTGTTCAAGGCATTATCGCCGGGGGAGGCACGCCGTTTTCACCGCAGTTTATCCCGTTCAACGCGCCGAACGGCGCGCAATGCGCTAGTACAACGGCGCTCACCTGCAACGCGACGGTCCAGTCATATCTCGCCTATCTGAACTACAAAGCCTCGCCGCTAGACAACATTTCCTATCGCGTCGAATTCTTTGACGATAGGGAGGGTCAGCGCACCGGCATCAAGACGCGCTATGTTGAGACCGGTATCGGCTGGCAGCACTGGTTCTCGCCGCAGATCGAGATCCGGCCTGAAGTCTCCTACTACAGGTCGCTGGACGCCAACGCATTCAACGGCAATTCGAATCTGGGCATTCCACCTAGCAAGAATTTCGCCCTGATCGGTTCGGCGGACATCATCATTCATTTCTGACGCGGGCATTTCTGACGCGGGAAGGGTCGCCGCGCTCAACTCGCCGGACGTTTCATCGGAACAATTCGATAGGGGATCACAATGAAGCGCGTTCTTTTCGCCAGCGTCTCACTCGGTGTGCTGGGACTGCTGTCGCCGGCTCTCGGTGCCGATCTTGACGTCTATACCAAGGCTCCGGCAATCGCGACGCCACTCTATGATTGGTCGGGTTTCTACGTCGGCGTGTTCGGCGGAGGCGGCTACGGCAATCACAATCTCAACAACGCGCTGGGCCCTGCCGGCTTTGCAAACTTCACGGTCAACTATTCCTCCAAGGGGGGCTTGGCCGGGGGCGAGGTTGGCTACAATGCGCAGAGCGGCAATTATCTGGTAGGCATCGAAGCGGACGGGTTCTGGTCCGACATCAAGGGCAATGACAATTTTGCTCTTGGCTCAGACGATGCGAGCAAGCTTCGCTGGGGCGGCACAGTCCGCGCGCGAGGCGGTATCACCGTCGACCGCTTGCTGCTGTTCTTCACCGGTGGTTGGGCGTATGGCGATATCGTTCATACCAACACCGACCCGGTGTTCGGCATCGATCAGTTCACAAACAACAGAAGCGGCCTGACCGCCGGCGGCGGTATCGGCTACGCGATCACCAACAACCTGCTCGGAAAGATCGAATACCGCTACTACGCGGTCGTGACGTTGGGCCTCGACTTCAAATGGGGAGGGCCTGTCGTTGCGAAATATTGACACGTTACGGCGAAGAATCGGAGTCATGCTCGCTGTCGCAGCGTTGTGTACCGTCGTTGCCGGATGCGTCAGCGATATGGGAGCGGCGACGGCGGGCAATTCCGGGAGTAATCAACTCCGCTACTACGGGGGGCCGAAGTACCCGATGTGGTCGGGTCAGTAGGTGCACTGTGGGCTGGCTTGCATCATTGGCGGCTCCCGCCGGCGGACGGCCGCTCCCCATTACCGGGTGGGGACGGCTGCCCGGCTACCAAATGACCCGGACAACGAGCATCGAGAGTGGAAGAAGCGCGGCACCCATGTAAAGCCAGGTTCGATATCCGCCGGGATCTTTGGGCAAAATGAAAAGGTTGACCGAAAGCCACACACAAACCAACAAACCTAGCGCTACGCGAACGAGATCACTCGGTGTTTCGTAGAGGGACGAGATATGTTCGAGCTGAGGGCTGGAAACGCGCGCAGTTATGACGATGAGAATGATGATAAAAATTGTTCGAACCACGAATCCCGCGAAACGGATCGTGGGAGATATGCTGGCGCCAGAAGGCTTTTTCGCCGTATTCACCGGCAACTCACATAAGTAAATTGCGCTTCATCGACGTATGATTTGAAAAGATAATCCTCCTTATCATGAAGGGCAAGAGTTCAATGATTTTGCGCAAGTGGATGTCACTTAAATCTGTCGAAATGGCAGGACCGCCAACCAGCTTCTGCTTTGCTGGTCGGCCGCCAAAGCTTTTCGGCAAAAGCCGCTCGCAATCCGGCATTCGAATGCCTTCACCAAATTTCAGAAAAGCTCGGTTCGAATCAGTTCATCGGTTCGTCGTAAGGCACCTGTAAGCCCAGGGTAATACGACCGTTCCAAGCGCTCCGCGCCCGACCATTCTGGGGCGTAAAAGGCAAAGCCCGCGACCGCAATTGTCTCACGCATCCGCGCTCGCTCGCTGCCCAATAAGCAATGAAGGAAGGCCTCGCACATCACGGGACGCGTAAGTGTTTGAATCTGCTGTAAAAATCGCGTATCCGGCCCGCCCGTGCACGCTGACCTGGGACCGACGACCACCAACGGCAATCCGCTTGCGACGACGGCTGGGTATCCTGCTCGGATGCCGACGCTTGATCCGAGTTAAGCTGCCAAATCTTGGATGGACACTGGAAGATCAATGATGACAAGGATCAGGCAAATCGGCAGGCCGGAAGCACACGCTCGGATCTTCAAATGACGCTCTTTCCGCTGGCTAGGCGAGCTAAAGTCTTACTGTCCGTCCTGGCCGGGGTGGTGGTCCTTGCTTTGTTCTGGACCAAATTTGCCGCCGGTCCAACCGCGGTCGAAGCATCAAACAAGTATCGGAACGCCACCAATACCGTCGCCCAGCGCGGTTCGGACGAACAGGCGCAGTTCGTCGATTTGTCGGAAAAGCAAGCCGGTGCGGTCAAGGTTGGCACCGTCGGGTCGCGCGACTTCGCGCTCTGGAAGACCGCCGTCGGTACGATCGACTTCAACGAAAACATGCTGGTCCAGATATTTTCCCAATACCCGGGCAAGATCCTGAAGGCGTTCTACAATCTCGGAGACGAGGTCAAGCAGGGCGATATCCTTTTTACGATCGACAGCCCCGATCTGCTTCAGGCTGAGTCCAATCTTCTCGCCACCGCCGGGGTCCTCGAATTACAAAAGCGAACGCTGGCGCGGGTAACGGGGCTGTTGAAGACCGGGGGCAGCGCCCAGAAAGACGTCGATCAGTCGACGTCCGACGAACAGACTGCGGAGGGCAACTTCAAGGCGGCAAGAAATGCGGTTCGCATCTTCGGCAAGAGTGATGAAGAGGTCGACCAGATCCTGGCTGCACGTAAGGTCGATTCGACGCTGTTGGTCCCCAGTCCGATTTCCGGAAGGATTGTCGCGCGCAATGCTGCGCCGGGATTTTTGACTCAGCCCGGCAATGCACCGGCGCCGTTTTTGGTCGCGGATTTGTCGACGATGTGGATGCTGGCGAATGTCATCGAAACCGATGCGCCTGCCTACAAAGTCGGCCAGCAAGTTGAGGTCAGGGTGCCGGCATATCCCGACGCGGTCTTCAAAGGCCACGTCACGACGGTCGGGGCGATGATTGATCCGAACTCGCATCGGCAGCTCGTTCGTTCGGAAATCGACGATCCCCAGCATCTCTTGCGCTCGGGGATGTTCGCAAGTTTTGTGATTCACGTCGGCGACCCCGTCCAGTCGCTGGCGGTGCCCGCCGAAGGCGTGGTCAGGGAAGGCGACGGCACGATGACGGTGTGGGTCACGACCGACCGCCGCCGTTTCACGAAGCGGACGGTCAAGATCGGCCTGCAGCAGGATGGCTGGACGCAGATCCTGGAGGGCCTTCAGCCCGGCGAAACCGTCGTCACGGATGGAGCGGTATTCCTGAGCAACAAGCTTCTGTTGGGCGATGCGGGCTGAACGGCGTTGGGCTCGGTGAAGCAAATGCACACTGCGGGGTCACTTGATTAAGTCTGTACTCGAGTTCGGTCTGACGCGCAGTGCGATCGTTGTGCTGGGTCTTGCGGTGTTCTGCGCCGCCGGGCTGGTCGCATTTTCGCGACTGAACATCGAAGCTTACCCAAATCCCGCGCCCGTCATTCTGGAAATCACCGCGCAGGCGGCAGGTCTGTCCGCCGAGGAGATGGAGAAGTACTACACCATTCCGATGGAGGTCGGCCTCTATCCGACGCCCGGCGTCGTCAACATTCGCTCGACGTCTTTTTACGGCCTGTCGTTCGTTCGGGTGACGTTCGCTTACGGGGTCGATTATTACTTCGCGCTTTCGCAAGCGTCGATCATGCTGCAACAGAACGTCAATCTGCCCGGCGCTCAGGTTCCCCAGATTCAACAGTCCAGTCTGGTCGGAGAAATCTATCGCTATCAAGTCGTCGGTCCTCCGCATTTCGGGCTTACCAATCTGCGGACGGTAGAGGACTATATTGTTGCCCGGCGTCTTCTGACCGTCCGCGGAGTGGTGCAGATCAACGCGTGGGGCGGGACAACGAAGCAGTTCAATGTTGATGCGGACCTGGGTCGGACAGCAATCGGTCAATATTCGCGGCATCGGGCTGGTCGACAGCGGCGGCGCGGATGACGTCACCAAGGGCTACAAGGTCCAGGATATCGAGAACGTCGTCCTGACCCAGTCGGGCGGGCTTCCCATCCAGGTCAAGAACGTGGCGAGGGTCTCGGTCGGTTACGTGCCGCGGCTTGGAATCGCGGGCAGGGATCACGATGATGACATCGCGGCGGCGATCGTCGTGATGGGGCGGACCCAGCATACCAACGACGTCATTCCGCGCGTTGAGGCCGAAGTCGCCAGGCTCAATAGCGACGGAAGCCTGCCCGCCGGGGTCAAGGTCGTTCCGTATTACGATCGCAGCTCGCTGGTCGGAGTGACCACGCAGACGGTTTTGCACAATCTCATCTTTGGCTGTCTGCTGGTTTTCTTCATTCAATGGATATTCCTGGGCGATCTCAGGAGCGCCATCATCGTCGGCGCCAACATTCCGTTCGCGCTTTTCTTCGCCATCATTATCCTGGTGCTGCGCGGAGAAGATGCGAATCTCTTGTCGCTCGGCGCGGTCGATTTCGGCATCATCGTCGATTCCGCCGTGATCATGATGGAAAATATCTATCGAAACTTCCAGTCGACGTCCGAGCATCGTCAATCACTGCTCAGCCGGCTGGCGGAGGGCTATTGGGGACCTGATCCGACCACCACGGCGGGTGCGGACAATACATCGAACCGGCAATGGACGGAGCGATTGCGCATCATCTTCATCAGCGCGCTGCAAGTCGACAAGGCTGTGTTCTTCACGGCCGCGATCACGGTGACGGCGTTCGTGCCGCTGTTTACGATGCAAGGTGTCGAGGGCCAGATTTTCGGACCGATGGCGCGAACCTATGGCTATGCGCTGGCCGGCGCATTGCTGGCGACATTCACCGTGACGCCGGTTCTGGCGGCGCTGGTGCTTCCCAGGCAGATCGAGGAAGTTGAGACGGTGATCGTGCGCGGCCTGCGCGCGACTTACACGCCGGTGCTGCGCTGGGCACTCGGGAACCTGAAGATCGCCGTGATCATCGGTTCAGAGCATCGATGCCGCCCACGATCTCGCTGGACGCCGGCACCGCGGCGACGGCGAAGATGCGCGAAATCCTGCTGAGGCATCCCGAAGTCATCACCGTGGTGTCCCAGCACGGCCGTCCCGATAATGGCAGCGATGCCTCGCCATTCTCCAATGTGGAACTGTTCGCGCCGTTGAAGCCTTTCGACGAATGGCCCGCTAATCTGACCAAGGAGACCCTCACCGAAGAGCTGCAGAAGGAATTCAGCGAGGAGCTGCCGGGCATCGGCTTCAATTTCTCGCAATATATCCAGGACAATATCGAAGAGGCATTGTCCGGCGTCAAAGGCGCCAACTCGGTTAAGATTGTCGGGCCGAACCTTCAGACGCTGGAAGTGCTTTCAACCCAAGTGATGGCCGAGATGGCGAAGGTCCAGGGGGTCGCCGACCTCGGAATATTTCACCTGCTGGGTCAACCCAATCTCAACGTCCGGATCGATCGCGACAAAGCCGCGCGCTACGGTCTCAACACCGGTGACGTCAATACTGTCGTCCAAGCAGCGCTTGGCGGCACCAACGCTACTACCGTGCTGGAAGGCGACAGGCAGTTCAGTCTGGCCGTCAGGCTCGATCCCAAATACCGCAGCAGTATTGACGCCATCCGCACCGTTAAAGTCGCTTATCAGACGCCGTCCGGCACCAACGGCTACGTTCCGCTCAGCGAACTTGCGGCTATCACGCTAGATACGGGAGCATCCTTTATCTATCGGGAGCGCAGCCAGCGTTATATTCCGATCAAGTTCAGCGTGCGCGGCCGCGACCTCGGCGGCACCGTCGCCGAAGCCCAGGATCGGGTCGCAAAAGCGGTCAAGCTTCCGAACGGATACCAGATCCTCTGGGCCGGTGAGTTCGATGACCTGCAGAATGCGAAGCAGCGGCTTCTCATCGTCGTTCCCATCACGCTGCTTTTGATCCTGGTTCTGTTGTACGGGCTGTTCAATTCGCTGCGCGACAGCCTGCTGGCGGTCGCCGGCATCCCCTTTGCGATCGGCGGCGGGTTGATCGCGCTCTATCTCGCCGGTCTTGATTTCAGCGTCTCCGCGGCGATCGGTTTTATCTCCCTGTTTGGCGTCGCGGTGATGGACGGAATTCTCAACATCACCTATTTCCGCGAACTCAGGGCACAAGGGATCGAGATCGGCGAAGCCGTCTTCCGCGGCGCCGAACAGCGCATGCGCCCGATGCTGATGACGGCGCTGTCGGCGGGGGTCGGGCTGTTTCCAGCCGCCATCTCGCACGGGATCGGCAGTCAGGTGCAACGTCCTTTGGCAACCGTGGTCGTAGGCGGCATGTTTATCGGACCTCTGCTGCTGCTTGTCGTTGCGCCGGCGCTGCGAAAGATATTTCTTAGCCGGGAGCGACCCCCCGAGCCGGACCCTGAAGCCGGCGCGACCGCAGAACACGACCCGGAAGGGTGACCAGAGGCGTGATGTTGGCAGTCGATCCCATGTTGCGTCGTCAGTGGATCGTGCGCCTCCGGCATCATGCCGTGCGCGGCATCAGGAGAATCCACCGCGACTGTCGATTGCTCGCCTACCCAATGCTGCTCGGTGTGACTGTCGCATCAATTGCCGGTTGCGCGGTCGGACCGAATTTCAATCCGGCGGCTGTGCCCGATGTCGACGGCTATGTGCCGGGAAGACTGAGCTCGCCGAACCCGGGACCGGGTGGGCCGCGCGTTGCCGGGCAGCACTTTGTCACAGGCGCCGAGGTTTCGGCGCGCTGGTGGTCGGCGTTCAAATCCCCACCCCTCAACGAGCTCATAAAACAGTCGGTCGATCATAATCCGAATTTGCAGGCAGCCGAGGCAGCGATCAAGGTCGCGCAATACAACGCCCTGGCGCAGCGCGGATTGTTCTTTCCGCAGGTCACGGGCAATTCGACATCCTCCGATATATGGGTCGCCAATCCCGGCCAGGTACCGCCTATTCCAATAACCGACCCGCAATCCCAATTTATCCAGCTCGAGGCCGCCTATCTGGCGCTGACCAGCAATGTCGTGACGGCGGCCATCCAGGAGGCCTCGCTCCGCGGCCAGATCGCCGCGACCCAGCGGATCATCACGATCGAGCGGCACCTTCTGGATATTCTCAGGCATCAGTTCGAGCGGGGTCAGGCGGCCAAGGCGGACGTGCTTGCGCAGGAAGCTGCTCTCGCGGCGGCCGAACAACTGCTTCCGCCGCTGGAAAAGCAGTTGGCGCTGCAGCGCGACCTGCTCACGGCCCTAGCCGGGGAGTATGCGGCCGACGAGGTCGCACAGAAATTCGATCTCGCCCATTTCGTGCTGCCCGCCAATCTGCCCATCAGCCTGCCCCGCAAAATGGTCGATCAGCGACCCGACGTCAGGGCGGCGGAAGCCAACATGCATTCGGCGAGCGCTCTGGTTGGCGTGTCGATCGCAGCCCGGCTTCCCAACTTCCTGCTTTCGGCCAACGGCGGATCCACCGCTTTCAACTTTGCCCAGAGTTTTACCCCGGGAACCGGGTTTTATACGCTCGCGGCGAGTGCGACCGCGCCGATCTTCGATGGCTTCGCGCTCTATCACAGACAGAAAGCCGCTGAAGCGGCTTTGGATCAGGCCGAGGCGCTGTATCGCTCAACCGTCATCACCGCATTCCAGAATGTCGCCGACGCCTTGCGTGCCCTGCAGGCAGATGCGCGCGCGATGAGGGCCGCTCGACACGCGGAAGAGACGGCAAAGGCAAGCCTCGATGTGGTTCGAAGCCAAGTGGACGCCGGTCAGGTCAACCAGCTCGCCGTCCTCAATGCGCAGCAGACCTACCTGACCGCCTCGGTGATCCGCGTGCAAACCGAAGCCAGTCGTCTCGCCGATACCGCCGCGTTGTTCATGGCGCTCGGCGGCGGCTGGCCGGCGACCTGCACCACACCGGTTTGGCGCGAATGCGCGACGGGGGAAGTGCATGTTGAGGCGTCGGCGCTTCCAGCTCCGCCTGCGAAGTAATCCGACCTCAGCCGCGGGCGAATCTGCAAGCCGGCTGAGGACCTTGTAAGCCAAAATTACTAAACAAGCGGGCCCGCGCCCTTCAATCGGCCCGCACGCAGCGCCGGCTCGATAATGGTTGCACTGCAGCAATTACTTCACCTGGAAAAAGATTCGAGGCGCCCGATTGACACTCAATATGTTTAGTGGAAGGCTCTGACTTAACAATAATACTAAACAATGGCCTCGCCTTTGAGTTTCGGACGAGGCCGCACTCAGTCTGCGTGCATGACCGCCGAACGGCGAAGCGTGATTGGCAAGACGAGCAGGCAATCGCCTGCGACAACAGGGAGGTTGTAATGATCCAAATGATGCGTGCATTGGGGGCGACCGCGGTCGTTGTCGCCTCGTGTCTCGGCAGTCAGGCGGTTGCCCAGACCAAGCAATTGACATTGTGCTGGGCGGCGTGGGACCCGGCCAACGCCTTGGTGGAGCTCTCGAAAGACTTCACCACCAAAACCGGAGTGCAAATGAAATACGAGTTCGTCCCGTGGACGAGCTACGCCGACCGGTTCCTCAATGAACTCAACTCAAAGGGAAAACTCTGCGACGTCATTATCGGTGACAGCCAATGGATCGGCGGCGCCGCCGAGAACGGTCACTACGTCAAGCTCAACGATTTCTTCGCCAAAGAGAAGATCTCGATGGACGATTTCATGCCGGCAACCGTGGTCGGCTATTCCGAATGGCCCAAGAACACGCCGAACTATTGGGCGCTGCCGGCGATGGGCGACGCGATCGGCTGGACCTATCGCAAGGACTGGTTCGCCCGGCCGGAAATCCAGGCCGAGTTCAAGAAGAAGTTCGGGCGCGATCTCGCCCCGCCCGAAACCTATGATCAACTCAAGGAGATCGCCGAGTTCTTTCAAGGCAGGGAGATCGACGGCAAGAAGGTCTACGGCGCCTACATCTATACCGAGCGCGGCTCCGAAGGCATCACGATGGGCGTAACCAACGTGCTCTACGATTGGGGTTTCCAGTACGAAAATCCGAAAAAGCCCTATCAGATGGAGGGTTTTGTCAATTCACCCGACGCGGTCAAGGGTTTGGAATTCTACAAGTCGCTTTATAAGTGCTGCACCGCGCCGGGGATGAGCAATGCCTACATGTCGGAGGGCCTCGACGCCTTCAAGTCCGGACAGGTCGCGATGCAGATGAACTTCTTCGCGTTCTTCCCGGGCCTCTACAAGGATCCCAATGTCGGCGGCGACAAGATCGGGTTCTTTGTCAATCCGAAGGAAAAGAATCACTTCACCCAGCTCGGCGGGCAGGGGATCTCGGTCGTTTCCTACTCCGACCACCGGGACGACGCGCTCGCCTACATCAAATGGTTCGCGCAGCCCGACGTCCAGAAGAAATGGTGGGCGCTAGGCGGCTATTCCTGCCACAAGGCGGTGCTCAACGATCCGAGCTTCCCGAAGAGCGCGCCCTTTGCCGCCGACTTCCTGAAGTCCATGGATATCGTCAAGGACTTCTGGGCCGAGCCCTCCTATGCCGAGCTGCTGCTCGACATGCAGAAGCGCGTCCATGACTATGTCGTGGCCGACAAGGGCACGGCGCAGGAAGCGCTCGATCTTCTGGTCAAGGATTGGCAAAAGGTGTTCAAGGAAGACGGTAAGATCTAGCCTGATCAGCCGCAGGTCTCCCGATCTCAGGGATCGGGAGACCACCTCCTTGAGCGTGTCCGGATCCGTGAACAACAGGACTGACATGAGCACTCTCGCCGAGCAGACCGTTGCCCGGACGCCGCGCCGACTGGCATTGCGATTCCGCGGCATGTCCGACCGGGCCATCGCGTGCAGACCGTTGCCCGGACGCCGCGCCGACTGGCATTGCGATTCCGCGGCATGTCCGACCGGGCCATCGCGTGGCTGTTCATCACGCCGTCGGTGCTGCTGTTGCTGGCGATCAACATTTTCCCATTGCTGTGGACGATCCAGCTCTCCTTTACCAATTATCGGGCCAACCGTCCGAACGCACCGATCAGGTATATCGGTCTCGACAATTATCGCGACATACTGAGTGACACCGAGGTGTGGCACGCCATGCAGGCGACAGCGCATTTCGTGCCTGCTGCCGATGATGCTGTCGCCGGCGGTGGTCGGCAATTTCTGGACCTTTCTGCTGCAACCCCAAATCGGATTGTTCAACAGCGCGATCGCACTCCTGACCGGGGTCGACCCGAGCTCGTTCCAGATGATCGGCGACGTGCGGCTGGCGCCCTGGTCGATCATCATGGTCGATACCTGGATGTGGACGCCTTATGTGATGCTGATCTGTCTGGCGGGTTTGCGCTCGATCCCGGACTACATCTATGAGGCCGCCGAGGTCGATCGTGCATCGCCCTGGCGGCAGTTCTGGTCGATCACGCTGCCGATGGTGATGCCGTTCTTGATGCTCGCGATTCTCTTTCGCGCGATCGAAAACTTCAAGATGTTCGACATGGTCAATCTGTTGACCTCGGGCGGCCCGGGATCGACCACCGAGGTTGCCTCGATCACGTTGAAGCGCGAGGCATTCGAGAAATGGCGCACCGGCTATTCGTCGGCCTTGGCGATCATTCTGTTCGTCACCGTGTTTGGCGCCGCCAACATCTACGTCAAAGCCCTCAACCGGGTGAAGCAGCGATGAGTACGATCATCACCGCGCATTCAGTGGCCGAGCCGTCGCCACGGTCAAAGATGATCGCCTCGGTCGTCGTCACGACCTACGCGGTCATCACCATCCTGCCGTTGCTGTGGATATTTTTGACGGGATTCAAGACCCCGCCGGATTCGATCGCTTATCCGCCAAAAATTCTGTTCGAGCCCTCGGTCGAGGGCTATGTCAACCTGTTCACGACGCGCTCGCGGCAGACGCCCGAATTCCTGGCAAGCTTGCCTCCGCCGCAGACCTGGTATGAGCGCCTGGTGCGCTCGCGCAACATGGTG
>WNFN01032736.1_pt1 | contig 18417 bp, 13 predicted proteins | sample 5400161 | NCBI WGS metagenome assembly WNFN01 (sample SAMN13153353, study PRJNA577476) | soil metagenome | isolation source: 80 cm saprolite on Douglas fir-dominated hillslope | place: USA:California | collected 2013-09-17 | reverse complement strand
AAACGCGCTTCAAATCCTTCACGCCCATTTTTGCCAGTCGTTCCGCGTGTTCCGGCTTGCTCACCACCAGCCTCGCAAGAATCTGCCCGTTCAAGCAGCGCAGCGCCGCAGCCGTCAGCACGCCTTCCGGCGCGCCGCCCGTGCCCATCACGGCGTGCACGCCCGTTCCGATCACCGCGGCGGAAATGCCGGCCGAGAGGTCGCCATCGCCAATCAGCCGGATGCGCGCACCCGCCGCGCGTATCTCTTCAATGAGCTTCTCGTGCCGCGGCCGGTCCAGCACGATCACTACGAGATCCTCGACGTCGCGGTCCAGCCTCTTGGCAATCGCCTTCAGGTTGTCGGCTACCGGTGCATCTAGGTCCACCGCGCCCTTGCACGACGGTCCCACGACCAGTTTTTCCATGTACAGGTCGGGCGCGTGCAGCAACCCGCCGCGCTCGCTCGCCGCCAGCACCGCGATCGCGTTCGCCGCGCCCGTCGCGCACAGGTTCGTTCCTTCCAGCGGATCCACGGCGATGTCCACTTGCGGAAACAATGCTTTCGGAGCGTGCGTCCCCAGTCCTACCTTTTCGCCGATGTACAGCATCGGCGCTTCATCGCGCTCGCCTTCACCAATCACAATCGTCCCGTCAATCTCCACCGAGTCCATCGTCTTGCGCATCGCTTCCACGGCCATTTCATCGGCGTGGTGCCGGTCGCCGAATCCCATCGTGCGCGCCGCCGCAATCGCCGCGTTTTCCACCACGCGCAAAAAATCCAGGCTAAGTTGTTCTTCCATCCGTCCCTCTCCTCGATTCTCGGAAGCGCCGGCATCCTTGTCGGCGATTTTCTCTTGGCCTCGCCGTTCGAACGCGCGCGCCATCATAAGCCAAAGCACAGTTACCCGTCGACCATTTACGATTTGCTAGCCATCCCGCTCGGCAGGATTAGGACTCCATTTTTTCTGGTCGCGAGACTCGGCTACAATGCTGCGCGGAGGACCCATGTCCAAATCGCGCAGGCACTTCTTGACCCAGACTTCGCTCGGTCTCATCGGTGCAGCCGTCGCCTCTAGCAGCAGCGCTCAAGACCATGCAGACGAGCTCGCGCAGGAGCCTACGCAACTCCCGCCTGGAGCGCCGCCCGCTTTCGGCACCGGGCCTGCCGTTGGACCCGATGTATCGCCTGCGACCTTCGCTGAAGCCGAAAAGCTCGTCCAAATAAATTTAACAACTGCCGATCGCGCCCTGGCAGCGGAAACCTGGCGCGTGAACATGGCCTCCCTCTACGAGCGCCGCACCGGCCCGCGTAAAATCGCGCTCGAACCCACGCTTGCACCTTGGTCGCGCTACATTTCCGTTCTCCCCGGCCAGCCCTCCGGCCCCCAGCGCGATCAATTTATCCGCAGCAAAACCGACCCTGGCGCGCTGCCCTCCAACGACACGGACATCGCTTTCGCCTCGGTAACGCAGCTCTCGCGCTGGATCGAGCAGCGCAAACTCACCTCCGAGCGGCTCACGCAAATCTATCTCCGCCGCATCGAGCAATTCGATCCTAAGCTCCGTTGCGTCATCACCCTCACGCGCGATCTCGCGCTCGCGCAAGCGAAGAAGGCCGACGAAGAAATCGCCGCGGGCAAGTACCGCGGACCGCTCCATGGCATTCCCTGGGGCGGCAAGGATCTTCTGGACACCGCCCGTATTCCGACCACCTATGGTGCCGAGCCTTTCCGCAATCGCATTCCCAAGGACGACGCCGCGGTCGTGAAGCGCCTCCACGCGGCGGGGGCCGTGCTCCTCGCGAAGCTCAGCCTCGGCGCTCTCGCGCTCAACGATATTTGGTTCGGCGGACAAACGGTGAATCCGTGGCTCCTCGAGGAAGGCGCCTCCGGTTCCAGCGCCGGCCCGGGCGCAGCCACCGCGGCGGGCCTGGTCGGCTTCTCGATTGGCAGCGAGACCGGCGGCAGCATCATCAGTCCCAGCATGCGCTGCGGCATCACCGGACTGCGGCCCACCTACGGCCGTGTGCCGCGCACCGGCGCCATGACCCTGTGCTGGTCTCTCGATAAGCTCGGCCCCATGACGCGCACCGTAGAAGATGCGCTGCTGGTGCTGCAAGCCATCTCCGGGCCGGATGCCGGCGATATTTCCAGCGTGCCCAGCCGGCTCGATTTTGATTCGAATGCCAGCATCAAGGGACTGCGCGTCGGCTATTTCCCCGCCTGGATGAAGGAAGATCCCGCCACCGATGTGGACCGCGCCGCGCTGGCCACGCTTCCGAGGCTCGGCTTGGTTCCCGTGGAAGTCTCTCTTCCTAATTGGTCCTACAACTCGCTCAACCTGATTCTTTTCGCCGAAGGCGCTGCCGCTTTCGAAGAACTCACCTTGAGCCACGGCGTGGACCAGCTCAAAGTCCAAACCCCGGACGCGTGGCCCAATCTTTTCCGGCAGGCGCGCTTCCTCTCCGCCGTGGATTTCGTCCAAGCCGACCGCCTCCGCCGCAAAGTCGCGGAAGAGATGGCGCGCATTTTCTCGCAAGTGGATCTGTTGCTCGTGCCTTCGCTGCGCGACGAAATGCTCACCATCAGCAACAACACCGGCCACCCGTCGCTCACGCTGCGCGCCGGCTTCGTCGAAGTCTCCGAGGCGCGTTCGGACTGGGCCCCCGATCCAAAAAATCCGCTCCCAAAATTTTCTCCCCCGCGCCGCGTGCCCCACGGCATCACCGTGATCGGCCGCCTCTTCGAAGAAGGCACACTCGGCCGCGTCGGCATCGCCCTCGAGCGCGCCTTCGCCGTCGCCAACCAACGCCCGCCCTCTTTCTGATACACCGCGCGGGGTCTATTTTGGAAGCGCTTGCCCTGGCAGTCGAAGGCGGGCGCCATCCTAAACGAAAGGGCAGTTTCCGGTCGGCCATTTACAATTCGTAAGCCATCTTGCACGCCGGGAAGCGGGCCCATACAATTCTCGGATGTTCGACACACACCGTTTCCTGCTTTTCTTTGTCGCCGCCCTGCTGCTGGCCGTTACCCCCGGGCCCGGAATCTTTTACGTTTTGGCGCGCAGCCTCGCCGGAGGCCGCCGTGAGGGCATCCTGTCTTCTTTCGGCACTTTTGTTGGTGGACTCTTCCATGTTCTGGCCGCCGCGCTCGGCGTCTCCGCGATCCTTGCTGCTTCCGCCGTGGCATTTCACACCGTCAAATACGCGGGTGCCGCGTATCTCGTTTGGCTCGGCATCCGCATGATCCGCACGCGAAATGCGGAGATGGCCGTCAGCGCGTCGCAGCCTTCGCAAGGCGCTTTTCGTCAGGGGATTCTCACCGAAGTTCTCAACCCGAAGACGGCTCTGTTTTTCCTTTCCTTCATTCCGCAATTCATCGCCCCCGAACGCAGCCACGTTTTCCTGCAATTCGTGGTTCTCGGCGCTCTCTCCGTGCTCCTCAATACCGCCGCCGACCTTCTCGTCGTTGTCCTTGCCGCTCCTCTCGAGCGCAAACTCAAGAGCAGTACGCGGTTCCGCCGCGGCCAGCGCACTGCTTCCGGCCTCGGCATGATCACCCTCGGCGCCTACGTCGCCCTCGCCGACACGCAATAATTCAGCCCTGGAGAAATGCTCATGAGTAAAAAGAAAGAAATCTCGCGCCGCGCGTTCCTGACGAAAGTCGCCGCTGGGGGCGCCGCCTGTGCCATTGTTCCTAGACACGTCCTCGGTCGTGGATTCACTCCCCCCAGCGATACGCTGAACGTCGCCGCCGTTGGGGTCGGCGGCATGGGCCGCAATAATCTGATCAATCTCGCAAGCCAGAACATTGTGGCGCTGTGCGACGTGGACTGGCGCTATGCCGATAAAGGATTTGACCGCCTCGAAATCGAAATCGAGCGGCTGAAGAAGCGCATCGAGCTGCCCGCCCCGCCGCAGCCGGGCGAGTCATCGGCGCCCTTCGATCCCGTCAAAGCCCAGGCGCGTGTCGATGCAATGATCAAGCTGAAAACTGAGCGCCTCCCGAAAGCCACGCGCTACACCGATTTTCGCGAAATGCTCGATCGTGAGAAGGACATCGACGCCGTGGTCGTCGCCACGCCCGACCACATGCACGCCTCCATCGCCATGGCAGCCATGGACCTTGGCAAACACGTCTACGTTCAGAAGCCGCTCTGCTGGTCCGTCGAGGAAGCCCGCAAGCTTTCGCGTCGCGCAAAAGAAAGCAAAGTCGCCACGCAGATGGGCAACCAGGGTCACTCCTCGGACGACGGACGGACCGCCGTCGAGTATGTGTGGAGCGGCGCGATCGGCGACGTGCGCGAGGTGCATATCTGGACGAACCGGCCCCTCGGCTTTTGGCCCCAAGGCGTGCCTCGCCCGGAGCCGCTGAAGCCGCAGGCCGACCCTCTTCGCTGGAATGGCGCGGGCGTCAATGCACGTCTCGCCGCCGCCCTTTGCGGCGACTACCCCGTTCCTGGCGGGCTCGCCTGGGATCTTTTTCTTGGCACTGCCTCGAACAACGTGGACTACCACCCAATCTACCACCCCTTCAACTGGCGCGGCTGGACCGATTGGGGAGTCGGCGCCATCGGCGACATGGGTGCTCACTTGATCGACCACTCCATATGGGCGCTCAACCTGGGCTTTCCCACCAGTGTTGAGACCGTCTCAACCCCTTTCAACGGCGCTTCTTACCCGCACGCCACACTGACTTTCTACGAGTTCCCCGCGCGCGGTGCCATGCCGCCCGTGAAACTGACGTGGTACGACGGCGGCCTCAAGCCCAACAAGCCGGAAGAACTTGGCGATGAAGAATTGAATAAGGAAGGCGGCGCGCTGCTCATCGGCAGCAAAGGCAAGCTCCTTTACGACACCTACGGCTTCAAGCCCAGGCTCCTGCCCAAGTCGCTCCACCATTCCTTTGGCAAGCCCCCGCAGAAGCTCCCTCGCATCGCCCGCGAAGCCCACGAAATGAACTGGGTAGACGCCGCCAAGGGAAAAGCAGAAGCCTCCTGCCCCTTCGACTACGCCGCCCGTCTCACCGAGGTCATGCTCCTAGGCATCGTGGCCCTGCGCGCCGGAAAAAAGATCTACTACGACGGCCCCAACATGCGCGTCACCAACGTGCTCCAAGCCAACGACTATTTGCGCCGCGACTACCGCCAAGGCTGGTCAATCTAGAATGGAAGTTGCCGAACGAGGCGGGAGCGTTACTCCGCGGGACGACTGCAGGTCCCCTGAAACCTGCACACGTCCCGCGGTTCCTTGACTCCGATTGGCTAATCAGCGGTGATGCGCTGCGCGCTCACTAAGCCGGAGATGTGGGCCAGGAGATGCCCTTCGGTATCGTATTGGTCGATTGTAAAAGTCCCGGAGTAGCTGTTTTCGCTGTTGTCAAGGGCGACCTCTTCCCGGATGTTGGTGGAGCCGACCAGAGTCTTTCCTGTCGGATCCCAACTCAACGCAAAGTGATTCAGTTTGTAAGACGATGGTCCGGTCTTTTTCCATACGCCCATACAGAAGCTGCCGGTTATTGGGGGACGCCCCGAATTCATTATTTCCGTTCCGTCGCTATGCCACGTCGCGTACCCCTCATCAATCGTCGTGCCGTCTTGTATACCTGTATTGCCCTTGGAGACGAACTTCACCTTCCAGAGGCCCACGATTCCGGCGTGGTCTGAGTCGTCGTCCCAATCGCGACCGTGGCTCGACACCAGTACAAGCGACGCACGTCTGAATTTGCCTTGGGCATCGCTGGATTTCTGTTGTGGGCGGGCCGGCGTTGTGGGTGCCTCGGACGGTGAGTAGCCACAGCCCGCTTCGATTAATCTTGACGGGCTCTTGGCCGATGGACCCTGCGCGGAGGCGGCAGAGCACCAGCCCGATGCAATTAGTAAAGCAAAACCTGTGAAGCCTGCAAGTTGGCGTATCGGTTTCATCTTTCTCTCCTGTTTCGTCTTCTGAAAGTGTTTTCCGGACCCTTGGGGACGCATCGGGTCTCTCCTGGGACCCGCGCACTTTGAAGGAAAAGGTAAATACCAGCAATGCACTCAGCTTCAATTTGGCTTCAATTTTATTTCAACAGCCAACTAACTGATCTGCGGGCGGTTAGTCGCCCCAGCCGAGGCAGGGCCATTGACCCTGATTCCTCGGATTTGGTAATCTCACGCCGATTCAGTCTGGAAAATGCTTCCCCCCTCTTCCAACTTCCATCGCATCGTCTTCGGCCGGTTCGAGGCCGATCTGCGTTCCGGCGAACTCCGCAAGGATGGCCGCCGCGTCCGTTTGCAAGCCAAGCCCTTCCACTTACTGGCTCTGTTGCTGGAGCACCCCGGCGAAGTCCTCACTCGGGAAGAGATCTGCCGCAGGCTTTGGGATGCAGAAACTTTCGTTGACTTCGACCACAGCCTTGGCACGGCCGTCAACAAAATCCGCGAGGCTCTGAACGATGCGGCGGACAATCCCAGGTATATCGAGACGCTTCCCAAACGAGGCTACCGATTCATCGGCAAGATCAGCTCCGAACTGCCCGAGGTCATGGCCGTTCAGGATGCCCAGGAATCTGTGGAATTCGTGCCCGATCCCGCGGCAAAAGCCTGGACCGCTCGGAAGTGGCGCCTTGGCTTGGTAGTGGTAGCCGTCGTAGGGGCGGCCACAGTTGCATTCGTCTGGCTGTCTCGCAAACCTGGCGATTCCCAGCCGATGACGATTGTTCCTTTCACTTCCTACCCGGGCCTGGAAACTGCTCCTTCGTTTTCGCCAGATGGCTCACGGATCGCTTTCTCTTGGGATAACGGCACAAGCAATCGCACGGGAAGGCCGGGATATGACTTGTATGTAAAAGCGATTGGCAGTGAAACGGTGCTCCGGCTGACCAACCATCCATCCGATTGGATCAGTTCGACGTGGTCAACCGACGGCAGTCAGATCGCATTTCATCGCTTGGCCATCGACGACAATGGCATCTATGTTGTGCCGGCCTTGGGAGGGCCGGAACGCAAACTCGTTGCCACTCACATACCCTACGATCTTGCTGCTCCTCTCAGTTGGTCGCCCGACGGGAAATGGATCGCCTACTCCGACTGGGAAAACGGCGGGCCTGGCAACCGTTCGTTCTTGCTGAACGTCGAGACTCTGGAAAGTCACCAGCTTCCGCGTGACCCGTCCTGTAGACACGACGGGAACTTGACGTTTTCGCATAGCGGGCAGGAACTGGCCATGATCTGTGTACATAACACGACTTCCTACGAGTATTTGATTAGTGATCTCCGGGGAAAGTCCAAACGATCACTGATCACCCTTCACGAATTCCTCACCGGGCCGCTTTGGACCGGTGATGATAAGTCGCTGATTGTGGCGGAGGCGACTGCAAAGGGCAACGAGTTCGATGAAGTGCGCGTGCGTGATGGCGAAGCGCATAAACTTTCGGTCACAGCGGGAGATTGGCCCGCGATTTCTCGCGATGGGCGCAAATTGGCGTTCAGCGTGTCCGACAACCACGTCAACATCTGGAGAAAAGACCTGCAACATCCCGAAGCTCCAGCGGTGCAGATGTATATCTCCACGCGTCAACAAAACAACAGCCAATATTCGCCGGATGGCAATCATGTGGCGTTCGCTACCGCTCGCTCGGGAACCTGGAGCGTTTGGGTGGCCGACACCCAGGGCAGCAATCTGCTACAGATTTCGCAGGAAGGACCCGCCGGTTACCCCCGCTGGTCGCCTGATTCGCAGAAAATTGCGTTCGACATGATAGGGCCCAGCGGCCACTTTGGCGTGTACACCGTGGATCTCTCCGATCGTGTACTACACAAATTGAAAACCAATGTCCGCGAGGCGAACCGTCCTTTCTGGTCGCACGATGGAAAGTGGATCTATTTTCGCGGCTTCGAAGGCGTTGGCCGTCAGCTCTACCGTTGCCCTGCAGGGGGAGGTGACGCCACTCTTCTTGCCGCATCCCAGGACCTACGCACCCCTATCGAATCTTCCGACGGCAAGGTGCTGTACTTCCCGTGGAGATTTGGCGACGCGAATATCATGATGCTTGCGCTGGACCGCCCCGATGCGACGCCCCAGCTAGTTCCGGAAATGCCGGAAATCTCGCATGAAGCCCAGTGGGCGGTCATGCCAGACGGAATCTACTTCAGCCCCCATGACAACCCGCGAAGTATCTGCTTTTATGATTTCGCCACCAAGCACACGCGGGAAATCTTCAGAGCGGACAAAGACCTCGCCGAGGGCATGTCCATTTCCCCGGACCGCCGTTACATGCTTTACTCCCAAATGGACGAACACAACACTGACATTATGCTCGTCGACCACTTCCACTAGGGCCCGACACGGGACCTAAACTATTATTTGAAGAGGGCCTCGAACCTGCGGATAGGCAAGATCTTGCGTGCTCATCGAAGGGAAACCTCAGTCGGCCACCATCTCGTACCGTCGTCACAGGGTGCTGCGAGTAACCAGCCAACTTCCCCACGGCCGTTTCTGGAGAGCTTCCGGATTACCGACCATCCGCTCAGTCGGCACTCTCATGGAGCTGATCGAGATTTGTCGCGCTGGCAATCGGAGCGGTAACGCTCGGCTGCGCCAGCAGCCAGGCGAGGGCTACTCGGGTTGGCGTCGAGCCATGAGTTTTCGCCACTTGGTCGAGCGCGCTCAGGATTCTGAAACCGCGCTCGTTCAGATATTTCTTCACGAAGGTCGCTCTCGCGCTCTTGCCCAAATCCGCTTCGGAACGGTACTTGCCCGCAAGAAATCCGCTGGCCAGCGAAAAGTAAGAAATCACGCCGATGCTTTCGCGCAGGCAAAGAGGCGCCAACTCCGCTTCGAACTCCGCCCGCTCGTAAAGGTTGTAGTGCGGCTGCAGACTCTCGTACCGCGGCAGGCCCTTTTTCTTGCTGATCTGCAGCGCTTCTCCCAGTCTCTTGGCGTTGTAGTTTGACGCGCCGATCGCGCGTACCTTTCCCTGCTGGATTAGCTTCGCGTACGCTTCGAGCGTTTCCTCCAGCGGCGTATCGGCGTCATCAACATGCGACTGATATAAATCGATGTAGTCGGTCTGCAAGCGTTGCAGCGAATCTTCCACCGCGGCCAGAATGTAGCTTTTGGAAAGTCCTTTCTTTCCTGGCCCCATTTCCGATCCAGCTTTCGTTGCGATGATCACTCGCTGCCGCTTCCCGCTGCGCTTCAGCCAGTTGCCGATGATCGTCTCGGACTCCCCGCCTCTATTTCCGGGCACCCATTTGGAATAAACGTCAGCCGTATCCACAGCGTTGAATCCTGCCGCAACGAACCCATCCAGCAACTTGAACGATGTCTCTTCGTCTGCCGTCCATCCGAATACGTTTCCGCCAAACACAATTGGCGCAATTTCCAGTCCCGAATTTCCCAGCCTCCGCTTGATAAGCGCCATGGTCTTCTCCAAAGGTGTTCTGTTGCTTGCCTCAGTCTTTGGATGTCCGGGCCGATGAGTCAGGTGCATTCTAGACGAGAATTTCGAGACGATCGTTCGCGAAGCGCTTCGACATACGTGGCGCCGGTTTTCCCTCGACGCCTACTTGGCCTGTTTCTTGGCAAATCGCACGCTCAACATCGTGCTTATGACAACGATGCCTGCGAAGAAAATAACGAGTGCTGAGGTATCTCCGCTCGGGACCCTTCCGGCCCGAAAGAGGATGTACCCAACGACCAGATTAAATAGTGCCCAGACAACGTTCACCGTTGGCGATGACAATCCTCTTCCGGGAGGTCGAGCGAATGGTGTCGGGAAACGATCACCAGATATGCCATGCACGAAATGAGGCACGGCATTAGCGAGAAACATTCCGGAGAAGAAACAACCGATGTAGTCATACCAGTTCACGTGGTTTTTCCTTTCCGTTGGGGTGGGATTCATTAGAAAGCTTATATTTGATGTTGGAGACGTGCCAATGGAGCAATATAGTGTATAGTTGAGTGTCAACTCATCTATGGGGGATTTACGTGGCGCGCCCTAAGAGCGAAGACAAGAGAAGTGCAATCCTAGACGCCGCGACGCGCCTCTTTGCCGAACGTGGTCTCGCGGCCGCCCCCACGTCGGAAATATCCAGGCGGGCCGGCGTTGCGGAGGGGACTCTCTTTACGTATTTTGAGACTAAAGATGATTTGATCAACTCGCTCTACCGGGAGATCAAGCTGGAACTCGCTGACGCCATGATGTCGGATTTCCCTCGGAAGAAGAATGTTCGTACCAGGCTGCGGCATGTTTGGGATCGCTATGTGAATTGGGGCATTGCCAATCCTAAACAGCGCAAGGTGCTCGCGCAGCTGCAGGTATCAGAGGTGCTCACCAAAGAGTTTAGAGACGCCGGTGGCACGCCGTTCGTCGAGTTCCAAACCATGATTCGTGACGCGATTGAGCAGCGTATCTTTCGGAACGATCTCCCGGCGGAACTTATCTCGAAGTCGTTAGCAGCTTTGGTGGAGGCGACCATAAACCTTACGGTGTCGAACCCGGCCAAAGCGAAAGACTACCGGGATAGCGGCTTTCAAATGTTTTGGGTCGGCGTAACCAAGTAACGAGCCTTTGCATCTCATAAATGAGTGAGTGATCACGCTAATGGGCCAAAGGCAAGGGAGGAGTGCACATGGTGACCGAGCAAAAGCCGTTGCTATCAGGGTTTGGGCCCAAGACGACTGCTGAGGAAGCGATTGCAGGACGCGATCTTCGAGGGAAGGTCGCGATCGTGACAGGTGGCCATGCGGGTCTTGGGCTGGAGACCACGCGAGTTCTCTCAAACGCAGGAGCCACCGTTGTTATCGGCTCTCGCGATCTCAAGAAAGCTCAAATGGCTGTCGCGAAAATGAAGAACGTGGAAATAGGCCAGCTGGATCTCGCCAGTCCAAATTCCATCGATCGATTCGCCAACGCATTTCTAAGCTCAAATCGTCCGCTCGATCTTCTCATCAACAATGCGGGCATTATGGCAACTCCGCTGATGCGCGACGACCGCGGCTATGAGATGCAATTTGCAACGAATCACTTGGGGCATTTTCAGTTGACGGCACGATTGTGGGAAGCGCTTAAGAAATCGCGTAATGCGCGGGTGGTGGCCCTTTCTTCCCGCGGTCATGCCAGGGGTGAAGTTGATTTCAGCGACCCGAATTTTGACAAGAGGCCGTATGACAAATGGGCAGCTTACGGGCAATCGAAGAGTGCAAATTCACTATTTGCCGTTGAGCTCGATAAGCGTGGTCAAGAGCATGGCATTCGCGCGTTTGCCGTGCATCCAGGCGGAATCCTCACCGATCTTCTTCGCTACATGACGGACGAAGAATTAAGCGCGTACGGCATCTCTCGAGAAAATGGTGTCATCAAGATTCCTGATGCTACCAAGGTCCCTGAGCGTTTCAAGACTATCGAGCAAGGTGCGGCAACGACAGTTTGGTGTGCGATCAGCTCGCAATTGAATGGTAAAGGTGGTGTTTACTGCGAAGATTGCGACATCGCGCCGATGGTCCCTGCAGATAGCAAGCTCCTCAGCGGTGTGCGCCCTTGGGCCGTTGATAAAGCTGCGGCCGAATCTCTCTGGATTCTTAGCGAGAAACTCACCTCTGTCCCGGCTGGGTCAATTGCTTAAAAACGTCGGCTGCCCCGGCCTTTTGACTCGCTCGGAAGGCCGGTCGCCGAGTCTAAGCGCCTATCGTCTATCTAAGAAAGAGAATGGAGGATTTCCATGTCTAAGGTCTGGTTGATTACGGGAAGCGGAAACGGATTGGGGCGGGACATCGCCGAGGCGGCGCTGGCCGCAGGTGACAGCGTAGTAGCCGGAGCGCGTCGAACGGAGGAACTGGCACCTCTGGTGGCGCAATACGGCAAGCGGGTGAAGCCCGTTACGCTGGAAGTGCGCTCAGAGGCCGCAGCGAAGGCCGCCGTTCCGTTAACGGTGGACACCTTCGGACGGCTAGATGTGCTGGTCAACAATGCCGGTTATGGACAGTTTGCGCCGTTCGAGCAGATGAGTGCGGAAGACTTCCAGGCTGTCGTGGACACATGCTTTTACGGCGCCGTTTACACAACGCGCGCCGCTATACCAGTGATGCGCAAGCAGAAAAGCGGTCACATCTTTCAGGTGTCTTCGGTCGGTGGTCGCCTCGCGGTTGCCGGCAACACGCCGTATCACGCGGCCAAGTGGGCCGTGGGCGGTTTCAGCGACGCTCTGGCGATGGAAGTCGCGCCGTTCGGGGTCAAGATCTGCACACTGGAGCCGGGAGGCATCCGGACCAACTGGGCACGGCGCGCGGGTCAGAATGCGCCGGAGCTTCTGCCGGACTACGAGGCCTCGGTCGGCTCGATGCTCAAGGTATTGCGAGGCCTCGAGGGGCGTGCGGAAGGCGATCCGCGAAAGATCGCGGAGGTAATTCTGCAACTGGCAAATAGCGACGAGGTGCCGGTGCGGCTGATTCTCGGTGTAGACGCTGAAAAGCGGGTGCAACAAGCGGAAGCTGCGCGTCTCACTGTTTCAACGGTTTTTGAAGATGGGCGCTTCGACAGCCGATTGTATATGGCAAAGAGCGGAATCAATTCCTGAGTTGCTGAATCCCGAAAGGAGCACGATTATGAAATACAGATTACTCGGCAAGAGCGGACTGCGGGTCTGCGAAGCGTCACTAGGCACCATGACTTTCGGCGACGAGTGGGGATGGGGATCACCAAAGGCTGAAGCGCAGAAAGTCTATGAAACCTATCGCGAGGCGGGTGGAAACTTCATTGACACGGCGAATTTCTACACCAACGGCACGAGCGAGAAATTCGTGGGCGAGTTCATTCAGGGACATCGCGAGAGCGTCGTTTTAGCCACGAAATACTCCATCGCCGCGCCCGGCAACGATCCGAATGCCGCAGGCAATCACCGCAAGAGCATGATGCAAGCAGTGGAAGCCAGTCTGAAGCGATTGCAAACCGACTACATCGACCTGTACTGGGTGCACATCTGGGATGGCATCACACCTGGGGAAGAGGTCATGCGCGGACTGGATGATATCGTTCGCCGTTCTCTACGTCGGCATCTCGGACGCTCCCGCCTGGTGGATTGCTCAGGCAAATACTCTGGCGGAGCTTCGAGGCTGGACAAAGTTCATCGGGCTGCAGATCGAATACAGCCTCATTGAGCGGACCGTCGAGCGCGAACTGATTCCCATGGCGAAAGCTTTGAACTTGGGAGTTCTGGCCTGGTCTCCCCTGGCGGGCGGCGCGCTGAGCGGGAAATATCACGGTGAGGGTAAGGCCGACGGCGCGCGGATGAACAACGAGGCAAGGAAAGCCTTCCTTCCTGAGGAACACCGTGCGGCGCCGATCATATCGGCGCTAAAGTCAGTCTCCGAACAAGTTGGTCGCAGCATGGCGCAAGTAGCTCTGGCTTGGTTGCGCCATCGAACGGTGCCAGTAATTCCGATCATTGGAGCGCGGAAGGTACCTCAACTGCAGGATAATCTCGCCAGTTTGGATCTCGAGCTCTCCGCCGAGCAATTGAAATCCCTGGATGGAGCAAACCGAATCGAGCTCGGTTTCCCCCAGAGTATTTACGACAGAGAAATGGTTCGTGCAACTCGGTACGGCGGCATGTGGGATCGCTTGCTGCTCTAAGTGCGGCACTTCATGCAGAATAGTGATACAGGTGCTGACGTTTAAGCTTCCCGCTTGCTCCGAGTGACGGGTCATCCGGAAATTACCGACAGCGGGCCAATGCGCACGCTCACCGGCTAACACCCAAGTGCGTCTGCCGAAGTTGTCCGGTAGTCCGGTTGTGGGAAGTTAAAGCGCAAAGCGGTGTCTTGCCCTGTCCGGCGAGTCGGCAGGCGATTCCTGACTCTAGCCGACCCCATTACGACTTGGCACGAATGACCAAGCCCTGGACACAAACCATCTCTAGACCTACGACGCTCTCGCTGGAAGCTGGCGCCCCGCACTTTTTTCTTGACCTTCGTTAACCGTTCAGGTGGTGTATCCACTGGATAAACTTGCGCTTTCATCTGCGGCCGTTTCTGGTCGCTTTTTCCTTTTCAGCCCGAAGAATTCATAAATCCTTTGCTCCGTCAGTGACTTACGCACTCTTTTGCGCTTTTTTGCAGGCACAAAAAACTCAACTCTTTTATTTTCAAGCGATTCCGCACTCTTTGCCCAAAAACACGGGGGGGGGTATTTCTAGAGTTTTGATTCCACGGAATTGGGTCTAACCTTCTGAACCCTGTGCCTATCTACCGTCATCGATGTCTTTTAGAATCGATGGTTTACGAAATGCAAATTCTGTAAGTCCTTTAGTTTTATATTCATCCATAATTGATGGGGGGGTGGGGGTACCACGGGGATACCGCCCTGCGCCGGATCTTAAGTCTTACTTGAACTCCTCTTCGAAGGTACAGACAAGCAAGACTTTGCGCGGTCTCTCGATATGAAACACCAATTGGCCACGATCTGGTAGCGTCGTTACGGGGTGCAAGAAGTGAGAAGGATTCCTCTTCTCCTACTAAGAACCGAAAACTGACAACTAGAAACTTCATTTCTGATCCAGCGTCTGCAGCTTCGCATTCACCAGAAACGGGTCGTCGAACTCCGTCATTTCCCCCCATCCTTTACCAAGAACCGGCAGCAGCCGCGCGGAAAGCGGTTTGTGCCACTTAAAAGCCAGGCTGGCCATGTCTCCGATGATGAGCGAGAGCTCTTCCGCACTAATGTCGCCGGGCAGCGGAACGGTGTCCAGGCCCGTGCCGCACACCGCCGAATAACTGAGCAGCGCATCAATCGAAATATGCCCTTCGCTCCAGCGCTGCGCCAGCCGCGAATCTTCCAGGATAGGAAGCATCAAGCCGGAATATCCGGTTTGCTTTACCTTGACGTCTTTGACGGCCGCGGTAATCGTCGCTGCCGCCGTCAGCGTTCCACTCATGCCGACAGGCTGCGTGGTCAGATTTTCGATCGCGGCTCCGATGGAAGCATTCTCTCGCGGCGACGGCGCCGGCGATAGATCGATTCCCATGTACGTCCACCCGGTGTCCTGATCGACGCGTCCCGCGTGCCGTTCAATGTCGAAGGCCGAGCTCGCAAGTAAATCTGTCAGCCGCTGCCTCGCTGTCGCGAGGTCCGGCGCATCTTTGAACGCCGCGGCCACCACGTTCGCCGACTCCAGCGCAATCGCGAATTGATGTCCGAAGCCGGTGTGATACGCGGCCGGAAAAAACGGCGTCAGCGGCGGCACCAGCGCAATCGCCGCAAAATGAAAATTGCCCTGGCTGTGCTCCGTCTCCTCGAGTTTCTTCATCACGCGAGCCGCGGCGCCTACAGCGTTCCAGCGCACGCCGTCTTCGCCCGCCACCACGAGGCTGGCATTCAGTGTTTTCGTGTTGCTCAGGATTTCCGCCAGCAGGTTCGCTTGCGAATCGCTGTCCCCGGCGTTCACCATCGCCGGGCCAATCGATGCCGCAAACTTTTCCTTTGCAGCCAGCGCGTCGTACTGCTTGAAAAATGCAATGGCCTGTTCCGTCGTCAAGCCCGCGGTGTACTCCGGAAACGGCTGCGTCGCGATCCGAATCGTTTGCACCTGGTATCCGCGCGATTCAAGAATCGTCTGCGCGCGCCTCAGCATCTTCAACGCATCCGCCACTTGCTGTTGATATTGCGCCCGATCCAGATTAATGAACGCCGTGATCGCCCGAATCTTCGGCTTCTCTTGCGCAGGCGCAGTTTTCCCCTGCGCGCGAAGAATTCCCGAGTTGCCAGCCAAAGTTATTACCAGTACCGCGAGCAAATAGCGGAGGAATCGAGTCAAGGTGTTGGCAGGTGGACGCATAGGACGATGCTCCTTGTAGGGGCGCAGCATGCTCCGCCCCACAGCATACAAGATTCGCCTAAGTCCCTGCTCGGTTGGATCGCGGATGTAAGGCTTGCTCCAAGGTTTTCACCAGTCACCAGTCACGAGTCACCAGTCACGTCTTGCTCTACAAAAACGCCGCAATCCCAGTGATGCGCTCACCGATCACCAGCTTGTGAATATCGTTCGTCCCCTCGTAGGTAGACACGCTCTCGAGATTATTCATGTGCCGCATGATGCAGTAATCGTCCACGATGCCGTTCGCCCCGAGAATGTCGCGCGCCTTGCGCGCCGTTTCCAGCGCAATCGCCACGTTGTTCATCTTCAACATCGAAATATGCGACGGATCAACTTTTCCGTTGTCCTTCAACCGGCCAACGTGCAGCGCCAGCAATTGCCCCTTCACGATCTCCGTGATCATCCACGCCAGTTTTTCCTGCACCAGTTGGTGTGAGGCGATGGGCTTGTTCGCGAATTGCTTGCGCGTCTTGGCGTACTGCAGCGCCGTGTCGTAGCAAGCCATCGCCGCTCCCAGCGCGCCCCATCCGATTCCATAGCGCGCCTGGTTCAGGCAACTCAGCGGCCCCTTCAAGCCGGAAACGCCGGGCAGCAGATTTTCTTCCGGAATTTCGCAGTCGGTGAAAGATAATCCGGACGTCACCGAAGCCCGCAGTGACCACTTCCCGTGCACGTCCCAGGCCTTGAATCCGGGCGCGCCTTTTTCTACCAGGAATCCGCGGACTTTGTCATCCTCGGTCTTGGCCCACACCACCGCCACGTCCGCGATCGACCCGCTCGTAATCCACATCTTTTCGCCGTTCAAGATGTACTTGTTGCCCTTCTTCACCGCGCGCGTCAGCATTCCGCCCGGATTCGATCCAAACTGCGGTTCGGTCAAGCCAAAGCATCCGATGGCTTTGCCCTGCTGCAAAAGCGGCAGCCACTTGTTCTTCTGCGCGTCGCTGCCATACGAATAAATCGGATACATCACCAGCGCGCCCTGCACCGAAACAAAACTGCGCAATCCGGAATCCCCGCGCTCCAATTCCTGCGTCATCAATCCATACGCGACGTTGGACATTCCCGCGCAACCGTATCCATGCAGGTTCGCGCCAAAAAATCCCAGCTCGCCAAGCTGCGGCACGAGATGCTTCGGGAAAACGCCCTCACGGTTTTGTTTTTCAATGATCGGGATGATTTCGTTTTCGACGAATTGCCGCGCCGTCTGCCGTACCAGTTTTTCTTCGTCGTTCAGTTGCGAATCAAAATCGATGTAATCGACTCCGCCATATCCAGCCATACTTCTCTCCTCGTTTAAAGCGGCCCCGACCCGGTCGGGGCCGGCGTCCGCAGACGCTGATGGCGCGCTTACCGACCGGCCACTCGTGATAAGTTCGCAGGGAAATAATCTTGCTGCGGGCGCCGTTCCCAAAATGTGTCCCGTTCTGCCCCAACTCTAACACGGCAATTGTAGCAAGCCCCCGAAAGAGGCAACAACAAACTGTGCTCGCGAGTCGTCGGTCAATTTGGAGTGAACTGCTCATTTCGCAAGAACGGACATTTGAGGAGTCAGGAAGATTTCATTTGTTAGCGAAATCCGATTAGCGAATTTATCGTTCAAGCGGCTGCAATTCGGTGGCGGGAATACGGAGCTTGCCCGGTGAGGGTCCAAAGTTCTGGAAGCTGCGGGACTTTAGAAGTTCAGTCCTAGGGATTGAATAACCTGCGCATTCCGACGTTCGAGAAGTCTCGTGGCGGCGTGTGTTCCTGCAGGCGTCCCATGACGTAAAGCTGAATCGCGTTGTGATCTTCCGGCGCGAGGCCGATGAACGCTATTCCTACGCGCTCGTTCCTCTCTTTGCGTACGATCCGGGCAAGCACATTCAGCGAGGCACGAACCTCCGCGATCTTGAACTCCAATCCAATTTCCTGGCCCACCTCTGCATCCACCAAGGGTTGCAGCAGCATGCCGCTTTCGCTGATATTCATGCTGCGCAAGGGAAACTGCCGGTCATCCCACGTACAGACGACCTCCGTAAACAGGGGTAAACGGGCCGCGTGCCTTCTGCCTTTCCACCCGGAGGAGTCCATAGCGGCGAGCATCGGGCGGAGGCGGCTCGCGGTCACGGGCTTGGTGAGGACGAAGTCGGCGCCTTCGCCGAAAGCCTTCCGCAAGCTCCCAATGTCGTCCGTGGCGCTGAGCATCACGATGGTGGCCTCACGGTTGAGCTGCGAGTTCCTAATTCGGCGGGCCAGCTTGAGTCCGTCCAGTTGCGGCATGCGCATGCCCACGAAGGTCACATCGAACCGCTGTGTCTCCGCTCGTTGCCCAGCTTCCTGGCTGTCGTCAAACGTTAACACCGTATGACCGCAAGGGGCGGCCAGAGACCTGATGAGTTTCAGGCTCAGCGGTTCGTCGTCGACAACCATAATTTTCAGCGACATAAACTTTGCCTCGGCGCCTGGTTCTTTCCTGAATGCGGTCCAAGGACTAATCCGCTAAGTTAAGGATACGCCGGAGGAGCCACGAGGCGTGCGTGACTCGCCGCGAGATGTTCAAAGAGTGAAGGGCCATGGACAAGGCAATGTGCCATCCTCGTTG
>WNFN01054491.1_pt2 | contig 18420 bp, 17 predicted proteins | sample 5400161 | NCBI WGS metagenome assembly WNFN01 (sample SAMN13153353, study PRJNA577476) | soil metagenome | isolation source: 80 cm saprolite on Douglas fir-dominated hillslope | place: USA:California | collected 2013-09-17 | reverse complement strand
AACATGATCCCGGGGCGATCGTTGCCGCCGAACACGATCGGTCGCTCGATGGCGCCAGCCGCAAGCACGGCGCGCTTGGCCACGATTTTCCATAGGCGTTGACGCGGTTGATAAGGGAGCGGAGTCGGCAGATGGTCGGTGACCCGTTCTATGACGCCATAGGTGCCGCCGTCGTAGACACCGAACACGGTGCTGCGCGGCATCAAGCGCACGTCCGGCAAGCTTGTGAGTTCGTCAACAATGCGTCTCGCCCAGACATGGCCCGGGCCGCCGCCGATTTCCTGGCGTTCTGCAAGCAGCCGGCCGCCAAAACAGAAGTCCTCATTACAGACGATGACGCGCGCACCCGAACGCCCCGCCACCAGTGCCGCTGCCAGACCCGCCGGGCCTGCTCCGATGACGAGCACGTCGCAGAACGCGTAGGCTTGTTCGTAACGGTCCGGATCACCAACGCCGGCGCCGCGGCCCAAACCGGCGGCGCGACGGATGATGGGCTCATAGAGCTTTTCCCAGAAGCTCGATGGCCACATGAAGGTCTTGTAGTAAAAGCCGGCGACGAAGATCGTGCTCAGCAGCGAATTGACCGCCAGAACATCGAATTTCAGCGAAGGCCAGTGGTTTTGGCTCCGCGCCTCAAGCCCCTCATAGAGCTCGATCGTGGTGGCTTTGGTGTTGGGTTCGCGGCGCGCACCGGACCGCAGCTCCACGAGCGCGTTCGGCTCCTCGGAGCCCGCGCTCAATATACCCCGGGGACGATGATACTTGAAGCTGCGTCCGACAATACGCGTGCCTTTCGCGAGCAACGCGGACGCCAACGTATCTCCGGCAAAGCCCGTGGCCGCTTCCCCGTCGAAGCAAAAACGAAGCGTCTGCGAGCGGTCGATGAGGCCGCCGCTCGGCAGCCGGAAGGGTTGCGGGCCACTCATGGTCCGGCAGCCCCGTGAAGGGCTTGCGTCGCCGATTCAACGGCTAGGATATCGTGCGTGAGGGTATTGCGGGTGACCACGAGCCAGGCATGACAGCCGCCTGCGTGGTACCAGAATTCCCGATGTGCGCCGGCCGTGTTGTCGCGCTGATAGACATAGGCGGTAAATTGCTCGAGTGCGTCGGGCTTATCCGGGTCCGGACGCTTGAGAGCAGCGTCACCCAAATAGACGAATTCGCGCAAGTCGCGGTTGCCGCAGTAGGGGCAACAAATTCGCATCGCAATCTCTCAATGGAGGTTGGGTTGTGCGCCCACCCCCTTCTCATCGATGAGATGGCCGGTTGCGAAACGATCCAAACGATAGGCGGCAGCAACCGCAGGCGGCTCATCCCGCGCGATGAGATGTGCAAAGCACCAACCCGATGCAGGAGTGGCCTTGAAGCCGCCGTAACACCAGCCGGCGTTGAGATACAACCCATCGATTGGCGTGTGGTCGATGATCGGCGAGCCGTCCATGGACATATCCACGACGCCCCCCCATGAACGCAGCATGCGCAGGCGGCCGATCATCGGCATGACCGCCATTCCGCCCTCACAAACATCCTCGACGGTCGGAAGGTTTCCCCGTTGGGCATAGGAATTGTAGCCGTCGATATCTCCTCCGAACACCAAGCCACCCTTGTCGGACTGGCTGATGTAGAAGTGCCCGGCACCGAAGGTGATAACGTGGTCGATCAGCGGCTTCACCTCTTCTGAGACGAACGCCTGCAACACGTGACTTTCGATCGGCAGGCGCAAGCCTGCCATGGTGGCAAGCCGGGAACTGCTGCCGGCGACGGCGAGCGCCACCTTATCGGCGCGGATCGATCCTCGCGTGGTCTCGACACCCGAGACGCGGCCGCCAGAAACGCCAATGCCGGTGACTTCGCAGTTCTGGACAATATCGACGCCGCGAGCATCCGCAGCTCTTGCGTATCCCCACACGACGGCGTCGTGCCGCGCCGTGCCGCCGCGGCGTTGAAGCAAGCCGCCGTGGATCGGAAACCGCGCGTTGTCGAAATCGAGATAGGGCACCAGCGCCCGTACTTGATTCCGATCCAGCAGTTCCGCGTCAACACCGTGAAGGCGCATGGCGTTGCCGCGTCGGGCAAACGCGTCTCGTTGAAGGTCGGAATGATGGAGATTGAGAACGCCGCGCTGACTCACCATGACATTGTAATTGAGATCGCGCTCGAGGCCCTCCCAGAGCTTCATCGACCATTCGTAGAAGGGAATGTTTCCCGACAGCAGATAATTCGACCGGATGATGGTCGTGTTCCGACCTGCATTGCCGGATCCGATCCAGCTTTTCTCGAGGACGGCGACGTTGGTGATCCCGTGCTCTTTCGCAAGGTAGTACGCGGTAGCCAGGCCGTGCCCACCACCGCCAATAATGACGACGTCGTAAGTCTTCCGCGGTGCGGCGTCACGCCACGCAGGCCCCAGACTCTTATGGCCGGTGATTGCCGCTCCCAATCGGTGAGAGAGCGGGAATAGCTGTTCCAGTCGTCGTGCTTGAGCTTGAGATAGGATGATAGGAACTCCTTACCGAGCCCGGCTTCGAATACCGAGGATTTCTCAAGCGCACGCAATGCATCAAGCAGGTTCAACGGCAGCCGGCTGGCACCTCGCGCCTTGTGAGCTTCGGTATACATATTGATGTCGTACCTTTTGCCGGGATGGCGCTTGTTCTTGATACCGTCAAGGCCGGCGACCAATAGAGCCGCCTGGAGCAGATACGGATTAGCTGCTCCATCGGCGAGGCGAAGCTCGAACCGTCCGGCCTCCGGAATGCGAATCATGTGAGTCCGATTGTTGCCGGAATAGGTAACCATGTTCGGGGCCCAGGTCGCTCCGGACGCGGTGACTGGCGCGTTGATGCGTTTGTAGGAATTCACCGTCGGATTGGTGATCGCGCATAATGCTTCCGCCGAATGCATGACACCTCCGACGAAATGATAGGCGATCCGTGAAAGGCCAAGTTCGTCCTTCGGGTCATCGAAGACATTCTTCTTGGCCTTGGTTGACCACAGCGAAGCGTGCACATGGCAGCCGCTGCCAGTGAGATTGATGAAAGGCTTTGGCATGAAGGTCGCACGCAATCCGTGCTTCTCGGCGATCGATTTCACCATGTATTTGAAGAAAGCGTGCCGGTCGGCGGTCCGCAATGCACTGTCGTACTCCCAATTCATCTCGAATTGGCCGTTCGCATCCTCATGATCGTTTTGGTACGGCTTCCAGCCGATGGCGGTCATGGCGTCACAAATCTCGGCGACAACGTCGTAGCGGCGCATCAGCGCTTGCTGATCGTAACAGGGCTTGGATTGCTGGTCGGCGGCATCGGAAATGGACTTGCCGTCCGGCGTGATCATGAAGTACTCGCATTCGACGCCGGACTTGAGCTCATAGCCTTCCTTCGCCGCCGCCGCGACCACACGCTTGAGCACTTGCCGCGGATTCTGGGCGACCTCCTTTCCGCCCATGACGAGATCAGCAGCGACCCAGGCCACTTCCGGCTTCCAGGGCAGCTGAATCAGGCTGCCCGGGTCGGGCATTGCCAGGATGTCCGGGTCTGCCGGCGTCATGTCGAACCAAGTGGCGAAGCCGGCGAATCCGGCACCGGATTTGGCAACTGCATCGATCGCGCCAGCGGGCACGATCTTAGCTCGCATGGTGCCGAACAGATCGAGGAAGGAAATGAGGAAATATTTGATCCGCTGCTTTTTTGCAGTGTCACCCAACGATGGCATGTTGCGGCCCCTGTTTGGAACGCCACTCCCCCCAAAAAGCGGGGTCACGTTCCTTCCTGTCCCGGAATCCAATTCGTGCCGGCGAGCGGAACGCGCGCCATGGCCGCCGACTCGACGGTGAGCGCCACGAGATCCTCGGGTTCGAGATTGTGGACATGCGACTTGCCGCAGGCGCGGGCGATGGTCTGAACCTCGAGCGCCATCACGGAAAGGTAATTGGCCAGCTTGCGGCTCGCGATCGCCGGATCGAGGCGTTGGGCGAGCACGGCATCCTGAGTCGTGATACCGGCCGGGTCACGCCCTACGTGCCAATCGTCGTAGGCGCCGGCGGTCGTTCCGAGCTTGCGATATTCGTCTTCAAGATGGGGGTCATTGTCGCCGAGCGCGATCAGTGCCGCCGTCCCGATCGACACGGCATCCGCGCCCAGCGCTAGGCACTTTGCCACGTCAGCGCCGTTGCGGATGCCTCCCGACACGATCAGCTGGGCCTTGCGATGCATGCCTAGGTCCTGCAATGCCTGCACCGCCGGGCGGATCGCAGCGAGTGTCGGAATTCCGACATGCTCGATGAACACCTCCTGCGTCGCCGCAGTTCCGCCTTGCATACCGTCCAACACGACGGCGTCGGCACCAGCTTTTATGGCGAGCGCAGCGTCGTAATACGGACGCGATGCGCCCACTTTGACGTAGATCGGCTTCTCCCAGTCGGTGATCTCGCGTAGCTCGTGGATCTTGATCTCCAGATCATCAGGCCCGGTCCAATCCGGGTGGCGGCAGGCCGAGCGCTGGTCGATCCCTTCCGGCAACGTGCGCATCTCGGCAACGCGCGCCGAGATCTTGTGGCCGAGCAGCATGCCACCACCCCCCGGCTTCGCCCCTTGGCCAACGACCACCTCGATAGCGTCCGCTTTTCTGAGGTCGTCGAGATTCATGCCATAGCGTGACGGCAACACTTGATAGACGAGGATGCGCGAATGCGCGCGCTCCTCGGCGGTCATGCCGCCATCGCCAGTCGTCGTGGACGTGCCCACCGCGCTGGCGCCGCGCCCAAGTGCTTCCTTCGCCTGCGCCGATAGAGCCCCGAAGCTCATCCCGGCAATAGTGATCGGAATCTTCAACGTGATCGGCTTCTTGGCGAAACGGGCTCCGATGGTCACGTCGGTGGCGCACTTTTCACGATAGCCTTCGAGCGGATAGCGGCTGATGGAGGCTCCCAGGAAAAGCAGATCGTCGAAGTCCGGAAGCTTGCGCTTCGCGCCGAAACCTCGAATGTCATAGATGCCGGTTGCAGCCGCTCGACGGATTTCCGAGATCGAGTAGTCGTCAAAGGTCGCCGACTTGCGCGGCGTGGTATGAATCCAGCGGTCCTCGGCATCCATCAGTATGATCCAACGTTATCGATGTGGAAATGATAGAGACGGCGGGCCGAACCGTAGCGGCGAAATCGGTTGATATCGACTTCGCCCTTCACACCACCAGCCTCGAGTAGGCGCGCAAGCTCGGCGCGATGATGATCCTGCAACGGCTTGTGCACGCAATCCGCGCCGAGACTTTTCACCGTGCCGCCAACGTAAAGATGTGCCTCATAGATCGAATCGCCGAGCGCCTCGCCCGCGTCGCCAAGCACCACGAGGCATCCCGCTTGCGCCATGAACGCGGATAGATGGCCGACCGAACCTTTCACGACAATATCGATGCCCTTCATGGAGATGCCGCATCGCGCCGCGGCATTGCCGTCGACCACGAGAAGGCCGCCGCGTCCGGTCGCCCCGGCGGCTTGCGAAACGTCACCCTTCACGTGCACCTGTCCGGACATCATGTTTTCCGCAACGCCGGGCCCGGCATTTCCGTGGACCACGACGGTCGCGCACTGGTTCATTCCGGCGCAGTAGTAGCCGACATGGCCTTCGATCTCCACGAGGATGGGGGCATCGATGCCGACCGCGACCGCATGCTGGCCGCGCGGATTGAGTACGCGCCAATGCGTTTCGTTGCTGTCGAACTTCAACCGGTGAAGCGTCGCGTTAAGCTCGCGCAGCGACGTATGGGCGAGATCAATCGTCGGCATTACTGACGCTCGCGGAAATACACCGTCGCCGGTTCAGGTTCCCACACCCGTGCTGCGTCGATTCCTGGCAAATCGACGAGCGCGCGGTATTCGGTGCCGAACGCGACCCATTTTTCGGTTTCGGCCATCACCGCCGGTTTGCAGGCAATTGGATCGCGCAGGACGCCGAATCCGGATTCTGTGCCGACGACGAAGGTGTAGAATCCGTCGAGCGTAGCAAGCGAAGCCTGCAACGCCCGATCGAGCGATAGACCCTCGCGCATCTTCAAGGTCAAATAGCCCGCCGCGACTTCCGAGTCGTTTTCGGTCTGGAAGGCGAGGCCATGGCGGGCTAATTCGCGGCGAACCGCATTATGGTTCGACAAAGAGCCGTTATGGACGAGGCACTGGTCCGGCCCGGTGGTAAACGGATGGGCGCCATTCGTCGTCACGGCGGATTCCGTGGCCATGCGGGTGTGACCGATGGCATGGGTGCCAGTCATGTCCGGCAATCCGAAACGGCTTGCAACCAGATCCGGCCGGCCGACCTCCTTGAAGATCTCCATGCGGCGCCCCGCGCCGACAACGCTGACCTCGGGCGCAACTTCGACAAGCGTGGCACGAATGGCCGCCTCGCGGGCGAGTGGCACTGTGACCACCATGTGCGTGTCACGGACCACGCGCGGCAGCGACGCCCCCGCGGCCGTCTCCAGTTGTTCGGTCAGACAGTCGAAGTCATGACCGAGGGGCGCTCGCAAGGTCAGCTTGATCGCGCCTGGTGTCTCGCGTCCGTAAACGGCAAAGCCCGCGGAATCGGGGCCGCGATCACACAAGGTGCCGAGCATCCCGGCAACGAGCATGCCGAGCTCGGGCTCCAAGTGCGGATCCTTGAGGAAAAGACCCACGATTCCACACATGCAGCTTGCGCCCGTGTCAGCTTTCCCATCGCCAGCCTCGCACCGCTTGACACGTCTGTCAATTCAGAGGCACATTAGTTTCTCCAGAGGAAACTAGCTGATCGCGAGTCCCGGGCACCCCATCTGCGCCGCGAACCACGAAGTCCTCATGCGCCGGCCATCAACGACCAAGTTGCGCACCATCGTCGGCCGCGATGTCGCTTCTGATATCGACAATGAGCTTCGAACCGGCTCGCTCGCTCCAAGCGAACTTCCACCGCGAAGCCTCGAAGCCGGTATCGGCTCGGAAGTCCGGCGGCTGCGCAAGTCTCTCGATTTGACGATGGCGGAACTCGCGGCGTCATCCGGCATTTCGGCCGGAATGTTATCGAAGATCGAGAATGGCGCGATCTCGCCATCGCTCGCAACGCTCGACTCGCTTGCCAAGGCGCTCAACGTGCCGATCAGCCGTCTGTTTGCAGAAACCGAGGAGCGGCGCGACTGCTCCTTTGTAAAAGCCGGTACCGGCGTGCGGATCGACCGGCGCGGCACCAAGGCCGGCCATCTCTATGACCTCCTCGGGCATTCGCTGGCTGGCGAGATCGGGGTCGAACCGTATCTGATCACGCTCAGCGAAGACGCGCTTCCCTATACTCATTTTCGTCACGCCGGCGTCGAATTTCTTTATATGCTCTCGGGCAAAGTCCGTTATCGGCACGCTGACCGTAGCTACATGATGGGGCCTGGTGACGCATTGTTCTTCGATGCGGCGGCGCGCCATGGTCCCGAAGAGCTCATCGAAAAGCCCATGCGCTACCTGTCGATCATCATTTATCCGCGTCAGAGAGAATGATCGAATGAACGCTGTCATCCAACACGATCCGCGAGGGCAGTCGAAAACGATCTGTGATGGCCGCACAAGCATCTCATTTGCTGACATTCGAAGGGTTGCGCATCTTCTGGGCTCGACATGCCGTCCAAATGTGCATTGGATCGGATGCGAACCTGATTTCAACGATCGTCGCGAAAGAAAGGATCGGCGGCACGCATCTTGCTGATTTTAAGACAATGCTCCGCCACGTGGGACTCCGACCCGGTCTTGCGCCGAGGGGCAATAATCGCGACTGATGTGAAAGGGCGTTTCGGCCCACGCCTGTACAGAAGGAGAGATCAAAATGTGGAAAAGGTGCTCAATGTTGCGCGATCTGAGAGGGGCTCCATTGTGGATACTTGCCACAGCGGTTCTGTTGTCATTCGCCGGAGGCACGGCATTTGCAGCGGATCCCGTGAAGATCGGGCATGTCGCTGCTTTATCGGGAGCCTCGGCGCAGTCGGGTGAGGCAATCACGCGAGGACTTGCCCTTGCGATCGACGAGATCAACGACAAGGGTGGCGTGCTCGGTGGACGCAAACTTGAACTCATCCAAAGAGACGACGAGTCGAACCCGCCGAAAGGGCTGATTGCCGCGCGCGAACTCATCTTCCAGGAAAAGGTTGCGGCTATTTTCGGAGGAATCGATACGCCCGTATCATTGGCGATCGTCCCGCTCGTCAACAAGGAAAAGACCCTCTTCATGGGGGTCTGGGCGGCGGGCACCGGCATTACGCGCAACGGCGCCAATCCGAACTACGTCTTTCGTGTCTCGGCCGTCGACGATGACGTCGACATCAAGCTTCTCAAATACGCGAACGAGAAATTCAAAGCGAAAAAAGCCGGTCTCATGCTTATCAATAATCCTTGGGGCCAGTCGAACGAGAAAGGTTTGATCGCCGCCGCCAAGGATAACTCCGCGATCACGATTGCCGGCGTCTCGAAGTTCGAGAACAACGATGTGGACATGGTTCCGCATCTGACGCGACTCAAAGAAGCCGGTGCCGACGCCATCATCCTCGTGGTCAACGCCCCTCCCGGCGCACAGATGATGAAGTCACGCGAGCGCATGGGCTGGACGGTGCCTGTTGTCTCGCATTGGGGAATTTCCGGCGGACGCTTCCCCGAGCTTGCGGGTCCGACTGCCGGCGATGCCCACTTCGTGCAGACTTACAGCTTCTTTGGAAAGCTGAGTCCCGCCGGCGAACGCGTCCTGGCAGCGTTGAAGAAAAAGTACCCGCAGATCAAAGGGCCGGAAGACATTTTCTCTCCCGTTGGCACAGCAAATGCCTACGATGCCATGCATCTTCTTGCGATGGCGATCGAGCAGGCCGGCTCGACCGATGCCAATGCGGCTCGCTCGGCGCTCGAAAATCTCAAGGCAACGTATCAAGGACTGATCAAGACCTACAATTTGCCTTTCACGCCTGAAAACCACGATGCACTAGGTCCCAACGATTACGTCATGGTTCGCTACGAGGGCGACAAGGTCGTTCCTGTTGAATGACGAGCAGCGAGAAGGGCGGCCTCCGCGCCCCCTTCTTTTTGCTGGGATCGGTTTTCTGCGCCGCCCATGTTGGTGTCGTCAGCGCTCATTTCCGGCTTGGGGCTCGGCAGCATGTACGGGCTCCTCGCGCTCGGATTTCATATCACCCATGCCGTGTCCAACACGGTGAACTTCGCACAGGGCAGCGCCATGATGCTGGGCGCAGTCCTATGCTTCACTTTCTGGGTCACCTTTCACTGGCCTCTCACGCTGGCGGTGATCGCGGCACTTGGGCTTTGTGCAGTTTGGGGCGCGATCGTCGAGCGGATCGCCGTCCGCCCCTTCGTGCAGCGTGGCTCGAACGCTTGGTTGATGGCAACCGTCGCACTCGGCATCGTGCTCGAAAACGTGGTCCTGTTCACGTTCGGCAAAGATCCGCGCGGCATGCCCGCCGGCCTACTCACGACCAATTCCGTCGTGGTCGCCGGCATCAGGATCCAGCTCTTGCAGCTCTTGATTCCGATCGTCGGTCTCCTGCTTGCAGCCGCTATTCAGATCTTTTTTCGACGATTCCATTATGGCAAGGCGCTTCTTGCGGTGGTTCAAAACAAGGACGCGGCACGTCTCATGGGCATCGACGTCGAGCGCGTCGTGATGGCGTCCTTCGCGCTATCCGGCCTGCTTGCCGGTATCGCCGGTATCATGGTCGCTCCGCTGTTCACGATATCGTCGACCATGGGAACGCTGTTCGGCATCAAGGCGTTCGCGGTCGCCATTCTCGGCGGCATCGGCAATGCGTGGGGGGTGGTGCTGGCGGGACTGATCTACGGCATCGCGGAAGCGCTCATTATCGCGCTGGCAGGCTCGACCTATAGCCAGATCGCCACGTTTGCCCTCGTGATCCTCGCACTCGCTATCAGGCCGACAGGGTTGTTCGGTCACGCCGAGGTCAAAAAAGTATGAAGCTTCGCCGAGTACTCACCGTTTCCGCGATTCTTCTCGGCATTTGTGCATTCATTATCCGAGCCAATGGCTACGAACTCTACATTCTCGCGTTGGTGGGGCTGACCACGATCGTGGGCGTGGGACTCAACGTCCTGCTCGCATGCCGCCTTCTATGCGATTGGCGCTTACGTGGTTGCCATCCTTACCACCAAGCTCGATTGGACATTCTGGGCCGCGCTGCCATTGGCGGGCGTCGTTGCCGGTGTTGCCGGCGTGCTCCTGGCTATTCCGGCGCTGCGCGTACGCGGGCCCTATCTCGCCATGGTCACTATCGCGTTTGGTTTCGTGGTCGAGCAGGGTACGGCCGAGTGGGAGGGCTTGACCGGCGGATGGAATGGACTTTTGGGCATTGCGCTGCCGAGTCTGTTTGGTTTTGACTTCTCGGAGCGCGAGATGGCGTTCCTTGTGGTCTGCTTGACGGTTTTGTCGCTTTATCTCTACGCCCGGCTGAGCGCCAGCCCTTGGGGCCTCGCCATGCGCGCGGTTCGCGACTCCGAAATTGCGAGTCAGTCGATTGGGCTTGATCCGACCTTGATTCGCGCCATGGCGTTCGCGATTTCGGCGATTGCCGCCGGACTCGCTGGCGGCATGTTCGCGTCAATGACCAACTTCATCAGCCCGGAATCCTTTCCCTTCTTTCAGTCGATCCTCTTTCTACTCGTGGTGATGATTGGCGGCGCCGACCGACTCCTCGGCCCGCTGGTTGGAGCACTGGTCGTTGTGCTGCTGCCGGAGATCCTTTCTTTTCTTGCTCAATATCGTCTGCTCTTCGTCGGGCTCGTGCTGCTGCTGGTGCTGCGGCTGGCGCCCGGTGGCTTCGTCGGATTGGCAGCAGACCTGATCAAAGAACGTAGGCGGAGCTCAGTAGCAACACAACGGCGGGATGTGATGGCTTACTTGTCCGCCAGCACCCGACGCAGCCTTTGTGCAAGCAACCTGTCCGTGAACTTCGGTGGAGTCCGTGCGGTAAACAACCTCTGCTTCGATGCGCGCCCGGGCGATATCACGAGCATCATCGGACCGAATGGAGCCGGGAAAAGCACGGTGCTCAACCTCGTGTGCGGCTTCTATCGCCCGGACAGCGGTGTCGTCAGGTTGGGAGAAACAGACGTTACGCGGATCGCTACGCATTCGATCGCACAGCAGGGCATCGCGCGGACATATCAAACGACCCAGCTGTTCACTCATATGACAGTTCTCGACAATGTTCTCATCGCGCTTCGACGCGGCCACCTCGAAGCTCGCACCATCTTCTCCTGGGGTCTCGATTTGGACCACCAAGAGCTTGCCGAGAGCCTTCTTGCCTTCGTCGGATACCGCGCTCCGCTCGACCAGTTGGCGGGGGCTTTGCCCCACGTGGACAAGCGGCTCGTCGAGCTAGCGCGCGCCCTGGCCATCCAACCAAGCGTATTGGCCCTGGACGAGCCGGCGGCCGGACTCGATCCCAGCGATACCGCCCACATTGGCGACCTCCTCCGCAAGGTCGCGCACACCGGCATCACCGTCATCTTGATCGAACACGACATGAATCTCGTGATGTCCGTTTCCGATCGCGTGATCGTCCTTGATGCCGGCGCAAAGATCGCGGAAGGCCCCCCGGCACAGGTTGCTGCCGACCCGCGCGTTCTCAAAGCCTATCTCGGCGATGAGAACCCGTCCGACCGTCGTCGCAAGCGAGACCTCGAGCCTGGCCGCGAGACGGTGATAGCGACCGAAGGCCTTTGTTCCGGCTACGGCGCAGCGAGCGTCATTCGCGACATTAATCTCAAGGTCGAGGCCGGTGAGGTTGTTGCCGTCCTTGGTGCCAACGGTGCTGGAAAATCGACGCTAATGCGGGCACTCAGTGGGCTCAACCGGCCCGTCGAGGGAACGGTGCGCTTCCTGAGCGAGCACATCGAGACTCAGACGGCGAGTCAGATTGCGCGGCGCGGACTGGTTCTCGTGCCGGAGGGCCGCCAGGTCTTTCCCGAGCTCAGCGTGATCGACAATCTGCAGCTTGGTGCCTATGCCCGGCCGTCGGCTGATTTGATCGAGATGACGGAACGACTGCTCGACCGATTCCCGCAGCTTAAGTCGCGACAAAATCAGCGTGCAGGCCTACTTTCGGGCGGTGAGCAGCAGATGCTGGCGATCGCGCGTGGCCTGATCGCGCGACCGCGTGTGCTTTTGCTGGATGAGCCCTCGCTCGGACTGGCCCCGATCCTCTTGGACGGGCTTTACGATCTTTTGGCTGAGCTCAGAGAACAGGGCATGACGACCCTGCTCGTCGATCAGATGGCCGGCCTCGCGCTTTCCGTGGCGGACCGTGCCTATCTGCTGCAGTCAGGGATAGTGAGGCACACAGGCTCGGCCTCGGACCTGCGCGCCGATCCAGCGCTCGTTCGCACCTATCTCGGCGAGCATGAAAGAGCGACGTAGGGAGGAAGAGACGCTATGGACCTCATTCTCAAGAGCGCGAGGCTCGTTGACGCCGACCGCGGTACCACCGACATCGGGATCGAGAACGGCAAGGTCGTCGCGATCGAGCCCGAGCTGGCAGCGCAGGGCGAAACGATCGATCTCGGCGGTCGGCTCGTCTCTTCGGGCTTTGTCGAGACGCATATCCATCTCGACAAATCTTGCATTCTAGACCGCTGCACCTCCGACCGTGGCGATCTCGAGGAAGCGATCGGAGAGGTTGCCAAGGCAAAAAAGGCTTTCACGCCCGAGGACGTCCATGCGCGTGCCACGCGTACGCTGGAGAAGGCGATCCTCCAGGGCACCACGCACATGCGCACCCATTTGGAGGTCGACCCGGTCGTCGGGCTGCGCAGCCTCGAGGGGGTGCGCCCACTCATCAAGGACTATGCCTGGGCGATCGACCTTGAAATTTGCGTCTTTCCACAGGAGGGGCTGCTCAACAACCCAGGGACTGACGAGCTCATGGTCCAAGGCCTCAAACGGGGATGCCGGGTGGTCGGAGCCGCGCCCTATACCGACAGCAACCCGCCCGGCCAGATTGACCGAGTGTTCGAGATGGCACGTGAGTTCGATGTGGATATCGACATGCATCTCGATTTCGGCCCGACGGCCGACGGTATGGACGTTGATCACGTCTGCCGTCGCACGGATCAATACAAATACGGCGGCCGTGTTGCGATCGGCCACGTGACCAAGGCAACAAGCCTGCCGATGGACAAGTTCGAGGCCATGGCCAAGCGGCTCTCCGGTGCCGGCGTCGCTTTGACCGTTTTACCCTCGACCGATCTCTTTCTGATGGGTCGGCACCATAAGCACGATCACAACAACACACGTGGCGTTCTTCCCGCGCACAAGCTGATCCACCACGGCGTCAATTGCTCACTCTCATCGAACAATGTGCTCAATCCTTTTACGCCTTTTGGCGACTGCTCGCTGATGCGGATGGCGAATCTCTACGCCAACATCGCACAGGTTGGAAAACGCACCGACATAAGATCATGCTTCGATATGATCACCCGCAGACCGGCGCAGCTCATGCGTCTAAAGGACTATGGACTAGCAACCGGCAGAACTGCCGACCTGGTGGTGCTCGATGCAACCGACCCGGAAATGGCAGTCGCTGAACTCGTGCCCGTGCTCTACGCCTTCAAACGGGGGCGCAGGACGTTCACACGCGCGCCCGCGCAGTTGCACCGACCGCGGTGATGCTTCATTGCGCGAATCAGCACGTCCGCCGTCGGTACCATTGCGGGCGATCGGGCGACCGTTTCGTGCGCCTTTAGGCCGCTGGCGTTAGCACGCTCGGCTTGGCGCCGATCGCCACCGCAAAGGCCGGCCGAGCATCGATCGCAGCCTGCCAGCGCTCGAGCTCCGAATAGGCCGGCCGTTCGATCGGAAACTCCAGGCAACGCTTCACGATCGAGCCGAGCGCAATGTCGGCGATAGTGAAACGATCGAGCGCGAACCAATGGCGCCCGGCGATGTGGCCATCGAGTATTTTGAGCTGGGCGAGGAGATCGGCACTTTGCGCCGCAAAATCCGGCGCGCGCTCGGCCGCTGCCTTCTTGGCGTCTCTGAACACGGCGACGTATGGCGTGTTCAATGCGCCGAGCAGCCAGTCCATCCAACGCTCGACCATGGTGCGCTCGGCCGCGCTCGCTCCGGTCAGCGTCGGTCCATGCACGGCGGCGAGATAGCGAAGGATGGTGTGGGATTCCCAGATCACGAGATCACCGTCGATCAAGGTCGGGACCTTCGCATTGGGGTTGAGCTTGCGGTATGCCTCGGTCAGCGTATTGCCGAACTGGCGGCCGTAGTCCTCGCGGACATAGGGCAACCCGAGTTCCTCCAGGCAGAAGATGACCTTCTGTACATTTCCCGACGTCTGTCGGCCGAGCAATCTGATCACGTCACGTCCTCCTCAGTAGATGAACGGCGGAGCGATTTTTGGTTTCGCGCAGTAAACGATCGGTTCGCCGCGTGGCACATCGGTTCACCCGCGCGGCTTGTACGCAATGGCGTCCATCTCGATCTTGGTATTGATGACCGCGCGTGCCTCGACGGTCGTGCGCGCCAGCACGGCATCCTTGAAGTGCTCTCCGAATACCCGGTTGTAGCGGCCGAAGTCGCGGGCATCGCCGAGATAGGTGGTGACGCGCACGACATCGGACAGTGTCGCCCCTTCTTCGGCGAGAATTCGACGAATCGCCTCGATCGTGCCCCGCGTCTCTTCCTCGATCGTTCCCGAGATCATGTTGCCGTCGGCATCCTTGGCAACCTGGCCTGAAACGAAGATGAAATCGCCCGCGCGCACCGCCGGATGAAAAGGCAGGTTCGGGTTCTTCTTTCCGATCGGATAGATATCCTTGCGGGTAGCGCGTGCGTCCTGCATGGCGTTGATCCTCAGTGAAGTCCCTTCGCTTCGATGATGTCGACCCCGCGAACGCGATCCACGAGGTAGATCAGCCCGCGATCGTCGACCGTGACGTCATTGGAGGAAGGGCGCTCCTCGCCGTCTGCTGGATGCGGCAGAAAATGGCCAACCTCCCGCGGAACGAACGGGTCCGCGATGTCAACGAGGCGCAGCCCTTGCGCAAACCACGCGAACGGGATCACGGTGCCGTGGAAACGCTCCGATGGCTGGTGACAACCGCTCATCGGCGGTTGCGGGCTGCCGTCGACGTCGAGCCCCGCCACCTGGAATGTCGCGATCGGCACCGGCAGTTGCTCGAGGGTGATGTCGTAAATCCAGGCGAAGGAGGGTGACGCCGGCCGCAGCTTGGCGACGTCCTCGTCCGCCACCACCATGATGCGGCGTCCCTTGAGCGGTTGCGGAATCGGCAGACAGGTATGCGTCGGGTGCGCAAACGCCGGGCTGGTATTGGTATGCGCCAGCGTTTTCGGCCGCGCCATGTCGGAAATATCCAGGATGAAGAGCCCGTGATGCCAGTAGCTGACATAGAGGCGATTGCCCATCCGCAGCGGATGATGACAACGCGGCGCGGGCCAATTGTCCCAAGGATAGGGTTCTCCCCCGGCCTTCCACTGGCCCGGGATCCACCAGCGCCCAACCTCGACCGGGCGGGCGGGATCGGCAAGATCGAGGATCATCATGATGTTGCCGACATAGCCCTCGGCCGTCGGCGACAGGTAGGCGTAGCGGCCATCGAAATCGTAGCGGTGCACGCCGCGGCCGTCCGTGCGCCACTTGGTGATCAGCTTCGGCGTGCTGGGGCGTGAGACATCGTAGATTGCGATGCCCCCGCCGAACTCGGCCGGTCCGCTCTCGCCCAGCCGCTCGTGGTTGACAATCATGATGCCGTTCGCCACCCGCACCTTGTGGGAATGCCAACCCTGCGGCAGATCGATGGTCGCGAGCTTGCGAGGTTGGCGCGGATCGGCCACGTCCACGATCGTGGTGCCGCTCGGCCACCGCATGTGCCCGATAAAAAGCGTCGTGCCCTCGACCCAAACTTGCCCCCCGCCCGGGCAGTCGAAGTGCGATATCAGCGTGGTGTTCGATCGACTCGACACAAAACGCTCGACATAGTGACGTTCGTCCGGGCGGGCTACCGCCACTGCGCAGCCGGTCCTGGCATGCTCGAGCTCAGGCGATTTTCACGATGCTGCCGGCGGCGTCGCGGCCCCACTTCTTGAAGAGGTGGAAGCATTTCAATGCGGGCTCGTCACTGGCGACGAACAGGATGGCGGGTTGCTTGTTATGGCCGTTGACGTGCTCGAACCAGGAGCCGCCCGGCACCGCTAAATTGTCGAACGCCTGCCAATCGAAGCGCTTGCCGTCGATGATGGAGTGTCCCTGCCCCTCGAACGGCGCGACCAGCAGGCTCGCCGTCTGCCGCACCGGTCGCGTCTTCTCGCCGGGACGCAGCACTTGCACGAAGAAGGTCATGGTCTTGAACACCGGACCGCCGGTCAGCGGGTCGACGTATTCGATCGACAACGCCTCGTAGGGATCGCCGTCCCAGTCTTTGAAGCGCTCGATCAATTCCTGCATCGTCTCCCAACGATACACGTACATCGGCGAGGAGTGCCCGGCGCCGCGGTGATGCTGCAGAAAGCGAGGCTTGAGTCCGCCGTGGTCGTAGGCGCGGGCAGAATAGTCGGACGGCACGGTCGCCGTCTGCTGCTTCTTCTTGACCGGCTTGCCGTCGACCATCTCGGTGTAATCATGTTCGAAGTAGACCGCATTGAGCGTCTCGACGAGCGGCAGATCGAGCACGGAAAGATTGACCGCCGGCTCGTTGCCCACGTTGCCGTGGTTGTGCCAGGTGTCGACCGGGGTGAGTACCATGTCGCCGGGCCCGAAGGTGATATCCTCGCCCCCGACGCCGGTGAAATTGCCTTTTCCGGTCAAGCCGAACCGGATGGCGTTGGGGGAGTGCCGGTGCGGCGGCATCACCTCGTTGGCATCATTGAGCCGATAGGCGGTGTACATCGTGCTCACGGTCGCGCGCCGCGGGGAGAGCCCGGGATTGACCAGGATGAGCGAGCGGCGCTCGGAATCATCCATCGTCACCAGTTCCGCCGCCCGAAATAGAATTGGTTCGATGTCGCCTTTGTAGCTCCACAGATGAGGAACGGCCTTTTGCGTGCCCATCAATTGCTTGATTTCGTCATGCGCGACGTCGGTTGACGTCGCCCAGAACGGGAACATGTTCTTTGCGGAAATGTCGCTGTAAAGCTGATCGAGAGCCGCTTCTCGATTCGGAAGACGGCGTGTCGCGCTCGCTGCGCTGCTCTTACCTGCCAACATGTCGGTCGCTCCTTCACCCGGCTGGAGTGAACCATTCGATGCAAGGTAACATAGGCGGTTGCCTGGTCAATCGCACGCGCCATCCGCTCACGTCGACCCGCGCACGCGCGAACGCGCTGCGTGGCCGGCGGGACGATTCCGTCACGTTCCCGGCGGCGGAATCTGGAAAAACTCCGCGAGTTGCTCCTTGGTTAGCGGGGCATCGAGGAACTTCATCTCCACCGCGTCCGCCATCACCTGATCGAGGTCCGAAAGCCGGTCCGGCGATAATGCGTCCTTCGGGTTGTACTGGTCGCGCTGCATCACGACCAGCTCCTCCGGCTGCTTGATCGTCTCGGCGTAATATTTGACGGCGAGCGGGTTCGAATACATCCAGTCGATCGACTCGCGGTAGGCGCGCATGAACCGGACCATCACGTCCTTGCGTTCCTTGAGTGCGTTGGCGTTGGCGACCTGCACCCGAATGGTCTGGTTCCGCAGGGTCGGAACCTCGGGACCGCGGGCGATCACCCGGATCTTGCCCGCCTGCAATTCGGCCAAGCCGAACGGGACCACCGCCCAGCCGATGTCGATTTGGCCGGTCATCGTCATCGTGTAAGTGGCGGGCGGGCCGCCGGTCGCGGTCGGCTTCGCCTTGACGCCGAGCTGCTTGACGAAGCCGAGTGCGATCACGTGCGAGGTGGCACCATTGGTCGAATAGGCCATCGTCTGCTTTTCGGTTGCGTCTGTCAGACGCTGCAGCGGCGAATTGGCGGGTACATACCAATATTGATCGCCGACGCCCACATAGGCGGCCGCGATCGCGCGCACCGGCGCGCCGCGCGCGAACGCTCGCATGGCCCCTGCGGTCCCGATGCCGATCCCAATGTCGGCCGAACCGGAGATCACCGCCTGCAATGTCTCGCCGGCACCCTGGGTGCCGAAGGTTTCCAGAACGATGCCGTGCTTCTGGAAGATGCCGGCCTTCATGCCCAGCGTGGGCGCCTGGTTCGCCCAGGCATCGATCTGGCCAATCGCGACCTTGACGGTATCGGCGCCGCTCGCCGCCGACACCATCGCCACACTCGCCAACGCCAGGACCATCGAAGGTAGCGCAATCCGCATCGGCATCTTCACCTCCAAACAGCCGTGACGGTCGGTGCATCACGACGAAACGCGCAAAGCCGG
>WNFN01034068.1_pt1 | contig 18439 bp, 13 predicted proteins | sample 5400161 | NCBI WGS metagenome assembly WNFN01 (sample SAMN13153353, study PRJNA577476) | soil metagenome | isolation source: 80 cm saprolite on Douglas fir-dominated hillslope | place: USA:California | collected 2013-09-17 | reverse complement strand
TTGCCCCGCCCCGTCAGCGCCAGGCCGTCCTTGTAGTTCAGTGACGAGTAACGCACCTCGACGGTGACATCACCGTCCGGCAGGTCCCGGTCGCTGAGCTGCCTGAGCACGGCCGGGCCCTGCCCCTCCAGCACGTACGCGTCAAACGTCTCGCTCATCTGATCCCTAACGTGGAGGCTGTCGTCGGACCCTTCATCCTCCCAGTAAGGATCCCGCCTGGGATCGGGCGGCCGCACCGCGGGCCCGCGGTGCGGCCGCGTTATGGCACGTCAAAAGGCCGGGCGTTACGTCATGCTGGCGAGTCCGATCAGGTGGCCCCTCGGGGTCAGTGAAGTGGCCGACCACCAGGCCCGTGCCCGCGGCCCGCTCGGGGCCCATACGGCGCTTTCCGCCAAGGCTCTCGGCCTGCTGCAGCGCGGCCTCGACGTCAGGCCAGCGACCTGCCTCTTCGAGCTTGACGACCGGGCATGGACCGTCCGGACGGAGGCGGGCCAGGTGCAGGTCCAGCCCGGCGAGCCCGCCAGCGCCGACGCCTCGCTCCGCACGGACCCGAAGACGCTCAACGCGCTGCCGGAAAACCCGGACTCGCCGCCTCCCCCGCCCCGGCCGCTTCCTGATCTCTCCGCACAGCCTGCCTCGGTGCGTAGCCGGCCAGGTCTTCCTCGAGACGTTGGAGTGCCGGTCAGAGCCCGGGCCTGGCTGCGCCCTCGCCCTGGCCGGGGCGGCCCCGCGGGTCGCCGGTTCCGCGCAGGACGGCTATCACGGCGAGCAGCGCCCCCAACGGGGCGACCAGCGCGATGAAGTCGGAGGAGGTCAGGCTCCCCAGGGCAGCCAGGGCCCCGGCGAACCCGACGATCAGGACCGCGACCACGACCAAGCCCCACCAGTTCAGGAGTGCCCGCATCGTCACGGGCGGCGCGGGCGTCAGGTCCGGCACGGCCGTAATCGGCTTGGTTCCGCGGCGTTCCGCAATGCCCTCGCGCACCCGCACGGAGACCATCAGGTTGCCCGGCTGGTCAGCGATGAGGAGCAGCTCGTCGGGATGGGCCGGGTCAGGAGACTGTGCCACCGAGCCGCCGCCGGCCGCCCACGACACCACCGTGCGGCCGCCGTTCGGCTGGACGCGATAGCGGGCCTGCTCGCCGGTGACCACCCTGTCCGGCCCCTCGATGATCACCGGCGAGGCCGGGCCCGGGCCGACGGCCACACCGGCCTCGTCGATGGCGGCCCTAGGACGGCCGTTCCTGTTCTCGCTGCCGCTCTCGTTCGCACGGCCCGCTGCGTCCGTCTCGGCGGTCACGACGAACTGGCGGCGGGCCCCCTGCTCGGCCAGCCGGATCTGGCGCGCCTGCACGCTCCAGGCCATGGCCACCACCAAGCTCGCGAGCCCCGCCGCCCCGAGCCCGAGCAGGCCAGCAACCGCGGGATGACTGGCACCAGCGGCTAAGAGCATCTCGTCCCCCAGATCGGGGCGGTCGCGGTCTGGACGAGATTATTCAAACATACAATCGAGCCAGGCGAAACCCGGCCTGGCCGCTTCTGCCCGGCCGGACCCGGCGGCAAGGTCCGAGCGGAACCGCAGGGTGATATGACCGGACATTTCTGTCCCGTCCTTCTTGCCCGGGTCGTGGTCAGTAGGGATCCGACGGGAGCACGATCTTGAGTGGCCGCGAGCCGAGCTTCGTGTACTCCGAGAGCTCGCCCGCGTACGGGCTGCCGAAGGCCGGCCCGGACACCGATCCCGCCCTGGCCCCGGCCGGGACCGTGACCGGCACCGTCGTGCCCGGCGGCCCGGAGATGGTGACCGTCTGACCCTGCACCCAGGCGGTGACGGTGCCCGCGTGCAGCGCCTGGGCCCACAGCTGCTGGTTGCGCAGGACCACCCCGTCCCCCGACATCGGGAGGTTGGGGATGGGGGCGCTGGGCGCGTAGACCGCGCCGTAGGCGGAGAGGATGCCGTCCATCACCGGGTAACCCAGCCGGTCGCCGGTCAGGTTGGACTGGTGCATGAAGAACGGCCGCGGGTCGTTGTTCAGCAGCGCGCGATAGACGATCTGGACCTGCCCCGGGACGATGAAGGAGGTCCAGCCGGTCTTCAGATTCAGCGGCCTGAGGCAGGCCGTGACCTTGCTGCCCTGGCAAATCCCGCTACCCCCGTCGGCCTTGGAGTCGTTGTACCAGTTGAACTCGCTGACCTCGGCGGCCACTGTGTCGACGTCCTCGCCTACGTCGATGGGGTGCCGGGGTATGCCAAGGGCCGCGCCGACCGGGCGCATGTTCGGCTCGCGCGAAGCGTCCAGGGCCACCCACCTGATGTGATTGGGCCCGGTCGCCTGGTCGAGGTAGGGGTTGTCCACCGGCTGCTGGGGCAGTAGCTTCAGCCCCGAGTACTCGCCGCTGGCCAGCACGCCGGGCTCCGCGGGGATCCCGTTCTGCTTGGCCCAGGTGAGGTTCTCGCGAATCTGGCTGTTGATGAGGCTCGGGCCGGCCGCCCACACGATGTGCCCGCCGGATGTCACGCACCTCGGGGGCGTCACGCTGTAGTCCTGCTGGCAGCCGAAGTACGCATGGGACCAGGTGTGGTTGACCCAGTAGAAGTCCCTGGCCACCGGTCGGGTCGATACCAGCAGCGAGTCGGCCCCGTGCACCGCGAACCGGGCAGAGGCCCCGCCGTTATACAGGAACTCGATGGTGAAGTGGTGCTGTTTCTCCCACTGCACGGCGTAGGTCACGTCGGCCGGCTGCATCCGGATCCCGTTGTTCATCGGCGTGCCCTTCGGGCAGGTGACCCCAGCCGTGCAGTGATACTTGATGCTCCACTGCGAATCGCCGAGGAACATGTCGTCGTAGGCGATGTCGAGGTAGTTGCGCCAGTCGCCGAGGTTCACCCCTCGGGTGACCCAGGACACGATGCCGTGCCCCAGATAGTGGAACTGCGGCTGGTAGTAGCCGTACCCGAAGCCGATCCCGAGCTGCTCGCGTCCCCCCTGGTCGTACTGCCATATGAGCGCGGCGCTGCCGGACGAATGCGGAATCGCCGCGATGACCAGGGGCGTGGCTCCGCCGCCCGGCACTGGCTGGGCGAGGTATCCGAACGGTGCTGGGCCGGCCGGCCCACCGCTGAACGGGAACGACTCGTTGAGGTAACCGAACCCGGCACGGGCACCAGCGTTAGTCACGCCCATGGTGCCGCTGAGCAGCCCGCTGTAGACCGGCGGCGAATTCATCCCCATCGTGGGCATCGGGGGCGAGTAGGCGTCGACCTCGCGCACGTTGAACGTGCGCTCATACCAGGCCAGCGCGGCATTCTCGGCCCCGGACAACGCCGACGGGCTGGGGCCCGGCAGGACGATCGCGTCGAAATTGCCTCCCTTCGCGCCGCCAGGAAGGGTGCGGGCCAGAAACGCCCCGGTAATGGTCTGCCGGGACGAGTCGTGGAGGCTGATGACCGTGGAGGGCATGCCCTCGGTGGTCAGTTGCTGGCGGATGGCCTCGACCGGCGGCGTGCCGTCGGTCACCACAAGCACATTGAGGTCCACGCCGCCGTGGGGGCCGACGGGCGGTGCGGTCGGGGCCGCGCTGAACGGCGCCGCCACATGGGGAACTCGGGGCTTCGCTGCGGCGTGAGTGCAGGCTGCGGCCAGCATGGCCACAGCGGCCAGGGCGGCAGCGAGGACGGCCGCGGATCGCCGCCCTGTCCAGTTGTCCACGATGACTCCTGCCAATGTGCCGCCGATTGATCCGACACTCACCTACCGTTCAAATAGCCGGTACATTCCTACCGTAGATCACTACCCCGTCCGGCCAAATTGCGCGACGACGGACGATGGACTGGGATAGCGCATCCCGGGATGAAGGTCTCGAGAGGGCTGATTCCGACCAGACGTCCGGGCCGCGGAGCAACCCGCGACATGACCCTCTACGGCGCCTCGCCGTCCTGCGCGGCCGGGCCTTCAGCGCTCGTCAAGACGGCCTGATGAGGTACTTCTTGCCGGTTGAATGGCGGGCGTAGACCGCGATGGCGTCGGGCTGCAGCCGGCGCATGTCGGCCACCTTCTCCGGTCCGGCCTTCTGGAGGAACGGGGTGAGCAGCCAGCCGCCGACGCCCCACGCCATGCCGAAGCTGCGGGTCAGCTCGGTCGGGCCGCGGTCGAGACCGCCGTAGATGTACACCTGCTTGTGGACCGACGACCCGTACCGGCTGAACTCGGCGCCGGCGCTGATCGCCGCCTCCATGCAAGCGAGGATCCGGCTGGCCAGCGAGCCTCCGCCGATGGCGTCGAAGGCGAGAGTCGCCTTCGTGGCCGTGAGCGCCTCGGTCAGGTCGCTGGTGAACGTGCCGGACGTCGAGTCGCACACCCAGGTGGCTCCTGCGGCGCGCAGGAGTTCCGCCTGCGCCGGGGAGCGCACAATGCTGACCAGCGGGATCTGCTCCTCGATGCAGAGCCGGTTGAGCATCTGACCCAGGTTGGAGGCCGCCGCGGTGTGCACCAGGGCGAGATGGCCCTCCATCCGCATGGTCTCGACCATCCCCAGCGCGGTCATCGGGTTGACGAATGATGCCGCCCCGTCCGCCGCCCGGGCCCCGTCCGGCAGCTCCAGGCACGCGGACGCGCTGACGCAGCGGTACTGCGTGTACATGGCCCCGCCGGCCACGGCCACCACCCTGCCGAGCAGGGCCCGGGCGGCCTCGGAGGCGCCGACGGCGACCACGGTGCCGGCGCCCTCGTTGCCGGCCGGCAGGGACTGCCCCACCCTCGCCGTTGCGGCGCGCGCGGCCGCCGCCGGGAGGGGAGCGGTGACGACGGGCCGGTCGGGTGTCCCGCCGGCGGTAGCCTGGGTCAGGTCGGCGCCGGCGAGGAGCAGCCCGAGGTCGGAGGGGTTGATGGGCGCCGCCTCCACCCGCACGACGACTTGGTGCGCCTCGGGCGCGGGGACATCGACGTCTTCGAGCGACAGCTTGACCGTGTGCGACGCGGTGACAAGCGAGCGCAGCTGCCGTGCCCGCCCGGGTACCTGATCCGGCACTTTCTGACCCCCTTAGGCTCAGGGCCCAACGTGCGGCCACTGCTTCACCCGGGCCGAATGCCGCGGGCAGCGATACCGCCGGGCCTGCCGGCAGCCCGGTCCGCAGCTTCCACTCGGCCCGGTTCACGCCTGCGGCCTGCACCGCGATCAGCGTCTTTATATGTGACATTGTGAGAGCGGGAGGTCGGACGCCCTGATCGTCCAGGACATCGACCGGGCCGCCTTCAGCCAGGAGATCACGACCCGCTCACATCTGCGAGAGCAGACAGCCTGCGAGACCACACAGGAGGTTACGTGACCGTCACCGACGAGTACCTGAGGAACAACGCCCGGTACGCGGAGGAATTCACCGGCCCGCTGCCGCTTCCGCCGTCCAAGAACACCGCGGTCATCGCCTGCATGGACGCGCGGCTCAACGTGTACGCCATCCTCGGCATGAACGAGGGCGAATCCCATGTGATCCGCAATGCGGGCGGCGTCGTGACCGACGATGAGATCCGCTCGCTGGCCATCAGCCAGCGCCTGCTAGGCACCCGCGAGATCATCCTGATCCATCACACCGACTGCGGGATGCTTACCTTCACCGATGACGGTTTCAAGCGCTCCATCCAGGAGGAGACCGGGATCAAGCCGCCATGGTCCGCCGAGTCTTTCACCGATCTTGACGAGGATGTCCGGCAGTCCGTAGCGCGCATCAAGGCCAGCCCGTTCATCCCGCACAAGGAAGCCATCCGCGGATTCGTCTTCGACGTCGCCACCGGGAAACTCAACGAGGTCACCTGAGCCTGTGGGGTGCCAGGGCCTGCCACACCGGACATGGCGAGACGCCTGGCCGGTCAGGGCAGATCGCGCGCCCTGAGCCTGGTCTGGTGCGGTTCGCCCGGAGGTTCCTCGATCCCGAAACTGAGGATCCGGCGGGGATGGATTCGTATCACGGCCGTGTCGCCCCCGGCTTCATCGCTGGGCAATGCCGGGACGGCTTCCGCGATCCCCCGGATCTCCAGGAAACGTACCCGCCACGGCTGCGTGGAAGCGATGTCGTCGACGACCAGGGCGGCCCGGCCGTCGCGGCTGACGTTCCGGAACTTCTGGCTCGCAGACATGCGGAAGCCGCCTATGTCGATCGTTGCCAGCTCCGGGTTATAGCGGAAGCCGACGGGCTTGACCTGGGGACTGCCGTCGGGCTGGATGGTGGCCAGCCGTCCGAGCTGCTGGACCTCCAGGTAGTCGATCTCCGCCCTGGTCAGCGGCATCTGCTGCTCCATTCTGGTGGCACGGGCTGGCGACTCGCCCGATCCGGCCGACCGCTCTCGGAGTCACTCAGCCACGACGCTAGGACCTCAACCAGTGTTGAGGTCAACAGCGCGGCAGTCGCCTCCTTGATCAAGGTGACGTGGTAGCCGAGCTCCATGCCAAAGCGCGCGGTGCATTCGATGCTTCCGCCGTCTCCTTGGTAGGCGCGTAGAGCTTGCCGCCCTCGCTCATGAAATCGTTGTAGGGGTCGACGATCAGCAGGGCGGTGCGGTCGGCGACGTAGGTGGCCAGTGCCATATTCACGTTCATAGGGTGTCTCCGAATCTGGGTCTGAAAGTGACGTCTCAAGGCTGTTTACCCACCTCGCGACGCGATGCCGCAGCGTTCGGGCACGTCCCGTGTCGTCGCCGCCAAGAGCGCTCGGGAGACCCCGGTCAGGGCGGGATCTTCACTCGATCTGCATAGTGTGCGCACGCCCTCTCCGCAGGCTGCGGCCATCCTGGTTGGTGATGGCGGGCCCGGCGCAAGGTGGCCCGCCAGGTGCGGGGCTATCGGGGCAGCCCCGTGATAGCCGGAGGCAGGCGCCCAGAATGCTCGGGGGTGCTGGGCGCCTGCCTGCCGCGGTCGGCAGAACGCTGGTACAGCGCATGGCCCTCACGACCTGCTCGGCCGCCGGGCGGCCGCGCGGAATGCAGTCACCTGACCCAAGCGATCCCGCATGCTGCCGTCCTACGTTCATGAAGTGCTTACTTTGCCTTCAGGAAACCCACGATGAGCCCGTCTGGCGCATTTCGGAATGGGAGTATTCCGACGGTGCTCCTGGTGCATGGCGCGTTCGCGGACGGGTCGATCTGGGCTGGTGTGGTCCCAGAGCTGCAAGGAGCGGGCATCGGGGTGATCGCCGTGGCGAATCCGCTGCGCACCCTTGCCTCCGACGCTGCTTATGTCGCCAGTATCGCAGCGGCGATCGACGGGCCCGTTGTCCTCGCCGGGCATTCCTACGGCGGAGCCGTCATCGCGGCTGCCGGAGCTGCGGCGGGCAACATTGCGGGCCTGGTGTACGTGGCCGCCTACGCGCTTGAAGAGGGTGAGAGCGCACTCGCGGCAGCGGCGATCCCTGCGTCGAGCTGCACATCGATCACGAAATGTTCCCGCCGTTGTTTGCCGCCGACCTTCCTCGCCGGACTGCCGCCGCTGCGGCGGCGGCGCAGCGCCCCATTGCGGCCACGGCCTTCGCGGAAAAGGCAAGTGCGGCAGCCTGGAAGACCACGCCCAGCTGGTACGTGATCGCGACTGACGACGTGATCATTCCGCTCGAAGCCCAGCAGTTCATGGCCCGGCGCGCCGAAGCGCACACCACAGAGATCCGCGCCTCGCACGCCATCACCCTGACGCAGCCGGCCGCGGTGGCCGAGCTGATCGCCGCGGCGGCCGCCGCGTCCGTCCGCGCCCCCGGCACCGTCTGACAGGCGGGCCGCTGTCAGGAATCCCGACCCGGCGCCCATGCCGGGCCTCGAAGGACGGAACAGCATGACCACGGTTAGGCCTGAGGCCATCAGGCGCAGCGAATCGGGCATCAGGACAGAGGTCCGGCATTCCAGAAACAGTGCCGGACCGTGCCCGAGGCCAGGCGAACGAGATCTATCTACGGAAAGGAAGTCCAGTGGACCTCAACCTCGCCGGCAAGGTCGCGGTGGTCACCGGAGCAGGCAAGGGCATCGGGAAGGCCGTCACTCTGGCGCTGGCCGATGAGGGAGCGCAGGTCGTCGCCGGATCGCTAACCACGGACACACTTGACGGCCTGAAAGGCGTCACCCCTGTGGCAGTGGATCTGTCCGGAGCCGACGGGCCGGCGCAGCTGATCGCCCGGGCGATCGAGGAGCACGGCCACGTCGACGTGCTGGTCAACAATGTCGGAGCAGTCCGGATGCGGCTGGAAGGATTCTTCGGCACCAGCGACGAGGATTTCGCCTGGGCGATGCAGATGAATTTCTTCATCGCGCTGAGGGCCAGCCGCGCTGCCCTGGCCACGATGGTGGACAAGGGCAGCGGCGCGATTATCAATGTCGCGTCTGTCAACGCCTTCTTCCAGCCCGATGCCGCCACGATCGACTACGGGGCGGCGAAGGCCGCGCTGGTCAACCTGACCAAGACCCTCGCCGAGGAGTTCGGGCCGCGAGGCATCCGGGTCAATGCGGTCTCCCCCGGCCCGGTATCCACCGACCTGTGGCTCGGCAAGCACGGTGTGGCCCAGACCGTCGCCAAGGCCACCGGCGTAGACGCGGACACAGCCCGCGCGAACACCGGAGGAGGTCGCCACCCTCATCACGTTCCTGGCCTCCGACCGGATCGCGAATGTCACTGGCGTCAACTACGTCATCGACGGCGGTCTGATCAAGACGACCTGAGGCCAGCCGATGCCAGCATCCGAGATGTCAGCGGCCCGCCGCAAGCGGCGGGCGTTGCTGGCGGCGATCATGGGATCGTTCGTCGCCGGGCTGGACGCTACGGCAGTCAATGTGGCGCTGCCTGCCGCCAGTGGGTTCCATGCCAGGTCGCCCCGAAGCATGTGATCATGGACCTGAAGGCCCCTTAGATGGGATCAGTCAGTGCCAGCAGTCAGCTCGCTTTTCGGACGCCAATCTGAACTACAAGCGCTTGATCAGCTATTCGACGATATTCATGAACATGGCGGCTCCCTGGCAGTAACCGGGGGCCCGGGGGTGGGCAAGTCGGCGGTGCTTCGGGAAGCCGCGACACGCGCGGCCCGTCGCGGCATCCTGGTCCTGCGGGCCACCGGGGTGCAATCAGAGGCATTGCTCCCCTTCGGCGGGCTGTACCAGCTTTTGCGTCCCGTCCTTGGATACATGGACGGGCTCGCGGCGCCGCAACGCCATGCGATGCAATCGGCATTCGGCCTGGCTGAGAGAATTTCGTCCGACTTCTTCCTGACGGCGCTCGCGACACTGAATCTGCTGGCTGAATGCGCAAAGGGATCGCCGGTCCTCGTCATCGCCGATGATGCTCAGTGGCTCGACCAGTCCACGTTCGATGTTCTGGCGTTCGTCGCGCGGCGACTGGACTTCGAACCAGTCCTGCTGATCAGCGCGGTCCCGGACGGCCACCAGAGTCCTGTTGAGGCCGGGATGCCGAGCCTCCATCTCGAAGCCCTGCCCGTGCCCGCAGCCGCCGCGCTGCTGGATAGCTGCGCTCCCGGCCTTCCGGACTCGGTGCGCGCCCGATTTCTAGACGAGGCAGCCGGCAACCCGCTGGCGCTCGTCGAACTGCCGGTCGCCTATCGGAAGGCCCGCCAGCGAACTGAGCTGCCTCAGTGGCTGCCGCTCACGACGCGCCTTGAACAGGCATTTGCGGCGCGTGCGTTCGAGTTGCCCGACCAGACCCGGACAGCACTCCTGGTGGCCGCGCTCAACGACGGATTCCTGATCAGCGAATCCCTGGACGCCACCGCACTGCTGGTCTCAGCAGCACCGATACCTGATCTGCTAGCTCCGGCGGCAGACGCAGGGCTGATCGAGACCGACGACACCGAATTGCGGTTCCGTCATCCATTGATGCGCGCCGCAATCCGCCAGGAAGCAGGCATCTCGCAGCGGCACGCCGTGCATGCGGCGCTGGCCGAGGTGCTCCAGAGCAAGCCCGAGCGCCAGGTGTGGCACCGGGCGGCCGCGATCACCGGGCCAGATGAGTCCGTAGCCAGAGCGCTGGAGGCGGCAGCCGCACAGGCTCAGCGGCGCGGCGGCACTGCGGTTGCCGTGTCAGCGCTGCAGCGCGCGGCCAGCCTCAGTGACGGCGAGCAGCGTCCCAGACGGCTTCTGCACGCCGCTGAGCTGGCGTTCGAGCTGGGCCGGCACGATCTCGTGCGGAGCCTGCTGGCCGAGGCAGAGCCGCTCGGCCTGCCGTCCAGGGATACAGCACGGCTGACATGGATCAGGGAGAGCTTCAGAGATGGCATTCCCGTTGGCGCCGCGAGCGCGCGGTCGCTGACTGGTGCAGCGGAGCGGGCTGGCGCCGACGGTGACACAGACGTCGCGCTCAAGCTCCTGAACGGCGCTGCCCAGCGCTGCTGGTGGACCGAGCCTGCACAGGCGACACGGGACGAGATCATCGCTGCCGCCGAGAGGCTCAATGTCGCCGAGAGCGATCCGCGTCTGCTGATGATCCTCGCGTTCGCGGCCCCGATCGACAGAGGCGCGGTCGTCATCGACCGGCTGTCCCGGCTGGCGCCGATCGCGGGAACCCGCGCAGGAGCCGACCGCCTGTGCGGCATCGCGGCCACAGCAGTCGGCGCTTTCGATCTGGCGACAGCGCCGCTGGCAAAATCGGTGGCTGCGCTGCGGGACCAGGGGCGGCTAGGGCTCCTGGCACGAGCGCTGACAGTGCAGGCGTGGAGCTCAGCGCAGCTCGCCGACTTGGGCGCTGCGATTCCGGCTGCCGATGAGGGACGCCGCCTAGCGCAGGAAACAACACAACCGCTGATCGCCGCTACGGCCGAGGCAGTTCAGGCGATGCTGGCTGCGCTGCGCGGCGATCATGAGGCGGCCACGGCGCTCGCTGCGCACGCCGAGCGGGGTGGCGTGTCGGTTGGCGCCAACGCGGTACTGGCGGCAGCGCAGTTCGCCCGCGGCCTCGCCGGCCTCAGCGCAGGCCGGCCCGCGGACGCGTTCCAGCACCTGCGGCGCATTCATGACCCTGCCGACCCGGCCTATCACTATGCGATCAGATGCTTCACGATCGGCGATCTCGCGGAGGCCGCATACCGCAGCGGGAACCCGCAAGGCATCGCTGTCTTCATGGATGACATGGAAGCAGTCGCCAGGCGGACTCCGTCGCCAAAGCTGCATGCCGACCTGCGCTATGCCCGCGCGCTGCTCGCCGACGAGGTCAGTGCCCCGTTGTTCTTCGACGCGGCCCTCGGGCCCGATATGACGTCGTGGCCGTTCCTCAGGGCCCGGGTGCAGCTTGCCTACGGGGAGTGGCTTCATCAGCGGCGCCAGAACGCAGCCTCGCGGGCACCCTTGCGCGCCGCCTGCGAAGCATTCGACGCGCTTGGCGTGATCCCGTGGTCGGAGCGGGCGCGCCAGCAACTGCGCGCGACGGGGGAAACGAGCCGTCCGCGCAGCCCCGAAGCGCTAGATCAGCTCACACCGCAAGAGCTGCAGATCGTCCAAATGGCAGCAAGAGGGCTGACCAACCGCGAAATCGGCCAGATGCTCTACCTGTCCCATCGCACTGTCAGCTCGCATCTGTACCGGGCCTTCCCCAAACTCGGGATAACCTCCCGGACTGAGATAGGAAGCGCGTTCAGAACCTTATTCCCCTGAGCCGATGCACCCTGGGAGGCCGGGGACCTATGGTCGCTGGGAACAGGTGTCTGCGTGCGTGCAGACCTCAAGGTCGGTGGCTTTGACGGCGAGCGATACCTCGGCTGAGGCACAGCAACTGTGCACAGATGGGCCAGCTCTGCGCCTTGGTACTCGGGGTGAGGCGCGGTTGCGCGTCCTCACCCCGAGCCTGGTGCGGAAGGATCGCCGAGCACCCGGGCCAGCGAATGAAACCGCCGTGAAACCGCGATGAATCCCGCTGCGTGCACCCTCGACGTGATCGTGGCCGTCCAGGCCGCGGTGATGGCGAAAGGAGAACCATGACCAGCGCGATCACGGCCACCGGGCTGCGCAAGTCATTCGGCGGCAAGGCCGTCCTCGACGGCATCGACCTGGAGGTCGGCGCGGGAACAATGTTCTCGCTGCTGGGTCCCAACGGCGCCGGCAAGACCACCACCGTTCAGATCATGTCCACGCTGGTCCGCGCCGACGGCGGCGAGGTGCGCGTCGCGGGCCATGACGTGGCCAGGGACCCTGCGGCGGTACGGGCCGCGATCGGAGTCACCGGCCAGTTCTCCGCGGTCGACAACCTGCTCACCGGCGAGGAGAACCTGCTGCTGATGGCGGACCTGCACCACCTGGGCCGGGCGGAGGGGCGGCGGCGCGCCGCCGGGCTGCTCGACAAGTTCGACCTGGCCGACGCGGCCTCCAAGACCGCGGCGACCTACTCCGGCGGCATGCGGCGGCGGCTCGATCTCGCCATGACCCTGATCGGCGACCCGCACATCATCTTTCTCGACGAGCCGACCACCGGTCTCGACCCGCCCAGCCGCCGCATAATGTGGCAGACCATCCGCGAGCTGGTGGCCGGCGGCGTCACGATCTTCCTGACCACACAGCAGCTGGACGAGGCGGACCAGCTGGCCGACCGGATCGCCGTTCTCGATCACGGCAAGGTGGTCGCCGTGGGGAGCCCCGAGGAGCTCAAGCGCAGCATTCCCGGGGCGCACGTCCGGCTGCACTTCGCCGACAAAACAGGGCTCGACGCGGCCGAACGGGCTCTCGGCGGCACGTTCCGGCACGACGACACGCTGACGTTGGAGGTTCCCAGCGACGGCGGTGCGACCGCGGTGCGGGCGCTGCTCAACCGGCTCGGCGACACGGCGGCCGAGGTCGACGATCTTTCCGTGCACACACCCGATCTCGATGACGTGTTCTTCGCCCTCACCGGCCACCCGACGGCAGAGAAGACGGCAGAAAAGGAGAACGTGCGATGACAACCCTGGCCTTTGCCGCTCGGGACTCGGCGACGATGACGCGGCGCAGTCTCCGGCACGTGCTGCGCTATCCGGTGACTCTGGTCGTGTCGGTGGCCGTGCCCGTGCTGTTGCTGCTGCTTTTCGTCGGCGTCTTCGGCGCGCTGAAGGCGAGCCTCGGGGCGGGCTCGCACGGCTCGTACCTTGCCTACGTTATGCCCGGGATCATCGTGATGACCGCCGCGTACGGGAGCTCGGTCACCGCCCAGTCCGTCAATCGGGACTCCACCGAGGGCATCATCGCCCGGTTCCGCACCATGGCGATCTCTCCCGCCTCGGTGCTGAACGGGCATGTCGCCAGCGCCCTGGCCCGCACGCTGGTCAGCGTGGCCCTCGTCATCGGCGTCGCGATCGGGCTGGGGTTCCGGCCCACCGCCGGCGCAGGCCGGTGGCTGGCGGCGGCCGGCCTCACCGCCCTGCTGGTGCTTGCGCTGACCTGGCTGGCCGTCCCGTTCGGCCTGGCGGCCAGGACCGCCGAGGGCCTGTCCGGCTTCATCCTCATCGTTCAGCTGCTGCCGTTCATCAGCAGCGCGTTCGTGCCGCCGGGCCAGATGTCGGGATCGGTGCGCTGGTTCGCGGTGCACCAACCGTTCACGCCGGTCATCGACACGCTGCGCGGTCTGCTGACGGGCACCCCGTCCGGCGGCAGCGCGCTCGCCGCCGTCGCCTGGTGCGCTGGGCTCGCGCTGGCGGGGTACCTGTGGGCGCGGGTCCTGTTCCGGCGGGACCTCAACCGCTGACCTGGGTTCGCGCCTGAAGCGCGGCGCGGGCGGCGGCGTGCAGGCGTTCCGGGTCGAGGTCGGCGTACGACGACACAGCCTCGGCGTACGCCGGCCCGTCGGCGTCCTGCGCGGCCCGCCTGACGCGCACGGCGGACATGGTTGGCCAGAAGCCGTACTGCAAGCCGAAGCGTTCGGCCAGCGCGATCATCCGCGCTCCTGAACTCGCCGCGGCGGCATCCCCGGCGCGCTGCGCCCGGCCGATGTCCGTCATGGCCAGGGCCAGCAGCAGGAAACCCCAGGCAGATAGGCCCGGGTAGGAATCGGCGGGTGCTTCGGCCGGCAGGCCTGGGTCCGCGGTCAGCGCCGCGAGCGAGGCGGGCAGCGCATCGGTGATCTCCGCGACCAGGGCCAGCCGGCCGTGCTGCGCGTGGGCGACCACGGCGATGGCCTGAATCTGGAGCGCCCAGGGCTCCAGACCGGACAGGTCGCCGCCAGGCCCCTGGCGCCGCGTGTCCCGCAGCGCGGCCGCCGCCGCGCGCCACAGGCGAAGGCCGGCATCGGCGTCACCGCGGCCGAGCGCGATCTCCGCGCGCACGGCGGTATCGAACATCGACAGATCGCCTGCGTCCCAGCCAACCTGCGTCGTCAGCTTCAGCTCGCGCTCCGCATCGTCGAGGGCACCGCGCTGCAGGTGGGCGGACACGATGACGGCGCGCACCCGGTTCGCGCTCGACCAAGCCCCCAACGCCTCGGCCACCGACAGCGCCGCGCTCAGATGGCGCAGCGCCTCGTCGCCCGAACCGGCCTCGTCAACCTGGAGGCACAGCTCGCCGATCCGGGAATGCACGGCGGCCCGGAGCCAGGCGCTGCCACGGCGCTCTAACGCCTCGAGCGCCCGCCGCGCCGCCGCCAGCGCGCCGTCCAGGTCGCCCGCCCCTTCCCAGGCGTAGCTGGCCACGGAGTTGGCCATGCCCGAGAGCAGCGGCTGGTCGCTGTCGCCCAGCGTGCGCAGGGTCGCAAGGTCCGCCTCGGGCGACCCGTCCAGCGCGCTCAGAACGGCCTGGGCGGCCCGGGCGAAGGTGTCCGGCGGAGCGGGCGGCAACCTTCGCAGGCCCACCAGGAACCGCGCCAGGTTCGGCCCCTGCAGCAGGAACGCGCTCAGCGCGCCGAGGACCAGGCTGGTCCTGGTGGCCTCGACGAGGGCGGGTTCCGGGCAGAACCGCGGCAGGATCCGGGCCGTGTCCCCCGCCAGGGCAGTCAGGCGGGCGAAACTCGATTCGACCATCCACAGCCCGCCCAGCACGGCCGACACCGCGGCGACCGTTGCGGCATCGTTGTGGTCGAGCCCGTGGCGCAGGGCCTGGACCAGGTTGTCCTGCTCGGCCCGGACCAGCTCGAAGGCCGGGAGGTCGTCGCCGGTGAGCACCGAGTCGTGGTGTGCGACGCCGAAGTCGCGGGCCCAGGCGAGGAACCGGCCGGTCACGCGGTCGGTCTCGCCGGCGTCCGCGCAGTGCGCCGCGGCGAACTCCCGGACGGTCTCCAGCATCCGGTAGCGGGTGCCCGACGCGCCGTCGACGACCTTGAGCAGCGACTGATCGGTGAGCTGCTCCAGGACCGGCAGGATGTTGGCGCCGAGCAGGTGCCGGGCGGCGTCGATGGTGAACCCGCCGGGGAACACCGACAGGACGCGCATGGCCGCCTGCCCGGCCGGGTCGAGGAGGTTCCAGCTCCAGTCGATGACGGCGTGCAGCGTGCGGTGCCGTTGCGGCGCGTCCCTCGCGCCGCCCTGCAGCACGGCGAACCTGTCCTCGAGGCGGCGGGCGATCTCGGCCACCGACATGACCCGGCCCCGCGCAGCGGCCAGTTCCGCGGCGAGCGGCAGCCCGTCCAGGCGGCGGCACAGCTCCCGCACGGCCTGTGCGGGCAGGTCGGCGTCGGGCCGGGCCGCCCGCGCCCGCTGCTCGAACAGCTCGGCCGTGCTGGGCAGGTCCAGCTCGGGCAGCAGGTACACCGATTCCGACGACAGACCCAGCGGGGCCCGGCTGGTGGTGAGAACGCGCAGGTCCTTGCTCAGCGACACCAGGGCGTGCACCAGGTCGGCGGCGCCGCGCACGACGTGCTCGCAGTTGTCCAGCACCAGCAGCGCGGGGCCCGGGCCCAGGGCGGCCGCGATCCCGGCGAGCACGCCCGGCGGGGCGCCGCGGCGGCTGACCGGGCTGCCGCCTTCCTCGCCGACGCCGAGGGCGGACGCAACCTCGGCCGTGACGTCGCCGTCGGCGGCGACGCCCGCGAGCTCGACGACATGCACGACGCGCTGCTCCGCCCGGATGCTGACCGCGTGCGCGAGACGGGTCTTGCCCAGGCCGCCGGTGCCCACGATCGACGTGACCCGGGACGTGCGCAGCAGGGCGGCCACGGCGGCGATGTCATGGTCCCGGCCGAGCAGCGGGTTGGGCTCGTGCCGGACACCGCGGCGGATCACCGGCGCGTCGGCCTGCAGCAGCTCCTGGTGCACGCCCTGCAGCGCGGGGCCCGGGTCGCTGCCGAGCTCGTCGCGCAGCCGCTGCCGGTAATCGGCGTACCGGGAGAGGGCCGCCGCGGGCCCCGCGGTTGCCGCCTCGCACCGCAGCAGTTCGGCCAGGACTTCCTCGTCCCGCGGGTACTCCAGGATCAGCTCGCCCAGCGGTGCTGCGGCCTCGGCCCGCCGCCCCAGGCGTGACAGCGCGAGCGCGCGGGCCCGCAGCAGCGACCGGTAGACCGGAACCCGTGCCGCACGCAGCGCGGACAGCGGGTGGCCGTCCCCGGCGTCCCAGTCCGCGGCACCGTCGCACAGCGCGAGTCCGGCCTCGGCATGCCCGAGCGCCGCGAGGTGGTCGCCGGCCCGGGACCGCTTCTCGCTCTCGGACGCGCTGAGCAGGATCGCGGAGGCATCGATCTGGTCGTCGCGCAGCGAGAGGCGGTATCCGCCCGGCGTGCTGACGATGACCCCAGGGCCGAGGCGGGCCCGGGCCCGTGACACAAGGACCTGGAGGGCCTTGAACGGGTGCTCGGGTTGCTCGTCTGGCCACAGCGCGTCCACCAGCCGGGAGGTGCTGCACCCCGCGTGCAGGTCCTCGGCCAGGAGCGCAAGCAGGCCCTGCAGCCGGGAGCCGGTGATCTCCAGGCTGCCGTAACTAACCCGCGACAGCAGGGCCAGCTCAACGGTCACCGCCGTCAGATTAGCCGATCCCCTGCCAGACGACGCGGGTGACGGCAATGCCTCGGATGCATCGCTGCCAGGCAGCCCGGACGGCTCGGCACAGATCACCCGGCGATGCGGACTTCCGCGCGGGCGGCGGTATCGGTCACGTCGCCCGCGCGGAAACCATCCCGCGCGGAGGCTAGGGGCTGGGTGGGCCGAGGCGGGCGGAGAAGACATCGTCGGTCATGACCCGGCCGTTAGGGTAGCGGGCCGGCCTGGTGCGGTCGTAGTGCAGGATGTCGGGCAGCAGGGTGCGGGCCGCAGCGGTGGCTTCGGCCGGTGCGTAGCCGTGCCGTTGCAGCGCATCGGCCAGCGGCTGCAGGTAGTTCTTCACGTCGTCGACCGGGTCGGTGGCGTTGAACTGGTCTTTGATGTCGTCTGGGTTGAGGATCGGGTTGAACGACGGGTTCCCGGCCCGGTCCATCGGCACGAGCATGCCGTCGCGGCGCAGGCTGGTCGTGGCCCATGCTCCGATCAGCGGCCCGCGGCCGAGCATGTCACTGGGTACCTCCACGGCGATGGACAGAATGCTGGCACCAGCGAAGGTGTCGCTCCCGGTCCACGCGAAGTTTCCTTCCTGGCCGCCGGCCAGCCAGTGCAAGACACCCTCAGCGTCGGCGAAGAAGGGATCGCTGCGCTTGCCGGTGAACAGCCGGCACGGGCCGGCCTGGACGGGCGTGGCCAGGGCGTCGAAGCCCACCTCGGCGGCCTCGATGAGCAGGTCACCACGCGGTTCACGGGTCTGGGCCTGGGTGCCGGTGGCGTAGTAGGCGGTGGCGGTTTGCCGGCCGTCGCTGAGCTCGGAGAAGGTGAAGCTGAACGCCGCATCCGCCAGGCAGTCCCCGTCGTTGTCGATGTTGAACCGGTAGACCGCGCCGGGGTGGAAGCCGTCGCCTTTCGCGAACGGGTTCGAGTCCATGATCAGCACGGTCCGGTCTGGGTTGTCGGAAGCGGCGAATACGAACAGGTCGGTCAGGTCCAGGCGGGCATCGTCGCCGGGGTGCTTGAGGTTGGCGGCGCTGAAGTGGTTCGACATGGTTACTCCTTCGGTGGTAGTGGCCTGGGTGGCAGGGGCTGCGCCAGGTGAAACTGCGGCAGGTGAAACTGCGCCGGGTATCAGCTGCGCAGGAAGCCCAGCAGCGCCGTGTTCACCTGGCCGGCATGGGTCCAGGGGATGGCGTGCGGGCCGCCTTCGATCACGGCGAGCTGCATGTCGCTGATCAGGCCGGGCAGCCGCTGGCCGGTCTTGTCCAGCGGCAGGACCTGATCCGCATCGCCGTGGAGCACCAGCACGGGCACGTCGATCTTGGGCAGGTCGGCGCGGAAGTCCGTGGCCCAGGTCGCGATGCACGCCACCGCGGCCGTGGCCGAGGCCCTGACGGCGAGGTTCCAGCTGGCCTGCCAGGCTTGGTCGCTCACCAGGACGCCGCGTAGCGTGTCGGCGTTGTAGAAGTTGTCCAGGAAGCCCTTCATCCAGGCCGGGGTGTCGGCCTGGGCGGCCTGCACGAACCCGTCGAACAGGCTTTGCGGAACCCC
>WNFN01034402.1_pt1 | contig 18440 bp, 15 predicted proteins | sample 5400161 | NCBI WGS metagenome assembly WNFN01 (sample SAMN13153353, study PRJNA577476) | soil metagenome | isolation source: 80 cm saprolite on Douglas fir-dominated hillslope | place: USA:California | collected 2013-09-17 | reverse complement strand
CGCGGCAATCGTATGGGCGCCGCTGGTAAGTGCAATTTTTACAGTGGTCGCCGGGACCGCCAGATGCAGCGCATTGGCCGCCGCAACGACGTCGACGATGCTTTCGCCACGCACGATGCCGAAGCGTGGCTTCGACGACTCGTCGGTAAAAGTCGCAAGACGCATATTCACTTTCCTCCAGGCAATTGCACGTCGTTGTCTTTCACGAGCTTGCTCCATTTGGCAACGTCGGCATTGATGTAGCGGCCGAACTCTTCCGGTGTTTGCGGTTTGGGTTCGGCGCCCAGCGTCGCCAGGTGGTCGCGAAATTCCTGCGTCCCCATCGCTGCGACCATGACCTCGTTGATCGCTTTGACGATCTCGGGCGGGGTCTTTGGCGGCGCCAGCAGCCCGAACCAGCCGACCGATTCGTAACCGGGCACGCTGTCGGAAACGGTCGGTACGTCAGGATAGAACCGCGATCGCTGGGTGTCGGTCACGCCCAGCGCCTTGAGCTGGCCCGACTGCACGAATTGCTGCACCACCGGTCCCGGCGCAAACATCATGTCGATGCGGCCGCCGAGCAAATCGGTCACGGCGGGGCCGGTTCCCTTGTAGGGAATGTGCAGCAGTTTGATCCCGGTGGCGCTCGCGAACAGCAGGCCGGACAGATGCGACGCCGCACCGACGCCTGACGAGCCGAATGTCAGTCCTTCCGGTTTTTCTTTCGCATGGCGGATCAAATCGGCTGTCGAGCTAACCGGCAAGGTCGGGCTGGCGACCAGCAGATAGGGCGGCGCCGCGGCGACCGCGATCGGAGAAAGCAACTTGTTGACGTCAAACGGGCCGTCTCCACCGGCGCCGCTCGATACCGCCATCAGCGCGCCGGTCGACGCCATCAGCAAGGTGTAGCCATCGGGCGGAGCTTTCAAGACAGCCCTTGTGCCGATCCCGCCTGATGCGCCCGGTTGATTTTCCACCACGACCGGCCGACCCCATCTGCTGTTGAGATTCTGCGCGATGATGCGCGCCAGCACGTCGGTGCCGCCACCGGCGGCAAACGGCACGATCATCTTGATCGCGTGATCGGGGTAGTCAGCAGCGCAAGCCGGCAGCGCAAACGCGCCAACCCAGAGTACCAATGAGGCAATCCGAACAAACATGTCTATGATCCCAACCCTATTACTCGCTGCTTCGCGCGCCCGGGAATGACATCTTTTTGGCTGCAACGCGCGATAGCATCTGAAGATCACCGGCCAGTACGCGCCAGCGAAACAGCGGTGAATCCGGCGGTGGCGACAGCTCCGGTGTCCAGTTGGTGAGTTTCTCCAGGGCATAGGTATCCATCACGATTCCGCGCCAGCTTCGCTCCACCCGCTCGAGCGGCTCTCTGATCGCTGTCGTGGCCGCCCACAGTAGATTGGTATTGTCAGGCTCGCGCCCGACGTAAAGACCTGTATAGCCTCTGATCGAATTCATGCCGGGATCGCGAAAGCCCAAAAACCGACCGCGCTCGTTGATCTGGATGACCGGGACGCGGTCCTTGAAATACCAGCGCAGCATGGCGTAGGTCCGGTAGTCCGTGGTTGCGATCCAGGTCGCACCAATCTTTTGCAATTCGGCTTGCGCCCGGTCCACGACCTGCTCATAACCCGCCTCGCCGCCGATCGGATCGGCCTTGCCGATCAAGTTCCAGGGGCTGACGACATAATAAAGAAACACCAGAACGACGAAGACGATACCGGAAGCAATCGCAGCGTAGGCCCATGCGATGGTCGATTTGATCATCCATGCGGGAAAACCTTCGCGCGGCAGCATCGCGATGTTGATCGCCGCGGCGGCAAACCCAACCGGCCACATGAACATCGGCCAGGTATCGCCGACCCGCAGGGTCAGCGATTTCCAGAAGAAGTATCCGAACGGCACGATCACGCAGGTCGAGAGCAATATGGCCACCGCGTTACCTCGGCGATATCCCCGCCACGCCGTCAACGCCGCGCCCGACAAGACCACCGGCAGCAGGATAAACCCGACCAGCCCGAACTGCAGGCCGACAAAATCCCCGACGGTGCGAAGCGACAATTCGTGGGTCGCGGTTGCCCGCACAAACTGGAATCGGAACGATGCCCAATCGTGCTGAGCGTTCCAGACCAGGACCGGCAGAAACACCACCACCGCGATCAGGGCCGCCGCCCACGGATAAGGGCTAAGCAGCCAGCGCCGGCGCCAGTCCGGCGCCAGCATGAATGCCGCTACCGCTGGCAGCGTCATGACCACAGTGAATTTCGAGAGCAGCGCCAGCCCCGCGAACAGCCCGGCTGCCAGCCACCAGCGCCCATCACCGCTCTCGTTGAGTCGGACCAGCGCCCACACCATCGCGACGGCAAACGGGATCAGCGCGACGTCCGGCGCCACCTTGGCCATCAGCAACCCGTAATAAAGCGCGGCCTCCGGCATCAGCACCGCAATCACGACCGCGCGAACGTCATGCGTCACCCGCCGGACCGTGTCGGCGAGCAGCAATTGGGTGACCAGCATGGCCAGCACGCCGGCAAACCTGACGCCCAAATTGGTGTCGCCGAAGATCGCGGTGCCGAACCGGATGAACCACGCGATCATCGGCGGATGATCGAGGAACGAAAGCACGTTCTCCTTCGACCAGGTCCAGTAATAGGCTTCGTCGGTGCGCAGATCTATCACGCTTGCGTAGATCACCCGCAATGTCGTCATCGCGACGATCAGCATCACAGCGGCAGGCAATTGCCGAAAGATGGAAGTTTCCGGTTTCGCGTTGATACTGTCGGTCGGGGCAATCGTCACGACGCTTTCTCCCCGACTCCGGATAGGGTGTCAACGTCTTGGGAAGCGAGATCGTGCAGGGACCAGGGATACCAATGTTGCGCATGCGAGATTGACTACCCTCGGCGTCGTCCCGGCGAACGAGGTTGTGAATATATCTCCGACCTCATCCTGAGGAGCTTGCGAAGCAAGCGTCTCGAAGGATGGACGGAAAGCGCGGACTCGCGGCCATCCTTCGAGACGCGCGCAAAGGCGCGCTCCTCAGGATGAGGTCGGAGATATAGTCACAACCTCGAATGCCGGGACCCAGCCACCGGCCCTTGCTTGCTTCAGAAGGTATCGGCCACAGTACCAGAACGAGATTGTACGGCGTATGGGTCCCGGCGTTCGCCGGGGCGACAGGGAAAGGTGGTCGCTGACGGAATAAAACTCTACTATCGGCGTTCATTGTCGATGACTCTCCGATTGGACCGCATGACCATATTTTCTCGCGAACGGCTCAAGAAATTCATCCGCGGCATCGGCGTCCGGCAGGTCCGTCTCGCCTGCGGGCTGGTGTTGTTCACCTATCTGGCCAGCCATTTCGTGAACCACGCGCTCGGCAATATTTCGATGGATGCCCTTGCCACCGGCGTCTATTACCACATCGCGTTCTGGCAATTTCTCCCGGTCGCGATGGTGTTTTATACCGCCGCCCTGGTCCACGTCGGTCTTGGGATCTGGGCGCTTTACGAGCGCCGGCAATTCCGCTGGAAGGCCATCGAGCCGCTGCAGCTCGTGCTCGGCTTGAGCATTCCGGCGCTCATCATCGCCCACATTGTCGGCGTGCGGCTCGGCCATACTCTTTTTGAGCACCAAAAGCTCTATCCGCAGGTGCTCTATGCCTACTTGATCGTCTTTCCGTACAAGATACGGATGATGTTCGCGGTCCTGGTGATCTCATGGGTTCACGGCTGCATCGGCCTTTATTTCTGGCTCCGGATGAAAGCGTTTTATAACAGCGCGGCGCCGTTTCTCCTTGCCGCGGCGGTGCTGATTCCGACGCTCGCCATGCTGGGCCTCTATCAGGGCGGACGAAGCGTTATTGCCGACGTCAACAACGACGCCGCGGAGTGGAAGGCGGATAATCTTTCGCGGAGTCAGGTCGGCACTTTAGCTGAACAGACCACTCTTGACAGCATCGCCGATTATTTTCTGATCTTCTATCTCGGCCTGATCGGAGTTGTCTTGCTTGCAAGGGGCGTGCGCGCCCTGAACGAGCGCCGGGTCGGCATGATCAGCCTGTCGTACGGCAACGGCAGGACGGTTCGGGTGCCGAAGGGCCTCAGCGTGCTTGAGGCGAGCCTGCGCAACAATGTCCCGCATGCCAGTGTCTGCGGCGGCCGCGCCCGTTGCTCCACCTGCCGCATTCGCGTGATCGGAGACTGCACGTCGCTGCCGCAGCCGTCGCAGCGGGAGGCGTTCGTGCTCAACCGCGTTGGGGCCGGCTCGGATCCCGCGATCCGGCTGGCCTGCCAGCTCAGGCCCGAGGCCGATCTCTCCTTCTTCCAGATCTTCCTGCCGCAGATCACCGCAGCTACGCTTCGGACATCAAGCCCCGCCCGCATCGGCGAGGAACGCTATCTCGTCAGCATGTTCGTGGACATGCGGGGCTCGACCAGGCTCGCGGAAAATCGGCTGCCGTTCGATACCGTGTTCATCGTCAACCGTTTCCTCGGCGCGGTGTCGAAGGCTGTGATCGAATGCGGCGGTCAGCCCAACCAGTTCGTCGGCGACGGGCAATTGGCGCTGTTCGGACTCAACTGCAGCCCGCAAACCGCCTGCCGCCAGGCACTTCAGGCCGCGGCGATGATTGCCGCCAATGTCGACGAATTGAATCAGTTCCTCAGCCATGATCTGCGCGAGCCGATCCGCTTCGGCATCGGCATCCATGGCGGCGAAGTCATCATCGGCGATATCGGCTACCGCGATCACATGGTGTTCACGGCACTCGGAGACGCGGTCAATGTCGCAGCAAGGCTGCAGGACATGACAAAGAGCCTCGCATGCGAAACGATCCTGTCGGAGGAAGTTCGTGTCACCGCCGGCCTTCCGGCCGATGGTTTGCCCGAGCAGGAAGTCGCGATCCGCGGCCGCGCCGAGCCGATGATTGTCCGCTCTGTCGCGGATGCGAGCGTGTTATCCGCCTTGGTTAACGATGTGCAAATTATCGCGGCGTAGTGATCCGCGCCGCGCCGTATGTGATATTTTTCACACCTGAATATTCGTTCAGAAAATTGCACCCGTACCAAACGCAATTTTCTCGAACCCAGTTCCTGAGCGATGCGACTGATGTGCGAGGGGTGAAACTGAAACGATCAACCCGCGCCAAGGCGCACACTTAAGGATAACGGCCATGTTACGCAAAATCGCTCTCGCACTTGTTGCCGCAGCTTCTCTCAGCGCAGTGGCGCTGGCTCCGACCGCCGCATCGGCGCACTGGAAGGGCGGCGGATTCGGCGGCTACCATCATCACCACCACTTTGGCCCTGGCTTGTGCTGACCCCGTTCGGCTTTCGCTGGCGCACTGTCAACGTCTGCGGATACTGATTTCGAACTTCGGTTTCGTCCAGTTCAAAGCCCCGGTCGCCTCGAGCGGCCGGGGTTTCTTTTTTTGCCGTACCATTGATGCGATCCGCCAATTCCAATCGGTTCCCGGATTGTTGCATCGCAACGTCCCCGAAAGCATAAATTGACTTGAATTGACTTGGGCCTTGCCGATGCGACACTGGCGCAAGCGCGTATTTCGCAATCGCGTGCCTCGGGCCTGATCCGAGGGGAATGCCGGTCTTGTGAATGGAATAAACGCAAGTTTTCGGCGTCCTGTGGAGACCGGCCTCGACGAAAACTTCGGAGCAAACCCGATGATCGACAGACGAGAGATGATGAAGCGCGCCGGCATGGCGGCGCTGGCGACTGGCTTCGGTTCATTCCGGGCGCTCGCGCTCGACGCCGTGACGTTGCCCATCGACAACGGCGAACGGCCGCTGGTGAAATATCCCCAGAAGCGCCCGATGATCGGCCTGACCAGCCGGCCGCCGCAACTCGAGACGCCATTTTCTGTTTTCAATGACGGCGCGATTACGCCGAACAATGCTTTTTTCGTCCGCTATCATCTGGCGGATGTGCCGCTCAACATCGATCCGGATAAATTCACGCTGGAGATCAAGGGCAAAGTCGACCGGCCCATCAAGCTGTCGCTGAAGGAAATAAGGAAGCTTCCCGCGGTCGAACTCGTCGCCGTCAATCAATGCTCGGGCAACAGCCGCGGCTTTTCCAATCCACGCGTGGCCGGCGGTCAATTGGCCAACGGCGCGATGGGCAATGCGCGCTGGCGCGGCGTGCCGCTCAAGACCGTGCTCGACAAGGCCGGCGTGCAGCAGGGGGCAAAGCAGGTCACCTTCAACGGGATGGACGGACCGGTCAGCGACAAGACGCCGGATTTCATCAAGGCGCTCGATATCGACCACGCCCGCGATGGCGAGGTGATGCTGGCCTACGGCATGAACGGCGAGGAACTGCCGGTTCTCAACGGCTTTCCGCTTCGTCTCATCGTGCCGGGCTATTACGGCACCTACTGGCTGAAACACCTCAACGAAATCACTGTCATCGACAGCGTGTTCGACGGCTTCTGGATGAAGTCGGCCTATCGGATTCCGGATACCGCATGCGGATGCGTCGAGCCCGGCACCGCGCCCAAGGCGACGATCCCGATCAACCGCTTCACCGTCCGCTCCTTCATTACCAATGTGACCGATGGCGCGAAACTGAAGCCGGGCGGAACGACGCTGAAGGGAATCGCGTTTGACGGCGGCAAGGGCATCAAGGAGGTCGCGGTCTCGCTCGATGGCGGCAAGACCTGGACCCCGGCAAAACTCGGCAAGGATCTCGGAAAATATTCGTTCCGCGAATGGAAGCTTCCGGTGAGGCTTGCGGCAAGCAGCTTTGAGCTCAAGGTTCGCGCCACCAACAATGCCGGTGACACGCAGCCGGCCGAACCATTCTGGAATCCGGCGGGGTACTTGCGCAACGTGATCGAAACCGTTCGCGTTACCGCAGCATGAGGGGGCAAGTCATGACCCGTGGTTTTTTCCTCGCGCTTCTCCTCACACACACCGCCGCCGCATGTTTGGGTGGCCCGGCAGGCGCAGCTCCAATCTCCTACACGCTTCCCGACGAAACCGCGGCGTTCAAGCCCGGACCAAACCTTGAAGTGGTGCAGAACAACTGCACCGCCTGTCACTCGGCGGACTACATCAGCACTCAGCCGCGCGGGCCGAAATTCAAGAAGGACTTCTGGCAGGCCGAAGTCACGAAGATGATCAAGGTCTATGGCGCGCCGATCGACGATGCGGACATTGGCAAGATCGTCGATTATCTGGCCGCGACCTACTAGGGCGCGCCGCCTTGCACCCGATGTGTTGATTTCAGCGCGCGCCGCCCCGCAAACCGGCTGCCACGATCGCCACGCCATCGCGACAGGAACCGCTGATTCGGCGGCTGGTTCCGCGAGCCGACGGGTTTAGTCACGTAAAGTCTATTGGGGTTGCAATCCTGTCTGCACTACGATTCCCGGTCGTATCGGCCTTGATTCCAGCGGCACCTTCAGAACCCACCGTACGAACCGCCTCCATGCGCATCAAAGCTATTCTCACAGCCAACGCACGCGATGTCAGGCTCGATCTGTTCCTTGGGCTTGCGAACTGGTTTATCTTTCTCGATCACATCCCCAACAACGCGGTGAGCTGGATCACCGTTAGAAACTACGGTTTCAGCGGGGCTGCGGATCTTTTCATATTCATTTCCGGCTATGCGGCATCGATTGTCTACGCAAACATGATGCTGGAGCGCGGCTTCGTGGTGGGGGCAACCCGAATCTTCAAGCGGGTATGGCAACTCTACGTCGCGTACATCGTCCTGTTTGCGATCTACATTGTCGCCATCGGAGATGTTGCGACACGATACGCCGCTCCCGACATCATCTACGAATTCAATGTTACCGGCCTGGTCGACCATCCGATCCGCACCGTGGGCCATGGGCTGCTGTTGCAATCCAAGGCGCGGAATCTGGACGTGCTGCAACTTTATATCGCGTTGATGGCGTTCTTCGTGCCCGTGTTGTGGATGATGTTACGCAAGCCCGACCTGACCATGGCCGGATCCCTGGCGCTCTATATTGCTGCACGTCTGTTCGAATGGAATTTGCCGTCCTTTCCGGATGGAAGCTGGTATCTCAACCCGTTTTGCTGGCAGCTGCTTTTTGTGTTTGGCGGCTGGCTCGCGCTCAGCGGAGCAAGGGAACGGCGCTCAATTCTCAAGTCAAAGATCCCGATCTGTTTCGGGATCGCTTACCTGACTTTCGCTCTCGTCGTGACGATGGCTGGTCGATTCCCAGAGTTCGGAACAATGTTCCCAACATGGCTATTCGATGCGTTCAACCCTAACGACAAAACGAATCTCGCCCCATATCGCGTCCTGCATTTCGTCGTCATGGTGTTCGTGGTGACGCGGTTTGTATCGAAGGACTGGCGTGGACTGGAATGGCAGATCTTCAAGCCGCTCATCATATGTGGCCAACAATCGCTTGCTGTATTTTGCGTCGGGGTCTTCCTCTCATTTGCCGGCCATTTCGTATTGATGACAAGTTCCGGCTCTTTGATGACGCAGATGTTCGTGAGCGTGGCCGGTATCACGATCATGACACTCGTCGCCTTTTACATCTCTTGGTCCAAGCAACAGGACGACCCGCATCGCATGGCATCCGCCGATGCTCATTGATGAATTCACGGGCTGAAATTCACTTCGAATGGAGCCTCACGCGCCCGTGCCGGTGAGGCTGGCGGGCCGGATCGCGCTCTCGACAAGATTCGGAACCAGGACGTTACTCCCCGTTCGCCGCGTCAAATAAGCGCGAAACCGGCAAAAACTGCCATTGCGCCGCGATATTGATCGTTTTCCGCCGAAATAGCGATGTGGTTTAAGCTATCAAGCTCGCTCCATTCCGCGTATCCTGCGCCGGTCGGGCATGGCCGGTGTGCGGGGACCGGCAGTTCGTTAACGTTTTTGATCCCGCGGAGACGACGTGATGGCTAAAGGTACTGTGAAGTGGTTCAACGCGACCAAGGGTTTTGGATTTATCCAGCCCTCTAGTGGCGGCAAAGACGTTTTCGTTCATATTTCGGCGGTCGAGAAAGCTGGCCTTTCCTCGCTCAACGAAGGACAGACGGTTGAATACGAAGAGGTTGCCAATCGCGGCAAGACCTCGGCCGAGAACCTCAAGGTTTAACGCCCGAGCGCGGTCAGCAACAGCGCACTCTCGGGTCCAATCCGGGGGTGGGGCTTCCAAGAAGATCAAAAACCAAAGTACATTCGGCAGGAGTGGGACCCACTCTTGCACATTTCTTGCACATTCGAATCGGCGCAGAACGCGCCTGTTCGATGGCTCAATCTTCCTTGACCCATTTTCCAACCGTCATGACGTCCGGTGGCTGCAGATAGCCGCGCGGCCACATGTCGACGACCCATTCGATCCTGGTTGCGCGATCCGCCAGCACCGCGGTGTTGTGCGGCGTCTGCAATACCAGCGCATTACCGCGATAATGCGGGTCGCCCACCACATGATATTTCAGCAGGCCCCATTGCTGCAGAACCAACAGCAGGCTGGTGGTGTTGCGGGTGGTATCCCAGCAGTCAAAATTGTGCTTGTCGTCCAAGTAAATTGTGCTTGTCGTCGATGTAGCGGAAATCCGCTTTCGCAACGCGCTTGTTGGTCCCGATCACCGGCTCCATGCGACGATCGAACCACACCACCGCCTTCTGCACCGCCGCCCGTTCGGCCGCGGCCGAAGCGCGGCCGGCTGCGAGAATCTGTGACAGCGCGTTGCGATCGGCGGGTGTGAAATCGAGGATCTCGCGGCGTCTGCAGACGAAGCCGTAGCACACCGTCATGGAGTTCGCGGAAGGTGGAAAATAAGGGCGATAGCCAAACCACAAAACGCCAAGCTCTTGCCGTATCTGCCCGCTGGTTCCCCCCTGTCCGTCAGCCTCATTGGTCGCACGCTTTCAAGCCAAAAAATCCGGCGAAAACTATCGCAGCGGTTTCACGAAGCCAAGATCGGAAGCCAAGATCGGCGGCATGATAGAACACAGAAACCCGGGCCATACCGTGACGCCCGATGGCTCGCCCTGCCTGCCATCGCGGCGCCCGACCCGCGCCAGACCATCGCAGGTTGGAAAGCACCGTTGCATCGCCCCCCAACATCGGTCAAATGCGCCAGGAATCCCCGGATCGCAACGCACAGCGATTCCATAACACGGAATAAAACCAACAAGAGTCACGGGAGCGACGCTACGATGGAAGACGCTACGAGGGAAAAAGGCATCTTCGAAGGCCTCAAGGTTCTGGACTGCGCGAGTTTCATCGCAGCGCCGGCGGCCGCGACCGTGCTGTCGGATTTCGGCGCCGATGTGATCAAGATCGAACCGCCGGTAACGGGCGATCCCTATCGCAACCTGCCGAACTTGCCGGGATACCCCGCCAGCCCGCACAATTTCGCCTGGATGCTGGAGTCCCGCAACAAGAAGAGCCTTGCTCTCGACCTCTCCAAGCCGGACGGACAGGCGGTCCTGTATCGCCTCGTTGCCGAGGCCGACGTCTTCATTACGAATTTTCCGCCCGCCGTACGCGGCCGGCTCGGGATCACGTACGACGAACTTGTGCCGGTCAATGAGCGCCTGATCTATGCGTCGTTCACCGGCTACGGCGAAAAAGGCGAAGAGGCCAACAAACCCGGTTTCGACAGCAACGCGTATTGGGCGCGCTCGGGCCTGATGGATCTGGTGCGCGCGGATGTCGATATCGCACCGGCGCGCTCGGTCGCCGGCATGGGCGACCACCCCTGCGCGATGGCGTTATACGGCGCGATCGTCACCGCGCTCTACAAGCGCGACCGCACCGGCAAGGGTTCGCATGTGAGCTCGAACCTGATGGCCAATGGCATCTGGGCCAACGGCATACTGGCCCAGGCCAAATTATGCGGCGCGAAATTTGGCGAGCGGCGTCCCCGCGAGCGCGCGCTGAACGCGGTGACCAACCACTACAAGTGCAGGGACGGCCGCTGGATCATGCTGTCGCTGCTTAGCGAAGACCGGCAATGGCCGACACTTGCCCGCTGCATCGGACGCGAGGATTTCATCACCGATGTCAGGTTCGCCACCAGGGCCGACCGTCACGCGCGCTCGGTCGAGCTGATCAAGATCTTCGACGAGATCTTTGCGACCAGGGACCTCGCCGAATGGCGCAAGATACTCGACGGCAATGGCCTGGTGTTCGGCGTGGTCGGCATTCTCGACGACATTCCGGATGACAAGCAGATGCGCGAGAACGAGGTGCTGGTTCCGTTTGAGAACGACACCATGCTCACCGTCAACAGCCCGATCTGGATCGACGGCAGCAAGAAGACCCAGCCACGGCATCCGCCCGGCATCGGCGAGCACAGCGATGAAATTCTTCGCCGTGCCGGGTATGACGAGGCGTCGATCCGGCAATTGCGGGCTTCGGGCGCGGTGGCCTGAAGGCGGCGCCAGTCGCATGCTTCTGGATTGGAATTAGCCGGTATCTGCGCGGCCGCTCCACTATTTTTTGGCCGTGGAATTGCGGACCAGTTCCAGCAGCGTGGCTTTGGCCTCTCGCCGGAAAGTGCGGCGCGGCACCGCCAACTGCTGCAACACCATGCCGATCAAGGCGGAAACGAACAGATCGGCATGGCGGCAAGGATCAGACGAGCCCGCGGCCCTGAGAGCAAGCTCCGCGCTTTGTCGCCAGGTCTCGAACCACTCGATAACGATCGGCCGGTGACGTGTGCTCCTAGTTGCGGCCAAAAACGCCTCGTAGCAGGCAATATGCGTCTCGGTCTCGGTTTTGAGTTCGCTGGAATACCAGCTCACAAGCGCCCCAACCCATGCCTCGACGTCGAACGCCTTGCTCTGCAGGCTGAAAGCCAGCGCGCGCAAGCGATTCATTTCGCGCGTCAGAGCGAACCGTAAAGCCGTGTCCACCAGGACCTCGCGGGTTTCAAAGTGATGCGTGACCGCGCCCACCGACATTCCGGCCTCAGCCGCGACGGCCCGCGATGCGCGTTCGCCATCGGGGACCGGCCGACGGTGGCCGACTTTTCAATGATCGCCTATTTGTCGTATCCAATCGACGAAACCGGATATGATTTTGCGGTCAGTCACCCGGCCGTGAACGCCTGGCTCCTGCGCGTCGCAAGTCTGCCCGGATGGCGGTCGCCGTACGATCTATTGCCCGGCAAGCGTCTCACGCACTACGCGTAAGCCCGCCTGCATTGGTATTTGCTCTAGTTGTGGATCAGCACCCAGCCGACGGCGGCGAGGCCGATGACGACAGCAACCGCGATCGCCCATACGCTGACCCTGACGTCGCCGACAATTTGCCGCTCGGCTTCATTTTCGGCGATCTCGCGATCCCGGGCTTTGTTCTCCTTGTCGGAGTCATTCATCGTTCGGTCTCCGCTTAAGTTCCGGCCGTGGTCGACGGACGCAAGCCTGCCTCAAACGTGGCCGGCGGATCGGCAGCACCCTGGCCGCTTCCCCCCATGCCGGCGAGCCGGCTCAGGGAAAACGCCGCCACCGCCGCACACAGGGCGGCGCCCGCCGCCGCTATGAACACCGATCCCGGGCTCCATTTCGCGATCAGCAGCGCCCCGCCGACCAGCGGGCCGACGATCGAGCCGACCCGGCCGATCCCGAGCGCCCAGCCGACCCCGGTGGCCCTGACCGAGGTCGGATAGAACGTCGCCGCCAGCGCGTTGGCGGCGATCTGGCCGCCGACAATGCAAAAGCCGGCGGCGAAGATCGCCATGGTGACGAAGACGACGGAGTGGCCGAGCTGGCCGATCGCGCCGACCGCGAACACGGCGACGAAATACACCAGCGCCAGCGCGCGAAACGAGAATCGGTCGATGATGCTGCCGAGCGCAAAGGTTCCGACCACGCCGCCCACCTGCAACATCGATCCGATCGCTGCCGCCTCCGATACCGAGGCGCCGAGGTCATTGAGAACCGTCGGCAGCCAGTTCGACAGGAAATAGAGGTCGAGCAGGCTCATGAAAAACACTACCCACAACAACAGCGTGACCAGGGTTCGTCCGTCCCTGAACAGATGCAGCACCGGAATCCCGGCCAGTTCGGGTTCATGGACGACGAATTGCGTGGCCGGGGCGAACACCGCCCTCGGGCCGATGAACCCCAGCAATTCAGCGACCCGCTCATGGGCGCGGCCCGTAAGCGCGAGGAACCGCACCGATTCAGGCAGCCGCAGCGCCAGGATCGGAACCAGCAGCAGCGGGGCGACGCCGCCGACCACAAACACCGAGCGCCAGCCGAATTGCGGGATCAACGCCGCCGCGAGAAAGCCGCCGAGTGCCGCGCCCACCGAGAACCCGCAAAACATGATCATCACCATGGTGGCGCGGCGGCGGCGCGGACTGAACTCGGACGTCATCGCAACGGCATTCGGCATCGCACCGCCGAGCCCAAGGCCGGTCAGAAACCGGATCGCGAGCAGGCTGTCGACGTCGTCGATGATCGAGGTCGCGAGCGTGCCGATGCCGAACGCCAGTGTCGAGAAGATGATGATCTTCCTGCGCCCGATGCGGTCCGCAAGCGGTCCAAACACCAGCGCGCCGATCATCAGCCCGAACAGGCCGGCGCTGAACACCGGACCGAGCGAGCCCTTGCTCAGGCCCCACTCCTTGGCGAGCGCCGGCGCGACATAGCCGATGGCCTGGGTGTCGAAACCATCCAGAAACAACACCGCCGCGCAGGTCAACAGCAGCCGGATTTGAAATCCGCCGACCGGCTGCGCATCGATGAACGCCGCGACATCGATCGACGATACGTCGCTGACCTGAGCCCGTGAAATCGCCATCGTTTTCCTTCCCCTGATTTTCCTTCCCCTGAAACGACTGATCGCGGTTCTTGTCGACCGGTGTTCTTGACGCCATAACCTGGCGCGAAGACGGCAGGATATCCCGCTCCATCAAGGGCGCAAAGCATCCTTCGAGTAGCCGGCGATCCGCTTGTAACCTTCCGACAAAGCCAGAAGCTCGTCGCGGCTGATGACGTCCTCGATCGCGGCGAACGGCTGGTCGTTGGTGCGCTGGAACACCTCGCGCAGGATCGCGTCGGGCGGATTGGTGCGGTTGGTCAGAACGATGCGTGTGGTAGCCTCGAGCCGCTGCTTCTCATACGCGGCGAGCGCGGCAACGGGATCGCCGTTTTCGAGCCACGCCGAGGCCAGCGCGCGCGCGTCCAGGATCGCCTGGCCGGCGCCATTGGAGCCGCGCGGCACCATCGGGTGCGCGGCGTCGCCGAGCAAGGTCGCCCGGCCGAAGCTCCAGCGCGGCAGCGGATCCTGGTCGACCATCGGAAATTCCAGCACGCTGTCGGCGGCACGGATGAACGCCGGCACATCGAGCCAGTCGAAATGCCAGTCGGCGAACGCGCCGATGAAATCCTCGATCGAACCGGGCCGGGTCCAGTCGCGCTTGCGATAGGTCTCTGTCTCGATTTCGGCCACCCAGTTGATGAGCTGCAGCCCGTCCGCGCCGGAGGCCTGACGGATCGGATAGATCACCATCTTGCCGTGCGACAGCCAGCCCGCCCGCACCATGCTGGCGCCGGACAGCATCGGTTTCCATCGCGTTACGCCGCGCCACATGTTGATGCCGGAATAGCGCGGTTCACCTTCGCTGGGGAAAAACTGCTTGCGAATCGCGGAGTTGATGCCGTCGCAGGCGATCGCGGCGCGGCCGCGCACGGTGCTGCGGTGGCTGCCTGCCGGCCCGTCGGAAAAATCGACGTTGACACCGGACTCATTCTGTTCAACTCCGATGCAGTGATGGTTGGTCAGCAGCCGGTCGTGGCCTGCGCGCGCACGGAAGGCATCGAGCAAGACCATCTGCAGATCGCCGCGATGGATGGAGAATTGCGGATGCTCGTAGCCCGCTGCCCGTCCCAGCGGCTCCCGATAAATCAATTGACCGAAGCGATTGAAGAAGGTCGCGTCCTGGGTTGGGATCGCGACCCGCGCCAGATCAGCTTCAAGTCCGAGCGCGGCAAGCTCCTTGGTGGCATGCGGAAGCAGATTGATGCCGACCCCGATCGGCCTGATTTCGGCCGCCGATTCAAAAATCCGGCAGGGAATCCCGGCGGCGTGCAGTGCGAGCCCCAGCGTCAATCCGCCGATCCCGGCCCCGACAATAATGATGTCGTCCATGTCTGCTCCCGGCGCGCGCTATCAGGCGATTGCCGGAATGAAACACGATTAGTGAGACCACTGTCAATCTGGCTGCCGCGCCGTCAGAAGAGCTATTTCCTAGAGCGGGATGACTTTTCTTCGAATCGTCATCCCGCTCTATCTTTTTGTTTGAGCATGATTCTTTTTCGGAAAACCGGTACCCACCCCGCATCAAGTGCGGGGCAGGCTTTTTCCGGATCATGCTCTAGCGATCTCTGACAAAGCACATCCCGGTTCGGGAGGCCTTGTCGACGACCTGGCACGCGAGCCCCTCGGCACAGCTCCATGACCGAAAGCTCAAATCGTTGTCCTTGGCGTCGGGCTTCTGCTGGTAGCAAAGCGCGCCCCAGCCGTCTTCGTATTCGGTGCCGGCAAGTTCGGTGCTGCCGCGCACTTGCGGACGGCCGGAGAATCCCCGCGAATAATCCCGGTCAGTACGGTCCCGCATCGAGGTCAGAATATCGCGGCGGCGGATCTGGTCGCCGAAGAAATGCGGCGAGGCCGGCACGACGGTCGAATTGTCGGGCTTGGCCGCCATCCAGTCGACGCCGGGGAAATGAAAGCCGCCGATGCCGCGGGTCTGATGGCATCCTGAACAGCTCATGTCGTTGAGCCGGCGCTCGAAGCCCGCGGGTGAACGGATGTTTTGCAAGGTAACGCCGGCGTCGGCTGCCCTCTTCAAGGCCTCGACCACGTCACTTTCCCTGAACACGGTGTCAGCCTTTGCGTCATCGGCCTGCAACAGGCCAAAGGCCGGCTGCAGGTCAGAGGCGGTAAATCCAACCGGGGTCGCGGCAATCGCGCTGCGGGCGAGGAATTTGTCCGGGATCAGAATTGTGCCGCGATCCAGCTCGCCGAAGTGCCCGCTATCGAGCAGCCACGCCTTGAAGTCGCGCTTGAGCGCCTCATCCGCGAAGATTCGCTCGCGATCGATCTGGTTCTCGAGCGGCGCTTCTTCAAACGTCCCGGACTGGGCCTTGTAATCGAACACCTTGAGGAGATAGTCGGTGCGGAAATCGCGCACCGCCGATTTCGGCGCATGCGCGATCTGAAGATTGGTTTCAATGCGGTCGATGTTTTCAGGCCGGATCAGACCCAGCGGGCCATCCTTCGATGTCAGTTTCTGCGCAAGCTCCACGCCGGTCAGCGTCGATTCGCCGAAAGCCAGCCAGCGTCGCGCGATCTCGGCGCACGTGATCTTCACGCCGCTGCCGTCAATCGCATTATCGGTCCTGGCCTTCAGCACGACGTTGAGCGTCATCGGCAGCCGCGGCGAGGTCGCATTGTCGCCCGTCTCGGGCGCACTCGTCCGTGTCAGACGGTAGATCAGCCTGATTTCACCGCAGTTGGCTTCGGACAGATAAGCGCGATCCATCCGGTTGACGATACCCGCCAGCACGAAGCGTGAATCGCGGGAATAAAGCAGCTTGCGATCGAACAGCTGAAAATCGAAAGAGGTTCCAACACCGATGGTTTCGTTCGGAAGACTGGCCTTGTGTCTGGCGACGTAACGATCGAACTCGTCGTCGAGCGCCTTGCGGACGGGAGCCATCGAGGGCAGCGCGAACACCTGGCTGTTGGTGAGCGGGGTGCTGGACGCTCTGATGGGCAGGACAACGCCGCCCAGCCCAAGCCTTCCGCGATCGAGTTCGCGCAAGCCCAGGGGATCGGTGATCGCGGTGCCGCGCTCCAGCGCCGCGCTCTGCCCGGCGCGCGCCGTCAAGACGCTGCAAAACAAAACCAGGATCGTGACTAAAAATCGCATGCGCGGCCCATATCCCGACGAACGCCGCGCATCAGGGACGCCGATTCGAGGCACCCTGCGGGCAACGTCTTCTAGTCAGGAAATTAGCCGAAAAGCGGACCGGCTGTCTCGCGAATCCGGATCGAGCCCCAGCATCGCTTCACGTCGGTGTGAAGCGATCGGTGCCCCGGGTCTGATCCGGCGCCGTTGCGCCAACGCGGCCCGTCGGGTCGGGATCTTGCCCTAGCGCGCGACAATCAAGCCTTTGCCGGTCACGACCACCCAGCGGCCGTCCTGGCGCCTGATCGCGTCGACCCGGCCAAGGCCCGGGATCGGATCGCCGGCATACACTTCGAACATCCCCCGCCGGCCTTGGATCAGGGCGGCGCCATTGGTGACATCACGCAGCACCCAGCCGTCCACCGTCGGCAGCCTTGCCATTTCAGGCTTGGCTGCAGTTGCGGGCGTTGCCGTCGCAGGGGGCGAAATCGAGCCGGTGACTTCCTTCGCCGCGGCCGGCGCCGCAGCGGCAGCTACCGAAGCAACCGGCGCGACGCGAAGCTTATCCACGGCGTCGCTGAGCTTGGCGAGTTTGGCGGCCGGTTCGGCTTGCGCCTTCTCGACCTTGTCGAGGCGATCGCTGGTCTTGCTGAACTGGGCCGTGTTGGCCTTGGCAGCATGTTCGACGCTGGCCTTCAGCGCCGCGATGTCGGCATCGATCCGCGCAACAGTCGCTTCGAGCGCGCTGTTTCCTGCAGTCGTTGCACCATCGCCAAGATAATGCCCGAGTCCCTCGGTCGCCACCGCGCCGCCGAGCGCGCCCACCACCGCCGCCAGCGCCACCACGGCCGCCAGTGCTGCGAGCCGGCGCTTGCCGAACATCCCGGAGCTCTGCTCCGCCTCCGGCGCGGGACCGGCGCGGTCGCCGGCTGACATGATCATGACTTTCTCGGGGCTGCGCGGCGCGTCAACCCTGGGAGCTTCAGCCTTGGGAGCTTCGGCCTTGGGAGCTTCGGCCTTGAAAGCTTCAGCCTTGGGCGCGTCCACCTTCGGAGTTTCGCCGGCTGCGCCCTGCTCGGGCGCAAGCTTGAGCGAATCGACAGCGGTCGTTTCCGGCGTCGATGGCTGCGCCAACGCCGCCACCGGCTCGCTTGGTGCATTCAATGAATTGGGAACGGCCGACCCGGCACTGAGGGAACCGGGTTCACCGCTGGTCTGCTCAGTCATTTGCTCGTTCACGCTCAAGACCTCCGGTAAAAGTTGACCATTTGGTAACCTTTAATTTCTTGACAAATCGTTACCAGCAGCCGGTTTACTCAAATTTTAGGAACCATCCGGCCCGGTTTCGGCCCGTCATCAGGGCAGCGGCAGCGCCTCGGCGGGTCCATGCTGCTCTGCGGCAATCGCTGACGTCCCGATGCGTCGTTTGCGCCGCCTTGTTTCCCGACTAACATGGAGCGGACGGACCAGCCAGAAGGCGGGGGATTCCATGGCCATCGAGAAATGCATCAACGAATATGACGTGGACGATGTTATTTTCGAGGAAGGCTCGACCGG
>WNFN01044617.1_pt1 | contig 18447 bp, 14 predicted proteins | sample 5400161 | NCBI WGS metagenome assembly WNFN01 (sample SAMN13153353, study PRJNA577476) | soil metagenome | isolation source: 80 cm saprolite on Douglas fir-dominated hillslope | place: USA:California | collected 2013-09-17 | reverse complement strand
AAAATTGAGCGAGCGTAAGGCGCTGGTAGTGGGGGCGGGGACGATCAGCGAACAAGTGATCTCCCATCTGCGGGATCGCGGGATCGGGCAACTCTATGTGATGAACCGCTCGCGGGACCCGGCGGACGAGTTGGCTAAGCAGTTCGAGGGAAAGGTTATCGGCTGGGGGGATTGGGATATCGCGCTGCAATCGCCGGATGTGGTGGTGGCATCGGTGAGCGCGGAAGAACCGGTGTTGCGGCGCGACGTGGTCGCGCGAGCGATGGCGGTGCGTGGCAATCGCGCACTGTTCCTGATGGATCTGGGTGTGCCAAGGAATATAGATCCCAAGGTGGCTGAGCTGTACAACGTCTATGTTTACAATACGGATGATTTGACGGAGATTGTGCAGCAGAATCGCAACGCCCGCGAAAGCGAGATTCCGCAGGCTCAGGAAATTGTCGAGGAACACGTGAGCAAATTCCTGTCCTGGCAGGCGAGCGTCGAGCTGGTGGGTCTTGTGGATGCGCTGCGCGCGAAGATGCGCGAGGAACGCGCGACGTTCATCCGCTCGCGCATGGAACCGATGAGGCATCTGACGGAGACGGATCGCGCTCACGTGGAAAAAATGATGGATGAGATGCTGGAGAAGCTGCTTCTGGAGCCAGCGCAGCGCTTGCGCGGCGAAAAGGAACTCCGGCGAAAGATTCAGAACGTCGAAGCGCTGCGCGACCTGTTTCTTTCAAACCGGGAGAAGCCGTGAGAATCCTGCGAATCGGCACGCGCGGCAGCATGCTTGCCAAATGGCAGGCAGAATCGATTCGCAAGCAACTGTTTGCGGCGACGGGCATGGAAGCGGAAATTGTGATCATCAAGACCAGCGGCGACAAAATGCAACAAGCGCCGCTGACGCAGATTGGCGGGAAGGGAATTTTTATCAAGGAGCTGGAGGAAGCGCTCCTGGAAGAGACGATTGACCTAGCGGTGCACAGCGTGAAGGACGTGCCGACGGATATTCCTTCGCGGCTGATGTTTCCGGCGGTTTGCCGGCGCGATGACGTACGCGATTGCTTGGTAGGCTCCCTGCTGTTGAATCTGAGGCACGGGGCGCGTGTCGGAACGAGCAGTCTGCGGCGGCAAGCGCAGTTGAGACACCTCCGGCCGGACCTCGACCTGCGCGACTTGCGAGGAAACGTAGACACGCGATTGAGAAAAGTGGAGAGCGGAGAATATGAGGCAGTGATGGTTGCCAAAGCGGGGCTGGATCGCCTCGGTCTGAGCCAACGGATTTCGGAGGTGCTCGCGCCGGAACTCTGTATGCCGGCGGTGGGGCAAGGCGCGATCGCGGTGGAATGCCGGTTGAAGGACACGGAAGCGGCAGACCTGCTGGCACCTTTGGACGACGCAGAAACTCGCACAGCGATCCTCGCGGAGCGCGCACTCCTGGCGGCATTGCATGGCGGGTGCCAGGTCCCTCTGGGCGCGTGGGCACGCGTCGAGCGCAGCGAACTCTTGCTCGACGCCTGCGTTTGCTCCGTGGACGGATCCCAATACGTGAAACAGCGTGCCACCTCCCCGCCGGAACAGGCGGCGCAACTGGGAGAACACATGGCGCGGTTGCTCATTGATGCGGGCGCCCAGTCCATCCTGGAAGAAGTGAGCCGCCAGCGTGGCTGAAGCATCTCAAAATGCGTTGTCCGGCAAGCGCATCGTCATTACGCGAGCCGCGGTGCAAAGCGAGGCACTGGCCCGCGAACTTTCCGCACGCGGAGCCATTCCCGTGGTGCTTCCTTTGGTGTCCTTTGCGGACCCGGAAGACTTCGCGCCGCTCGACGCAGCGATCACGGAAATCCAGCGATTTGATTGGATTATTTTCACCAGTGCGCAGGCAGTTCGCGCGGTGGTAAAGCGCGGCGAGGAACTGAAGCGCAGCTTGATTCAGTCAGGGAGCAAACTGCGAATCGCTTCTGTCGGTCCGGTAACCGCCGAAGCAGCCCGACAAGCCAGACTTCGAGTCGATTATGTTGCGGAGACGCACACTGGTGCAGCGCTGGCGGAGGAATTGGGGAACAGGCTGCAAGGAGCGAAAGTGTTTTTGCCGCGGAGCGATCGTGCAAATCAGGGTTTACCGCCAGCCTTGAAGCGCCATGGCGCACGGGTCACGGAAGTGATCGCCTACCGCACGCTGCGGCCGACCGATGTGGATCAAAGAAACTTAGGACGGATCAGCGAAGTGGCTGGCGGTTGGACCCGTCACTGCCAACGCCTTGCGCGGAGCAGGTGTCCGGCGCATCGTCTTGGCAAAAGAGACGACGGCGGGATCGGTCGTCGAAGCGTTAGAAGAGTATTTCGCGGGTACCGTGAAACAGGCGCAGGCAGGAGCAAAGAGAGAATGAGTTTTCCCACCCATCGTCCCCGGCGTTTGCGGCGGAGCGAAGCGCTGCGTGGCCTCGTTCGTGAGACGCGCCTTACCAGGTCGGGCCTCATTTATCCGATGTTTGTGTGCCCGGGTACAAAGGTTCGCCAGGAAGTCAGTTCCATGCCGGGCGTCTATCAGCAGTCCGTCGATCAGATTGTGGAAGAATGCCGCGAGGTGGAGTCGCTCGGGATTCCCGGCATCATACTTTTCGGATTGCCCGAATCAAAAGATCCGCGCGGTGCGAGTTCCCTCGGTGCGCAGGGCGTGGTGCAGCGCGCCATTGAAGCGATTCGAAAGGCGAAATTGAAACTTCTTGTCATTACGGACGTGTGCCTCTGTGAGTACACGGACCATGGCCACTGTGGCGTTATCGAGAATGGCGAGGTTGCCAATGATTCGACCTTAGCGATTCTTGCGCAACAGGCACTGTCGCACGTGCGCGCAGGCGCCGACATCGTTGCTCCGTCGGACATGATGGATGGCCGGGTGGGAGCCATTCGTGAAACGCTGGATGAACACAAGTTCGAGAATATTCCAATTCTTTCTTATGCCGCGAAATATTGTTCTGGCTTCTACGGACCTTTCCGGGAGGCGGCTCAATCCGCGCCCCAGTTTGGCGACCGGCGCAGCTATCAGATGGATCCGGCCAACGCGCGAGAAGCGTTGAAGGAAGTGAAGCTCGATCTCGAAGAGGGCGCGGATATGGTCATGATCAAGCCCGCGCTGGCTTACCTGGATGTCATCCGGCGGGGGCGCGATGCGTTTGACGTTCCTGTCGGTGCTTACAACGTGAGCGGAGAGTACGCCATGGTCAAAGCCGCGGCACAGAAGGGTTGGCTGGATGAACAGCGAGTAGTCCTGGAGATTCTAACGGGCGTCCAGCGCGCCGGAGCGGAAATCATTCTTACCTACCACGCCAAGGATGTCGCACGCTGGCTGAAGGCGTGATAATTTGATCTGGAAAGCATGAGTACAGCGCAACCCCGATTGAAGCGCGAGCGAAAGCGTTCGCGCGAGATTTTCGAGCGCGCCGAAAAGGTGCTGGTCGGCGGCGTGAACAGCCCGGTGCGGGCGTTCCGGTCCGTGGGTGGAGAGCCGCTGATCATAGAACGCGGAAGCGGGCAATACCTCTACGACGCGGATGGGAATGAACTGCTCGACTATGTGTGCTCCTGGGGCGCGATGATCCTGGGACATGCGAATCGCGCCATCAGCGAGGCAATTGCCGACCAGGCGCGCCGCGGGACAAGTTTTGGCGTGACGACGGAGTTGGAGTTGGAGCTGGCCACGCTGATTACACGGGCGATTCCGTTTATTGAAAAGATTCGCTTTGTCTCGAGCGGCACGGAAGCAACGATGAGCGCTGTACGGCTGGCGCGAGGAGTGACGAAGCGCGACTTCATCGTCAAATTCGAAGGCTGCTATCACGGACACGCGGACAGTTTCCTGTCGCAGGCGGGTTCCGGCCTCGCGACGCTTGGAATTGCCGAATGCCCGGGAGTACCCGCGGCGCTGGCGGCGTTGACGTTGAACGCGCCCTATAACGATTTCCACGCGGTCGAAAGTATATTTCTGCAGCATAAGGATAAGATCGCCGCGGTCATCGTCGAGCCTATCGCTGCGAACATGGGGGTGGTTCCGCCGGAGACGGAATTCTTGAAGGGATTGCATGAAATCAGCAAAAAGAACGGCGCGCTGCTGATCGTCGATGAAGTGATCACCGGGTTTCGGCTGCACAATGGCTCCGTGCAGGAACTTCTTGGCATCGAAGCGGATCTTACGACGCTCGGGAAAATCATCGGTGGCGGGGTTCCCGTGGCAGCGTATGGCGGGCGCGCGGAATTGATGAACCAAGTTGCGCCGCTCGGCCCGGTGTATCAAGCAGGTACGCTGGCGGGGAACCCGCTGGCGATGCGCGCTGGAATTGCGGCACTCAAACAACTCACCAAGCCCGGGTTGTACGATGAGATGACGCAACTGGCGCGGCGGCTTGTTTTTGGACTACGCGCGGAACTGGCAGACGCCGGAATTCCGGCGCAGATCAATGCCATCGGCTCGCTCACGACGGTCTTCTTCACGCCGGAACTGGTGAGAAATTACACCGATGCCAAGCGCTCCGATACCAAGAGATACGCCAGATTTTTTCGCGAGATGCTCGATCGGGGAGTATTTTTGGCGCCGTCACAGTTTGAGGCCACCTTCGTCTCGGCGGCGCACACGTCCCAGGATATTGACCGCACGCTGGCGGCGGCGCACGAATCGCTGCAGGTTATTTCTTCTGATTCGGCGGTCTGAAACCACAAAAGGAGAATTAAGGAATGGGCGAGGGTATCGAACTTCCTGAGAGCCATCGCGAGGATCATCCGCTGGTTCTCCCCGTCTCGATTACGATCTCCATCATGGCCGTATTTGTGGCCGGTGCGTCCTTGCTCGGCCACCGGGCTCATACCGAAGGGTTGCGCCTTGAAACGCAGGCCGCGAGCCGCTGGACGCAGTACCAGGCTAAGAGCGTCCGCCTCCACGAAACTCAGGGTTTCTCCGACATTGTTAAACTCGTGGCGCCGCTGAACAAGGAGATGGGCGAAGAACTGAAAGAGAAGTACGCCAAGGAAGTCGAACACTACGAAGGCGACAAAGGCGACGTCAGCAAGGAGGCGAAGAATCTGGAAGACGAGCGCGATTTGACGGTTCGCCAGGCAGACCGATTTGATGGAGGAGAGGCGCTCCTGGAAATAGGGCTGGTCATTTGCTCGATCACGCTTTTGACCAAGCGAAAGGGATTCTGGCTCGGCGGCGTGCTGATCGGTGCTTTGGGCATCGCCCTGGCGGCGACAGGATTTTTCCTTCACTAAGTTAGGCGCGTGCCGGCGGTTGCGAACCTCTCAACAGGGCGATTTCCTGCGCCAAGCGTTCCAGCTTGCCAAGCAATTCCTGGTGGCGCAACTCTTCACTTGCGGGCTTCTTCCCAACAAATGTAAGCGTCCCGCCCGGCTCCAGTACGCACTGGTCGACTTCGGAGAGCGATTCGAATCCTTGCTTCCGCGCGGCCGCCTCGAGTTGCGCCATGGTAATGAGCTCTTTCTTCAAATTCCGCGCGCGCACCTTGCCGCCTTCGACTAGAACGTCAGATCTGCCCTCGACCAACTGATCGAGTTTCCTGTGATCGTAGAGGAAGCGAACGACCAGATAGTTGGTGACGAGCAGGGAAGTTGCGCCGATGATCCCACCCAAGACACTGTTGTCTTCGCCGATGATGGCGTTTTGCACCGTATTCGAGAGCGTCAGCAAGACGACCAAGTCAAATGGATTGAGTTGGACAAGCTCGCGCTTTCCGGAGAGCCTGAGACCGACCACCAGGAAGGCATAAACGATGATCGGCCGAAGGATCTTTTCCGCCAAGGGAAGTCCGATGACGAACATATCTTTCCAAATGTCGTGCATAACAGAATCGCCTCCTCGGGGCGCCCGCATGGGTTCTAACAGAGGTGGTGCGTCCTGGTAATCAGAGAACGAGGGGAGCGTAACATGCGCGGAAGCGCACTAAAAGTCGAGCGTTCGGGGGGAGGCCGGCCTGTCTGCTGGTACAGTCATTCTTTCGCGACACTTTCCTATTCGCTGGCATACAAAGGCTTTCGGGTCTCGTATGATTAGAACGATTCGCTATCACCCGGTCTGAGAAGTCGTCGCAATAAGTAAGAACAAATCTAAACGGAGGAAGCAGGACTCACCCTCGCCCGCGGTGCACGTTTGCGCAGGCTGGTGTCGCGAGCCACCACCAAATGTCCCAACGTGCCCCCTTTGCGCAAGGCACTGTCATTGGTCCGGAGCAATTCTCTACGTTGTTGGACTCTGTCCAGGAGCTGATCGCGATTCTCAGCCCGGACGGAATCATTCAATTTGCAAACGCAAGTTTTACCCGCGTTCTTGGCCACCCAACCGAAGATCTCGCCGGGACGTCGATTACCGACCTCCTTCACGCAAACGATGCCGGCGGAGTTCGCGAACGTCTTCGCGATCTATCGGTCAGTGGTCGTGGAACGATTGGCGGCCGCTGCCGGTTGCAAAGCAAAGACGGGAGCTGGCGCTGGTTCGATGCTGCGGCCCGCGATTATGCCAACGTAGCTGCCATGGAAGGCACTGTCGTCAATTTCCGGGACGTCACCGACCTTCACCGCATGGAAGCGGAGCGTCAGGTCATCTCCGAGATCGTGCATGCGCTCAACCAAACTGCCAACCTGGATGAGCTGTTGCGGGGCATCCATCACGCACTCAAAAAAGTTCTGTACGCGGAGAATTGCTTCGTGGCCCTCCATGACCGCGAGGCGGACATATTTACGTTTCCATTTTTCGCCGACGAAGTCGATGTGGCGCCTCTACCGCAAAAAGTGGGCCGCAGCTGCACTGCGTTTGTTTTCCGCACGGGCTCCCCGATGTTGATTCCGCAGAACGAATTTGACCGGCTGGCTGCCGAAGGTGAAGTCGAGCTGGTTGGTACGCCGTCGCCTTCGTGGCTCGGCGTTCCTCTCAAAACACCCACAGCCACCATCGGGGTACTCGTCGTGCAGCACTATCAAAACGAAAATGCGTATGACATTAGAGATCTCGAGTTTCTAGGCTCTGTCGGCGGTCACATCGCGCTTGCCATCGAGCGACGTCGCTCGGAAGACGCGCTTCGAAAGAACGAAGAGATGTTCCGGCTGCTTTTCAGCTACAATCCGCTCCCCACCTGGGTCATCGACAATGAAACGCGGCGGTTCCTGGAAGTGAACGATGCGGCCATTCGTCAATATGGATATTCCTTGAATGAGTTCAAATGCATGACCGCTTTCGACCTTCGCCCAGAGGAAGAACGAGCAAGATATCTTGATTTAATGAAGCAGATGCCGAACGACGGGCTCTATCAAGGCAATTGGAAGCATCGCAAGAAGGACGGCAAAATCATCCAGGTCGAAATTATTTCTCACGAATTGGAGTACGCAGGAAGGAGAGTCCGTCTTGTGGTGGCTCAGGACCTCAGCGAACGCCATCTTCTCGAGCAGCAGCTCCGCCAGTCCCAAAAAATGGAAGCGGTGGGCCGCCTGGCGGGCGGCGTCGCCCACGATTTCAACAATCTCTTGATGGTGATCAAGGGGCACACGGAGCTTCTCCTTAATGTCCTCCCACCTTCAGAACATTGTTCGAGGAAAATTGAGCAGATCGACCGCGCCGCGGATCGCGCGTCTGCTTTAACGCGCCAGCTTCTAGCTTTCAGCAGGTTGCAAGTTTTGCAGCCCCACGTCATGAATCTGAATGAGGTCGTAGAAGAAATGGGCAGGCTGTTGCCCAGGTTAATAGGCGAGGACATAGAGCTTGTCATCCGCGGCTCCGAGAATCTTGGCGCGATCCGCGCGGACGCCAGCCAAATGGAACAGGTAATTATGAATCTCGCCGTCAATGCCCGGGACGCCATGCCGGACGGAGGGCGGCTCCTTATTGAGACCTTGAATGCCGAACTGGATAGCACTTATAACGCCGTGCATCCCATTGTCCGCCAAGGTCGCTATATTCTCCTGGCGGTCTCCGACACCGGAACGGGCATGAGTGCGGAGATCCAGGCACACGTCTTTGAGCCTTTTTTCACGACCAAGGCTCAAGGCAAGGGCACGGGGCTGGGCCTGGCCACGGTTTACGGCATCGTGAAGCAGAGCGGCGGATTTATCTGGGTCTACAGCGAAATAGGGAGAGGGACTTCGTTCAAGATTTATCTCCCGCGAGTCGATCAGCCCGTCGAGCGCGCTGGAGCGGTGCGATCGGTGTCGGAGGCGCCACGAGGAACGGAAACGATCCTGCTCGCCGAGGACGAACAGGACGTGCGCGAAGTGGCGCGCGAGTTTCTGGAATCCGGCGGCTATACCGTGATCGAAGCGCGTGACGGCGCCGAAGCACTGAAAAAGGTGGAGAAGCACGAAGGCGCAATCGATTTGGTCCTCACAGACATGGTCATGCCCGGAATGACCGGCCAGGAACTGACCGCGCGACTACTACAAAGTCTCCCGGACATTCGTGTTCTATATATGTCCGGTTACAGCGAGCGGGCGGCGGCAGACTGTGCTCGGGGCGAGTCGGCCATGCGCTTGCTGGCGAAACCATTCAGCCGCTGGGCGCTACTTCGCGCCGTTCAGGAAATCCTGAAACAAACCTGAAGTTGCCGGCATTCCTTCAAGTTGGATCCCTAGCCGGCTTCTAATGAATTTTCGGATGCTTCTTATGCCAGTCCGTGTGCGATTGGAAGGTCCGCCCCGCCTGGATAACTGCAAAATCGTCACCGGCTCTTCCCACAAATTGCAGCCCGACCGGTAGATTCTTTTCCGTGAATCCGCAAGGAACCGAAATTGCCGGCAGCCCGCAGATATTGCCAATGCCGCCGAGAGGATCGGGAAAAACCAGATCGGTCTCGAGATTCAAGGTCAGAGGTGTCGCCGGAACAGGCTGCGCAGCCGCCGCAATCAGGTCAAACGTGTCAAACAAAGAATCCATTTTTTTCTGGACGATTTCTCGCACCTTGAGGGCCTGAAGATAGTCCGCAGCGGAATACTGTTCGTTCACATAGCCCGCAATTTGCCCCAATGGATCGGCCAATTCATTCACTCGCCCAGAGCGAATCAGGGAACGGAATGAAGCAGCGCACTCCACGGCAACGATGATGTTGCCCGCATCCTCCCAGGGACCGACTGGCAAGGCGACATCCTTCACGCTCGAAAAATATTTCTTGAGGATTTTGGCGGCGGCTTCGATGGGTTTTGCAATTCCTGGTTCCAGGGATTTCCATGCATTGGTGAGCCAGCCAATTTTCAGCGGCCGCGAATGCAATTCCATGGACGGCGAATAGGTGAAGGCGCCCTTATCGATGGGCACAGTTCCGCGATCTTTTGGGTCGTGACCTGCGATGGCGGCAAAGATGCGCGCGCAGTCCTCCGCGCTCCGCGCCATCGGACCGATCTTGTCCATCGAAGGCGCGAGTGCCATCGCGCCGTAACGGCTGACGCGGCCGTAGGTCGGCCGCAGACCGCTCACACCGCAGAATGCCGAAGGGCAAATGATGGAACCCCATGTTTCCGTGCCGATCGCAAACGCAGCGAGGCCCGCGGCCACGATGGCACCTGACCCGGAGGAAGAGCCGCAAGTCCAGCAGGAAGTGTCCCAGGGATTTTTAGCTTCACCCTGCAAGGATGCCGAGGCAAAACGGTAGCCCATCCCGCCCGCGAGTTCGATCATGGACGCTTTGCCAAGCATCACCGCGCCTACCCGGTTCAAGTGTTCGATCACCGTCGCGTTGTAATCGAATACCTGGTTTGCAAAGGGCTTCGCGCCCCACGTGGTCGGAATTCCTTTCACCGCCAGCAAGTCTTTCGCGGCGTAAGGAATCCCGTGCAGGGGACCCCGGTAATGGCCGCGCTGGATCTCCTTTTCCGCTGCCTTGGCTTGTTCGAGGGCAGTCTCCGGTGTCAAGCGGGCGAAAGCGTTAAAACGCGGTCCGAGCTTTTGGCTGCGCTCGAGATATGCCTGCGTCAGATCGACGGGCGAGAGCTTCTTCGATTCGATGCGTTTCGCGAGTTCGCTTACAGAAAGATAGAAAATCTCTTCGCCAGGCATCCGGAATGCTCCTCAGGAATTCTTCGGTATACTTGCCGGTTTTGGTGTTGCCCGCATCGGCGAAGGTTTCTTTTCCCGCTCCATCAGTGGTTTCAGGTAAAGCCCCGGCCCATCTCCGTTATCGGTCGCAAACGCGCGAAGACGATCGAGGGGCGGCTGAGCTTCGGTGGCCAGTCGCCGGATATCCGCTTTCTGAGCGTCAGAGAGCCGGTTGCCGTATTGGGCGAAGATCGACTGAATTCGTGATTCGACTTCGGCTTGGCTTTCCGACGATAGCTTTGGCGCGTTTGCGGGCTGCTGCGCCGGTGACGGTGCGGCGATAGCTTCCGAGCTGAGAAGATTTGACGGTGCCAGCGATGCAGCCGCTGACACAAAGGCTGCGCGTCGCGCAAATTCGCGGCGGGATATAGCCGAATCGCTCTTGTTGCCCATCGAGGGTCCCCCTTGATCAGATCAAGAAATGTAAAACACCAAGTGTAGGGCGCAGAGTGAGGCTACTGAATCCGTCTTCAGGCGTCAACTTCCCGCGGGAGTATGTTCTCGAATGTCCACGGGGGCGCGAGTTCGATCCAGGGGAAAGACCTGCAGTTGCCACTTAACCGGGACGGACATTGGCGAGTAGCAGATGGTTTTGTCGCAAGCCTGATACTCAAGCTTTCCACTAATCGTGAAGATTTTCCCATCTTTCCCAAGCGAGCCCCAGAACTCCGACCCTGAGTTTACTTTCACATCCTGGCTGATGCGGAACGTCCCATCGAAGACAGGAACTTTCTCCTTGATCGCGGGCAAATAGAGTGTTTTGGACCGCGGGTAAACTGCCGGCTTGAGCTCCAGCTGTGGGATTGGTTCAATTAGCAGTTGAATGGGCTTATAGCCCTGGGTGCCGGGCGCATACACATGCACCTCGGGGGGCAGCCGCACCTCGGCAACGAGGGTGATGAGAGTACCGGGAACGCCAGTAGGATCGGATTGTTCCAGGGCCAACTGAAGATGCGGGGCTTCGACCGTTTCCGTCACTTCCTGCACCAATTCCGGGAAAAGCTTAGCAAAAATGCTATTGCCGGTAACCCGCTCCCGGTATTTCGCTTCGAAGAACTTTCCTCGAATGATGCCGCTGGGATCAATAAAAAAATATCCCGGGCGAGCAAAGCCCTTCTGCATTCCCGTGGCTTCCTGATTGAGGACGCCATAAGCCTGGATGGTCTTCGACTCCGGGTCCCCGAGCATTGGATATTCGACCTTGTGCCGGTCAGCAAAATACTTCAGGATTTCTTCCGAGTCATAGCTGATGGCCGCCAGCTTGACTCCTTGCTTTTCGAATCGCGGGATGGCGCTTTGCAGCTGGACCAGCTGCCCTTTGCAGAACGGTCACCAGTCGGCCGAACGGAAAAAGAGAAGAACGGTGCCTTTCGTTCCTTTCAAGGTATCGAGAGTTTGTACCCGGCCAAGCTGGTCGCGAATCGAAAAAGCGGGAGCCTTTTGGCCGATCGCGAGTCCAATGGACATCAACTCGACGGAAGCCATCCGAATCGTATCGCCATCGAGTGTCCCCCGGACGGTCACACTATCTCCCAGGTGAGCGGTTACCGATTCCTGCGGCTCGAGGCCATACATCACCCTGTTCGTATCGTCAAGCAGCGCTGCCTTCGCACCCGGCACGTTCTTGGTGCAATCAGGAACTTCGGCAAATGCTTCGTCTGCGTTGCAGCTGCTGGACACCAGCGTGCCGGACCACGCTCCGGAATTGGTTGCGGAATTTCCTGCGGAGTTTCTTGCCGAATTGCTTGAATTGTTCTGACCAGCCGCTGCTAGGGGAATTATAGAAAAAACCGCTGCCACACAGAGGAAGAAGCGTTTCGCCGTAGAATCAAGTCTGACCGGCAGCATCAATTCGAGACCTTCCTTTCCTTTTTGAATCCCCGTACTGTACGCTGGGGCGCCTCAGCGCGCAAGGTCTCCGAGTCCGAGTAAAATCTGCCCGGGCCCTGGTAGTGGCGCGTCTTTTGAGTCTGTGTGACAACTCTTGCTTTTGGGGGTCGGAGCTTAAGCTCCGACATAAACGCGCACCCCGACCCTCGTCATTTCGAACGGAGCAGGCCGATTTTCTCTTCCCCTTCACTCCAGTGAAGGGTCGGCCTGCGCAGAGAGAAATCTCTCTTCGCTTTGCTTTCATCGAGCCGCGTCATCCCCTTCTTCTCTCCCCACGCCCAAGGCAAGAGCGCCATCTTCCTCGTAGTCGTCGGCCACAGCGCCAAGCACAAACCAACGTGATCGGCCCTCAAGCCTCACCGCCTCTATCCGCGTATAATGTGCCCTCAACGCAAGGAGCTTTCCATGAAGCGCGTTCTTAAATTGTTTCCAATCCTGGCTGTGCTCGGCCTGCTTTTCTTTTCCGCTTCTTTTTCGGCCACGGCGTATGGCGAAACACCAGACAAAACCTTCGTCTCGCGCACCGCAGAAATCGACGGCATTAAGCTGCATTACACGACGGGTGGTCACGGCCCTGCGCTGATCCTGCTGCACGGCTACGCGGAGACCTCGCGCATGTGGACACCCATCCTTCCTCTGCTCGGCGAGAAATTTACGGTGATCGCGCCGGACCTGCCGGGCATTGGGGACTCGGAGATCCCCGCGAACGGCCTGGACATGAAGACTGCTGCGGTCCGCATTCATGAGCTTGCCCGCTCGCTTGGCGTCCAGAAGGCCAGGGTGGTCGGGCACGACATCGGCCTCATGGTCGCCTATGCCTACGCCGCACAGTTCCCTTCAGAAGTGGAGAAATTGGTGGTCATGGATGCGTTCCTCCCTGGCGTGGGTGAATGGGGGGCGGTGTATAACAATCCTGGCTTCTGGCATTTCCGCTTCAACGGGCCGACGCCCGAAGCGTTAGTGCAAGGACGCGAGCGCACATACTTCGAATACTTCTGGAACGACCTCGCCGCCGACAAGACGCGCTCGCTGCCTGAGGCGGATCGCAAGGCGTACACGGAGGCTTACGCTCGGCCTGGACGCATGCGCGCGGGCTGGGCCTACTTCGTTTCCTTCCAGCAAGCAGCGAAGGATTTCGCCCAGCTCTCTCAGACCAAGCTGACCATGCCGGTTCTCGCGATCGGCGGCGAGAAGTCCTTGGGAGAGTTCCTGGGGCAACAAATGAAGCTGGTCGCCACGGATGTGACCGCCGTCGTGCTCAAGGACACCGGCCATTGGGTGCTCGAAGAAAACCCCAAGGGGACCACCGACGCGCTCGTGAAGTTTCTCTGACATTCCCAGCTTAGACGTCGCTGAAGCTCGGCATCGTGGCGGCGTGCAATCCCGGCGGCCAGCGCCAGCGCTCCATCGAGCTCAGCGTAGGTTACGCCTGGCGCCTTTGCCGACGATTTTGTAGAGGCCGGGCTTGCGCGCCTGACGCTTTCCACCCTTGGTCCCTTAATCTCACCAGCGTATTACGTGCAATAGATCGCAATAATCATCGGTCCAGGAAATGGACCGCGCCTCCATGGGAAACGGTTCCGAGTGTTTAGCGATCTCATTGCCGGACAGCGAAGTGGAATCGTGCGAAAGCAAGACCCAGTCGGATTGAGAGAAGGGACCCGTGGGAAGGAGCGGATAGACTCGGACAGCATGAAAACCGAACTCGCGGCCGATCCCTGCGAGCACGGGCCGGAGATCCAGCGTCTGGTTGCTGATGTGCACCGCGATCACCGATGCCGGCCCCCGAAGATGCTCTTCGTAATCGGAAAATGCTTCGCGCGTGAGGAGATGCATGGGGATCGCGTCGCTCGAAAATGCGTCCAGAACCAGAACGTCAAACTTCTGGAGCTCCCCACGGTGGGCCTCCCGTTCGAGCGAGAGTCGCGCATCGCCAGGGACAACCTCAATTCGGCCGGGCGAATCCTGCAAAAAGGTGAAGTACGGCTGTTTGCCGCGTGACATTTTGTAGACGTCAGGATTAATTTCATAAAAGCGGAAAACGTCGCCGGGTTGCGCCAACGCAGCTAGCGTGCCCACTCCCATTCCCACCAGCCCCACGCGCATGGGACGCTGAGGCCAATTGCGAATCACGATATTTGCTCCGCTGCCTGGGCCGTAATAGCCCGTCGCTAGGCGCGCGCGCTCCGCGTCCTGATACTGGAATCCATGAACGGTGTTGCCATATCGCAGTGCCAGATAGTTCTCCTGGTCTACGCTTACGACCGACAAGACGCCATAGAAATTTCTCGACGACGCGATGACGTGATAGAGCGCCGCCTTCTGCGGAATCACCAAGCCAGCCGCGAGCAATGCCAAAGCGATTCTCGATGCGCTGCGGACTAAAAACGGCGCAGGCGCTTTCTTTGGCCCGTGGCGCTCCATCATGTATCTGAAAACCGCCGCGCCGGTCAGCACTGCGGCCGCGCAAACGCCGATCGATGGCCGCAACCGCGCTGCCTCTCCCCATACGGGAGCGAGTATCGTTGGCGTCAGTAGCATAGCGCCGGAGAGAATCAGGAGCGCCAGCGAAGCTCGCCCTGTGTACCACCAGGACGAACGTTCCCGCGCTGAGACCCATAACAGCACCGCCACGCACCCAAGGACACCAAGCGGATACTCCCAGTAATTGGGGAACATCCCGGGAGCTATCAAGCTCACAACGATTCCCCCCGCAGCGCCACCCGTCGCGATGCAGAAATAAAATACAGTCAGCGATTCCGCGCTCGGGCGCGTCCGTGCCGCCTCGCCGTGACACACCATGCACCCTGCGAAGAGCACCGCGGAATAGGCGGCGAGTTGCATCAGGAACGAATAGGCAGCGTTGGGGAGCGATACCACGATGACGAGCGCAACCGTCACCGCGAATAGGGGGTGAAAAATCTCTCGCCGGTACCAGCGGTCGCTCTCAAAGCATACGATGAACGAGAGCAGGTACAGACTCAATTGCAGAACCCATAGGAATGGGCTCGCGGCAATGCCCTGGCAGATCAGGTTCGTCGTCGCCAGCAAAAGCACGGACGCACACGCCGCCAGACCGATCCAGAGCAGGCGAAGCGGCCATCCTACAGGTGCTCCGCGTGGGCGTAAATCCAGGCTGGATGTTTGTTTCAGCGCAGCAGGAGCGGTCGTGCGCGCTGCGCTTCGAGCGCTGAAACAGTAGCAAACCAGAAACAGTCCATAGCCGGCGGCCCAGGCCCAGCCTTGTACGCCCAGCCCGAAATGCGGTTCGACCAGGAACGGATACGACAACAGCCCCAGGAGCGATCCCGCGTTCGAGAGCGCGTAAAGACGATAGGGCGACCTCTTTGGCGCAGCCTGCGCAAACCAATGCTGCATCAAGGGACTCGTGGCTGACAGCAAAAAGAAAGGCAGACCAATGGACCAGATTAGGAATTCCGTGATCGTCCATGTGGGGTTTGTCCCGGGCTGCGGGCGCCAACTGGCGCCGGGACCTACGGGCGTGGACCGGATATGGCCCAGAACGCCCAGAAAAACGGCGGAAGCGCCCAGGAGAGCGCCGTGAACAATAACCTGCCTGCGAAGGGGAAGCCACGTGGCGAGTCCGTGCGAGTATCCGTACCCGGCGAGAAATAACAACTGGAAAACAAGGACGCACACGGTCCATACGGCTGGCGCGCCGCCAAAAAGTGGAAGGACTTCCTTGCCGAGCAGCAATTGAACTTGGAAGAGCAAAAACGCACTGAGGAAGATCGCCGTCGCAAACGCCAACGGGCTGGGCCCGCTGCCGTTGGTTTCCACCGCAGCTGCACCGGGAACAACGATCGCCTGATCTTGCCGTGCCACGGCAGGAGTTTCGACAGTAACACTCACTGCAATCAGTCTAGGCGGGTTACCTGGCAGGGCCCGTTGGCGCCCCAGCGCCTGTGCTCAAAGCACCATGCGCGGCATCTTCGACAAATCGCAAATTAGTGTCTGGCCCGATCTGTCCGAGGCCCCACGTTAAACCCGGTCGTAACGTCCGGATACGAATTCGGTTGGCCCGCCGCACGCGTTGACGCGCAGTTGGGGCGGTGCTAGACTCCCGCCCGACGCTTTCGGATCAGTCCGGGTCCTCGCACCTAAATCTTTCAAAAATTCAGGAGGCAACATGAGGAAAGCGCTGTCGGCCGTAGTCTTTGTAGCTGCTCTGTTGGGTGCTATCCCTGTATTCGCACAGAGCCCAAATTTCAACGTCGGTCCTGTCTGGCGTGTCACTTATTTCCGCATCAAGCCCGGACAGGGAGATGCTTTCTGGAACGATTTTCGCCAGCATGGGAAGCCTGTTTTGGATGAAGACAAGAAGCAGGGCTTGCTTACCGATTACAAGGTGTTCACCAATCCGGTCTCGAATTCTCCCGGTGACTGGGACGTTGCGATTGGGGTTCTCTATCCAAATTGGGCGGCCCTCGACCAATTCGCCGCCAAAGGCGCGACGATCGCGATACAACACTACGGGTCGCGCGATGCGATGCTGGAAGCCGGTCGCAAACGGGACGACATCCGCGAGGTTGTTGCAAGTCATTTAGCCCGTGAGGTCATACCCAAGTAGTTTTGATTTTCACATTTAGGGTTAGATAAAAGTGTCCCCTAGCGCTTGAGCGCCGCATCTCCATAAATTCTAGTCTAGGGCTTTGCGGCCGACGCTGCCTGCGTGCCCGCAGCCTGAGCCCTGCGGAAGGCGTCGAAATCCGCCCACACATGCTGCACGGTCTTCTCTTCGAAAGTCTTGGCCGTAGGATCCCCGCCCTTCGAGGAATAAATTTCCAGCTTCACCTGACCGCAGTCCGGATTCACGGCGTCCGGCGCATACATGTACACCCCTTTGTAGGTGGAATCTTCCATCTTTACCGCCCGTTCCCGGACCGACACCGTCACCGGAACCCTGCCAGGATGGATCGGCTGCACTTCCTTGTCTCCACAAAACAGCTTCATCTTCTGGAAATCGGTCTTGAACTTGAGTTTCGCAGCCGAGTTTGGGTTTAACGAGCGGCCGAACGCCGATCCGAACCCTTCCTTGGCCTTCGGCATCGCATAGATTCCGAATACTGCTGGATGCGCGCCGGCTTCCTCTTCCCACTCCTTCGGCTCGTCGGAACCGCTCGCGCTCTCGTCCGCGCTTTGCTGTTTCTTGTTGCGCTTCTTATGCTCGCGCTCGGCCAGCAGACGCCTCTCCTCCTGCTCGCGGTAATCCAGCGGAGGTGTAGAAAGAGCGATATTGAAATCTCCTGCAGCGAAATAATACGGGCGCGGATCGTACTTTTCCCCCCGCAACGCTTCCTTCAGTCCTTCGATCGGATATGGCGTCAGAGGCTCGACCGGAAGGAGCGCACTAGGCGGCGAAGTGCCCTTAGCTTTCGCGCGATTCTGTTCGAGCAGCGCAAGCGCCTCCTCAATACGCACGATACCCGAAACGCCCGGCCCGCCTTCTCCGCGCGTGCCGAAGGTAGTCAACCCGATGACTTGGCCCGCGCCATTGAACAGCGGCCCGCCTGAATTTCCTGGGTTAATGTTGACGTCCGACATGATGGTGTGCGGCTCGACCTTGCTGACGATGCCGGTGGTGATGATCTTATCGAGGCTGAGCGGGCTGCCGATGGTGAACACCCGCTCGCCTTCCTGAACCGGGGTCTTGTCAGCAGCGGCCCGATACAGCGGTGCGGGCGAAGCGTTCGGCAGGGCAGCCATATTCACCAACAGCAATGCGACGTCCTTTTGGGGATCGGCGGCAATCAGCTTGGCCACGATTTTGTGAGTCCGGTCAAACTGCACGGCCAAGTACTCCGAATCTCCCACGACGTGCTGATTGGTCAGGATGAGCCCCTTCCCGTCCACGAAGAATCCCGTGCCGTGCCCCGATTCGCTCCTCACGGTCACCACGGTATTCTTCAGTCGCTTGAACTGTTCGGTGAGGTCATTGGTGGCGGCCTTTGCCGACGATGCGGGAGCAGCAGTCTCCTCCACCTTGGCGTTGTCGTTGGTCAAGTCAACGTTCTGCTCGGCACCCGAAAGCGATACCTGAATATTCCAAGAAAAGCGCCTACCCCCGAGCTCGGCGGGCTTCGGCGACGAAACCGTGCACCGCCCCGGCGGAAGCTGCGCTTCCGCGGTTCCTTCCAAGCTGGTCTTCACCTCCGCGGCCTTTGCCCCGCTCTTGAGCGATACCACGAAGAATGGCACGGGCTTCTGATTGAGTTCCTGGTCCACGAGGACCACCCGGACCCGAACTTTGACCAGATTGGGCTGCGCCAGCATTGCCGAAGCGGACACGAGTCCCAACAAGAGAACCGATAGGTAGCGTTTCATGGCCTGCCTTTCGACGAGGAGAGATACTTCGATGATCGGCCCACTTTCGGCACGGGTCAATGACGGCAGATCACTGCGATGCCAATGAGTTAATCTGAATCTTTCGTGAAGAGTGGCCCGAACATTGCTTCTCGTAGTGGCGG
>WNFN01183024.1_pt2 | contig 18523 bp, 17 predicted proteins | sample 5400161 | NCBI WGS metagenome assembly WNFN01 (sample SAMN13153353, study PRJNA577476) | soil metagenome | isolation source: 80 cm saprolite on Douglas fir-dominated hillslope | place: USA:California | collected 2013-09-17 | reverse complement strand
GTTCGAGGTTCTCCGGCAGGAACAGCGGGTTGGCTGCCCTGATGCGGTTGGCTGGCCGGTGATCCCGCTGGTACCTGCCCGACAGCAGCCCCTGGGCCAGCGGGCTGTAGGCGATCACCAGGCGGCCGTTCGACCCGGCATACGGCAGGAGCTCGCGTTCCGGGGAGCGGTCCACGAGGTTGTAGCGGACCTGGTTGCTGAGCACCCGGCTGCCCAGCGCGTCCTCGGCGGCCCGCCACCGCCCCAGCGAGTAATTGCTCACGCCGACCTCGCCGACCAGGCCGACTCGCTGCAGCGCGCGCATGCCGCGCATGATCGTGCCGTCGCGCACCACCGGGTTCGGCTGGTGCACCTGGTACAGGTCGAGGCGGCGGGCCTCGAGCCGGTTCGCGCTGGCCACGGCGCGCTGCTCCACGACAGGAGCGACCGGCAGGACCGGCAGGATCTTCGTGGCGAGGAAGACCGATTCCAGCCTGTCGCCGAGGGCCCGGCCCAGGATCCGCTCGCTGCGGCCAAAGCCGTAGATCTCGGCCGTGTCGAACAGGGTGACTCCCAGCTCGATCGCGCGGCTGACGATGGCGTGTGCCTCCTGCGCGGCATACCCCTCGCCGTATCCCCATTCCCGGGATCCGAATTGCCAGGTGCCCAGCCCGATCTTAGAAATCTTCTTGGCGGTACCCAGGTCCAGATAGCGCATGACTCCAGTGTCCGCCTCTTCGAGGCCGTCCGCTGGCGGGTGCCGACTGCCGGGCTGTCGCGCCTTCTCAGCCGTCCGCGAACGAGTAGGGCGGCCACGGCCCGGTCACGTCGGCCCGGAACGCGTCATGCTCGGCGGTAAGAGCCGGCGTACAACTCTCCGTTTCGGACCCTGGTTAGCCCGGCCGCGGGCAGGCCCGGTGCACCGATCGGTGGTCGGGGACAAGCCGGCACGATATTCTCCTGCGGGTGCACTTGCTGACGATACGGACGGGAGCGCGCATCGCCGTCCGGATGACGGTGACCGCCGTGGTGGGCTGCCTTCTGGCGGGAGGAGCCGTCGGGTGTTCGGCGCCGCCGAAATCGTTGGCCGGCGTCAGCGTCCGGGGCGCCGCGGCCCGGGCCGATGCGCGGGCCGCCTGGGCGGCGCGGGCGAAGCCGACTCCCCGGCCTGCGCCGTCGGGCGGGCCAGCGGCCGGCGCGCCAAGCGGGGTGAAGGCCAGGGGCGGGGTGCTCGCGAACGCCGCCACGGGGAGCCTGCTGTGGAGCCGTGACCTCGACACCGAGAGGCCGATCGGCAGCATCACAAAGGTAATGGCCGCGCTGGTGGTAATCCGGGCCGGGAACCTGGGCCGGCAGATCCAGGTGCCCAAGGCCGTCATTCCCTACGTGGACAAGTACGGGGCAGACAGCGCGGGCCTGCATCCCGGTGACAGACTGACTGTGCAGCAACTGCTCGAAGCGATGCTGCTGCCCTCGGGCTGCGACGCCGCCTACACCCTCGCCATCGCCTACGGCCCGGGAATGCCGGCGTTCCTGGCGAAGATGAACGCCACCGCGCAGCAGCTGGGCATGATGCACACGCACTTCACCAGCCCCGACGGCCTGCCCTATCCGACCGAATTCTCGACCTTCTCCACCCCGGCCGACCTGCTCACCCTGGGCCTGGCGGCCATGAAGTCGCCCGTGTTCCGCTCGATCGTGGCCCAGCACATCTACCAGATCCCCAAGGGCCCCGGGCATCACCACTACTGGTGGCAGAACACCAATGACCTGATCGGCTCCTACCCCGGCGCCGACGGCATCAAGACCGGGTACACCGCCGCCGCCCTGCATTGCCTGCTGTTCGAGGCCTCGCGCGGAGGCCTAACGCTGATCGGCGACGTTCTCGGCAGTCCCGCCACCGGCCCGGCGTCCGGGGCTGACGCCGCTGCCCGGGTACTGAGCTGGGGGTTCAGCCTCCGGCAGGCCTAACGCCCGCTGTTCGCGGGGCCGCGCGGCGAGGCCATCCAGCTTCGCCAGACGCTCGACGATGTCCTCGTGGACGGCCTCGGGGGGCTGAGCGCCATTCACCGTGAACATCCATTCCCGGCCCGCGTAATACCTGAGGAGGGGCACGGTCCTGTCCAGGTACACCTGCAGGCGGTTGTCGATAACGGCCTCGGTGTCGTCCGAGCCTCGATGACGCCGCAGCAGCCGGCGCACCAGTTCCTGGCGGGGGACGTCGAGGTGCACTGCCGCCTGCACCTCTGCCCCGAGTGGCTGGGCCACGGCGAAGGACGCCTCGGCCTGCTCGACGGTCCGCGGGAACCCGTCGAGGACGTAGCCCCCGGCCTCGGCGGCGGCCACGACCGGCTTGCGGAGCATGTCCATGACGAGGCCGTCCGGGACCAGGTCGCCGTCGTCGACGTACCGCTTGGCGATCAGCCCGAGCGACGTCAGGTCTGTGACATGCTGGCGTAGCAGGTCACCGCTGGAGATATGCGCGATTCCGAACCGCCTGGCCAGCAGCTCGGCCTGCGTTCCCTTGCCCGAGCCCGGGGCGCCGATCAGCAGCAGCCGCATATGGTCACTGATCCTGCCGCCCCCGCCTGTTGCCAGGCGGGGCCCAGCGTGATGTGCCTCACTGAGCCTCCTCCCCGGGCGTCCGATGTAGGGTCCTCAGTCTCCCGCCCGCGGCGGAGGTTAACAAGGAGTGCCCTGCAAAGCTAACCCTGGTCACCGTGCCGGTCACCGCGCGCTAGCCCGGTCAGCGCGGTCCGGTGCGGGCCTGGCGCCGATGACGACGGTGGCGTTCAGCTCGCCGGAGCTGGCTATCCGCGGGATGAGCCCGCTCCCGGCCATAGTCTCGACGGCCAGCGGCGCCTGGCGCTCGCTGGTCTCGGTCAGCAGGTGGCCTCCCGGGGCCAGCCAGTGCGGGGCCGCCGCGGCCACCCGCCGCAGGACGTCGAGCCCGTCCGGGCCGCCGTCAAGCGCGGCCCGGGACTCGTACGTTCGGGCCTCTGGGGGCAGCAGCCGGACCTCCTCGGTGGGCACGTAGGGCACGTTGGCGGCCAGAACGTCGACGCGGCCGCGCACCGCGGCGGGCAGCGGCTGGTAGAGGTCGCCTTCGTACACCCGGCCGCCGACGGCGGTGACGTTGCGGCGGGCACACGCCACCGCGGCGGGGTCGATGTCGGCCGCGTGCAACTCGACCCGGTCCAGGGCCGCGGCGAGCGCGGCGCCCACCGCGGCGGAGCCGCAGCACAGGTCGACAACGACGACAGGCCGCGGCCCGCCGAGGGCGACGGCCTGGCGGACGAGGGACACCGCCTGGCCCACGAGGAACTCGGTCCGGCGGCGGGGAACGAAGACGCCGGGGTCCACGGCTATCCGCAGGCCGCAGAACTCCGCCCAGCCGAGAACGTGCTCGAGCGGCTCGCCGGCGGCTCGCCGGTCCACCATCGCGGCGAGGTCGGCCGGCGTCCGGGCCGCCGACATCAGCAGCCGCGCCTCGTCCTCGGCGAAGACGCAGCCGGCGGCGCGGAGCCTGGCGACGATGACGGATCGATGGCGAGCTGACGGGGAAACCGACATGGGAGCCTTCCGGATACCGCCCCGACCCGCAGCATCGCCGGCGCGTTGGTGTCGCCGGGGCAGCATCGCCGGCGCGTTGGTGTCGTTGTGGGGACGAGGCGCCGCCGCGTGGCACCCGATTGGGCAGCCTGAACGGTACGGCGCTCGCCTGGTCAGGCGCGCGAGGCTGACTCTTCCAGCGCGCGCGCCACCAGGACCCGGGCCAGGTGCTCGCGGTAGCCGCGGTCGGCGTTGAGGTCCTCGGGCGGGCTCGCGCCCTCGGCGGCGTGCGAGGCTGCCTCCCGCGGGTCGGCGCCCGCGGCCAGGGCCTGCTCGACCGCGCTGGCCCGGACCGGCGTCTGCCCCATGTTCACCAGCGCCACGCTGCCGCCCTGGACCGCGACGCCGACGATCGCCCAGTCGATGGCGCGCTTGGTGAACTTCTGGAACGACCAGCTGCTCGGCGCCTGCGGCTTGGGGACCCGGATCTCCGTCAGCAGCTCGCCGGGCTCCAGAGCCGACTCGAACAGGCTACGGAAGAACTCCGCCGCCGCGATCTCGCGGCGGCCGGACGGCCCGCGGGCGACCAGCACCCCGTCCAGCGCCAGGACCACCGCGGGCAGGTCGGCCGCGGAGTCGGCGTGCGCCAGGGAACCGCCGATGGTCCCGCAGTGCCGGACCTGGGGGTCACCCACCTGCCCGGCGGCGTGGGCGAGCAGCGGCAGCTCGCGGTCGAGCAGGCCGGAGGTGGCCAGGTCATGGTGGGTGGAGAGGGCGCCCACGGCGATATGGCCGTCGTCGTCGCGGACGTAGCGCAGCTCCCGGAGCCGTCCGATGTCGATCAGGATCTCGGGCACGGCCAGGCGCAGCTTCATGAGCGGCAGCAGCGAATGCCCGCCGGCCAGGAACTTCGCGTCCTCGCCGCCGTCGGCCGCCAGGTCCAGGGCCTCGTCAGCGGACCCGGCCCGCTGGTAGGTGAAAGGTGCCGGAATCACGCGGGCCGCCTCTCGGTCACTGTCACGCTCGCCGCCAAACCGGCCGCCTCGTCCCCGGCCGCGCTGTGCGCCGGGCCTGCCGTCGCAGCCGTCCTGTCCCGGGCCGCGGCGAGCACGGCCCGGACGATGTTGTGATAACCGGTGCACCGGCACAGGTTGCCCTCCAGGGCCGTCCTGACCTCGTCTTCGGTGGGCGAGGGATTCTCGGACAGCAGCGAGACCGCGGCCATCACCATGCCCGGCGTGCAGAACCCGCACTGCAGCGCGTGCTCGGCACGGAAGGCGCGCTGCATGGGGTGCATCTCGTCCGGGCCGCTGGCCAGCCCCTCGACCGTCACCACCTCGCGCCCGTCCGCCTGGGCGGCCAGCAGGGTGCACGACTTCACCGACTGCCCGTCCAGCAGCACCGTGCACGCCCCGCAGGAACTGGTGTCGCAGCCGACGTTGGCCGCGGTGAGGCCGGCCACGTCGCGCAGGAAATGCACCAGCAGGGTGCGGTCCGGCACCTCGGCCCCGATCTGGCCGCCGTTGACGGTCATGGTGACATTCACTGGCTCCCCCCGCTCTCTCGCGCTGCGCTGATCGCGGCCCAGACCCGGGCCGGCGTGGTCGGCATGTCGATGTGGCTGACGCCGAGGTGGCTGACCGCGTCGATGACGGCGTTCTGCGCGGCCGGGGTGGCGCCGATCGTTCCGGCCTCGCCGATCCCCTTGACCCCCAGCGGATTGATGGTCGTGGGGGTCTCGCTGGCCAGCAGCTCGAAGCTGGGCAGCTCGGCGGCAGTGATGATGGCGTAGTCCACCAGCGTGGCGGTGACCGGGTTGCCCTCGGCGTCGTACACCATCTCCTCAAGCAGCGCCTGCGCCACCCCCTGGGCGATGCCGCCGTGCCGCTGCCCCTCGGCCAGCAGCGGGCTGACCACGGTTCCGGCGTCGTCGACGGTGACATGCCGGATCAGCCGGGCCTTGCCGGTCTCGATGTCCACCTCGGCGACCGCGAGATGGGTGCCGAACGGGAAGGTCGGCTGCCCCTCGGTGAAATTGGCCGAGGCTTCCAGGCCGTCGGATCCCGCGTGCGCCGCCACCTCGGCCCAGGTCTGGCTGGTGGCCGGGTCGCCGCGGACCTGCCATACCCCGCGCTCGGTGTCCAGCTCGAGGTCCGCTTCGCTGGCTTCCATCAGGTCCGCTGCCACCCGGCGGGCCTGGTCCTTGACGTCGACGGCGGCTCGCTGCAGGGCGACCCCACCCAGCTGCAAGGAACGCGACGCATACGTGCCGACACCGGCCGGGATGAGGTCGGTGTCGCCGTGGATCACCGTGACCTCCGCCATCGAGATGCCCAGCTCGGACTGGACGAGCATGGCCCAGGCGGTGTGGTGGCCCTGGCCGTGCGCGGAACTGCCGGTGTAGACCGTGGCCGTGCCGTCGCCGTGCACGATGAGCCGGGCGGTCTCGCCGCCGGCCGCGTCGGCCGCGGTGATCTCGACATAGCTCGCCAGCCCGACGCCCAGCTGCACCACGTCCCCGCGCTCGCGCCTTCGGGCCTGCTCCGCCCGCAGCTCCTGGTAGCCCGCCCCCTCCAGCACCTTGTCCAGCGCCGCCACGTAGTCTCCGGTGTCGTACACGGCCCCGCACGGGGAGCTGTACGGGAACGCGTCGCTCGGCACCAGGTTGATCCGGCGTACCAGGGCCGGGTCCATGCCGATCTCAGCGGCGAAAAGGTCGACGGCCCGCTCGATCGCGGCCGTCGCCTCGGGCCGCCCGGCGCCCCGGTAGGCGTTGATCGGCGTGGTGTTGGTGACCACGACCCGGTACGCGGTCTGCACCTGCGGGATCGCGTACGCACCCACCGCCATCAGGCTGGTCAGGAAGGGCAGGAAGCCGCCCAGCCGCGGGTAGGCCCCGGTGTCCTGCACTATGTCCAGCCGGTACGCCAGGATGCGCCCGTCCCTGGCCCCGCCGATCTTGACGGTATGCCGCTGGGCCCGGCCGTGCGTCATCGCGATCATGTTCTCGCTGCGGGTTTCCGCCCAGCGCAGCGCTCGCCCCGTGTGCTTCGCCGCCCAGGCGACGATGAGCCCGTCCCGGTCGATCCCGATCTTGGCGCCGAACCCGCCGCCGACATCCGGGGCGACCACCCGGATCGAGGCCGGGTCGAGGCCGAGCGCGCCCGCCAGGACGAACCGGGAGATCTGCGCGTTCTGCGTGCTCACCCACACGGTCAGCTTGCCGTTCGCCCAGCTTGCGGCGGCGGCGCGCCCCTCCATTGGCACCGGCGCGAGCCGCTGGTTCTCGATGGTGCGCTCGACCACGACGTCGCAGCCGTCGAAGGCGGCGGTGTTGCCGCTGCCGTCGCCGGCCGCGCCGATCGTCACGGCGACATTCGACTGGGTACCCGCGAACAGCAGCGTGTCGCCGGCCAATGCGTCGTCGGCGTGTGCCACCGCGGGCAGCGGGTCGTAGTCCACGCTGACCAGCTCGGCCGCATCCTCGCCCTGGTAGCGGTCATCGGTGATGACGACCGCGACTGGCTCGCCGACGAAGCGCACCCGGTCCACCGCCAGCAGCGGCTCCGCCCAGGGGCCGCCGAGCGGCAGCGGGGCGCCCTCGCCGCCGCCGGCGTCTCCGCCGTCCTCAGGCGGAGGCGGCAGGTCGTCCATATCGGCGACGGTCAGCACGGTGACCACGCCCTCGGCCTCGCGCGCCGCCGAGGCGTCGATCCCGGTGATCAGCGCGTGCGCGATCGGGCTGCGGACGAATGTGACCCGGGCCGCGGTCGCCAGTTCCGGGATGCGCAGGTCATCGACGTACGTGCCGCCGGCCGTCAGCAGGCGCGGGTCCTCGGTCCGCACCACCCGGGTACCCAGAATGCTCATGAGACCCTCCTGCCTTCCGAGGTCTGGCCGACGTGAGGACAATATCCTTCCGGGCGGCGGGTCTGTGGCTGGGTCAGTCAGTTCAGTTGACTCCGTACCGCGGTACGGCGGCTAATTTATGGAACATGGCTGGGCTGACGATCGGGAAGTTCGCCGCCGCCGAGGGGGTAGGCGTCGAGACCGTGCGTTTCTATCAGCGCCGGGGATTGCTGGCGCTGCCCGAACGCCGGAGCTCGAGCTTCCGGGAGTACTCCGAGGCTGATCAATGGCGGCTGGCTTTCATCCGCCGGGCCAGGCGGCTGGGCTTCACCCTCGGGGAGATCGGCGACCTGCTCGGGCCCGCCGAGGCTCATTCAACCGACGACATCGTCCAGGCGGCCCAGTCCAAGCTCGGGGCGATCAACGAGCAGATCGGGGAACTCACGCGACTCCGGTGCCTGCTGCGCCGCCTGGTCGAGGTATGCGAGCACGGTAGCGGCGACGATTGCGTGGCGCTTCACCTCGGGGAACCAGCCCAACGGAAGGAACGACCGTCGTGAGCACAACCAAGATCGTGACCGATGAGAGCTTTGAACGCGATGTCCTCCAGAACTCGAAGCCGGTCATCGTGGAGTACTGGGCCGCGTGGTGCGGGCCGTGCCGCATGGTAGCCCCGGTGCTTGAGGAAATCGCCAGGGAGCACGCCGACAAGATCGACGTGGTCAAGCTCAATACCGATGAGAACCCGAAGACAATGCAGAAGTACGGTGTCTTGGCCGTGCCGACCATGCACGCATTCTCTGGCGGCGAGGTCGTCAGGCAGGTGATTGGGGCCAAGTCCAAGTCCGCGCTGCTGCGCGACTTCGCCGAGTTCATCTAGGCCTGCCAGCCGGCCGCCTGCGTCTCGAACAGGGCCAGGAGTCCTAGACCTTTTGAAGTTGGGCGGAAGCCGGCCCGGCGGTGCGGCCGACCGGCGTCGGCGGGCGGAACGCGGCGAACGGGTTGGTGACCACCAGGGTCTGCGCCGCGAACCGGTAGAGCGTGGCCGGCCGTCCGCCCACCGCCGTCGGCCGTGCGGCCGCGGGGGTGGCCACGATGACGCCGCGGCGGGTCAGGATCCGCTGCAAGTTGGTCGCCGAGACCGGGTGGCCGAGTGAGGCGGCGTAGATGTCCCGCAACCGGGCGATCGTGAAGGTCTCGGGGGCCAGGGCGAAGCCGATGTTGGTATACGACAGCTTGGCCCGCAGCCGCTCGGTCGCCGATCCGACGATCGACCCGTGGTCGAACGCGGTCGGCGGCAGGTTCCCGACAGCGTGCCAGGCGGTGTCCGCGGGGATGCGCGGCTCGACGTCGGCGGAGACGAGCGCCAGGTAAGCCGTGGCGAGGACGCGGCTGCGGGGGTCCCGCTCGGGATCGCTGCGGGTCTCGAGCTGCTCGAGGTGCGCGATCACGGTGAGGTCGACCTTGGTGGCCAGGTGCCGTCCCGCGGACGTCCCGAGGCGCTCGCTCGCGCCGAGGGGGCCGCCAGGCAGCGACCACCGGCCCTCGAACGGCGGCGCGCCCCGCTGCCAGAGCAGAACCTCGAGGTTCTGGCCGCGGACCCGCAGGACCACGGCGAGCACCTCGTGGCGGAACGGCTCGCCCGGCTGGCCCGGCCGGGGTAGTTCGCCCGGCTGGGCTGGGCCGGGCAGTTCACTCGCCTGCCCCAGCTGGGCTGGGCCGGGCAGTTCGACCGCTTCGCCTGGCTGGCCCGGCCGGGGGAGATTACCCGGCTGACCCGGGTCGGCTCCGGCTGGAGCGGCTTGCGACTGACGTTCTGGCACGTACGTATGATAGCCTCCCTGTTCATAGGTTTTCGACTGTCAGGCGAAAACCACGACACGAAGACGGGAGCGGCTGATGACCAGCACAGCAGCCGCCGACAGCCAGGTCGGCAAGGACTGGGCAACGCAGGTCCGGCGGCTCGCGGAGCAGCGTGACGCCGTGATCCTCGCGCACAACTACCAGGCGCCGGAGATTCAGGATGTCGCCGATCACGTCGGCGACTCGCTGGCCCTGTCCCGCCTGGCCGTGGCGAGCACAGCGAGCACCATCGTGTTCGCCGGGGTGTACTTCATGGCGGAGACCGCCAAGATCCTGGCCCCCGACCGGACCGTGCTGATCCCGGACTCGCGGGCCGGCTGCTCCCTCGCTGACAGCATCACCGCGCAGCAGGTCCGGGAGTGGAAGGCCGAGCACCCCGGCGCCACCGTCGTCGCCTACGTCAACACGACCGCCGAGGTCAAGGCCGAGTCCGACGTGTGCTGCACCTCGTCCAACGCGGTCCAGATCGTCGAGTCCCTTCCGGCCGACCAGGAGGTGCTGTTCCTGCCCGACCAGTTCCTCGGCGCTCACGTGCAGCGCGCCACCGGCCGCGGCAACATCCGCGTCTGGCTCGGCGAGTGTCATGTGCACGCCGGCATCAGCCCGGCCGACCTCCGTCGTAAGGCCGAGGCGGACGCCGAGGCGGAACTGTTCATCCATCCCGAGTGCGGGTGCTCGACCGCCGCGCTCTGGCAGGCGGGCGAGGGTGACCTGCCGGCCGGCCGCACCCGGGTGCTGTCCACCGGGGGGATGCTGGACGCGGCCCGCAAGACCACGGCGCGTTCGGTGCTCGTGGCCACGGAGACCGGCATGCTGCATCAGCTGCGGCGGGCTAACCCCGCGGTGCGGTGGGAGCCGGTCAACCCGGCCGCCGTGTGCCGGTACATGAAGATGACGACCCCGGCCGCGCTGCTGCGCTGCCTGCGTGACGGCGTGGAGGAGGTGCACGTCGCTCCCGACGTGGCCGACCGGGCCCGCCGGGCCGTGACCGCGATGATCGCGGTCGGGTCGCCGTCGGGGGGGGGGGAGTGAGCGGGCCGAAGGGGGGCGTCTTCAGGCGCCCCGGAGGCGAGCGGCAAACACAGTGACCGGGCCGGAGCTTCGCTACCTGCCCAGGTCCGAGCCGGTATGGGCACGTGACGCCGACGTGGTGGTCGTCGGGTCCGGAGCAGCGGGAATCAGCTCGGCACTGGCCGCCGCGAGTCACGGCCTGAGGGTGCTGCTGATCACCAAGGAGGATCTCGGCGGGGGCGCGACGCCGCTGGCCCAGGGAGGCCTGGCCGCCGCGATCGGCCCGGGGGACGATGCGGCGGCGCACCAGCGGGACACGCTGGACGCGGGCGCCGGGCTGTGCGACCCGTCCGCCGTGGCGACACTGGTGTCCGAGGCCCCCGGCGAGATCGCCCGCCTGGCCGGGCTGGGTGCCCGGCTGGAGCGCACGGCGCTCCACCTCGAGGGAGGGCACAGCCGCAGCCGGATCGTGCACGCCGGAGGCGATGCGGCCGGCGCGGAGGTGCACCGGGTCCTGCGCGCCGCCCTGCTCGTCAGCCCGGTGGAGATCCTCGCCCGCGCCGTCGTCCTGGACGCCCTGACCGGCGACGGGGGGCCTGGCGATCGGGATCCTGGTGATCGGGGCGCGGGCGGCCGACGCACCGTCGGCGGGGTGCTGGCCGGCATCATCGACGACGACGGGACGCTGCGCCCGGGAACGGTGACGGCGCGGGCCGTGGTTCTGGCCGCGGGCGGGTTCGGCCAGGCGTTCGCGACGACCACCAACCCGGCCGGGCTGACCGGCGATGGCCTGGCGCTGGCCGCCCGCGCCGGGGCCGAGCTCCGGGATGTCGAGTTCGTGCAGTTCCACCCGACCGTGCTGTGGCAGGAAGCATCCCGCGGCCAGTGCCCGCTGATCACGGAGGCGCTGCGCGGGGCCGGCGCGGTGCTGGTGGACGTGGCGGGCCGGCCGGTCATGGCCGGCCGCCATCCGCGCGGTGACCTGGCCCCCCGGGACGTCGTGTCGGCGGTCATGCAGCAGCGGATGTTGTGCGGGGCCGGGCCCGCTGATCACCTGTGGCTGGACGCCACCGGGCTCGGGCGGGCCGCGCTGGAGCGAGACTTCCCCACGGTGACCGCCCTGTGCCGGGCGCGCGGAATCGAGCCGGTCACCGAGCCCATCCCGGTCGCGCCCGGCGCGCACTACGCCTGCGGCGGCGTCCGGGCCGGCATGGACGGGCGGACCTCGGTCGCGGGCCTATATGCCGTCGGGGAAGCCGCGTCGACCGGGGTGCACGGCGCTAACCGCCTGGCGTCCAACTCCCTGACCGAGGCCCTGATCGCGGGACGGCGCGCCGGCGCCCTGCTGGGGCGGAGCCTGCCAGGGCCGGCGGGCGGCCTGCGGCTCCCGGACGCGGGCCCGGGGGTGAGCCCGGCAGCCCGGCCGGTCCTCGCCTCGGCCATGTCACGGTACGCCGGGGTGGTCCGCGACCACGAGGGCCTGGAGCACCTGGCGGGGATGCTGGAGCAGGCCCCGCCAGGAGGCGGGGGCCACGGAGCTGATCACCGGTGGGGGCGGCGAGCGGCCGGGCCGGACCTCGCCACGGCGGAGGCGACCAGCCTGCATACGGTGTCGGTCCTGGTCGTGGCATCCGCACTGGCCCGGGCTGAAAGCCGGGGGTGCCACCGGTGGCGGGATGTTCCGGCCACCTCGGGCGAGCCGGCGCGCCACACGGTCCTGCGGGTGGACGACGGGCAGCTCCAACTGGCTGGCCCGGTGCTGGCTGGCTCCGTGGTGGCTGGCCCCGTGGTGGCTGGCCCAGTGGTGGCTGGCCCCGTGGTGGCTAGCCCCGTGGTGGCTAGCACTGCCGGGGCAGGCGTCGGGGCCGTGGCGTGAGCGAGCCAGAGGGGCGCGGCGCAGCCTGGACTGAGGAGCGAGGCACGAGCGACGAGGGAAGGCGGCAGTGGAGGGGGACGGGGAGGTGGGTGGGGCCCCGGAGGCGAGCGGGGAGACGCCGCATGAAGATGCATCCCAAAGTCGTCGAGGCACTGCTCGCTGTCGGGCTTGAGCCGGACGACACCGAGCGGGTCGTGCGCGGGGCTCTGCACGAGGACTTCCGTTATGGCCCTGATCTCACGTCGGCGGCGACAGTGGCGCCCGGCGCGCGGGCCACGGCCGGGGTTGTGGCCCGGCAGCCCGGCGTGCTGGCCGGCGTTCCGGTCGCCCTCGCCGTCCTCGACGCCGCCGGGGTGCCGCCCGAGGCGGCCGAGCCGCTGCGCGCCGACGGTGACCGGATCGACGGCGGCTGCGAGGTGCTGCGGGTCAGGGCTCCGCTGCGGGAAATGCTCGGGGCCGAGCGGACCATGCTGAACTTCCTCACGCACCTGTCGGGGATCGCCACGGCGACGAGGGCGTGGGCCGACGCCCTGGCGGGCACCGGGTGCACGGTGCGCGACACCCGCAAGACCACCCCGGGGCTGCGGCAGCTCGAGAAGTACGCCGTGCGCTGCGGCGGCGGCGTGAACCACCGCATGGGCCTCGGTGATGCCGCGCTGGTGAAGGACAACCACGTGGCCGCCGCGGGCGGGATCGCGGCCGCGATCCGGGCCGTGCGCGGCGCCGCTGCCGGCCTGCCGCTCGAGGTCGAGTGCGACGGCCTGGCGCAGGTCCGCGAGGCCCTCGACGGGGGCGCCGGGCTGATCCTGCTCGACAATATGGGGCTGGCTGACCTGCGCGCCGCCGTGGCCCTGGCCCGCCAGTACCCCGAGGTCCGGCTGGAGGCCAGCGGGGGCCTGCGGCTGGACATGGCCAGGGCCGTGGCGGAGACGGGCGTCGACTTCATCGCCGTCGGCGCCCTCACCCACTCCAGCCCCGCGCTCGACCTGGGGCTGGATCTCCTGGACTCCTGACCGGCAGGGCGAGATCTGAAGGCGGGCGCCGCCTAGGTCGGTGCCAGCTGGGTCTCGGCGAGACCACCGGCGTAGAAATGGCGGGCGGCGTCGATCAGCTCATCGAGAGGCGGCCACCACGGCCCGTGCTCCAGGGATCTGAGGGTGTCCAGGAGGCGGGCGGCCTGGCCCGGGCTGTCAGCGATGCCGGCGACGGCGACCCGGCGCGGGCGCACGGCGCGCAGCGGGCCCAGGTACAGGTCCGGGCCGGCAGGTTCCGGCCGCGCTGGAGCCACGACCACTGCGGCCACATCGGCCAGCGGGTCATCGGGCACGACCACGTACGTCGACCGCCGCCGGGCGGCCTCCCGCAGGGCCAGGGCTCCCGCCTCCCAGCCGGGCCGCCCCGCCGACGGCTCCTCCGCAGTCGGCTGGGCGGCCCTTGGAGCGCGCGCGACCGAGACGTTAGGAGATCGGCCGAGCCCGGCCAGGAACTCGTCGCCTACCTCGCCGACCACGACAACCACAGTGGAGGACTCGCGCCGCATCGACTTGATCCTAAGGCCTCGCCCAGTCCGGCTATCGCTCAAGCGAGCGCGCAAGCGCGCCGCCCCGGATCTGGGCGTGTGCGGCCGCGGCTTCGGTCGTCAAGCCGGCCGGCCGGTCGCTGGGTCCCCCATCTCACTCCGCGTGCTGGGGCCGCCGCCGCGCTCGCCGGATCGCGAGGCCGCCTGCCAGCGCAAGCAGACCACCGGCACCCACGGTCACCAGCCACGGCGCGGGCGGAGCGGGAGGGCGGGGGGCCGTGCCACCCAGTCCGGTCTTTACGGCACCCATCGGCATGACCATGCTGCCTGCCGCGTCGAGGAGGTCATCGATCTTCAGGTGGCCGGGGGCGTCCAGGATGACGATCGTGTGGATGCAGTTGGGGGTCAGCTGGATCTTCTGGGAGGTGCGCTCGCTGTTGCCGAAGGCGCGGAAGGTCCATGTGCCCGGGTTCGCCACCCGGTAGCTGGTCAGCTGGCCAAAGACCAGCTTGCGCGCCAGCACCTCTCGGCCGGCCGTTACGGTCACCAGGGCTTGCCGCAACGAGGCCTGGATGACCCGGACGAGTATCTTCCCCTTAGGCGTGGTGAGCCGGTCCCGCAATACCTGCAGCCTCAGCCCGCTCGCCGGCCCCATGCCGGCCACCGTGTAGGCACCGCCGGCCATCACGTGGACCGTTGTGGACAGCACCGGCAGCGAACTGGTTGGAGCCCCCGCCCCGCGCATGGCGACCGTGTACTCGCCCGGGGCGACCTTCAGGTAAGGCGACACCGTGCCGTACGGAACGTGGTGCAAGACCAGCGTCGCGTGCGGGTCGCTGAGGGAGTACAGGTAAACATCGACCGCGGGGGTGTTCGGGGACAGGTGGGCCAGCCGCATCCAGCCCTCCATCATCGGCATGGGCTTGGCCGTTGTGGCTGACGCCGCTGGAGCGAGCAGGCCTGTCAGCCCGGCCGACAGCGCCAGCGCGGCCAGCAGTCGGCTCAACCGCGGATGGTTGGCGAGAACTCTCATGACAGCCTCACTTCTCAGGTATCCAATTCCCAGCCTCGGGGGCGGAGCGGGCGCGCTCCGAGGCTGTGCACGGGGCCTCGTGATCGAAGGCGGGCGCATGTCCCACAGTGACGGCGCGGGCGCGGAGCCGGCCTTAGGCACCACCTGCGGCGAGGCGGCCGTCTTTCCGGGAAGGGCCGGCAGAGCGCCGGCACGCGGAGTCCGGCGCAATGGTACGGCCCGCTTCTCCTCGCCCATGCGGCTGACCCCCCACATGCCCGATGGCAGGCACGAGGTGGGAATTACAGCACAGAATCGGAAGTACTTTTAGTAAAGTCATGGAATTCGTTATGGACTGCTACTTTCCGTGACCATGTGATCGGCGAGCGTCAAAGGCGGCCGCATGGGCAGCACGTGCGCCTCGGCTGCCCACCCGTAAATGGCTGTCTGCGCGCTCGTCGTCTCCGGGAGTGCCAGCATCTGGCGCTGCCACGCCGGGCTGGGTTACTCGCTGCCGGGGGCGGTGACGAAGTCGATCAGTTCCTCGACCCGGCCGAGGAATTCGGGTTCCAGGTCAGCGAAGGACGTTACGGAACGCAGAATGCGCTGCCAGGCTGCGGCGGTGTTCTCGGGCCACCCGATGGCCGCCAGCACGCCTTCCTTCCACGGCGAGCCGGGAGGTACCCGGGGCCAGCCGGGGATCCCTACCGCTGACGGCTTGACCGCCGCCCAGACGTCTATGAACGGATGCCCGACGATCAGCACGTGCGGTGAGCTCACCTCAGCGGCGATCCTGGTCTCCTTCGACCCGTCGACGAGATGATCGACAAGAACGCCGAGCCTGCGCGCGGGTGCCGGCGAGAATCCGGCGACGATCGCGGGCAGGTCGTCGATGCCCCCCAGGTACTCCACCACGACGCCGACATCGCGCAGGTCGTCGCCCCAGATCTTCTCCACGAGCTCGGCATCGTGGCGGCCCTCGACGTAGATCCGGCTCGCCCGCGCCACCTTGGCCCGGCTCGGCGGGGCGGCGATCGACCCCGAGGCCGTTCGCGCGGAAGCCCGGGCGGTCCGGCCCCGTGCGTCCTGACCCCGTGCGTCCTGACCCCGTGCGTCCTGACCCCGTGTGTCCTGACCCCGTGCGTCCTGACCCCGTGTGTCCTGACCCCGTGTGTCCTGACCCCGTGCGTCCTGACCCCGTGTGTCCTGACCCCGTGTGTCCTGAGCCCGTGCGTCCCGGCCCGGCGCATCCGGCCCGACGGACGGGCTCGGCCTGACCAGCATCACCGGCTTGCCGTCCAGCAGGAACGGGGCCGGGGTAAGCGGGAACACCCTGCGCCTACCGCGCCGATCCTCCAGCGTGACCGCGTTCTTCTCGCAGAAGACCACGGCACCGCAGAACTCGGCGGCTGAGTCCTCGACGACCAGCCCGCGCTCGGCAGCCACCTGCGGAATCTGGCGCTGCCCGGGGCGCCGCGCTCTTGCCGCGAGCACGTCCGGGCCGTACTGCCTGCTCCGCACTACTTCCCTCCTCGCTGGCCGGCCCTAGTCGATCGGCACAGTGCCCTTATCCCGCCGGAAAGTACCGTACTGAGTCGCGGCGGCTGAGGCGCTGCGCCACGCGGCTCAGCGGCGACTTCGGGCGGCTCCAGCGCATGTGATCAACATGCTGGTTTGAGCATCGCCGCAGGGCCTTCTTCCATGATCCCGGACCGAAACCCACGCATATATGGCGGGTTTCGGTCCGGGATCATGGAAACGCCGCTCGCCCGGCCGTGGGCGGGCTCTATTGCATCCCTCCGCAACCAGGCATGCCGCAACAGCGACAGGCGGGACGGAAAAAGCGGGTTAATCCGCTGCGAGCGCTAGGCAAAGGTTTGTCCTAGATCACGAAACGAGCTTCGTCGCGATCGCGTGCCAGAGCCCGAAATGCTGGTCAGAACCCGAGAATCGTCCCGGCTAACTCGATCACGCCGGGCCGGGGGCGTTACGCGGTGATTTGTAGAGATCCGCGGGGCCTACCGATAGTTCCTCAGGTCGTCCAGCCAGGGCGGACCAGGCCGGCTTGGTAGGCGAATACGACGAGCTGGGCCCGGTCCCGGGCGCCGAGCTTGGTCATGGCCCGGGCGGCATGAGTCTTCACCGTGGACGGGCTCACGTAGATCTTGCGGGAGATCTCCTCGTTGGACAGCCCCGACGCGATCAGGGCGACGACTTCGTGCTCTCGGGGCGTCAGCTCGTCCAGGCCGGCCAGGCGGCGGGCCTCTCGCGAGCGCGAGGCGAACTCGGCGATGAGGCGCCTGGTCACCGTCGGGGACAGCAGCGCCTCCCCGTCGGCCACCACCCGGACCGCCCGGATCAGCTCCGCGGCATCGGTGTCTTTCACCAGGAACCCGGCCGCGCCGGCCCGCAGCCCCTCGAAGACGTACTCGTCCAGTTCGAAGGTGGTGAGGATCACGACGTGGACCGGGCCGAGTCCTGGGCTCGCGGCGATGCGCCGGGTCGCCTCGATGCCGTCGAGCCGAGGCATGCGGATGTCCATCAGCAGGACGTCTGGCGTGCAATGCGTGGCCATCCGCACCGCCTGCTCCCCGTCGCCGGCCTGCCCGACCACCTCGATGTCGTCCTCGGCGTCGAGCAGCGCGGCGAACCCGGCCCGGACCAGTTCCTGGTCGTCGGCCAGCGCGACCCGGATCACCGCTCGCCCCCCGGCGGCGGGAGCCCGGGCTCTGAGGGGCCGGGCTGCCAGAGCAGGTCGAGCGGGAGCCCGTCGAGCGGGAGCCACGCCCGGACCCGGAAGCCCCCCTCCGGCCTGGGGCCTGCCTCGAGCATGCCGCCCAGCGTGGCCGCTCGCTCGGTCATCCCCGCGATGCCGTGACCGGAGCCGGTGACCTGCGTTGGTGGCCGGCCCGGCGGCCTGGACCTGCCGTCGTCGTCTACCTCGACCCGCAGCCCGTCGTCGCCGTAGCGGACGCGCACCGTCGCGTTCGCGCAGCCGGAGTGGCGGGCGCTGTTGGTGAGAGCCTCCTGGATGATCCGGTAGGCGGCGAGGTCGACGTCGGCGGGCAGCGCGGGCCGCCGGCCGTTTTCCTCGATGCGGACCGCCAGCCCGGCCGCCGCCGCGTTCTCGACCAGGTCGCCGAGGCGGGCCAGCCCCGGAGTCGGCGCCCGCGGGGCACTTTCGGCGACCCCGTGCGCGTCGACGTCCCGCAGCACTCCGAGCACCGAGCGGAGCTCGACCAGGGCCTGCTTGCTCACGGCGTTGATCGTGGTCAGCGCCGAGCGGGCGCGTTCTGGCTGGCGATCCATCAGGTGCAGCGCCGTGTTGGCCTGGACGTTGATGACTGAGATGTTGTGCGCCACCACGTCGTGCAGGTCGCGCGCCATCCGCATGCGCTCCTCACTGGCCAGCCGCCGGAGCTCCTCCTCGCGGCTGCGCGCCAGTGCGGCCGCGCGCTGGCTCCGGATCCGGATCAGCTCGGCGATGAACAGCAGGAGCATCAGCCCGGCCGCCAGCCCGAGCGCGTCAGCCACGGAATTGTGGCCGGCCCGGCCGATCCGCCAGGGCGGCCATACAGCGGCGGCATATCCGATCGCCAAGGAGGCGACCGCCGCTGCCCGCTTCCTGGCCAGCACCGCGGTGAAGAAGGCCACGATGAGCGCGAACCAGACCAGGCCGGCGCCCAGCTTCCCCGCCAGGAGGGCCGAGGCGAGGGTGATTGCCAGGACGGCGACCGGATAGCGGCGGCGGGCTAGCAGCGACGTGCCGCCGGTGGCGAGGATGAGGTAGGCCAGGATCCCCGGGGCGACGTGCTTCTGGTGCCAGGACGTGGCCGCGTACGAGCCGCCGATCTCGGCGGCG
>WNFN01013208.1_pt1 | contig 18525 bp, 18 predicted proteins | sample 5400161 | NCBI WGS metagenome assembly WNFN01 (sample SAMN13153353, study PRJNA577476) | soil metagenome | isolation source: 80 cm saprolite on Douglas fir-dominated hillslope | place: USA:California | collected 2013-09-17 | reverse complement strand
CGGCCGAGGTGCGCGGCGAAGTCGTAGTGACGAACGCCGGCGGCGCCGCCTATCTCGGCAGGAACCTCTTCGGCCACGAGCTGGTCGAGTTCGAGAGCCTGGTCTGCACCGTGGATCTCTGCGGCGGCGACGACACGCTGAGCGGTGGCACGGGCAACGACGAATTGATCGGCGATCACCAGCTGCGCGTAGCCGCGGCCGTGGCTGGACCGCTGTTCACCGCGCAGAGCGGCACGCCGGTCCCGGGAGTCAACACCTGGTACAGCAGCCAGGGCGATGTGCCGGTGGAGTTCGAGGGCCTGGTCGGCTCGATCGCCCTTCACGCCGGACGCGACAACCTCGCCGGCGATGACGGCAACGACCGGCTCCTTGGCGACAACGACATTCTCATCACGGCCGTGATCCAGGGCGCGCTGGTCTCCGGCTTCGTGGCGCCGACGGCCGGCAACGTGCTCTTCGCGCCGAGCCTCGACCTGGTGCGCATCGAGAATCTGGTCGGCTACCTCGATGCCGGCGCCGGCGTGGATACGCTCTCCGGCGGCACGGGCAACGACGAGCTGACCGGCGACAACGCATTGCATCTCGCCGCAGTCATCGCGGGCGGCGGCGCCGCCGCCGGCAGCAGCCTCGCGCCGTACTTCAAGCTCGGCGTGGACATCGCATCGCTCGCCGGCGAAATCGACCTTGAGGCGGCCGCCGACACGCTCGCCGGCAACGACGGCAACGACGACCTGATCGGCGACCAGCGCCTGGACGCGGCGGTGATCGTTTCGGGCGCGCAGCCCGCCGACGGCGTGCGCGTGCGGATCGAATCGCTCGCCTGCGACCTCGACTTCTACGCCGGCAACGACACGCTCGACGGCGGCACCGGAAACGACCGCCTGATCGGCGATGACAGGCTGCGCATCGCCGGCGTGCGCCTCGAGAACGGCGCCGGGGCTCGCGCGCTGCAGATCGACGGCTTGATCTGGGATCTCGATGCTGCGGGCGGGAACGACACGCTCCTCGGCGGCGACGGCGACGACGTCCTGATCGGCGATCATGAGCTGGCGCTCGCGGCGGCGGTGATCGATTCCTCGGCGATTGCCAGCGTGAGCCTGGCGCTGAACGAGCTCGCCGACCATATCGGGCTCGGTGCCGGCGCGGACGTGCTCGACGGCGGCGCCGGCAACGACGTGCTGGTCGGCGACCATGTCGCCTCGATCGCCGCGGTCTACGACACGCGCATCGCGGTCGGCTCGCCCACCGGCGTGCTGACCCTGCAGGTTACGCAGCTCGTCGACCGGCTGGAGTTGAAGGCCGCCGCGGACGATCTGCGCGGCGGCACGGGCGACGACCTGCTGATCGGCGACAGCCAGAGCATCACCTCGGCTGCCACGGTGGCCGGTGTGCAGCTCACCGGCACACGCCTGGTCGACAACCTCGACATCCGCGCCGAGAAGGACAAGCTGCGCGGCGGTAACGACAACGACACGCTCGTCGGCGACAACGACACCACGCTGATCGGCTCGGCCTCGGGACTCGCGCGGCTGGTCGAGGCGCTGGCGGTCCAGGCCGGCACCGACGACCTGAACGGCGAGCTCGGCAGCAACGTCATCGAGCAGGGCAACCGCGCGTCGACGCCGGCGGGCCTGGCGAAGAGCGTGAGCATCGCCTCGCGCGGCACCGGCACGCCGTCGGCGCCGAGCATCGACTGGAACGGGCGTCTCGCCGATGGCGGCGCGAAACCTAGCGCGGCGTCGTGGCTCGAGAGCTTCGTCAACCGCCTGGCGCGCACGCCGGCCGACGACCCCAACAGCCGGATCAAGATCAAGCTCTAGCGCGGGTCTCGGCCTCGTCCTCCGGCCGCGGCGCCAGCGCCGCTTCCGACGCCAGCAGCTGCGCAATGTCGCGCCGCCCCTGCTCGGTGAGCGCGATCAGTTTCTTGATGTCGTGGCGGTGCGGCGCGCTCTCGGCGATCTGGCGCTCGTCGTACTCCCGGAACCGCTCGATGATGCGCTGCGCATTGTCAGGCTCATATCCCAGCGCGACGAGCAGCTTCGAGGCCGCCTCGAGCGCCGAGGCGAACACTTCGCGGACTACCGGAATGCCGAGCTCCGCGTACTCGTAGGCATCGGTGCGGCCGTGCGCGCGCACGATGAGCTGCAGCCCCGGGAAGCGCCGGCGCAGGCGCTTCACCATCTGCATCGCGGCGATGGGATTGTCGATGGCGACGACCAGCAGCCTGGCGTGCGCCACGCCCGCCGACTCGAGCAGGTCCATGCGCGTCGCGTCGCCGTAGTACGCCTTCCAGCCGTAGCGGCGCACGGTCTCGATCTGCGTCGGGTCATGGTCGATGACCGTGGCGTCGATGCCGAGGCCGCGCAGCACCCGCGTCACCACCTGCCCGAAGCGGCCGAAGCCGGCGATGATCACCGGGTTCGACTCGCGGATGCCGTCGGCGGCGCGCTCCTCGCGCGCGCCCAGCCGTGGCACCACGAAGCGCTGGTAGAGCATCATCAGCGGCGGCGTGGTGAGCATCGAGGTGGCCACCACCGCGTTCAGCAGTGCGATGGTCGCGGGCGGCAGCACGTTGGCCGCCGCGGTGAACAGCACGAACGCGAACTCGCCGACCTGCGACAGCGCCACCGCGAACAGTCCCGCATCGCCGCCGCCGCAATAACCGAATTGGCGCGCGCCGAGGAACAGCACCACGATCTTCAGCGCGACCAGCCCCAGGGTGAGCGCCAGGATCACGTGCGGGATGCGCGCGAACAGCGACAGGTCGACCGACATGCCGACCGCCATGAAGAACAGGCCGAGCAGCAGGCCCTTGAACGGATCGATGTCGAGCTCGAGCTCGTGGCGGTATTCGCTTTCGGCGAGCAGCACGCCGGCGAGGAAGGCGCCGAGCGCCATCGACAGCCCGACCGCCTCCGCGAGCACCGCGGTGCCGAGCACCAGGAACAGCGAGAAGCCGACGAACACCTCGCGCAGCCGCGTCTCGGCGATGTAGCGCAGCACCGGGCGCACCAGCAGCCGCCCGCCGAGGATCAGCGCCACGATGAAGCCGAGCGCCCGCGCGGCGTCGGTCCAGTGGAATGTTTCGGCCTCGCCGCCGAGGAAGGCGAGCACCAGGAGCAGCGGGATCACGGCCAGGTCCTGGAACAGCAGCACCGCGAACGAGGCCTGGCCGCCCGGTGTCGGCAGCAGGTTCTTCTCCCGCAGGAGCGCGAGGCCGATCGCGGTCGACGACATCGCGAGTCCCATGCCGGCGACCAGCCCCACCTTGAGCGTCTGACCGAGCGCGAGCGCGACCGCCGCGACCGCAGCGGTGGTCGCAACCAGCTGCAGCGTGCCCAGGCCGAAGATCGCGCGGCGCAGCGCCCACACGCGCGCAGCGTTGAGCTCCAGGCCGACCAAAAACAAAAGCAGCACGATGCCGATCTCGGCGAACTGCAGCACCGTGTGCGGCTCGGTGATCAGGCGCAGGCCCGAAGGGCCGATGACGATGCCGGCGACGAGATAGCCGAGCACCGAGCCCGCGCCGAGCCGCGTGAAGATCGGCACCGCGATGACGCCGGCGCCGAGGTAGATGAGGGCCTGCAGGATAAAGCTGTCGGTGTCCATGGTTAGAATGTTCGCATGGAACAGAAACCCGTCGAGGCCGGGCAATTCAAGACCGGCATGCGTACGCTGGCGGGCGCGGTGAACATCATCACCAGCATGCACGCCGGACATCGCTACGGCATGACGGCGACCGCGGTGTGCTCGGCGAGCGCCGAGCCGCCGACGGTGCTCGCGTGCGTCAACAAGCTCGCCACCACGCACAACGCGGTGGCGAAGAGCAAGGTGTTCTGCGTCAACGTGCTGCGCGCCGAAGACTGGGAGCTCTCCACCACGTTCAGCGGCGGCCAGAGCGGCGAGAACCGCTTCAAGTCGCGCAACTGGACGCGCCTTGCCACCGGCTCGCCGGTGCTGATCGATGCGCTGGTGTCGTTCGACTGCCACGTGGTGAAGACGCTGGCGCACGGCTCGCACACCATCTTCCTCGGCGAGGTCGAGCAGATCCTCATCGGCCAGAAGGGCAAGCCGCTGCTCTATTCCGATGGCCAGTACGCCAAGCTCGCCTCCCTCACATTGGGCGAGCCACTCCCAGATGGGTTGGATTACTGGGGCTTCTAGCGCTGGACCGGCGCATCACGGTGGTGGTGGGGGCGAATTTCCTCGCCATCGCCGCGCGCATGAGCCTGGTCCAGTTCCTCGGCATCTACTTCGTGCATCGCGCGGGGATCGACGTCACCACCGTCGGTCTCGGTTTCCTCTGCGAAAACCTTGCGCGCGGCCTGCTTGCTCCGATGTTCGGCGCGATGTCGGATCGCATTGGCCGCCGCGCGCTGCTCCTTACCGCCGCGCTGTCCACCGCGATCGTGCTGCCGTGCTTCCTGCTGGTGACGACCCCGGCGTCCCTGCTCCTGTGGAGCCTGCTGCTCGGCATCACCGGCGCGGTGAACATGCCGGTGGCGAGCGCGCTCTTGCTCGATCTCGCGCCGCCCGAGCGGCGCCAGTCGGTGCTCGCGCTCAACTACACCGTGATGAGCGTCGCCTATACGCTCGGCGTGGTGCCGGCCGGTTATATCGCGCAGCAGGGCTATCACCTGCTCGCGGCGCTCAGCGCGGCGGGCTACGTGCTGGTCGCGGCGCTCTATGCCGTGGCGCTGCGCGGCCCGCTGCCGATGGAAAAGGGCGCCGCCGGATCGAGCATGGCGCGCGACACGCTCTCGGCCTTCCTCGACCGGCGCTTCGCGCTTTTCGCCAGCATCGCCTTCGTCTTCCCGCTCAGCATGGGTCTGCTGGTGACGGTATCGCCGCTCTATGGCGTCGAGCGCGGCCTCGGCGAGGGCTACATCGGCCTGGTGCTCGGCGCGAACAGCATCCTGGTCGCGGTGCTCGCCATCCCGGTCGCGACGCGCATCGAGGCGCAAGGGCCATTTCGGCTCCTCGGCGCCGCGGCCGCCATCGTCGCCGGCGCGCTCGCCTGCTATGCGCTGATCCAGGGCGCGGGAATGGCGCTGCTCATCGGCACCATCGTCTACAGCTTCGGCGAGATCATCTTCAGCTCCGCCGTGCCCGCCGCCGTGGCGCGCCTCGCGCCGCCCGGCCGCCGCGGCGCCTACCAGGGCAGCTGGACCCTGGTCGCTTCGCTCAGCATGGGGAGCGCGCTGCTCCTGAGCGGGCTGATCAGCAAAGCGAGCAGCTGGGAGACCGTCTGGCTTGCTTTTGCGGTACTCACAGCGGCTGCGGCGGCAGCGCTCTTTGCGCTAAGACAGCGCTTCCTTAATTGAGGCGCGGCGGGCGGTGATGCGCAGCCTCGAACTCCGCGATCAGCTCGCGCTGGCGCGGCTCGGGGTCGTAGGTGATTTCCCAGCTGAAGTGCGTGGCGTCGGAGGTGTGATCGAGCAGGCGGCCGACGAGCTCGTGGCGCAGGGTGCGAGTAGCGCCGACGTAGACGACCTCATCGTCGTCCCACAGCTCGAAGACGCCGGGCGTATCCGGCGCGATCGCGACAAGCGTCGCGAGCACGAGCCACTTCGGGCTCCTGATCGCCATGGCGCATAGCATGCGCCGTCTGCCTTGCACGACCCTGAAGGGTTTCGCCACGCCGTCGTCCTCAGAAGACATAAGCGGCGGTGATGCCTCCGCCCCAGTCGGGGCTGCCGCGCGAGAAGCCTTTCAGTGCATAGAGCTGCGAGCGCCAGTTGCCCTCCAGCCGGTGCGACCAGAAGGCCGTCAGCTCGCGCTGCGGCGCGGGCGCGGGATTGCCGGCCTGGCGCAGGTCGAAGGCGACGCCGATGGTGTCGCCGCCCTCGATGCGCTGCAAGGCGCCGACGCCGAAGTTCAGCACGTTCTCGAAATTCGCGATCGGCGAGTCGCCGAACATGGTGTAGCCGACGGCGCCGAAGATCGTGCTGCGCCCGATGCCCTGGAAGGCGTCGACCTGCACCGCGACATCGTTGCTGCCGGTGCCGAGGCCCTGGTTCTCGTCGCCGGTCGCGAACTTGAGCTTGCCGCTGAGTCCGACGCCGGAGCGGTTGGCGCTGCCGCCCGAATACAAGGTGTAGGTCGCCGACGCCGTCGCGTCGCCGAGGCCGCTCACGCTGCGCCGGTCGTTCTGCGTCCGGCTGCGCAGCAGGTTGTCGAGAATGCTGCGGTTCTCGACACGGCCGACACCCGGGAAGACCGCGCTCGGTCCGCTGATGCGCAGGTACGGCAGCGTCGCGCGCAAAGTCCAGGGCTCGCTCTCATAGCGGGCAGTGAGCGGGACCGTGAGGATGTGCGTGCTCTCGGAGCCGCCGTAGGTACCGCTGGTGAAATTCACGCCGCTGCCGAGGGCGAGCTCGCCCTCAGCGCCGAGCGCCGCCCGCGCGAGGCACAGCGCGAGGACTGCAAGGGGGCAGCGCATCAGCGGCCGTGGCGCTCGGGTTTTTCCGGCCGCTCTGGGCGCTCGGGCCGCTCGGCGCGGTCCTGGCGCGCGAGGCGTTCATGGCGCTCGGCGCGCATCGCGTCGCCCACCTTGATGCCCATGCTGTGGGCGATCTGGCCCCAGCCTTTGCCTTCGGCGCGCAGCGCGAGAACGCCCGGGTGCTGCGCGTCGCCGATCAGCGCGGCACGCAGCTGCTCAGGCGTCGGCTGGGTGATGCCCTGTTCTCTGAGCCTGGCATCGGCCAGCGCCAGCGCGATATCGACGTTGCCGTTGCCCATCTTGCCGGTCGGCGGCGTGAACGTGGTGCCGGAGATTTTGAACTCGGTGCCTTCGCGCAAACTGCTCACCAGCACTTTGGCGTTCGCCTCGGAACCGGCGAGCCGTGTATAGCGTTCACCCTCTTGCGCCAGCGCGAGCTGCACGCCCGCGAACCAGCCCGTCGCCAACATCACGAGCGCGACGAACGTCGCAATCCAGCGTTTCTTCATCATGGGAACCTCCGCGACTAATTTGTCAGGAGGATCCTAAACGCGAAGCGCGCCGGGCCTAAGGCGGTAGGTCACGCGAGGCGTGGTCCTACCGGACTAAGGCCGCATCACTTTCTCGTGTCACTTGAGTTGCGAGCTGTCGGTCAGCGAGCGCAGAAACGCGACCACGTTTTCTCTCTCACGCGGCGTGAGGTCGGCACGATGTCGCGCCGCCTCGCTCAGCGTGGCGACGCTGCCGTCGTGCATATACGGCGCGGTGAGCGCGACGTTGCGCAAGGCGGGCACCCGGAAGCCGCCGACGTTTGCACCATCGGAAAACTGCGGTCCGGCGTGGCATGCAATGCACTCCCCCTTGCCGACGAAGAGCTGCAGGCCGCGCAGTGCAGCGAGCGGATAGCGCGCCATCGCGGCGGCATCGCTCCGCTCGAGCGCGTCGCGAAAATCGTCGAATGGCGTGCGGCCGGTGATCAGCGTTTCCTGGTAGGCGGCGAGCGCCTTGCCCACGTCCGCCAGCAGCGCCTCATCGTCCGCCGGCGGCGGCGCATCGAACGATTTTCCATAGTCGGCCGCGAGCTGCCTCCGGACGAACGAGGCGACATGCGCAGCCGACGAGCCCATCTCCCGAGGCTCTAGCAGCGGCCGGATGCTCTGCGACCAGAGATTCTCCCGCACGCCGTCCCAGCCGTAACGGCGATAGAAGGCGACGTTGAGGAGTGTTGGCGTGTTGCGTTCCACTTGCTCGAGACCGAACGCGCGCGGCCTCGCGTCCTGGAAGGCGCGGAACGGCGCGTGGCAGGTCGCGCAGAGCACCGACCCCGTGCCCGAAAGCCGCGGCTCGAAGAACAAGCGCTCGCCGAAGGCGATGGCTTCGCGCTTGCCGGAGACGCGGTTGCGCGGATCGCGCGGCATCTGCGGCGGCCAGGGGCCGAGCGACAGGATGCGCACCTTCTCCAGTTCCGAGAACACGAGCGAGGCTGGTCCTGCGGCGTGCGCCTGCACGGCGATGCACAGCACAAGGGGCACGAGCCACGCGGGCATATGGTGTATTGTCCAAGAAAAAATGGACGTCGCGCCGCCTCGCTCGCTCACGGACTTGTTCACCGGCTTTCTCGCCATCGGCGCGCGCTCGTTCGGTGGCGTGATGCCGTGGGCGCATCGCACGATGGTCGAGGAGCGCCGCTGGCTCACGCAGGCCGACTTCGCCGAGACCATCGGCCTGTGCCAGTTCCTGCCGGGACCGAATATCGGCAACGCCTCGATCGTGCTCGGCAAGCGCTGGTTCGGCGTCACGGGAGCGATCGTCGCGTTCCTCGGCCTGATGGCGCTGCCTTTCATCTGGGTGATGGCGCTCGGCGTGCTGTATCTGGAGTGGGCTTCCGACCCCACCGTTCGTGCGGTGGTCACCGGAGTCGGCGCGACCGGCGCGGGACTCTTCATGGGCACCGCGATCAAGCTCGGCCGCGCCATCGTGCGCCGGCCGGCGGCGCTGGTGCTGGTGGCCTCCTGCTTTCTCGCGGTGGGCGTTGGGCGCTACTCCATGCTGATCGTGCTGCCGATATCGGCGGCGATCGGCGTGTTCTTCGCGCGACGCGGCTGGCTGTGATCCTTCTCGATCTCGCGGTCACCTTCGGCGTGCTCTCGCTCATCGCCTTCGGCGGCATGCCGGCGGTGATGCCCGAGATGCAGCGTATGGTCGTCGAAGTGAAAGCCTGGACCACCGAGGCGGAGTTCATCCAGCTATTCGCCATCGCGCAGGCCGCGCCAGGTCCCAATGTGCTGATCGTCAGCCTCATCGGCTGGAAAGCGGCAGGCCTTCTCGGCGCCATCGTGGCGCTGCTCGCCGTGTGCGGACCGGCCGCGGTGGTCTCCTGGTGGGTCGCCGGCCTCTGGGAGCGCTTCAAGGACTCGCCGTGGCGCATCGCCATCCAGAAGGCGATCGCGCCGCTGGTCGTCGGCCTGACGCTCTCCGGCGGCTACGTGCTGTGCACGCCCTCGACGCCCGACTGGCGGCTGTGGGCCATCGCCGCCGCGAGCGCCACCGCGTTCCTCACGCTGAAGATCAATCCGCTGTGGATCCTCGCCGTAGGCGGCACGGTCGGCGGAGCATTGCTGGGCGGCTAGAATCAAGCGATGAACGGGACATTGCTCATGCGCGGCAAGCACGTCCTCACGGATCCGCGCAAGAAGGAAAAAGGCGTGCTGCGCGATAGCGCGATCGCCATCGAGGATGGGCGCATCGTCGCGGTCGGCGGTTTTTCCGAGCTCGGGAAAAAGTACAGCGGCGCACGCGTGCTGGGCGACGGCAAGCAGCTCCTGATGCCGGGCCTGGTCGATGCGCACAGCCACGGCCGCGGCATGTCGCCGATCCAGAAGGGCGTGAAGAACGATTTCCTCGAGAACGCGCTCTTCGACTGGGCCTACATGCATGCGCTGCCGGCGGAGCTGTGCGCCGGCATGACGGCCTATCACCACATCCGCAGCGGCTGCACGCTGCTGCACCACAACGGCTTCGACGACGACGGGCCGGTGGGCCGCAGCCGCGCCCATGCGGCGATCAAGGTTTACCTCGACTCGGGCATCCGGCTCGCCTTTTCACCCGGCGTGCGGGATGAGTCCAAGCTTGCGCTCGATGAGTTCGCGTTCTTCGAGACGCTGCCGGCGGATCTGCGCGAATGGGCCAAGCCGCGCGTGCAATATGACAAGGCCGAGATCGAGGCGAATTACTTCGCGCTCTTCGCCGAGCTGCATTCCAGGTACGACGGCGGCGACACGCGCATCCTGCTGTCGCCGTCCTGGGCGCACGGCCTGACGGAGAAATTTGCCAGGCGCATCGTCGACACGGCGGCGGGCAAGACGCGGATCCACATGCATACGCTGCAGTCGCCGGTGCAGAAGGCTTACGGCCTGCGCCGGCACGGCAAGCCCACGCTGCAATGGCTGGACGAGGTCGGCCTGGTGGCGAAGAACGTCACGTACGGGCACGCCATCCACGTCACCCAGGCGGATATCGAGCTGATGGGCCGGCGCGGCGCGTCGGTCACCAACCATCCGAGCTGCAACTTCATCATGCGGAACGGCATCACGCCGGTGATGCAGATGCGCAAGGCAGGCGTCACGGTCGCGATGGGGCTGGACGACAAGACCATCAACGACGACGAGGACGCGGTGATGGAGCTGCGCATGATGCACAAGGTGCATCGCCTTGCCACCTACGAGCTCACCGAGGCGCCGATGGATGCCTACGAGGCGTTCGAGATCGCGACGCTGAACGGCGCGCGCGTCTGCGGCTTCGAGGGCGTGACCGGGACGCTCGCGCCCGGCATGAAGGCCGACGCGGTGCTGGTCGATCTCGAGCGCGTGGAAAATGAGCCCTGGCTCGACCCGCGCTCCGATATCGTCGAAGCCTTCGTGCAGCGCGCGATGGGCAGCGACGTCGATACGGTCGTGATCGGCGGGAAGCTCGCCATGCTGGAGGGCAAGCCGCAGATGCTCGACGTGGATGCGCTATTCCGCGAAGTGCGCGAGTTCTGCTCGAAGGGACTGCCGGAAGAGCACCGCAAACGTGCAGACATGCTCGCGCGCATCAAGCCGTATGCACAGAAATGGTACAAGGGCTGGGACTCACCGATGGTGAACGAGCCGTTCTACCGCGTGAACAGCCGCATTTAAAATCAGCTTCTTTAGGGGGATGCAAATGATTCGCTCGCTTTTCCTGGCGGTGCTCTTTTCGGGGACCGCATTGGCGCAACAACCGATCCGCACCGGGATCGACGCGACCTTCGCGCCGCACGCCATGCCCAAGCCCGGCGGTGGGCTCGAAGGCTTCAACATCGACCTCGCCAACGATCTCGCGCGCCGCATGGGGCGTCCGATCACCATCGACGGCACCGAGTTCTCGGCGCTGATCCCCGGCATGAACGCGAAGAAGTACGACTTCCTGATCGCGCCCACCACCGTGACGCCCGAGCGCGCGAAGGCGATGCTGTTCTCCGAGGGCTACATGGAGACGGACTACATGTTCCTGCAAAAGAAGGCCGACAAGGACATCAAGGGCCTCGAGGACCTGAAGGGCAAGACCATCACCGTGAACAAGGGCTCGGCCTACGAGACCTGGACCAAGGCCAACGCCGACAAGTACGGCTTCAAATACGACGTCTACGGCACCAACGCCGATGCGGTGCAGGCGGTGCTTTCCGGCCGCGCCGACGCCAACATGGCTGGACACACCGTGGTGCTGTGGGCGGCGAAGCAGAACCCGGCGGTCAAGGCCACCTATACCTACAAGACGGGCCTGGTGTGGGCGATGCCGTTCCGGCTCGACGACAAGGAGGGCCGCGCGCAGGTCAACATGGTGCTGAAGTGCATGAAGCTCGATGGCACCGTCGCGCGCCTGCACGAGAAGTGGTTCGGCATCAAGCCGGAGAAGGATTCCTGGGTCTACAAGGTGGCGCCGGGGCACGGCGTGCCGGGCATGGAAGGCTACGACCCGGGCCCCTATACACCGAAGTGCAGCTAAGAAAATCCATCCGTCGTCCCCGCGAAGGCGGGGACCCATTTAGCTTTTCTAATTTCTAAAACGACGAATCAGGGTTTCTCCAAGCACATCGCCATCCTCGAAGTCATAGCGCTGCACAAGTCCTTCGGCATCCTCGAGGTGCTGAAGGGCGTCGACCTCGCTGTCGCCCAAGGCGAACTGGTCTTCATCATCGGGCCCTCGGGCTCCGGCAAGTCGACGCTGCTGCGCTGCTGCAACCGGCTGGAAGAGCCGACCAGCGGCTCGGTGGTGGTCGACGGCACCGACATCACGCGCACCGAAGTCGACATCAACCAGGTGCGCCAGAAGATCGGCATGGTGTTCCAGTCGTTCAACCTCTATCCGCACATGAACGCGCTCGGCAATGTCACGCTGGCATTGCGCAAGGTGCAGGGCCTGGAACGTGCGCAGGCGGAGGCGAAAGGCATGGCGGCGCTCACCCGGGTGGGGCTGGCGGAAAAGGCCAAGGCGTGGCCGAACGAGCTTTCGGGCGGCCAGCAGCAGCGCGTCGCCATAGCACGCGCCTTGGCGCTCGAGCCGAGAATTCTCCTGTTCGATGAACCGACCAGCGCGCTCGACCCCGAGCTCGTCGGCAGCGTGCTCAAGGTGATGCGCGAACTGCGCGAGTCGGGGATGACCATGGTGGTGGTCAGCCACGAGATGGAGTTCGCGCGCGCCGCGGCGGACCGCGTGGTGTTCATGGACGGCGGCGTGATCCTGGAGCAGGGCAAGCCGGAACAGATCTTCTCGCGCCCCAAGCACGCCCGTACCGGCGAGTTCGTCGCCCGCATCGCCAGCCACCACTAGCTTGGAACTGCAGCGCCTCGTCTTCAGCTTCTTCAACGCCGACGTCGCGTCGCGCTACTGGCTCGACATCGTGCACGGCATGTGGGTGACGACCTACCTCGCGGCGGCGGTGGTCGTCGCCGGCCTGGGCGCCGGCCTCGCGCTCGCCATGGCGCGCTCGTTCCACTTCAAGCCGGCGAGCTTCCTGATCGTGGTCTTCGCGGACGTGTTCCGTGCGCTGCCGCCGCTGGTGGTGATCATCGTGCTGTTCTTCGCCTTTCCCTACGTCGGCCTGGCGATGAGCGCATTCACCGCGACCTGGCTCGCGCTTTCGCTGGTGCTCGCGGCCTTCGCCGAGGAGATCTTCTGGGCCGGGATCCTGTCGGTGCCGAAGGGCCAGACCGAGGCCGCGCGCTCGACCGGGATGTCGCGCGTGCAGACCCTCGCCTACGTGATCATCCCGCAGGCGGTGCGGCTCACCATCCCGCCGCTCACCAACCGCATGATCGCGATCACCAAGGGCACCGCGCTCGGCTCGGTGGTCGCGGTGCACGAAATCATTTACTACGCCTCTTCCGGGGCTAGCGAAGCGGGCAATCCGACGCCGCTCACGCTCGGGGCGCTCGCCTACCTCGTGCTGTTCCTTCCGGTGGTGCTGTTCAGCCGCTGGATCGAGACGCGCTTCGCCTGGAAGCGCTAGGTATGGACCAGATCATCCAGGTCTTCTTCAACGCCGCGATCTTCGAGCGTGCCTGGCCGTTCCTCTGGCGCGGCGTGCAGATGACGATCCTGCTTTCCCTGGTGATCGTGCCGCTGGGCGTGGCGAGCGGGCTCGCGGTGGCGATGCTCTATCACCTGCGCCGCAAATGGCTGAACCGCCTGCTGATCGCGTACGTCGATTTCTTCCGCGCCTTTCCGCCGCTGGTGCTGCTGCTCTTCATCTACGGCGGCCTGCCGTTCCTCGGCATCGATTTGCCGCTCTTCGGCACCGTGGCGCTCGCTTTCCTGCTCAACACCTCGAGCTACTACGGCGAGATCTTCCGTGCCGGGCTGGAGAGCGTGCCTGCAGGCCAGGCCGAGGCGGCGCGTTCCACCGGCCTTTCGCGCTGGCAGACCATGCTGTGGGTGATCCTGCCGCAGGCGACGCGCAACGTGCTGCCCGATCTCATCAGCAACACGCTGGAAGTGATCAAGCTCACCACCCTCGCCAGCGTCATCGGCTTCACCGAGCTGCTCAACAATGCGCGCAACGCCCAGGCACTCACCTACAACGCGACGCCCGTGGTCGCCGCGGCGCTGATCTATCTCGTGATGCTCTGGCCGCTGGTGCGCCTGGTGTCGCGCCTGGAGCACAAGAGCATCGCGCTGCGCTAGCATCGGGCCATGTCCACCATTTTGGTGATCAACCCCAATTCCACCGAGTCGATGACTCGCGTGATCGACGAGGCCTGCGCGCCGCTGCGTATGGCCGGCGGCCCGGCGATCGAGACGGCGACGCTTAAGGAAGGCCCGCCGGGCATCGAGACGCAGCAGCATGTCGACGGCCTGATCGCGCCACGGCATCGCCGAGTGCGGCATCCTCACCGCGCTGACGCTGGGCCACAAGTTCGGCGTGATCGCGATCCTGCAGCAGTCCATTCCGCGGCACCTGCGCTATATGGGCGCGCTCGGCGTGATGGACCGCTTCGCGGCCGAGCTGCCCGTCGGGCTCGGCATCGCCGAGATGGCCGACGAGAAGCGCACCTTCGGCCGCATGGTCGAGGTCGGCAAGCGCCTGCGCGCCGAGCACGGCGCCGACGTGATCGTGATGGGCTGCGCCGGCATGGCGCGGCACCGCAAGCCGCTGCAGGACGCCATCGGCGCCCCGGTGGTCGAGCCGACGCAGGCGGCAGTAGCGATGGCGATCGGCCGCGTTCGACTTTCCTGGGAGCAGTGATGCGATTTGCAGCCGTTCTATTGCTTGCCGGCTGCGCCACGGCGCAGGCGCCCGGTCTGTCCCCTGAGCGTGCCGCGGCGATCGTCGCAAGCCCGGACCGCAGCGCCGCCGACCGCACCAACGACATCCGCCGCAAGCCCGCCGAGATGCTGTCGTTCATCGGCGTGCGCGAAGGCATGGTGGCGCTCGATATCAGCGCCGCCGGTGGCTACACCACGGAGCTCCTGGCGCGTGCCGTCGGGCCGGGACGCGTTTACGGGCAGACGCGCGCGCCCGATCCGCGGCAGCGCCTTGCCGAGCGCGCAAAGAATCCGGCGGCGGGCAACATCATCGCGGTGGTGCGTCCGTTCGAGAGTCCGGCGCCGACCGAGCTCGAGTCCAACGCCCTCGACCTGGTGACGCTGATGTTCAACTATCACGATTTCGGCTTCATGGGCGTCGACCGCGACCAGATGAACCGCGCGGTGTTTGCGGCGCTCAAGCCCGGCGGCCTCTATATCGTCGCCGATCACTCCGGCCGCCCCGGCACCGGCATCTCCGAGTCGAAGACGCTGCATCGCATCGAGGAGGCGTTCCTGCGCAAGGAGGTCGAAGCCGCCGGCTTCAAGCTCGTGGGCGAAGGCGGCTTCCTGCGCAATCCGAATGATCCGCGCGATCGTGAGACGCCCGAGCCGGCGCAACCGAAGGACGAGTTCGTCCTCAAGTTCACGAAGCCGTAGTCGTTCGGTCTATTGAGGCCGCCGGCGCTCTGGGCTAGGATGCCCCTAAGCCTCCTCCACTAACACTGGATGGAGCTTCGAAGGCCCTTCGGCAGCAATGCCGCAGGGCCTTTGTCATTTCCGGCGGGGAAAACGCTATCCTTGCGGCGAATGAAAATCGCCGTATTAGGCGGTGGTCACGGTGCCTATGCGGCGGCCGCCGATCTCAGCGAGCAGGGCCACGAAGTTCGTCTCTGGCGCCGCGATGCCAATGCTTTCGCGCCGGTTCTCGCCTCGAGCGCCATCACGCTGACCGATGAGCGCGGCACGCGGCCGGTCAAGATCTCGAGCCTTTTCACCGCCGCGGCCGATGCGGTGGGCGGCGCCGAGCTGGTGCTGATCCCGGGGCCGGCAACGGCGCAGCGCGACATCACGCGCGCGATCGCGCGGCATCTGCGGCCCGGCCAGGTGGTGTTCATGCCGCCGGGAACCTTCGGCAGCTATGCGATGGCGAGCGCGAGCGACTTCCCGAAGGACGTGCTCTGGGCGGAGACCGGCACGCTGCCTTATCTCGCCCGCAAGCGCGGGCTGGACGAGGTGGCGATCACCGTGCGGGCGGTGCGCCTGCCCACCGGCGTCTATCCCGCGAAGCACGCTGAGCGTGCCCTCGCCGTGATCGGCCAAGCGTATCCATCGGTCGAGCCCTGCGGCAACGCGCTCTCCGGCGCGCTGATGAATGCCGGGCCGATCATCCATCCGCCGCTGATCCTGATGAACGCGGCCCCGCTCGAGCACTTCGAGCGCTGGGACATCCACAACGAAGGCACGCAGCCTTCGGTGCGCGCGGTGACCAGCCGCCTCGACGCCGAACGCATCATGTTGCGCGAAGCCTTGGGCCTGTCGGCGCCGCACTATCCGCTGTCGGACCATTACACGAGCGATCGCTGGATGTACGGCGATGCGCACAAGAAGCTCGTCAAATCGGGCGACTGGCGCGAGAAGATCGACCTGCACAGCCACCGCTACATGACCGAGGACGTGGTGCTTGGGCTCGCCTTCCTGGTTTCGGTCGCGCGCTGGGCGAAGGCGCCAGCGCCGATCGCGGAGGGCTTGCTCGCCATGGGCGGCGCGATCCTCGGCAAGGACCTCTTGCGCGGCGAGCGCACGCTGGAAGCGCTCGGGCTCGCGCAATGCTCGCGCGAGGAGCTTTTCCGGTTGCTCGACGGATGATCGCGCTCTTGTGCCGTTGGTTTTTTGAAAACCGGAAACCCCCCGCTGCGCCTTCGGCTCACGGCCCCCTTGTCAGGGGGCCAAGGCAATGAGGATTGCCGCCGTCGGCGCAGGGCGCATGGGTCGCGGCATCGCGCTCGCCTTTGCCTACGCGGGTCATGATGTCGCGCTCGTCGATCTAAAGGTTCGTAACAATTGGAACGAGCTCCGCGCCGAAGCGATGGCCGAGATGCAGGCGAGCCTCGCGATGCTGGCCGAGCTCGGCGCGATGCCGGCGGATGCGGTCGCGCGGGTCATGGCTCGAATCAAGCCGTACGCGCATGGCGAGGCCAGCGTGCTGCGCGATGCCGAGATCGTGTTCGAAGCGGTGCCCGAGACGCTGGAGGCGAAGCGCGACGCCTTCGCGCGCATCTGCGAGCTCGCGGCGCCTGAAGCAGTGCTGGCGTCCACGACCTCGACCATTCTCGTCACGGATCTGGTGCCGCTGGTGACGCGGCCTGAGCGGCTGCTGAACGCCCATTGGCTGAATCCGGCGTATCTCATCCCGCTGGTCGAGCTCTCGGTGCATCCTGGGACGAGCAAAGCGGTGGTGGAGAAGGTGCGCCACCTGCTCGAGGACGCCGGCAAGGTGCCGGTGGTGTGCGGGCCGACGCCGGGCTACATCGTGCCGCGCCTGCAGGCGCTCATCATGAACGAGGCCGCCCGGATGGTGGAGGAGGGCGCGGCGAGCGCCGAGGACATCGACAAGGCGACGCGCTACGGCCTGGGGCTGCGCTTCGCTGCGATCGGGGTGATCGAGTTCATCGACTATGGCGGCAACGACATCCTCTACTATGCGAGCCAGTACCTTGCGCGTACGGTGAGCGCCGAGCGCTACGCAGCGCCGCAAAACGTGCAAAGATTGATGCGCGAGGGGCATCTTGGCCTGAAGAGCGGCCAGGGTTTTTATGATTACCGCAGCCGCGACACGCGCGCGTACCGCAAGGACGTGCTCGATCGCACGCTTCGAGAACTGCGGCAGTCGGGTCTGTTCCGGCCGCCGCGCTAGAACTCACTGATCGGAGGACGCCATGAAATTCAGAATCGTCGCCGCCGCGCTTGCCGTCGGCCTGGCCGCCACTGCGGCGCACGCGGAAATCGTGGTCGGCGTGTCGCTCGGCATCACCGGCCCCGGCGCCTCGCTCGGCGTGCACTACCGCAACGCCTACCAGCTCATGGGCAAGACCCTGGGCGGCGAGCCGGTGCGCTTCGTGATACTAGACGACGCGTCGGATCCGACCAACGCGGCGAAGAACGCGCGCAAGCTGATCAGTGAGGACAAGGCCGACATGCTGATGGGCTCGAATGGCGTGCCCTCCGCGGTGCAGATGGCGCAAGCCGCGGCCGAGGCCAAGATCCCGATGATGGTGCTCACGCCGGCGGCGCTCTCGGGCAACACGCTGCACTGGTCGTTCATCGTGCCGCAGACCACCGAGCTCATGATGGGCGCGGTGGCGCAGCAGTTGAAAGCGCAGGGCGTGAAGACCGTCGGCTATATCGGCTACACCGACACCTGGGGAGATCTGGTCTACAAGGCGATCCAGTCGCACGCGGCGTCCGGCGGATTCAAGGTCGTGACCGACGAGCGCTATGCGCGCGCCGACACCAGCGTCACCGGCCAGATCCTGCGCCTGCTGTCCGCCAATCCGGACGCCGTCGTGGTCGGCGGCTCGGGCACCGGCGCGGCGCTGCCGCACGTCACGTTGATCGAGCGCGGTTACAAGAAGGGCATCTATCACAACCACGGCACCGTGAACGCCGAGTTCATCAAGGTCGGCGGCAAAGCGGTGAGCGGCGCGGTGGCGCCGACCGGGCCGCTGGTCGTGCCCGAGGAGCTGCCCGACAGCCACCCGACGAAGAAGGTGTCGCTCGACTTCACCAAGCGCTATGAGGCGGCGTTCGGCGCCGGCACGCGCAACGCCTTTGCCGGCTACGCGTACGACGCCTATCTCCTGCTCGACGCCGCGGCGCCGGCGGCGCTGAAGAAGGGCAAGCCCGGCACGCCCGAGTTCCGCGAGGCGCTGCGCGCATCGCTGGAGAGCGTGCGCAACGTGGTCGGCACGCACGGCGTGTACAACATGAACGCCGAGACGCACAACGGCCTCGACGAGCGCGCGCGTGTCCTGGTCCATGTCGACAATGGCGCCTGGCATCTCATGAAGTAATTCGAATTACGTGACACCCGATATCGTCCTGTGGCTAGCGCAGGACGGCATTACAAACGGCGCGATCTACGCGCTGCTAGCACTTGCGCTGTTGCTGGTGTTCTCGGTGACGCGCATCATTTTCGTGCCGCAGGGGGAATTCATCTCCTATGCGGCGCTCTCGCTAGCGCTCCTGCAGGCGGGACA
>WNFN01256349.1_pt1 | contig 18618 bp, 12 predicted proteins | sample 5400161 | NCBI WGS metagenome assembly WNFN01 (sample SAMN13153353, study PRJNA577476) | soil metagenome | isolation source: 80 cm saprolite on Douglas fir-dominated hillslope | place: USA:California | collected 2013-09-17 | reverse complement strand
CGAACGCCGCATCCTGCTGGTGACCTTGCACACCGGTGGGCCGGAAGGTTGGGGCGAATGCGTTGCCGGGGAAGGCCCGTTCTACAGCGAGGAATCCGTCGATACTGCCTGGTATGCGCTGGAGAATTATTTAGCGCCGGCGCTGCTGGGCAAGACCATCGCAAAAGGCGCGGAGATTCCGCCGCTGCTGACGCGAGTGCGCGGGCATCGCATGGCCAAAGGCGCCCTGGAAAATGCCGTCTGGGACGCCGAAGCCCAGGAACGTCAGGTTCCGCTGGCGCGGCTGCTGGGCGGCACGCAGGCCGAGATCACTTGCGGCGTCTCCATCGGCATTCAGGATTCCGTGGAGCAACTGCTGGAAAAAATTCAGACCGAACTCAGCGCCGGTTACCGCCGTATCAAAGTCAAATGCAAGCCCGGCTGGGACGTGGAGGTCTTTGAAAAAATCCGCGCCCGCTGGCCGGATATTCTTTTAAGCTGCGATGCCAACTCGGCTTACACTTTGGACCAGATCGAACACTTGAAGCAGTTCGACCGCTTCAATCTGCTCATGATCGAGCAGCCGCTCTGGCATGATGACTTTTACTTTCACGCGCAATTGCAAAAGCAGCTCAAGACGGCGATCTGCCTGGATGAAGCCATCCACAACCGCCGCGACGCCCAGGCCGCGATTGAGCTGGGCGCGTGCCGGATCATTAACATCAAAGTCGGACGCGTGGGCGGTTTCAGCGAAGCCATTGCCGTCCACAATGTAGCGCAGAAGGCCGGCATACCGGTTTGGTGCGGCGGTATGCTGGAGACCGGCATCGGCCGCTCGCACAACATTGCACTCTCTACTCTGCCAAACTTTAAGCTTCCCGGCGATGTTTCCGCTTCCAAGCGTTATTGGAAAGAAGACATCATCGAGCCGGCGGTGGAAGTTTCACCCCAGGGATTTATCAAGGTTCCGGAAGGAGTTGGGCGGGGATTCAAGATCAAGATTGAGTTGATTGAGAAGCTGACGGTGCGGAAAAAGCAATTAGCAAATAGCAATTAGCAAACCGTGGCATTCTGCTTTAGCTGGACTAATGTCATTTCCTATTTGCCAATTGCTCTCCTCACGGCTGCAAATCCCTTCTTAAATACAGATACAGCTGGTTGCCCGGACGCAGTTCGTGGCTGCTAAAGCGTCGGTATTTGTCACCGAGCAGTTGCTCTACTTCGCCGATCTGGTTTTCATGGACAATCAAGATCGGCTCGGATGTTTCAATCACTTTGCTCCAAAATCCGGCGCGCGGGTAGTCGCGCAAGTACCAGGGCAAGGGCCAGTGCTCCGGCGACATCACCACGATCCCAATATCTTTCCCAGCGGGATTGCCGGCGGCAATGAAGTCAATCTCATCCACCAGGGACACGAAATCGCGGCGCGTGTGCGCGTACACGTAAGCCAGGCTGTCATCGTCGTAGCGGAAAAAACTGAGGTCAACCGCCTGGTAAAAAGAGAAGAGCACGCCGGCGCCTGCCACAAACGGCGCGAACACGCGCAGCGACAAGCGCTGGTAACACTGCTCCAGCCCGTATCCGGCCATCACAATAAAAGGCAACAGAATGTTCAGCGCGCACCACGGTGTTTTATAGGGAACCAGGCAGTATGCGGCGAGAATCCCCAGCGACCAGAACGCGGCAAAGACGGCAAAGCGATTGCGCGCCTGCCAAAATGCGATCACGATGCCCAGCGATCCCAGAAGCAACGCCGGCGCTTCTTCCTGCCACAGCCATTCCAAATACCTGGACCAACTGTACACATTGGCAGACTCGCCGGTCTTGAACCAGTAGCCGAAAGTCCGGAACGAATCGTACACGCCTTGGGGAAAGTTGCTGAAAAAAGATGAATAGAAGAGCACCCACACCACCGCAAAAAGTAGCGCAGCCATCACATACGGCCGCGTGATGCTCCATGCTGGCATAGCACGTGCTTCGTCCTGCGGTGCGGTGTCGCGTTCGTTTGCCTTGCGCGACTCACCCGCGGCCTGGCGCTCAGGCGGTGTCCTCCGCAAACCCTTCCGCAAATAATTCTTTTGCAAATTCTTTTGTAAATAAAGATAAGCGCCGGTGCAGGGAAGCGCGATCAGCCAGACCGCTACCGTGATGACCCATGTCTCTTTAGTGGCGCACAACAGAGCGGCGGACACGGAGGCCAGCATCAGATAGCGTGGCTGGGCTGTCTCTTTGAATTGCAAAACCGCCACGACTACAGCCAGGCTGAAAAACGCAAAAAGGATTTCGTGTATGAAATAGCGGGAAAAATATACGAAGCCGGGCGAGACAGTTGCCAGCGCAGCCGCGGACAGGGCGCCGAAGGTTCCCATCTGCCGCCGCAGGAGCAGTATGAGCCAGACAATTCCTATGCCGAACAGAGCGGTCACCAGCCGGATCGCGAACGTGCTTAGTCCAGCGCTTCCGTAAATGAAGCTGTTGATGGTGGTTGTGATCCAGCCAAAGTAATACAGCGTGGGGCCGTGAAAATTGCTGGGATCATAGTGATAGTAGCCGCCGCGGAACAGGTTGGCCATGAACATCCCGTTCACGCCTTCGTCGTGGTGCAGCGGCTTCAGGGTCAGGTCAATCAAGCGCAAGAGCGCTGCCGCAGCCAGCACGCTGCCGCCGGCCCACTGCCACGCGCTAGGCCGCAGGCGTCCACTGCCCTTTGCGGAAAACAACTTCGTGCTGGAGTCACGAGAAGAGCGCGATGCCTTGTCTCTGCTCTTCCTTTTTCCACTGGAAGACGGTTTCATTTTTCATTCGTCTTTCATGCGTGCGGGCAATCTAAGCCAAAGAGTCTTAGGCGGCTTCCTCCGGCTTCTCCAGCAGGCTAAGGGCGACGTCAATCAGTTCCTGGGTGACGCAGCGCGTCTTCGCAATTGCGTCGGTGATGGGCACGGAGCCGATCTCAGTTCCTTTCAGCGCCACCATGCAGCCAAAGCTGCCTTTGTGGACAAGGTCAATGGCGCCAACGCCATAGCGTGTGGCCAGCATCCGGTCAAAGGCCGTGGGCGAGCCGCCTCGCTGGATGTGTCCCAGAACCACGGCGCGGGTTTCAAAGCCGGTGCGGCGCTCAATCTCAGCGGCCAGCGTGTTGCCAATGCCGCCCAGACGCACGTGCCCGAATTCATCGGTCTTAGCGCTCCCGGTCACTACCCCCGCGCCTTGAGCGAGTTTGGCGCCTTCGGCCACAACCACAATGCTGAAATAGATGCCGCGATCGTGACGGCGTTTGAGGGTCTCGGCCACTTCATCAATGTCAAAGGGACTTTCCGGAATCAGGATGACGTCAGCGCCGCCGGCCACGCCGCTATAGATGGCGATCCAGCCGGAGTCGCGTCCCATTACCTCGGTCACGATCACGCGGTTGTGGGCTTCCGCCGTGGTATGCAGGCGGTCAATAGCTTCGGTGGCGATGCTCACCGCGGTGTCAAAACCAAAGCACAGGTCGGTGCCGCTCAGATCATTGTCGATGGTCTTGGGCACGGCCACCACTTTCACGCCGCGCTCGAATAGCTTTTGGGAGACCGACTGCGTGTCGTCACCGCCCAGCACGATCATGGCTTCAACGCCGTTCTTGTTCAGGTTCTCGATGCAACGCTCCAGCCCGCGCTCTTTCTTCACGGGGTTGGTGCGCGAGGTGCGCAGGATGGTGCCGCCGCGCGGCAGGATGCCGGCCACCGCTTCCAGGTCCAGCGGGCGAGTCACGTTCTCCAGCACGCCGCGCCAGCCTTCCATGAAGCCGACGAATTCGTCATTGTAATGAAAGACGCCCTTGCGCACGATGGCGCGTATCACCGCGTTCAGCCCGGGGCAATCGCCGCCGCCGGTAAGAATCCCGATCTTCATTGGTCAGCTCTTTCTCCGCCAGTGTTGGTCTTGTACAGGTGATACTCGCCGATTTCCGCCAGCTTGGAATACCGCGACCAGAATTGCCGATTCACGTTCATCGATGCAACCTCCGCCGGGCCGACCAGCACGTACTCCACATGATATCGGCGCAAAAGCGCTTCCGCGTCGGGTGCTCCGGAGTATATCCGCTGGATATCGGCGCGACGCTCGGAATCATTCAGCCCGCGCGACCACATCCATCCAGAATAACCCAACAACGAGCGTCTGCCGGTCAGGAACACCGGAGAGTTATACGTGGGAGCATGCAGCACAACCGCGCGCGGCGAAGCTTGCTGCGATATCACTTGTGCCATGGCAATGCCGCCGCTGTCGAATTCCTGGGATTCGCTTGCGCCGGTAACCACGCGCAGAACATCCAGCCCGCCGGCGAGAACCATGCTCGCCAGCGCACCCGCGGCGATCCACCGCCAGAATGATTTCTGCTTCAGCCATCGTGCCAGCGTCAGCGCCACCAGTGGCGCTGACGCCACATACCAGTAGAAGAGGACCTTGATGTTGTCCCATATCCATGGAGCCAGCTTGATCAGATTGGGAACGACAAAGCAAAACAGAAAAGGCGAATAAAATATCAGCAGCCGCTTGGGCAGTGCGAAGTCCGGGCGACGCCACAATAGGGCCAGCAACAGCAAAGGGATAAACAGGCCGCTGCCGGCCAACCAGAACAGCACAGGGTTGAAGTTTCCGTGGTCCCATCCCGGTTGCCATCCCAGATAGCTTTGCATTTTGACGCCACCGCTGCGTCCAAGCCATAAGACCTGCGGAAGGGCTAGGACCATTGCAATCGCGAAGAAGCGCAGCCAGCCGCGCCATAACCGCGCGAACAGCGCCGCCAGGCACACGGCCACGCCCATCACCACCAGAAAAGTATGTGCATGAATCAACGGCAGCAACCCGGCAAGAAATCCAGCGGCTATCATTCGCCGCGTCTCAGTGGGCTGAGAGAATTTTTGGACGGACTCATCTGAAACGCCGCTGACGGCGAGCCACAATTCGCAGAAGGCGACAAGCGCCAGCGGCAGTCCAAACAATAGGCTGCGTTGCGGGACAAAAAGTGTAGTCAGAGAATTTCCCCAGCGGAGGATGCTGTTGTCCATGATGGTGTAGTTATGGGGCAAGCGTCCCAGCAGCGGAATAAGCCCATTCCCGCTGTTGTGGACTTCCTGAAGAATCCAGGCCCATCCCAGGCCGCCGCTGAATAGCACCAGCACCGGCGCGATCAGTCCCGCCAGGCGGTTGCGCGTCAGCAGCAGCGTCCAGTGCTGCAGCATGCCCACCAGCGCCAGGGCCAGCATCATGTTCTGTATCCACATGGCGCTGATTACGCCGGCGCCGGCTTGCACCAGCATGGCGGTCAGGAAGTCGGCCAGGAAGGGATAAGCAAATCGCGCGCCGGCAAAAGTGGGATCTTGGGGAGGGAAGTTGTGTCCTTGCGCGAAACTCGCAATCACTTGCAGATGAAACGGCAGGTCGCCAAGATTGTTGCTGACGCCGGTAAAGAGGCCGTCCGGCGTTTCATAAACGGCACGCGCGAAGACTGCGGACAACAGAATCGTCAAACCACAGTAGAAAAGAAGATAGGCCACCGTCCTGCGGTTCGGGCGACGTGAAGCCGGAAAAGCTGACTGAACCGCGGTACTGATTTCTCCGGTGACGAGCGCGCGAAAATTGTCCCGCAGGAGAAGCAAGACCGGCAAGAGCATGACCAAGACGGCCAAGCCAATCGAAGCAGCGCCTAGCCCCAGCAACAACGCGAAAAGAAACCCGGTGCCGGCCAGCAAAGCCATGCCGGTGCACGCGCCCATGCACACGCGGGCAGGAAATGGCGCGGTGTGGTCGTAGAGAAAGGTGAGCAGCGTCCCGCTCAGGGTGGCGATCACGAGCAAGAGACAAGCGGCAAACATTGGTGGCCAAGTTTACCAGTCCTACGTAAACAAAAACTCTTTTGTCCGCAATTCCCTTACCGTATCACGTAACTTGGCGGCTTTTTCGAACTCGAACTTCTTGGCTGCCTCGCGCATATCGCTTTCCAGTCCGGCGATGTAAGCATTCAATTCTTCCTGTGATTTGAATTCCGGCAGGCCGTCGGCAGCCGCGGTCATATCAACATAATCAGACTCCGTGATTCCCGCCAGCGACATGGAGAGTGGCCGAATGATCGACTCCGGAGTGATGCCGTGCTCTTGGTTATAAGCCCGCTGGATGGCGCGGCGGCGGTCAGTCTCATCCATGGCCCGCTTCATCGAGTCAGTCATGCGATCGGCATACAGGATGGCCCGTCCATACACGTTGCGGGCGCAGCGGCCTACGGTCTGGATCAGCGATCCTGCGGAGCGCAGGAAACCTTCCTTATCGGCATCGAGCACGGCGACCAGCGAGACCTCGGGCAGGTCCAGCCCTTCGCGCAGCAAGTTGATGCCGATCAGCACGTCATACTCGCCGCGGCGCAAGTCGCGCAGCAGCTTGATGCGTTCCAGAGTCTCGATCTCGGAATGCATGTAACGGCAGCGCACGCCGACTTCGCTGTAGTATTCGGCCAGGTCTTCGGCCATGCGCTTGGTCAGCGTGGTCACCAGCACGCGTTCGCCTTTCTTCACGCGGTCGCGGATCTCGTGCAGCAGATCGTCAATCTGGCCCTTTACCGGGCGGACCTCGATTTCCGGATCGATCAGCCCGGTCGGACGGATGATCTGCTCCACCACCACGCCGGCGGATTTCGTCAGCTCGTACGGCCCCGGCGTGGCCGAGACGTAGATCAACTGGTTGACCCGGCTTTCAAATTCCTCAAACTTCAGCGGACGGTTGTCCAGCGCCGAAGGCAGGCGGAATCCGTACTGGATCAGGTTTTCTTTGCGCGAGCGGTCACCGTGCCACATGCCGTGCAACTGCGGGACAGTCTGGTGCGATTCATCAATGAACATCATGAAATCCCGGGGCACGTAATCCAGCAGCGTGGGCGGAGGCTCACCTGGCAACCGTCCGGAAAAATGGCGCGAGTAGTTCTCAATCCCGTGGCAGTAACCCACCGACTTGATCATCTCCAGGTCAAACCGCGTGCGCTGGTGCACCCGCTGCGACTCCACTAACCGGCCATCTTTTTCCAATTCTTTTTCCCACCACGCCAGCTCTTCCAGAATCGTCTGCATGGCGCGGTTCTTGGTCGCCTGCGGCATCACGTAATGGCTCTTGGGATAGATAGGCAGGCGCGTGTACTTCTGCTTGACCGTGCCAAACATGGGGTCGATCTGCGAGAGCGAGTCCACCTCATCGCCGAACAGCTCGATGCGGTAAGCGTTGTCTTCGTAAGTGGGGTAGACTTCAATCACGTCACCGCGCACGCGGAACGTCCCACGCTTGAAGTCCACGTCATTGCGTTCGTAGAGGATCTCCACCAGCTTGCTCACGATGTCGCTGCGGCGGATCTTCTGGCCTTTTTCCAGGAACAGCAGCATGCCGTAATAAGCCTCGGGCGATCCCAGGCCGTAAATGCAGCTTACCGAAGCCACAATGATGCAGTCGCGACGCTCAAACAACGACCGCGTGGCGGAGAGGCGCAGCTTGTCCAGCTCGCTATTGATGGTGGATTCTTTCTCAATGTAAATATCACCGGCGGGGATGTAGGCTTCCGGCTGGTAGTAATCGTAATAAGAAACGAAATACTCGACCGCGTTGCTGGGAAAGAACTGCTTGAACTCATGGTAGAGCTGCGCGGCGAGGGTCTTGTTGTGGGCCATCACCACCGCCGGCCGGTTGAGCTGCTCGATTATCTTGGCCATGGTGTAGGTCTTGCCTGACCCGGTCACGCCCAGCAGCACTTGGTGTTTTTCCCCGGCATACACGCCGCGCATGAGCTCGTCGATGGCGCGGCCTTGGTCGCCCTTAGGTTTGTAATCGCTGGTGAGACGAAAATCCATAATATCCTTAGCAAAAAGTAAGTTCACCACGGAGACACGGAGGCGCGGAGAAAAACCGGCCGCCGTCTCTCTAGCCGCAATTTCGGGTCATGCAAATCTCTTTATTATATCGTGGCTCACGCGTCATAATAAGCCCCATGAACTATTTGCGGACCGTGATTTTCCTCGTGTCTCTCAGCATGATCTTTTTGTCGTGTGAACAGCAAACGGCGACGCCGGCCATTGCGCAGACTGCCCCGGCCATGGCAATTTCACAGGATTGCACGGCTAGCGCATCGACTCTGCCCAAGGGAACCAAGCGCGTCTACATTTCTCTGCGCAACGGGAAAGATGGGACCGGCATGTCGCCCGAAGGCCGAGGCCAAGAGCGCGCACAAAGCCGTGGCCAAGACTGACTACCTGATGGTCTGCCTGGGACCCGGCACGTTTCAGACCAAAGGAAGTTATGATTTTATGATTCTGCGTCCGCACACCGCCCAGCAGGGATTTACCGTGGGCCGGGGATGGAAAATTCACGGACGCGGTCCCGCGCAGACAATCTTGCAGCTCGCCGACTACCTGCCCATCACCGATCCTAAGAATCCGCAGAACATGCCCGTGGGCACGGGATGGAATACCGTCATCAGCACCAATTCCGACGGCGCTTCCGGCGTAGAAATCTCAGACCTGACCCTTGATGCAAACTATCCCAGCCTGAAAAGCCTCGCCCGGAAAAACGGGACCAAGGCGCTGAACCTGGAAGCCATCCACCTGCGCTCCGATCTAGGCGGTCATTGGATCCACAACGTGAACGTGATCAACGCCGCGGGGGAAATCGGCGGCCTGAACCCGGCTTATGAAACATTTCCGGTGTGGATTGTTTCCGTGCAAAAAGCCCCGCCTTCGGCCAATCACGGCAACATCATTGAACACGTGACCATGAGCGGGTTTGGCGGCGGCCGCTGCACGGCGATTGCGGTGGCCAGCGCCGAGTGGGCGCGGTGAATTTTCATGACAATGTGGCCGTCAATTCGGAATACGGGTTCAATATTGACAGCCTGATCAATGACGGCGTCAAGATCGAGTCCAACCAAATCCATGTCCTTTCCTACGGCATGGTGATCGGCGGCGGGGGAACCTACACCAACTTCAAGATCGCACAGAATACTTTCCACATCGGCAGCGCGCGCGGCATCGGGATCTTTTTCCAAGGCAACGTGACCCGCTCCGCGATTGCCGGCAACAATTTTGTGGCCGACGGCCGGGCCCGCGGCATCGCCATCCGGAACTACTCTCATAGCCCGGCCGGCGCCAACAACAACAACAGTTATCAATCCAACCGGATTGCCAGCAGCCTTAGGGTTGTGTTTCAGGGGCCGTCGCGGATGTCGCAGAATTGCGCGTTCGGCAACAAGGACGAGCAGGGCAATCCCCACCGCGACCTTCCCGACAATCATCAGGGCCCGTGCGTGACTGATGCAGCGCATTAAGCCAGGCTGATGTGCGCTTTCTGTGTATTCGAACGCCAAGTAACCATTGACAACCAGCGCCGAAGGCGCGAAATTTCGTAGCCCAGGGCGGGATGTCGGAGAGCCTATTAATCCCAGCTATGAAACGAGCAACAGCCGTGCTGCCAGGTTTTCTTTTAATCCCTGTTGTCGGTAACGCTGTGTCGGATATAGTTACTCTGATCGACGCGTTCAGGAATGAGAATGGCGAGGACGGGTTTCAGGAACGAGCAGTCCACGCCCCAGCGCCGAAGGCGCGGAATTATGTAGCCCAGGGCGTAAGCCCTGGGTAGGCTGGAAGAATTGACGAGCCCCGGAGGGGCGGCACAGGTTTTGGGTTCCCAGCGACAGCAACATCGCGGCGGAGGATTCTTTGTGTCGCACCTCTGGCGCTCGGTCTGTTTTCCCTTGCCGCCCAGGCCTTACGGCCTGGGCTACCCATATTCCGCGCCGTTGGCGCTTCAATGTTGCAGTGTTTCGCGATTGCAATTCCCCTAGCATGATACGATACAGTATTATGTTATTGCGATACAGTTATTATATAAAACCGCAACAAACCGCATATTCCACGTTTATGCACACTTTTATGCATTTCTGGGGATGCATGGGGATACCCCTGGTGATGAGTGGGGATCAAGTGGGGATGAATGGGGATGAAGGGGGGAGGGGGTGGGGGGTAGCGAAGGTTTGGCGAACAGCACATTGAAACTAAAGGACTTAACTGGAAAAACGTTCAAAATGACACCAAAATCTTACCGATTTAACGCAGATTGGGCTCAGGCCTCAGCCCAGGAACACTGTCGCCAGCTCATGCGGCTGGTCGATCAGCACGTCCGGCGGAGCATCTTCGAGAGTGTGCGGGGCCAGCCCGTAGGTCACGCCCACGCTATAAGCTCCGGCATTGCGCGCGGTGAGCACGTCAACGTCGGAGTCGCCGATAATGACGGTCTGCTGCGCCTGTACGCCGGCTTCTTCCAGCAATGCTTGTACGCCGGCAGGGTCGGGCTTCTTGGTATGGAAGCTATTGCCGCCGTACACCTGAAAAAAATACTGGCCCAGTCCCAGCGCGTCCACTATGGCGCGGGAAGGGACCACGGGCTTGTTGCTCAGTACCGCCATCTTGAGCGCGTGGTTTGCTGGAGTGGAAGCCCCGTTGCGGCTGTTTTGGATAACATCGAGCGCTTCTTTGATTCCGGCATAGACGTAAGTTGTATCCAGCTTGTGCTCGCGGTAATAGGCCATGAAATAGAACAGGGCTTCCTGGAGAAAGGCTTCATCGTCGGGATCGCCCAGGGCGCGGCGCACCAGCACGGGCGCACCGTTGCCGATATAGCTGGCGATCACATCGCAGGGCAGCTCCGGACGGCGATAGTGGCGGAGCATGGCGTTGATGGAGTTGGCCAGGTCCACGCGCGAATCCACCAGGGTTCCGTCGAGGTCAAAAATCAGCAGCTTGAGGTCATGTGCCGGGATGGAGCGATTTTTACGAATCATCTATTTTTCAGTATACCCGGCCAATCCAGGAGGATTTAGAATGCAATGTACTACCCAGGAAGCCCCCAAGCGCCTTTGTCCGGATTCAACGAAGGAGATCTATGGCCGTCATCAAGGCTGAGTCAAAAAAAAGTGCTTCTGCGGTAGCGGAAGCGCCCCCCAAAACGGGAATACCAGCCGGCAAGACCTACGAAGGGCTCACCCGCCAGCAACTGGTGGAGATTTACCGCCTGATGTATCTTTCGCGGCGGTTGGACGACCGTGAAATTCTGCTCAAGCGCCAGCAGAAAATCTTTTTCCAGATCTCCGGGGCGGGGCACGAAGCGCTCACCGTGGCCGCTGCCTTGACGCTGAAGCCGGGCCACGACTGGTTCTATCCTTATTATCGCGATCGCACCCTCTGTCTGGCCCTGGGCGCAACGCCGTATGAAATGCTTTTGCAAGCCGTGGGCGCGGCTGATGATCCCAGCTCCGGCGGGCGCCAAATGCCTTCCCACTGGGGATACAAGAACCTGAACATCGTGACCCAGTCATCGCCCACGGGCACGCAGTTTTTGCAGGCGGTGGGTTGCGCCGAGGCCGGGCGCTACTTTAACCGGCATCCGCAAGCCGCCGAAAAACATGACGGCGACTATCGCCAGTTTAAAGACGTCACCTTCCACGGCGACGAAGTGGTCTATTGCTCCACCGGCGACGGCGCCACCAGTGAAGGCGAATTCTGGGAAGCTATGAACAGCGCGTGCAACCAGAAGTTGCCGGTCTTTTTTTTGCTGGAAGACAATGGCTACGCCATCTCGGTCCCGGTGGAAGTGCAGACCGCGGGCGGCAGCATTTCCAAACTGCTCCGCAATTTTCCTAACCTGTTTATCGAAGAATGTGACGGCACCGATCCCATCGCCAGCTATGCGGCCTGCAAGCGCGCCGCCGACTACTGCCGTGCCGGCAACGGTCCGGCGCTAGTGCACGGGCACGTGATCCGGCCGTATTCGCACTCGCTCTCTGATGACGAGCGTCTCTACCGTCCCGAGGCGGAGCGGCAGAAGGACGCGCAGCGCGATCCCGTCACACGCATGCAGATGTTTCTGGTGCGCGAGAACATCCTGGGTGAGGACGAACTCAACAAGCTGGAAAAATCAGTGGATGAAGAAGCGCAAGCCGCCGCGGATCGCGCCCTGGCCGCCGCTTTCCCCGCTCCCGATTCCATTTACACTCACGTTTATTCTGAGGACCTGGATCCGCGCCGCATGGAGTCAGCGCCCGAGTCCAGCGGCGCCGACAAGACCATGGCCGACCTGATAAACGCCTGCCTGAAAGACGAAATGCGACGCGATGAACGGATCGTGGTCTTTGGCGAAGACGTGGCCGATTGCAGCCGCGAAGAATATCTGAAAGAAAAAAAGATCAAAGGCAAAGGCGGCGTCTTCAAGCTGACCTCCGGATTGCAAATGGAGTACAGCAGCGAGCGCGTCTTCAATTCGCCGCTGGCCGAGGCCAACATTGTCGGCCGCACCATCGGCATGGCCACGCGCGGCCTGAAACCGGTGGTGGAAATCCAATTCTTTGATTACATCTGGCCGGCCATGCACCAGCTTCGCAGCGAGTTTGCGCTGATCCGCTGGCGCTCCAATGGGGCGTTCTCTTGTCCCGCGGTGATACGCGTCGCTATTGGCGGCTATCTGACCGGTGGCGCCATTTATCACTCGCAATGCGGTGAGAGCATCTTCACCCACATCCCCGGCCTGCGCCTTTGTTTTCCCTCGAATGCGCTGGATGCCAACGGGCTGCTGCGCACCGCTATCCGCTGCGATGATCCGGTCATGTTCCTGGAGCACAAGCGCCTTTATCGTGAAACTTATGGCCGCGCACCGTACCCTGGGCCGGATTATATGGTCCCCTTCGGCAAGGCCAAGACCATAAAAGAGGGCAACGACCTCACCGTGATCACCTACGGCGCGGTGGTGCCGCGCGCGTTGCAGGCGGCGCAAAAGATCGAGCGCGAGCAGGGCGTGAGCGTGGAGCTGATTGATCTGCGCACGCTCAGCCCGTACGACTGGGAGGCCATTGCCACTTCCGTGCGCAAGACCAGCAGGGTCATCGTTGCGCATGAGGATGTGCTGAGCCTTGGCTACGGCGCGGAGATTGCCGCGCGCATTGCTGACGAACTGTTTGAAGACTTGGACGCTCCCGTTCGCCGCGTGGCTGCGACCGACACATTTGTCGCCTACCAACCGCTGCTGGAAGATGTAATCTTGCCGCAGTCCGAGGATTTGTATAAAGCGATGGTGAGTCTGGCGAAGTTTTGAGAAGCAGCAATTGGCTTGCTACAGGCTGCTCTCAATCCTTATTCCTCTGGCTTCCATCTCAGCGATAAACGCTATCGCCGGCACGTCAAGTTCTTGGTAAATGCCGCCGCGTTTGGAGATTTGGCTGGAACACATCATCTGCAAGACGATCGATGCCGGCCAAGCCGTCGTACGCATCATGGAGGTCATGTTGGTGCTGCGGTCGTAGCGGTCAACCATGGTGAAGGCGGTGATCGAGCCGCTGTTGTGTGCTTCAATGCGCATCACGGTCACGTCAGGCTCGTTCCCGGAGAGTTTCTCCAGGAACAGTCGCGAAGTGAGCGCGCGCGGCGCGATTTCGGTCTTGCCCACCTTGATTGGCTTGCTGGAGAAAAAACCCAGGTCATAAAGCCCGCGGATCAACTGGAAATGGCTGGGATAACGCAGCGTCTTTTCAAAGCACTCGCCCACTTTGCCCTTGAAGGTCTCAGGCAAAGTCGAAGTCCCGCCGGAAGTTTGGAAGGCCACCATCTTGTCAAAGCCGGGCATGAGGAAATCTTCCGGTTCGGTGAGGGGCTCGATTTCGCAGATCTTTCCTCCACGCAGCACGCGCGCAGGCTCCACGTATTCGTTGATCAGCCCTTCCACGCTGAAGACCAACTGGTATTGGAACGGTGGCTTGGGATTCTCAGGCAGTCCTCCGACATAGAGTTTGAGGGCATCGGCCATGCCGCCCACCACGCGCATCAACTCTCCAGCAAGGATGGAAGCCATTCCCGGGGACAAACCACAATCCGGCGCGATGGCCACATCCTTCCGCGCGGCTTTTTCGTGCAATGCGTACTCCTGGCGGACTACGGTGTTGTTTCCGCCCAGGTCGGCGAAGTGGCATCCGGATTCAATCGCCGCCCGGCACAGGCCCAGGTTGAAGAAGTAGGGAACAGCGGAGAGCACGCCGGTATGCCCGCGCATCAGCTTGGCTGCTTGGCTCGGTTTCGAGGCATCTACCTGCGCGGTGACAACTTTTTTCGTTCCTGTGAGTTGATTGATGCGCTGGGCCGCGGCCTTGACGCGGCGCTGGTCGAGGTCGGCCAGCGTCACGCTTTCTACCTGTTGCGAGCGCGCCATATCATAGGCGGCAGCCGAACCCATCATTCCCGCGCCAATTACCAGCAGTCTCATAAGTCTCCTTGTTCGATATCGGGAACAGCAACGGCGCCGAGCGTTCGTGTTTTACTATCCCATTCCCAGATCGGCGGAAGCTTCCAGCGGCGTGCCGCAAACTCGGCAGATCACGGCGGAGCAGTCGCCGCAAATCAGGGGGTCGGTTACTTCGCGGGCGCAATTAGGACAGTAAAGCGCTTCCGCAGAAGATGGCGCGGGTTTTTCAGTGTCAGCCATGTCGCGAGTCTGGTTTTGGCGAATCCTAATTTTAGAGAATCTGGTTTAGCAAATTAAAGCTGAGCGCGCCAAACTTGCAAATGTAGCATAGAAGCATGGACACCAGAGCAAGCGTGAATTTGGGTAGTGTCTTAAGACTGTGTCTTAAGACACTACCTGAATTTGGCAATTGAGTGATTTCTTGCTTTGGTTAATGTCGGAGGGCGTCAACGACAGCGTTGCGGCTACGGAGTTTGTTCCATGACCAATTTGAAAATTACGCAATTACCAAATCCTCCAGAAGTGATAACCTGATTATGCCAACCCTGCGCGCCCGTAGCTCAGATGGATAGAGCGATTGCCTCCGGAGCAATAGGTCGGGAGTTCGAATCTCTCCGGGCGCGCCACCTAATCAATCACTTACCGCGTTTTCGTTTGACTACTTTTTTGTCACTGTGCCGTAAATCTCCTACTGCACTCTGGCATCAGTAGACCTATTGCCTGCTTTCAATCCCTGCCTGATCTGTTCCAGGTCCGGATGTTGATACTGCATCGCCACCCGATGGTCTGAATGCCCCATGACCCTCATGACCGCCGCCATGTTTCCGGTCCTATGTTAAGACACGTATTCCAAAGTAGTTTTGGCGAGGCAAACACGAGCCACAATAAGAAGGTACAACATTCAGAAATATAATAAAAATATATATATAAACTTTATATATTTGACAATATATATGAACAATGATTTACTGCCTGATGTGGCTGAACTAGGGCGGTTCAAAACGGAATTCTTCAAAGCTCTTGCCCATCCACTCCGGATTGCTGTCTTAGACGCTCTTCGCAATGGGGAGCTAGGGGTGAATGAGCTCTGCAATCTCCTGAAAGTCGAGCAAAGCACGCTTTCCCAGCAGCTTTCCGTCTTGCGTGCCCGCAATATTGTGGTTGGCCGTAAAGAAGGATTGAACGTGTACTACTCAGTGCGTGACGCCACTGTTTTTAAGCTGCTCGATGTTGCCAAAGAGATCTTCAATAATCACTTAATTGATGTTAGAGACCTGCTCTCCCAAATGGAGAGTTCAGTGGCGGGGAGCAGCTAAGAGTGTTTTTTTTTGGCCAACCATATAAGCAATATTCATCTATTGGTCCTTGGCTTTGTATCGTTTACAGGCGAGGGTGCGCTGTGTTCGTCCACTTTGGCTCCCCACCATTCGGTAAACACAAGCACGGCGCTCGCTTGAACCGATTAAATGTCTTCCCGGAAGTATCCGATTGAGCGAGCTTTTATTTGTTCTTTTCCTCTCGAGTTTACCTCTTGCCGCAATGGTGGCGTGTTTGTCAGGCAGATACGGGCTGGCTCGAAAACTCATTTCGGGGTTTCTCCTGGGTGCGTTGTTGCTGGGCTCGGCGATCGCCGGCAACTCTTTCCTGACCGGCAAGACACTCAATGTCGACTGGTCCAGCCATTTTCCATTTGCGTTTGGGTTTGTTCTTGACAGACTAAGCGGGTTTTTCCTCTTGATAATCTGCGGGGTAGCAGGCCCGGTTGTGCTGTTTTCCACGAGCTACACCGGACACTACAGCATCGCCAAATGGAAGTGGTACTGGTGCCTGTTGCCGCTTTTCATCTTGTCCATGGTTGCTGTTGTGGTGGCTTCCACGGTTTTTGTATTCATGCTGGGATGGGAATTGATGACGCTTCTGTCTGCCGGTCTCATCCTGATCGAAGGAGATGCGGAGGATCGGAGACGGAGTTTATTCATCTATCTCGCCATGATGCATGCCGGCGCGGCGGCTGTTTTTGCTTCGTTCCTGCTATTTGTTCCGCATGCGCCGACGCTGACCCTTGAGGCGATGCGCGCCGCGGGCGGCGGCCTTCCCGCACACCTGCGGACTGTCATTTTCCTTCTTTCGTTTGTTGGGTTCGGAATGAAGGCGGGCATTGTCCCGCTACATTTCTGGCTGCCCAAGGCCCACGCGATTGCTCCAAGTCCGGTGTCAGCACTGATGTCAGCAGTGATGCTGAAAACAGCCATTTACGGGTTTGTCCGGCTCACATTCGACGTCTTGGGCACTCCCCAGGCTTGGTGGGGATACTTGGTTCTCGGCGCCGGAATCGCAACGGCCGTATTAGGCATTCTGTATGCGCTGGCTGAACATACCCTCAAACGCTTGCTCGCCTATAGCAGCGTCGAAAACATTGGGCTCATTTATGTTGCGTTAGGGCTAGCTCTGATATTCCAGGGGCGCGGCCTACCCGTCTTGGCAGCGCTTGCCCTCATCGCGGCACTTTTTCATGCACTCAATCATGCGCTCTTTAAAGGGTTGCTGTTCCTGGGAGCCGGAGCCGTTCACCAGAGTACGAACACCTTAAACATGGAGGAACTAGGGGGGCTACTACCGCATCTTCCCGGTATCGGGATCAGTTTTCTCATCGGCTGTGCAGCCATCTCAGGTTTGCCTTTGCTGAATGGCTTTGTCAGCGAATGGCTGATCTTCAAGTCCCTGCTGAACGGCTCTGCCGTGGGGCCGATTCCAGCTTTGCCGCTGCTGATTGGCGCCGTGGCCTTGGCCGGCACTTTGGCTTGCGCCGCCTTCGTGAAAGTGTATGGAATCACGTTCTTAGGCAGACCCCGGAGTGTTGGAGCGAAGTACGCGAAGGCCACACCCGAAAACATGAACTTGTCCCTTCTGATCATTGCTGCCGCGTGCATTCTCCTTGGCCTGCATCCAGGAGTTGCTCTCTATCCACTATCTGCTTTGGTGGGAAAGCTCATTCCGAACGCGACTACTCCCCCCGAAATTACGGCCATATCGCGCACCATGCCACTCGTGGCCGCAGCTGTTTCGTTGGTATTGGTCCTGGCCCTGCTCCTGAGAAAGCGGACGAGCCGCCACGTGGATACATGGGCCTGTGGTTTACCCGGGCTGACTGAACGCATGCAATACACCGCCACGTCTTTTTCAAAGCCTCTGCGATCTGTATTCACGGCAGTTTACAAGCCGGAGCGAAAGTTAAACATCGAGCCCGCGGGCAAACCTTATTTCCCGGAGAGCATTAGTTACCGGTCCGTCCGTACTACCTCTTTTGAGAAGACACTTTATCGTCCAACGGTGGATCTTGTGGTTGCCGCGGCCCGGCAGTTACGACGATTACACACAGGCAACATTCAGACTTATCTGCTCTACATCTTTTTGATGATTCTTGCCCTGCTTCTGGTGCTGAGGTTTACATGATGAACTTGGTCATCAATACGGCGCAGGTACTCATCCTGGTTCTCGCAGCGCCTCTGTTGCGCGGCGTGATCAGCAAGCTAAAAGCTCGGATTCAGAAGCGCCAGGGCGCAACTGTTTGGCGCCCATATGCCGATCTTTGGAAGCTTTTCCACAAGGAAGAACTGGTGCCAAATACTGCTACGGTAGTTTTTCGATTGGCGCCTGTGATCGGGTTTGCGGTTACCGTAGCGGCAGCTGCCTTCCTACCGCTACTGCATCCCGCCGCTTTACTCTCGCTCGACGGGGATATCTTTTTGTTTGTCTACCTGCTCGCGATAAGCAGGTTTGCTATGTGCCTGGGGGCGCTCGACGGAGGGAGCGCGTTTGGTGGCATGGGATCGAGCCGGGAAGCGTTAGTAGCGGCATTGGCTGAGTCGCCGTTGTTTCTCGTCTTGACTGCGCTGGCAATCTTGGCGAAGACAGGGAGCCTGAGTGAAATTGCCGGATGGACCATTCACCAGAACTTCTTTGACGTCTCTACAGTGCATATTCTGGCATTTGTCGCTCTCGCGATCGTTGCGGTTGCGGAAACCGGCCGTATTCCGGTAGACAATCCCACGACTCATCTGGAACTGACAATGATTCACGAGGCGATGACACTTGAGTATTCAGGACCAAGTTTGGCGTTGATCGAGTGGTCTCAGGTCATCAAACTCCATTTACTGGCAGCTGTGATGATCAGTCTTTTTGCTCCGTGGGGAATGTCGTTGGCCGCTACTCCGGTTGGCCTTGCCGCAGCCCTCGGCGTTTACGCCGCCAAGCTCGCATGCCTTGTGATTGCGCTTTCGATTGTCGAAAGCAGCGTCGCGAAGCTGCGCATGTATGTTGTGCCCGATTTCCTTCGTGTTGCGTGGGCAT